>Ga0114918_10001916_pt1 | contig 18660 bp, 12 predicted proteins | sample LantaG_FD_87015 | JGI IMG/M metagenome (GOLD analysis project Ga0114918, IMG submission 87015) | Deep subsurface microbial communities from Baltic Sea to uncover new lineages of life (NeLLi) - Landsort_02402 metaG | ecosystem: Environmental > Aquatic > Marine > Oceanic > Sediment | place... | reverse complement strand
TCGCGGCCATTGCCGTGGCGGCGATGCAGGTGAGTGGAGGAGAACGGGGAGGAAAGGGAGAGAGGGGAAGAAGAAGCTGATTGGCTCTTTCTTCTCTTTTTCTCCTTGTCCGAGAAAAAAAAAACTCGCTCTCTCCAATCGACCAAGGCTCTAGCTCTCTCTTCTCCTACCCTGCGGGCCATGGCGGCGCGTCTCCTTCCCGTTCTTTGACTCTCCTGCGCCTCTCCGCCGCCGTGACGTCGTCCAGAGACTTGTTTCTCGGCCCTGGCGCGGTGGAATTGGGCTGGAAGCGGCCGAAAGGCTGTCGCGCGGGGGCAAGTCTTGCACTGTCGCAGGCGTTTCAATCGAGAGAGAGAGAGAGAGAGAGAGAGCAAAGAGAGAGGCGACCAACCAACTCTCGCCGCCTTCGGCTTGCTCTGATGCCTGCCTCTTGGCTTTTTTCAAAAAAACTCACCCTCTCTCCCCTCTTCAAATCCTCGAATGCAAACACCTCCACTCTGACCAGGCCCTGCCCGCGCACGCCGCCAAGGTGGTCAAGGCGGTGGACAAGGTCGCCGGGATGTCGACGGCGCAGCTGGTGAGATTTTTTGTTTTTTCTTTTCTTCTCTCTTTTGTTTCGGTCGGCATGCGCGCCAATGCGAAAGAGAGAGGGAAGAGAGACCCTGGAAAAGGACTCTTTCGCGTCTCGTTCGCTTCCCCTTTGGCTGTTTCTTTTTTCTTCATTACCCCTCCGAGGCCAGAAGGGCGTTAAGATCTCGACGCAGACGTGTTTAGAGCGATAAAAAGACGACGGGAAGCGGGAGAATGGGGTCGCGAAAGCATGGGACGTGGCTGAACGCTTTGCTGCTGCTGCTTGCCCTCGACAGCTCCTCGTTTTTTCGACCTCGCTCTCTCTTCTTCTCTCTCTTTCTTCTTCCACCCCTGGGAAGTCTGCTTTATGCTCCGCTGCACAAACAAGCGCGTCCCCCTCTCTGCTTTCGCACTCTCTCTCTATCTCTATCTCGCTCTCTCTGAAGCAATCGATGTGAATTCGTGGTCTTCTTCTTCTGCTTGCTCAGAGCTGCAAGGGAGAAGTCAGCTCCCGACCTCGCCACCCTGAGAACGAACGACCACTTCGTTCCCCTCTTCCTTTCTCGCTGCTGCTGCTGCCTCGCTCTCTGCTCGCTCATCCCTCTCGCATCCCTTTCTCTCTCGCTCGCTCGCTCAACGTAATCCTAGGTCGTCGCCGCCGCCGCCACGACGCTCGCGGTCCTCTGGGCCGCGCACGCGCTCCTCGGCCTCGGCCCGGCCAAGAAGCGGCCGGTCTGGCTCGTCGACTTCGAGTGCTACCGCGTCCCAGAGCGCCTCCGCGCCCCTCGCGACCTCATCGTCAAGGCCATGCGCCGCAAAAACCTCTTCACCGAGGAGAACATCCTCTTCCAGGAGGCCATCCTCGACAGGTCTGGCCTCGGGGACGCGACGGGGCTCTCTGACGCGATCCTGCGCATGAACGAGGGCGACGTCAAGACGTCGCTCAAGGACTCGCTCGACGAGACCGAGATGATCATGTACGAGATCGTCGACGACCTGCTCAAGAAGACGGGCCGCGACCCCAAGGAGATCGACGTGGTGATCACCTCGTGCTCGTGCTTTGCGCCGACGCCGTCGATGGCCGCGATGCTCGTCAACAAGTTCCGCATGCGCTGCGACGTGCTGACCTACTCGATGGCCGGCATGGGCTGCTCGAGCTCGCTGGTCTGCATCGACCTCGCCAAGCACCTGCTGCAGGCGCTGCCGAACAGGAGGATCCTCGTCGTCAACCACGAGAACATCACCAACAACTGGTGAGCTAGTGAGAGAGTTGAGGTTTTTGAGGTCTTTTTGGGGGGGGGGGGGGGGGGGTCTTCTTCTTCGAGACTTGCTTTTCCCCTTTTCCTCCTCGTTTCTCCGCCCTCCCTTTCGTTGTTCTCTCGAAAGCTCACGTTCTTCTTCTTCCTCGAGCGCAACTCAAAATGGGGGTAAAAACGGAACCAAAAAAATAGGTACATCGGCCAGGACCGCTCGATGCTCGTCGTCAACTGCCTCTTCCGCCTCGGCGGCGCCTGCGCGCTGATGAGCAACCACCCGGCCGACGCCAAGCCGGCCAAGTACCAGCTGACGCAGACGGTGCGCACGCACCTGGGAGCCGAGGACGACGCGTTCGGGTGCATGGGCAACGGCGAGGACTCGGAGGGCGTCATGGGTAAGAGAGTCTAAAGTTTTTTTAGTTTTTCTTTCGGGGTCGAGGTTTTTCTTTTTTTTCGTCGACGAAAGAAAATGGAGGGGGGGGAAACCCCCCCCTTTTTTCTTCCCTTTCCAACCTCCCAAACCCCCACCCCCCCCCCCCCCCGACTCCAGGCGTCTTCCTCCGCAAGAACGTCGTCGCCGTCGCCGGCCGCGCCCTCAAGGCCAACATCACGTCGCTCGGCCCCAAGGTCCTCCCCTGGGGGGAGCTCCTCAAGGCCGCGCGCGACAAGTCGTACGTGCCGGACTTCAAGAAGGCCTTCGAGCACTTTTTGCTGCACACGGGCGGCCGCGGCGTCATCGACGAGCTCGAGTCCTCGCTGGGCCTCACCTCCGAGCTGGCCGCGCCCTCCAAGGAGACGCTCGCGAGGTTTGGCAACACCTCGGCCGCCTCGACGTGGTACATCCTTGCCAACATCGAGCACCGCCGCGGCGTCAAGAAGGGCGACCGCGTCTGGCAGCTCGGGTTCGGCGGCGGCTTCAAGTGCAACTCGGCGTGCTGGAAGGCGCGCGCCTCGCAGAGCGACAAGCACGCCTGCTGGGAGGAGTACCCCGGCAACACGGACGCGGAGCCGGCGACGGCCAAGGCCGCGACGATCTCCGCCGCGCACTAGAGAGAGAGAGGGAAAGCGAAGAGGGCCTCGACCCTCTCGTTCTTCTTTTTTGCTTGGCCCCATTTCATTCAACCCCCCCAAAACACACAAACCCCACGGAACACTTCTATAAAAAGGGGGAAACACGTTTACTTAAAAGAAAATAAAAACACCTTCATCGCACCGGCATTTTAAGGGAATTTCATCGGCGGAGAGAGAGGAAGAGAGAGGGCGCTTTGAGAGAGAGAGAGTTTTTTCCACTTTCATCATCTGAGTTTTTTGTTTCTGTTTTTTTCCACACGGAGAGGGAGTGCAAAAGAGAAATAGAGAGAGAGCGCGTTGAGAGAGTTTTTTTTCTTTTCGAAGAAAGCAAAAGAAAACGAGAGAGGGGGTCAAAGTCTCTCACAAATCGAAAAATCTCTCGCAAAACGGGGGGGGAAAAAAAGCGGCCTCTCTCAAAAAGAAACACCCTCTCTCAAAAGAAATACGATGCTCCCGGCCGAGCTCGAGGCCGCCGCAGCCATCCCAGCGTTCCTGGGAAGGTGCGTGCACTGCGGGAAAGACGACTTCGGGGGCGACGAGGATGACGAGGAAGGGAACGAAGAAGAGCAGAAGGAGAACGACGGCAGCGACGACGGCGAAGCGGCAAAGACGGAAGCAAAGAAGAAGACGAAAGGCGACGCCGCCGCCGCTTCTTCTTCGTCGTCCTTTGGCCCGCGCACTATGATCCTATGCACATGCTGTCAGGTGCGAATGAAGAGAGAGAGAACGGGGTAATAGAGAAGAGAGTGAGAGAGAGAAAGAGGAGTTGTCGTTTCCAACCGCTGCTCTCACAGAACGAAAAACGACTCTGTTTCTCTCTGCTCTTTCCTTCTCTCTCCCCGTTCGCAGGACTCCGGGACGCACGTCTCCTGCCTCGAGGAGGTCACGGGCGTGACTGTGGACCAGGAGTTGGTCGACGGGGGTGCGCCTTTCTTCTGCAGCGCCTCGTGCCAAAAGGTGAGAGAGTTTTGCTTCTTTTTTTCCTTTGACGCCGACGAGAAAACGACAACCGCTGCCCGCTCTTTTCTCAACCTCGGCCTCGACCTCATCTTCTTTTTTCTTCTTCTTCTTCCTCTCTCGCGAAAAAACGAGAACCCACCCCAGATCCACGCAGGCCTCCGCGCCATGACGGGATCCCGCGTGGCCCTGAACGGGTCCCTCTCTCTGCAGATCGCGATCGCTCCGAAGACGAACCAGAAAGGTGGCAGCAACGACTGCGACGGCGGCGGAGGCGGCGGCGGCCGCGCCAACTCGTCGACGCTCGACGCGGCAGTGCGCATCCTCCGCGGGGCGTTCGCGCCGCTGAGGACCGACGACGGCGTGGACCTGGTGACGGCGGTGTGCAGGGGGATGAGTAGCTCCTCTTCTGCTCCTGGTGACGGAGAAGACGGAGGCGAAGGAGGAAAGAAGAAGGACGGAAAGAGGAAGAAGAAGAAGAAGAAGAAGGAGAGGAAGAAGAAGAACGACGGCGACGGAAGCGACGACGACGAGAGCGACGACGGCGGCGGCGGCTCCTCCTCGACCCTCTCCGACTACGACTTCGAGGGCTTTGCCGTCGCCCTCCTCCGCAAGGGGGCCACCCCGGTCGCCGCCGCGGCCTTTAGGCCCCGCGGCGCGGCCTTTGCCGAGCTGCCCTACCTGGCCACCTCGGCCTCGCACCGCCGCCGCGGGCTCGCCCGCCGCCTGCTCGCGGCGCTCGAGGCGCTGCTGGGCTCGCCGGGCGTCGGGGTCCGCAACGTGGTGGTCCCCGCCGCCCTGCCGCTCGCCACGGCCGTCTGGGAGCACGCCTTTGGGTACTCTCGTGTCTCCCTGGCCGAGCGCGCGGCGCTGTCGACGCCGGCGGGCAGGGTCTTCGAGCTCGCGGAGCAGAGCGCGACCGTCGTGAAAAAGTGCCTAGTGCCGGAGTGGAACAAGGCCAAGAGGGCCGCGGAGAGGTCGTCGGCGAGGGCCGCGGCCGCGGCCGTGTCCAGGTCCGCCAGCGCCGGGGGCGCGGCGAGCTGCAGGAGCAGGGAGAGGGGGAGGGCTGCTGCGACAGCGGGAGCGGGAGCGGGAGAGAGGGCGGGAGGGGGAACGACCGCTTCCCCTCTCAAGTCCGGCGTCCCCGCCCACGCCGCCGCCGCCGCCGCCGCCGCCGCCGCCGCGGCCGCCGCCGCCAGGGAGGAGGCCAGAAGAGCGGCGCATGCGGCTGCTCCTCCATCTCGCAGCGGCGGCGGCAAGAGGCGCCGCGGCGCCGCCGCCGCCGCGGCGGGCGCCGCCGCGGGGGGCGCCGGGGAGAGGGTCGCCGCCTCCCGCGGCCGCAGCCGCGGCCGCGGCCGCGGCGGCCATGGCGGCGGCGGAGGGGGAGGGAGGGACAGGAAGCGCATAAGGGAGAGCGACGGCGAGAACTCCGACTTTGTCGTTCCGGAGGACGACGAAGAGAGCGAGGAGGAAGAATCTGACGGCGACTTCGAGGAGGAAGAGAGTGACAACGAGTTTGAGGGAGGGAAAAGGAAAGGGAAAGGGAAGAGGCCGGCAGTGGCGGCGGCGCCGGCAAAGAAGAAAGTGACTTTCGCTGCTGCTCCTGTCGTGCTCGCCGCAGCTCCCAAAGCACCCCCCTCCTCGGCCACCCGCGCCGCCGCTGCTGCTTCCGCCGCCGCAAAGAAAAGGGCCCAGGAGGAGGAGAAGGAGAAAAAGAAGAAAGGGAGCAAGGGTGGCGTGAGCGTGGACAGGAGGAAGAAGAAGAAGAAGAGGAAGAAGATGAGTGCGCTCGCGGAGATGTTCCTGCTTGCCCTGCGCCGCGAGACGCTCTCCGCCGCCTCGGGCGGGAACAAGGAGGAGCACAAGGAGGGCGGAGCGAGCGGCGGCGACAACGCCGCTGCTGCTGCTGCTGCTGCTGCTGCGGCCGTCGTCGTCGAAGCAGCCGCTCTGGCAGCGGCCACGGTAGCTCCGGTCGAGGCCGAGGGGGGCGATGGCGGCAAGGCGCGCAAGGGAGGAGGAGCTCAGGCTGCCGCGGCTGCTGTCTCTGCCGCTGCTCCTTCTACCGGCGACGACAAGAACGACGCGGCCCCTCCTGAGCTGGAGGTCTAGTTTTATCGGTGGAGGAGGTGGCGCGAAAGGAGCAGAGACGGGGAGAGAGAAAGAAAACAAAAAAAAACAGGTGGAAAAAAACGACTGCAAACCAAATCAGAAATCAGTTTTTCTTTTTTCACTTCTTCGCTTTCGGGCACTCGCGCGCGTTCTCCTCGTCGCGTCCGACGAAAGCTCGCGCCTTTCGACATCCGTGGAGCTCTGAGAGATGCACGTGGGTCGCCTCCTGGCGGCTCGGACCGGCGGCGCGGCGGTGAGAGACTTCAAGTCGTCTGCGAGAGCAGTGAATCGGCGGCAGCATTGGGCGGCGGCGGCGACCTCGACCTCGACCCCGGCGGCGACCGGCGAAGACGAAGAACAGCAACCCCAACAGCAGCAGCAGCAGCAAGACACCCTACGCGCGACCCTCAGGGACCTCCCGGGCCCCGTGGCCTCCGTCCTCGCCGACGAGCTCCTGCTCTGCGGTGCGCTGTCCGCCTCGGTGGACGAGTACCGGGCCCCCGGAGGCGCGGAACAGGAGCTCTTTGGCGCCCGAGGCAGGGACGGCTCGGGCGGCGGCGGCGGCGGCGCAGAGGAGGGCGAGGGCGGCTCGTTCCCTTCCCCTTCCGACGCGGACGGATCCGCGGCCCTCCTCTGGGACCGCTGCACGCTCACCGCCATCTTCGGCGAGGACGCGGACGTCCCCGCGGCGCTGCGGGAGGCGTCGCTGGCGGCCAGCGTCGACCCCTCGAGCCTGCCGGCGGCGGAGCTCTCACAGGCGAGGGCGAGCGAGTGGCTCGACGCCCTGCGCGGCGCTTTCTCGCCCGTCTTCGTTGAGGGAAAGGGCCGGGGCCGAGAGGGAGGGGGAGGGAGGGGGCTGTGGATCCTGCCCGAGGGGTGCTCCCTGCCGCGGCGGGAAGAAGGGTGCTCTCCAACGCGGCAGGAGGGAGAAGGGGAAGAGGGAGGGAGGGCGAGCTCCCCTTCCAGTGCAGCCGCTTCTTCTTCTCCTCCTCCTTCTCCTCCTCCTCCTCCTCCCCCCGTCGTCGTCCGCCTCACCCCCGGGCTCGCCTTCGGCACGGGAGACCACCCCACGACCAGGATGTGCCTGCGGTGGCTCGCGACGGCGGACGTGACGCGGGCCCTCCGCGCGCGAGGCGGCGGCGGCGGCGGGCGCGGCGGCGGGCGCGGGGGGGGCGCCTCGCTCCTCGACTTCGGGACAGGCTCCGGCGTCCTCGCTGCGGCCGCGATCGCCCTGGGCTGCCCCTCGGCGGTCGGGACGGACGTGGACCCGCTGGCGCTGACCGCGGCGGCGGAGAACGCCGCGCTCAACGTCCCGCCGACGGCGGCGGCCGCGCCGCCGCCGCTCCGGACGGCGCTCGTCTCTCCGGACCCGCCGCCGCCGGGGGGAGAGGGCCTCCGCTCCTCGAGCGGTGACCGCCTCGAGGACCCCGTGGGCCCCCCCGGCTCCTTCGACGTCGTCGTCGCCAACATCCTGCGCGGGCCGCTCGTGCGCCTCGCGCCCTCGCTGGGCCGCTGGGCCGCGCCCGGCGCGCCCGTCGCCGTCTCCGGCGTGCTGGCGTCGCAGGCCGCGGACGTCGCGCGCGCGTTCGCGGCGGCGGGGGTCGAGCTGGCCGAGTTCGACAGGGAGCGGTGCGGAGGCGGAGGGGGCGGGTCGGAAGGGGAGGCGGGAGAGGAAGGGTGGTGGGTGTGCCTGAGCGGGCGGAAGAGCCTGTAAGGGGGAATTTTTTTTCAAAAAAGGGTCCGGTCGGACGTCGCACGCCGAGAGTGTCCACAGTTCCGGGTGGAGAAAAAAAAGAAACTTTTTCCAGGCGAACAAGCCCCACCCGTATCGTTTCTTCGCCAGGCCCTCTCTCTCTCTGTCTCTCTCTCTTCGAGCTCTCCCGAAACCGCACCGGGGGGCACCCTCACAGCGATGACGGCAGCAGCGGCTGCCGGAACGCTCGCGCGCCCGGTCGCGGCGAGCAAAAGGTGCTGCTCGCCGATGACATCATCTTCGGCAATGACGCCGAAACCCTCGCTCGCTCCTCTCCCGCGTCGTCGCCTCGCTCCCCACGGGAGGAGGCACCCGGGCTCTGCCGTCTCTCCTGTGGCGGCTCTGCTGCAGGCGCAGGTCCGTTCCTGTTTGTTCGGTTGTCTTCGTGTTGAGCGGGAAGGCCGGGACGAAGAAGAAGAAGAACTTGACGCATGCGTCTTCCCGCTGGCCCCGTTTTTTTCTTCTTTTTTTGCCCCAACTCACTCGATGCACTCACGTTTCCTCTCCTCTTCTGTCTAAAATCTCACCACCAGATCGCCGTCGAGATCGCCAGGCGCAGCGCAGTGAGCCTCGCCGCGGCGCACGCGGCCGTGAGCGGTAAGAGAGTTTTTTCTTGCGGGTCGGGTTTCGACTGATGCGAAGCAACAAACAAGCCCCCAGCACCCCCTCTCGGCCCTCCCGACCTTGGACCCTTTCGCTCTCCCCCCCCACACACACACACACTCATCTCCGCTTCTCCCCCTCTTGCGACGAAAACGTCCTGAAACCAAACAACAAAACAGCCGCGCACAACGCCGCGGGCTCCTCGGCGATCCTTGCCTATTGGGGCTCCATCCTCCTGACAGCGACCGCGGGCTTGGCCGCAGCGGCCACGGTCCAGCTGCGCGAGCGGGGCAGGGAGGAGGAAGAACGAGAGGCCGACGAGCGGCAGGAGGAGGACGAGGAGGAGGGGCGGCAGAGGAGGCTCAGCAGCAGCAGCAGCAGCTCTTCATCTTCGACCTCTAGCACTCCTCCTCTGGCGCAGCAGCAGCAGCAGCGGCGGCGGTGGCAGGGACGACCAAGCGGCGTCAGTAAAGCTAGAGACGACGACGCGCTTGCGATGCTCGCCGGCGTCGACGTCTCCGGCTCCCGCCTCCTCCGCCGCGCCGCCCCGCGCCGCGCCGCGCTCTTCGCCGCCGGAGCGCACGGAGGGCAGCTTCGCAGGTCGGGCGAGCCCTACGTCACTCACTGCGTCGAGACCGCCAAAATCGTCGAAGCGATCCTCGCCGACTTTTATCAAGACGGAGGCGGAAGCTCTTCCTCCTCGGAAAAAGACGGCGACGCCTCCGCTGCCTCCGCCGCGGCCGCAGCAGCAGCTGACGCCGCCGCGGAGGCCGCTGTCGTGGCCGCCCTGCTCCACGACGTCCCCGACGACACGCCAGTGCCCGTCTTCACGCTCGCCGTGGAGTTCGGAGACTCTGTCGGCGGGCTCGTGTCGGCGGTCTCGCGGCTGTCGCGGACTTATCAGCTCCTTCGCCGGCGCGACAGCGGCGCCGCGGCAGCGGCGGCGGTCGAGAAGCAGAAGCAAAAGGAGCAGGCGCCGACCCTCTCCGCCACCGCGGTCGCCTCCCCCCCGGGGAGAGGGAAGGAGGAGGCGGCGGAGGAGGACGAGAGCGAGGAGCGCGAGCGGGCCGCGGCGGCGATGTCGCGCGCGATGGTCGTCGCCTCGGTCGACGAGCCCCTCTGCCTCGTCATCAAGCTCGCCGACCGCCTGCACAACATGCGCACGGCCTGGGCCCTCCCCGCGGCGAAGCGCGAGGCTGTGGCCGCCGAGACGCTGCGGACGTGGTGCCCGCTGGCCGGGAGGCTGGGGCTGTTCGCGCCGCAGGCGGAGCTCGAGGACCTCTGTTTCGCGGTGGCGGACCCGGAGGGCTACGCCGCCGTGAGGGCGACGCTCGACGCCGCCGGCACGGAGCTGGCGCCGGCTCCGGCCGTGGCTGCCGCGGGTGGAGGGAGCGGGCCGCGCGGGCCCAGGGGAAGGGCGCTGCTGTGCGGCGGCGGGAGGAGCGAGAGCTTCGGCGGCGGCCGAGGCGGCGGAGTGCTGACTTTGAGTCCGGCGGCGTCTCCCTCGACCTCGACGTCAGCTGCGGCGACCGCCCTCGCGCCGCCGCCGCCGCCGCCCGCTCTGCTGGAAGACGCCTTTCCTCCCCCTCCGCTCCCGCCGCTCTCGCTCCCGGCGGCGCCGGCGGCCGCCCAAGCCCTGGGCGAGGACGCCGCGCGCTGCGCCTCGCTGCTGCTCACCGTGCCCCCCTTCGACGTCACGACGTTTGAGCGGCCGCCGGGCAGGGGCGCGGGCGCGCGGCGGCGCGCGGCGGCGGCGGCGACGGCCGCGGCCGCCGCGGCGCTCTCCAGCTCCGGCTCCTCTTCGTCTTCGTCCTCTTTGCCGCTGCCTTCGGGCGCGGCCCCGCGCCCCCTCGGCGACCTCTGGGCCGCGGCGGGCCTGCTGCTGCGCGAGGTCGCGCTGGAGTCGCAGGCCACGGGACTTGACGTGCGGGTCCAGGGCAGGCTCAAGTCGGCGCTCTCCGTCTCCAGGAAGGCGAAGCGGAAGGGGCAGAGGCCGCAGGACGTTCTGGACGCGCGGGCGCTGCGGGTCGTCGTCACGCCGCCGAAGGAGGAGGAGGAAGGAGCTGGAAGGAGCAGCGGCGAGGGCGGCGGCAGGCGCCGCAACGATGGGATTTCGCCCGCGACGCCGCTCGCGACGGCTGCAGCCGCGAAGCCGTCCCCGTCGCTGCCGCCCTCCCCGTCCTCGCCCGGCGAGGCCGCCGCCGTCGCCGCCTGCTACCGCATCCTCCCGACGGTGCACCGGCTCTGGAGGCCCATCTCGGGAGAGGCGGACGACTACATCGTGGCTCCGAAGCCGTCCGGGTACCGCTCGCTGCACACCGCGGTCTGGCTCGGCGGCGGGCGGGGCAGGAGGCCGGGCTCGTCGCCGTCGGGATCGGGCTCGCAGAGGGCCGACGCTCCTTCCTCTTCTCCCCCTCCCGCCTTCTCCTCGTCGCCGGCGGCGGCGGCTCGGAGGAGCTCCTCGCGCGACGCGGGGGCCCCTATGGAGGTCCAGCTGCGCACGGGCGCGATGCACGCCGCGGCGGAGCACGGCGCCGCGGCGCACTGGGCCTACAAGGAGGCGCCGCCGACCCGACCGACCCCGAGCTCGGGCGCGGCGACCGACTCTCCGCCGCCGAACGCGACCGCCTCGGACGCCGCCGCCGCCGCGCTCGCCGCCGTCGCCAAGGTCGCGGCGACGGGCGCGGCCCGCCTCGCCGCCTCGTCGTCCCCGCTCTCTTCTCCGCCCTCCTCCCCCTCACTGGACGCCGTCGCCCTTGTCGCGCCCAGGCTGTGCCGAGGGGACCCGCTCGCGCGCGTCAGCGGGGGGAAGCTGCAGCTGGGGGCGGTGCTCCGATGCTCCGACGACGACGGCGGCGAGGGAGAGAGCGGCAGCGGCGGCTCCTCGTCGCTCCCCCGCCCCCGCCCCCGCCGCTCCGCGCTCGTCGCGGTCCGCGTCGCCCCGCGCCTCGACCCCTCGGCCGGGCCCCCGCCGCGCGCCGCCGTCGCGGCCCTGCTCGAGGCCGCCGAGAGGGGCCGGTGGGACGCGCCGGGGCGGGGCGACCTGGGGACCAAGGTCGAGGAGTTCGCCCCGGGGGGGGACGGGAGGTGGCACCGCGTCGACGCGTACGGGAGGATGCTCCCCGCCGTCGTGATGCCGCTGGTCGCCGAGGAGGAGGAGGAGGAAGAGAAAGGGGGGCAGGAAAACGCTTCTTCTTCTTCTCTGGGCTCTGCCGCTGTCGCGGCGCCTTCCCTCCAGCGGCAAAATGCTGCTTCCTCTTCTCCTGCTGCTGCTGCTGCTGCTACGAACGCTTCCTCTTCTCTCTCCGCCGCGGGAGACAAGATCAGGCTCCTTAGGGCCATGCTCCAGTGGACGAAGGATGTCGAGGGAGGAGGAGGAGGAGGCGGGAGCGGAAGCGGGGGGAGCGGCGCAGCAGCGCAGGCTGCGGGCTGCGCTGCAGTGAGCGGCACCTCTTCTTCTCCTCCTCCTCCTTCCCTCTCGGCCGCGGCCCCGGAAGACGTCCTCGTCCTCGTCTGGCCCCCCGGGGACATCGCTCGCGTGCCCCGCGGCACCACGGCGGGGTCGCTCGTCGCCTCGCGCAGGCCCCAGGCAGTTGCTGCGGAGGAGGAGAAGGAGGAGCAGGAGAGGAGGAACGAGCTGACGATACCGCACGAGCAAGCGACGACGAGAGCGCCCCCGGCGACGGCGACTCTGCCTCTGCCTTCTTCCCCCACTTCCTCGTCTTTTCCCCCCGTGGTTAATGTCAACAACAGGCTGGTGTCCCCGGGTACTCCGCTAGCGGACGGGGACTTTGTCGTGCTCGACGGCGGGCTGCTGGAGAACCTCTAAAAAAAGTAGAGAGTCGTGTTTCTTTTCTTCGAGAGTTTTTTTATCTTTCTCTCTCTGTACCACCACCCTTCTATTGTATCATGCGCCTCTTTCCCCTTATATTTCCAACAAGAAAAAGGAAATCGATTTACAGAAATTTGCGTCTTTTCGTGCAGAGCAAAAAAAAAACAAGATAGAAAACGGAGGGAGGGGTGTCTCTCCCTCAAGGGGGCCTCAAGGTTTCAAGCCCCTCGCCGCGACCTCCTCCGCGCTCGCGACCCGCGCCTCGACCGCGGCGGCCAGGAGCCTGTCGACCCCGAACGGCTCCGCGACGGTCACGGGCAGGCCCGAAGCTGCCGCGGCCTCCGCTGCCAGAGCCGGGATGTCCTCTCGGACGTGCCTCCCCCGGGAGAGGAAGTAGGGGGCGAGCACGACTCTGGCGGCGCCGAGGGAGGCAGCTTTGGAGACGGCGTCGTTGATCGACGGACTGGTGTTAGTTTTTTTTTCATTCGATTTTTCGGGTTTTCTTTCCTCCTCTCTTTCTCGTGAGCGGGAAGAAATGCTCTCTCTCTCTCTGTTTTTTCTCTCTCTCTTCTTTCCTTTCTTCATTGAAATATCTTCTGCTCTCACCTGGCCAGCTCCATGTGCGCGATCTCGACGACGGGACGGCCGCTGACCCGCCTGGTTTTTGAAAAAGAGGTCAGGGTTTTTTTCTTTGGTTAGAGGAAAAGAGAGGAGGTCGGCGAACAGAGAGCGCATTTTGAAGCTAAGGGAATTCTCTCTCTCTCTCTCTCACAAACACACACACACACACCTGTAAAGCGACGCAAACTCCTCGAGCTCGGCGTTGGCCTCGGCCTTCCGCGAGCCATGGTCGACGATGACCACCGCGGTGCGGTCCCAGTCGGCCGGAGGAGAGGAATTGGCGGCAGATGCGGACGCCGGCATCAAAAGCGAGCGGCGAAGCTTGCCATTCGTCCTCAGCCGTCGCGGCGGAGCGGGGATCGGCGCGCTGCTGCTGCTGCTGCTGCTGCTGCAGGAGGTAAGAGCGCCCTGACGCGCCGCGGCCTGGAGGACGACAGGCATCGAGAGGGAGGACCCGAAAAGAGCGCGAAAGAAAGAAGTGAAAAATGAAAGTGAAAGAAACCATAACTGGCAGCTCGCTTTTTTCACTCCTCTCGCCCTGAAAGGGGCACCTCGAGCACCACCACCACCACCACCACCTCTTGACCGGCAAAAGAGAAGAAGAAGAGATGCAGCAGTCCCCGTCCTTATTCTCCGCTCCTCCCCTGAAGGAGGAGGAGGCCCCCTATATCCAGCAGCAGCTAGAGCAGGAGCTGCAGGAGCATATTGTAAAGCGCAAGAGAGGAAGGCCCCGCAAGGATGCCCCGAAGCTCTTCGTCGGAGGAGGAGGAGGAGCAGAGCGGCAGCAGCTCAAGAAAAAGCCGAGGCCGCGAAAGCCCGCTGCTTCTTCCTCCGAGGGCTGCAAGCCCCTCCCCCCGCCTCCGCCGCCCAAGATTCACAGGCCAGAGTCCCCGCGCTCGGCGACGATCAGGATGAACCTGGAAAAGGTAAGTATGGAAGCGAAAGAGAGAGAGAGAGAGAGAGGGTTTTCTTTTTTCCTTGTTCGGTCAGAGCTAATTTTGGGGCAAAAAAGTTATAAAAGAAAGAAAGTTGACCCTTTGCTCTCTCTCTCTCTCTCTCTCTCTCTCTCTCTCTCTCCTACTCTCTCTCTCTCTCTCTCTCTCTCTCTCTCTTCGAGCTCTCTCCCCCCCGCGCGCATCGTTAAAACGAAACAAAACAAACGCACACAGGTCCAGGCAGCGATGGAAGCCACGAACCGGCAGCAGCGAGAAGCAGCAGCAGCAGCGGCGGCGGCGGCGGCAGCAGCTGGAGGCAGCAGCAGCGCCGCCCCCGCTGCCGCTGCTTCTTTCGCCGCAGCCGCCGCCGCCGCCGCGACGACAACAGCGGCAGGAGCTGCCCCCCCGGGCGAAACCGGCAACCCCGCCGCCGCCGCCTCCAACACCGCCACCGACGCCATCGCCGCGGCCCCGGGCAGCCCCCCCCGAAACTCCACCGGGTTCCGCGGCGTCCGCCGCCGCAAGTGGGGCCGCTGGGCCGCGGAGGTGCGCGACGCGACCCGCCCGACGCGCCGCTGGCTGGGCACGTTCGGCTCCCCCGCCGACGCCGCGCGGGCTTACGACGCCGCCGCCGTCGCGATCCGGGGCCCCTCTGCGAAGACCAACTTCGTTTATGGGTTTCAGCTGGAGTCGTGTGCCGTCGGAGGGAGGTACGGCGGCGGGAGGGGCAAGGCGAGGCAGCAGGCTGCCGCTGAGGCGGCGGCGTCGGCGGCGGCAGCGGGGGGCACTGCGGCGGCGGCGATGACGGTGACGCAGCGGCAGCGGGAGCAGCAGCAAGCGGCTCCGACGCCGACGTCTCAGGCCGTCGCCGCAGCAGCAGCCGTGGCAGCCCGGGCCGCAGCAGCCGCAACCGCAGCCGCAGCCACGGGGGCAGGAGATGGAGGAGGACGAGGACGAGGACGAGGACCGGGGACTGACTTTCGGAGCACGACGGCGGCGGAGATGGCGGCGATGGGGTGGCGGCTGCTCAACGTGCCGGCTAACGCCGACGATGACGCCGAGAGCGGGGGAGGAAGCGGCGAGAGAGAGGCCAGGCGGCAGCAGCAGCAAGAGGAGGAGTGGCTTCCGCCTCCGACCGAGCTCGATGGCGACGGCGACGGCGACGGGATGCTCGGGGCTTCGACGAAGGCGGAGGGGAGGAAGAGCAGCAGGGCTTTGGGGGCGAGGACCCCGGCGGCAAGAAAGAGCAAGGTCGCCGCCGCAGCTGCTGTAGTCGCCGCTGCTGCTGCTGCTCCTCGTCCTCCCCCTTCTGCGAACGGTGTCGTCGCGGCGCCGACGGGGGACAGGCGCAGCGTGCTGCCGCCTCCGCCGAGCCAAGCCCGAGCAGCAGCAGCCGCGGCCGCGGCCGCGGCGGACGCGGCGGCCGCGGCAGCCGCCGCGCCCCCTCCGCCGCCGCCACCGCCGCCGCCGCTCCCTCGCCTGCCGAGGCTCTCGGATCCCTTTTTCCTCACCCTCGTGGCCCCTCCGCCTCCGCCACCCCTGGGCGTGCTGCTCCCCGAGGCGCCGCCGCTGCAGGCCGGGCGCGGCGGAGGCGGAAATGGAACCCGAGGCACCAGCGGGAGCAGCCGGGACGCCTCGGCCGCAGCCTCAGCCGCCGCCGCGGCCACGACAGCCGTCCCCTTCGAGGACTGGCTCGACGCGACACTTCGGGAGATGGGAGGCGAGGAGGCGGCGGCGACGGCGGGGGCCGCCGCCGCGGCGGCGGAGATGGGGAGAAGAGCAAACGCCGGCAGCGGCGGCGCAACGCTCCTCTTCGCGCCGCGCCGGAGGAGGTCCCACTCCTCCTCGGGCTCCAGGCTGGGCTCCGCCGACGGCACCGGGCGCGGAGGCAGCGGAGGCTCGATCGTCGACCTGTTTTGATTGAAAAAGAGGGGAGGCTCGTCTCTCTCTCCCCCCCCCACCCACTCGCGCGCGCGCTTGCGCTAGGGCAGGGGTTTTCGATGGCGGCGGCAGCTGCGGGATTTTCTTGAGCGCCGTGTTCCTTCTTTGAGAAACTGCGGTTTCTGATATTTCTTTGGGAGGGGAGCTGCTCCGTTATCCTTACGAGAGAGATCGCGGCGTGTAAATAGCGCGGGCACATGAATTGATTAGCAAAAGGCATTTTTTCACTCTCTCTTTCGAAATTAGGGTTGATTCACACTTTTGTTTTTACGCTCTTCCTCTTTAAACCCCAAACTTGCAGTGTATCAACTTCAAACGATTTCTCCCTTTTTTGTTTGAAATCTTCAATATGCGCCTGTTTCCCAGCGCTCTTCGTTTACCCCTCTGTTATTTAGTATGAAGCATAAAACGCAAGAAGATAAGAGAAAAAGAAGAACGCGATAGCGAATCGCCTCAATAAAAATTCGCGTTCGTCTTATTTCTTTGTTGCTGTTTCTTGGAAAAAAAAACCACTCGCCGTTTTTTTTCTCTCTTCGACCCTTCTCGAAAGGAAGAAAAATAAACGGCGAGGAATGCCATATCATTATTGGAGAGCTCTCGATGTAAACTGGTCTCCTTACCTCCCCCCCCCCCACCATCGGTTTATTATCAAGCAATCAAAGAGGAGAAGAAAAAAGACACAAAAACAAAAATAATCAAACACTAGCAGGAGGAACAGCAACGAGAGCAGCAGCACACTCTCGGTGCTGTTCCGCTTCCGCTTCGGCCTTTGCCGCTCTCGCCGCCGCCGCCGCAGCAGCCTCCTCCGCCGCCCTCCTCCCCTCGGCCTCGGCCCTCGCGTGCTCCGCAAGAGCGGCCGCGGCCGCGGGGGCGTCGAAGCTCGGGTCGAAGAACTCGCTGACGGGCGGCGCTCGCCGCCGCCTCGAGGGGGCCGCCGCCGCCGAGCCTGCCGCGGCCGAGGAGGACGTGCCTCCTGCTCCGGGCCTGCTCCTCTTGGGCAGGGGCGGCGGCGGCGGCGGCGGCGGCGGCGGCGGCGGCGGCGGCGGCGGCGGCGGCGGCGAGGGGGGGCCTCTCCGCCCCTTCCAGAGGCACTTTTTGTAGCACCCTTCTTCCCCGCACCGCCCCTTCTTCCTCGCGACGCAGACCTCGCACCGCGTTACTGGCCTCCCCTTCTTCGCCGTCGCCGCCGCCGCCTCCGCCGCCGCTCCTGCCGCCGCCGCCGCCGCGGGAGGCGAGGCGGAGGGGGAGGAGGCAGCGCGAAGGGCGGGCGCGGCAAGGGCTAGAGGCGGTGGCGGGAGCGGGGTGGGGACCGGGGCGGGCGCCGAGGGGGCACCGCCGTCGGAGCTCGCCGCCGTCGCCGCCGGCAAGGCGGCCAAGCCAGCGGCGGCGCCGCCGCCGCCGGGAGGGAGCGCGCCGACGACCTCCTTCCCGACGAGCGACGCCACGACCCTCCCGCCCTCCCCGCGGAGCACGTTCGAGCAGCCCGGGCCGGCCCCCCCCCCGCCGCAGCCGGCGCCGTGGCGCGAGACGCACCAGGCGCAGCGCTGCGAGGCTGGGGAGGCGCGGGCGAGGGGCGCGCGCGAGGCGCCGCCGCCGCCGCCGCCGCCGAGCCTGCGGAGCCTGAGGAGGGGGTCGAGGCCCCCCTCCCTGGCCTCGGGGGGCGGCGGCAAGGGGAGGGCGCAGGCGGCCTGCTGCTGCTGCTGCTGCTGCTGCTGCTGCTGCTGCTGCTGCTGCTGCTGCGTGGAGGAGGAGGTGGGGGGAGGAGACGGGGGGAGGGGGACGGGGAGGGGCTCCCCCGCGTCCTCTGCTGCTGGAGCTGAAGCGGCGGCGGCGGCGGCGGCGGCGGCGGCCGGGCTCGGCGCCGGGAGCGCCGGCGCCGCCGCCGCCGCCGGGGGCCGCCCCGCCCCCCGTGCCCCGCCCTCCTCCCCGCCAGCGGCCGCCACCTCCACCTCCTCCTCCACCTCCACCGCCACCTCCGCCAAGAACCTCGGCTGCTGAGAGCCCCCCGAGGCCGAGCCGCCGACGACGACCCCGCGGGCGCGCAGCGACCGGAGCACGGACTCGCGCCCCGCCCGCAGGCGCGCCGCGAGCGACGGCCACTCCATGGGGTCGCTCAGCACCCTCGCCGTCGTCCTCGGCGACCAGAGCTGCAGGGCCTCGACGTCCCCGTCGTCGTAGGCGAGGGTGTGCTTCATCATGCGCGCGTCGAAGGCGACGACGGTGGCGGGGTACCTTTGGGAGGACGTTTTTTTTCCCCACTCTCGGAGGGGGACTGGCGTGAGACGAGGAAGCGCACCCTCCCGGCGGGGAACAAGAGAGAGCCCCCCCCCCGGGGAAGCACCCCCGGCGGGCGAGCGACACGGGGGAACGAGCGCGAGAAAACAAGGAAAGCCCTTACCAGGCCCGGTCCGCGGGCCACCACGTCGCGAGCCTCGCCCCCGCCGCGGCCGCCCCCATCGACGCCACCTGCGCGCCCGCGTGCCCCGCCTCCGCGGCCGCGGCGGCCCGCGCGCGGAAGCAGCGCCTGTCGCGGCCGGCCGAGCCGTCGCAGGAGGCGCACTGGCCGCATCGCGCGGCGCTGCGGGCTGCCAGCGCGCGCGCGGCCGCGGCGGCCGCGGCGGCGCCGCCCCTGCGCGCGGCCGCGGCCAGCGGCGAGTCTCGGGGGCGCTGCGGGCCGCTCCCCGCCGCAAGCAGCTGCTCCTTCGCGGCGACGAGCGCGACGGCCTCGTCGACGGCCCTCGCGTACGCCGGGTCCCGCGCGAGGTGGGCGGGGACCCCCGGCGGCGGCGGGGCGGAGGGAGGGGAGCACGCGGAGGAGCACGAGGGAGGGGGGCGGGGCGGCGGCGGGCTCCTGTCGACAAAGGCCTCGAGGTCGCGCGGCCGCAGCCACCTCGCCGGGGTACGCGGGGGGGCCCCTCCCGGGATGAGCACGACGAGGACGCGCCGCTCGCCTCCTCGCCCCCCCCCCCCCCCCCCCCCCCCCCCCCCCCCCCCGCGCCCCCTCCCCCCCCC
>Ga0114918_10001915_pt1 | contig 18673 bp, 12 predicted proteins | sample LantaG_FD_87015 | JGI IMG/M metagenome (GOLD analysis project Ga0114918, IMG submission 87015) | Deep subsurface microbial communities from Baltic Sea to uncover new lineages of life (NeLLi) - Landsort_02402 metaG | ecosystem: Environmental > Aquatic > Marine > Oceanic > Sediment | place... | reverse complement strand
GTCCTCGACCTGGACGAGACCCTCGTCGCCGTCTACCCTTCGCCCGCCCCGCCCTCCGCCGCCGCGACCGCGCCCCGCCTGACCGTGCACGCCGACTACGGCGACGGCAGCGCGGGCCCCGTGGACGTCTTCGTCCGCCCGGGGTTGGCGGCCTTCCTCACGTCCCTGGCCGCCCTGCCCATCGACGTCGTCCTCTTCACGGCCGGGCTGCCCGGGTACGCGGGCCCCATCGCGGACGCCCTGGACCCCACGGGCACGCTCCTGCCGACGCGCCTGTACCGGCCCTCCACCCGGCGCGCGGGGCCCGTGCCCCACACCAAGGACCTGGGCGTCCTGGGGCGGGACCTCGCCCGCACCGTCCTGCTCGACAACTCGCCCTGGTCCTTCCTCCTCCAGCCGGGGTGCGGCGTGCCGGCCGCGCCCTTCGCGGGCGAGGGCGGGGACACCCACCTGCACGCGGCCGTCCTGCCCTTGCTGGCCGACCTGGCGGCCGACCCGGGCCGGGACGTGCGCCCTTCCCTGGCCGCCCGCTTTGGCGTCGCCGCCTGGCTGGCCGACCGGGGCGGGTTCGCGCTGTACACGGGCCCCTGCGGCCAGCTGTGCGTGGCGGCGGAGTGCTCGCTCAGTTCCGGCGGGGACGGGCGGGCGGCCATGGGCGCGGACGGGCCCGAGGGCGGGCGGTGCGAGGCGGGGCCGGGGTTGGTGTGCGTGGAGGCGTGAGATAGATGGACGGGAGGGAGGAGAGCGACGTGCTCTCTCTCTTTCCTCAAACCTTCTCTCTCTCTCTCCAGTCCGCCGCCCCCGCCGCCGTTGGTCCAAGTGGAAGAATGAAACGTGACGCAAGCACTTCCCCCATTCTTTTTTCCCCCTCCCCCTCCCCTCCCCTCCCATTTCTCTCGATTCTTATCTGCCCCGATCCCCCTCCCCATGGAAGCAAAGCATCTTTTGCCCATTCTTTCTTTCATTCTTTTTCTCTCCCCTCCCTCCCGTCCCTGGGGGAAGGCCCGCCTGTTCCCCTGTGGGCGCACCCCGGCCTCCTCCCGGCCCACCCACGCGGGTTGCTGAAAACAGGCCGGTGCGCGCCTCCAAGAGAATGCGCGCCTACCCCCCCCATCTCTGCCTGAACCCTCCAAACCTTCCCCCTCCCTCTCCCCTCCTCCCCTTCCCCTCCTCCACCCGCAGCCGCGCGCGCGAGGCAGGAGAAGCCCTTTGCCGGCCCATTCTGCCGCTGGCTCTCTCTCTGACCTTTGCAGCAGCGACGCTGCGCGCATTTAAAGATCCGCCCACCGCTGCCGCTGCTGCTGCTGTGGCGCGCCCTCGTTACCCCCCCTGGCGCGCATAGCGCGCGCCCACCCACCCCCCTCTGTCCCCTCCCCACACCCCCGTTATCAAAAGAGAAGAGAACCCCGTTTTTTTTCGAGAGAGGGAGAAGCGGGCACGCGCGCGTGGTGCGTCTTCATCCCAAACAGCCGAAGCACCCCCGCCCCGCCCGTTCCCCCCTCCGCCCTCTCGTTTTGTAAAGACCACAAGCCACTTTTTTTCCTTGCACAAGACACGCGGGCGGCGGGCGGAGAGCGTGACAGCCCCCACTCGCCTCTCACTGCGGCGCCGGTTGGGCGGGCGCCGGCCACCGCCCCGCCTTCCTCATCTCCTCCATCAGGCGCCGCTCCGCCCACGCACCCAGGGCCGCGTCCGGGCCGGCTGCGCCGCCGCCACCTCCACCACCCCCGATGTGCCAAGCGACCGCGACGGGCACGCCCAGGCGGGTCGCCAGGCGGGCCGCCAGGGCGCGGGAGGCGCCGTCGTCGCCGGCGCCGGGGACCAGGCCTGTGGCGGTCGGGCGGGGTGGGCCCGGGACGCCCAGCGCGACGGCACCCAGAGGGGGCGGCCTACCACCACCGCCCGCGCCTGCCCAACCCCATACGAGCAGCTGGCGGCCCAGGTCAAAGACGGCCAGGGATACCTTCGTGCCCGCGCACTCCTCGCTCACACAGATGAGAGGAGGAGGAGAGGACGGGTTGGTTGCTCCCGTCCCGTCCATTCTTTCTCTATCTTTATCTCTGTCTCTCCTCTTCTCTTTCCTTTCAGAGCGCGTCCACGAAGCAGCGCAGCTCGTACCGGGTCACCGGCTCCGGGTGGGCCGACGCACGCTCAGACAGGACAAGCTTGATGCGGGCCATAGACTTGCGCACCTTGGCGGCGCGCGCGGGGTTGGCAGGGCGGACACGGGCGGAACGCGCCGCGTCCGCGCTGGCGTCCAGGCGGGCCCGCTCTTTGAGCAGGACGTACCAGAGGGCGTGCAGGTCGTCCCACGACTTGGTACGTAGGTCGGCGGCCGTCCAGGCGCGTCCTGTAGAGAGAGAGAGAGAGAGAAAGAGAGAGAGAGAGAGAGAGAGAGTGTGTGAGAGGGCGGGGGGGGGTCAGGCGTGCTGCGCGTGGAATCGCCTCGTCTGATCCCTCTTTCTCTCTCTCCTACACACCTGCTGTCCGGGTCTCGCCCTCCTTGAGCGGGGGCTCGAAGAGCTCGTCCAGGCCCCGGAGGGCCGGGGAGGAGGTGAGGGTGCGGAGGGAGGTGGAGGCGAGGCCCGACGACGACGCGCCGACGGCGGCGGCGGAGGACGAAGGAGAGGAAAGGAGGGCGCGGGCGGCGGTGGAGGCCAGCGTGCGCAGCATGTGTTTTTGGGGGGGTCGGGTGAGTGTGTGTGTCAACGCATGCACTGGCCGCTCTGGGAGGCCGTGCGCGCGTGTGGAGTGAGGACAGGGCGCGGGCGAGAAAGAAAGAGTGATTCGCGGCTAGAGCGGGCTTGCCCTCGCTCTCTCATTTCGCTGTCCTCGCAACTCTCCATCAATCATGCACAACCCCCTCCTCGCCGGCGGCGCCGCGCCGCCCCACCCTCGCCGCCCGGCCCGCCAGGTCGCCTCCTCGCCACCGCTCTGGTCCTGGCGGGTGTGGCCCTGGGCGTGGCCCTGGCGGGCGCGGCGGGCCTGCTGTTTGTGCCGTCGACGCCGACGCCATCCATCTCCACCACCTCGCCCCCGCCCCCCATCGACTGCTTCTTCGCCCTGGGCGGCGGCACCGTCCGCTCCGGCGGCCTCCTCCCCCAGCCCCGCTCCCAGGCGCCGCCCTGCTGGGACGGCATCCGGGCCTACCTGCGCCCGGGCGGCGGGTACGACGCTGACGTGGGCGAGGCGACTGCCTCTGCCGCGGCTTTTCTGGCCTCCATCCCGCGCCCGTCCGGGGCGGCCCTGTTGGTGCTGGACATCGACGAGACGGCGCTCTCCAACCGGGCGGAGTGGCTGAAGGATGACGCCGGCCGCGAGCTGCTGGGCGACAAGGACGCGGCCGCCCTGGCCGCGTCCGCCCCCGCCCTGGCCCCGACCTTGCGCCTTTACAAAGCCGCCCTGGCCGCCGGTTTCTCGGTCGCCTTTGTCACGGGCCGCTCCGGCCGGCCCGCGGTCCTTAACGCTACGGTGGCCAACCTGGAGGACGCGGGGTATGGTCGGGCGTGCGAGGGCGAAGGAGGCGGGTGGCAGGCGGGCGGGCGCCCGGTGTTTGTCCCGCGCGCAGGCACCGCCGCCGCCGCCGCTGAGGAGCCGCCCTGCTACTCCGCCCTCCTCATGCGGCCGCCCGGCGACGGCCGCCCCGCGTCCGCGGTCAAGCCCGAGCTGCGGGCCGCCCTCCTGGCGGCCGCTAAAGAGGTCGCACCCAACGCGGCGCTGGTCGCGTCCGTGGGCGATCAGTTTTCCGACCTGGGCGGCGACCCGGCCCCGCACGCCGCCTTCAAGCTGCCCAACCCGGTTTACTTTTTTGTTTGATGGAAGGCGGGCGCGCGCGTGCGAGAGAGAGGGAGGGAGAGGGGCTTTATGCGTGTGTCGTGTGGTGCGGGGGCGGTGCAAAGGGAGAATGTAGGGAAGATAACCGAGAGAGAGGGAAGAGCAAAACAGCCATCCCCATTCATTTTTCTCTTTTTCCCATTCCAAAATGGCCGCCTCCGCCTCCTCCGCTCTCGCCGCCCTGGCCGCCTCCGCGGCCGACCCGGAGGCCCTGGCGTCCGCCATCCAGGGCGCGGCCTTCCTGGACACCACGCCCGGCGACGCCCGCCAGCAGCTGCGGGGTGTGTGAGAGAGAGGGGGGGATGGATGGGGATTGGGCAGGGAGAGGGGGTTGACCATCCGCGCGGCCGGCCGGCCGCGCACACCTCCTCAACCTCACCCCCACGCCCCCACCCCTCCTCCCTTGTCACCCAGCCGCCCGCGCCCGCCTCCGGAAGATCCTGGCGGACGAGGAGGCCAAGGCCGCAGCGGAGGCGGCCCGCCCGGCGGGCGAGCGGTCGCCCTTCGTGAAGGAGGTAAGGAGAGGAGAGAGGAGAGAAGAGAGGAGGGTGCCCGCTCGGCTCCTCTCTTTCCATGCTCTTTCTCTCTCTCTCACTCTTCTCTCTCTCCCCCCAATACAACAGTCCTACGACCCGGCCGAGTTCGAGGCCCTGGCCGCCGCCTACGAGGGCCTGGCCTGGCGGGCGGTGTCCAAGCCGGGCGGGGCCACCGTCAAGCCGGACGAGTTCTACGCGCTGTACGCGTGCGTTTTTTAATGATGGGAGAGAGACATGAGAGAGAGAGCAAGGATGGAGGGGATCGTGGGTGGGTGCCTCCTCAACCTCTCTCGCCTCTCATCCCCTCTCATTTCTCTCTCTCTCTCTCTTCTCCCCTCTCCCCGCTCTCTATCCCCCTCTATATAGGCTGCACCAGCAGGCCACGGTCGGCGACATCACGGGCGAGCGCCCCATGTGGGCGGAGCGGGGTGGCCTGGACTTTGACGGGCGGGCCCGGTGGGACGCGTGGGCGGCGCGCAAGGGCGGCCGCCCGGAGCGCGCGCGGGCAGAATTCGTGAGGGCCTTCCGGGAGGCGTCGCCCAAGGCGTTCTACTCGGACGGGCGGGCGGCATTCGTGAAGGAGTGAAAAAGAGGGTGGGGGGGGGGAGGGGGCGGAGTGTGTGCGAGGTGGGGGCGTGCCGTGCGCGCGTGCAAGAAAAACCCCCTCCTCCCTTTCCATCACAGACAAAAAATCAAGACCCCCTTTTCCCTCTTGTCATGCCCGCCCCCGCCGCGCGCGCGTCGGCCGCACAGCCTCCTCCGCCACCTCCTCCGCCGGCGCCTCCTTCGCCGCCGCCCGCCGCCCGCGGGTCGGCACGGCCACCGCCTTGGCGGGCGAGGGCGAGGCGTTGGCGGCGCCGCCGTCGTTCTCGCCGTCGTCGTCAGACGAGGAAGAAGAGGCGAGCGACGCGTCCTCCCCCTCCTCTGCCACAGCGGCCCGAGGTTGAGGCGGCGCCGCCACGGCACCCACCTCCCCGTCCCCGTCCAGCGTCATGCGCCGCACCGCCGCGACCGCGTCCGCGACGGGCGCGGCGGCGACGTCGGCGCCCGAAGGCCCCGCCTCGCCCTCCACGGCGGCGACAGCCCCCGCCTCGCCCTCCATGGCAACAGGCGGCGCCGCAGCTTCGCCCTCCTCCACAGCCACCACCGGCACCCCGCTGATCTCGGCCGCCGCCTCCTCCACTTTCGCCAACCAGGCCTCCACTTTCGCCTTGAAGGGCGCGCCCGCTTTCGGCAGCTTGCGCGCCCGGGCCGCCACCGCCTTCAGCGCGCCCACCACCTCGCCCTCGCCCAGCCAGGCCCGGTAGGCGGGCAGCAGCTCCACCACCCGGCGCACGCCCTTCTCGGACAGGGACAGCTGGCCCAGGCAGAAGGCCATGCCTCGCACGGTGCCGGCCTCTGCGTCCGCGCCCATCCGCCCGGCCAGCTTGTCCACCAGGCCGTCCGCCTGCCTGTCCTTGCCCACGTGGCCGAGGAGCCCCTTCATGACGCCCTGGAAGGCCGCGGGCGGCAGGGCGCCCGGGCCGGAGGACAGGGAGGACAGGACGTCCGGGATCATGTTGTAGACGGGGTGCGACCCCTTTGTCGCGCGGCCGGCCAGCTCGTGGAAGAACAGGCCGGCCAGGGAAGCGACGCGGGGGTCCGGGTCCACGAGCCGCGCAGCCAGCCGCCCGGCATGCCCCTTCACTTTGACCATGTCGTTGAGGACGAGGTGGGAGAGGACCATGGTCGCGTCCCGCCGCACGGCCGGGCAGGCGTCGTCCAGCGGCGCGTACAGCGCGGCCGTCCAGGGTTCCACCGTGTTGGGCCACCGCACCGCCAGGTCGCCCGCCGCCACGACCAGGCCGCCCCGCAGGCGGGAGGAGGAGGAGGAGGAGATGGTGGGTGGCGGTGGTGGTGGTGGAGGGGTGGGGGCAGCGGCGGGCGCGGGAGCGCCTTCGCCTCCAGCCTCGACAGGTGCTGCCGCCGGCTGCACCGCCGCTGCCTCAACCACCTCCTCCTCCTGCTCCGCCACCCGCGAGAACAACGCCCCCAGATGCGCCCCGCAGTAGGCGCCGTCCACGGCCATCAGCTTGGCCAGGGCCAGGCAGGCGGACGCGTCCAGGGCGGGGCAGGCCGCCCGCCAGGCCGCGGGCGCGCCCGGGGCCGTGGCCAGGGCGGACAGGAGCGGGGCCAGCGCGCCCGCGGCCGCCCCGGCCCCCCCCACCACCGCCACTTCCGCCGCGTCCCGCAGGGCGTCCAGGTCGGCCTCGCCGCCGGGGGCGGGCCCCACGCCCAGCTGGGCGGCAATGTCCTCATCCTCGGAGGCCGGGTCGGCCGCGCCCGCCACCGCGTCGGCGGCCGCGCCCGCCGCCGCGCGCGCGCGGCGTGCGGCGCGCGCGCACCCGTCCGCGGCCACGAGCTGGGCGAGGGCGATGCCGCCCGCCAGGAAGGCCAGGCGGGCGACGGGGCCGGCACGAGGGAGAGGAGGAGCGGGGCGGGGCGGGGCGGGCACGTCCACCTGCATTTCGTCCTCGCCGCCAGGGGCGGGCGGCGGCGGCGGCGGCGTCTCTGCGCGCCCGAGCGCCCCTGCGGCCCCGGCCCGCAGCAGCGCGACCCCCAGCCCCTGCGGGTCGGGGTGGCAGTCCAGCAGGGCGCGCAGGCCCGCGTCCGCCGCGCCGTACCAGGCCTCGTCAGGCAGGCCCCACTTGGGGTCGGTGGCGGGGGCCAGGAGGAGGCGGACGAGGGGCGCGTGGGCGGGGGCGAACGCTGCAGGGTCGACGCCGCAGGCGGCGCCCGCCGCCGCTCGCAGCGCGGCCGCCGCGTGGCGGGCGCACCCGCCGTCGCGCAGGCCAAAGCCGGCCGCCAGCAGGGCGGCCATGTTGTCGGTGACGAGGGCGGGGCGGGACCGGGCGGCCATGGAGACCAGGGCCAGGGCGGCGCGCGCGCGGGGCAGGGCGGCCGCCCGGGCGGCCGGGTCGGACCCCGCGCCCGCCACCGCGGCCGCCGCGCGCGCGGCGGCCGCCCACAGCGCCCGCACCACGGCCGGGCGGGCCCGGGCGTCCGCCTCGGTCCCGCCGGCCGGCACCGCCAGCAGCCGCCCCACCACCTCCTCCAGGGCGGCCAACTCCCCGAGGCTGGCCCCCACAGCCAGGTCCACCAGCCCCGCCGCCCCGGCGTCCGCCCCCCGCCCGGCCAGGCGCAGGTCCTCCACCGCGGACACGACAGCGCCGGGGATGCCCTGCTCGCGCGAGAAGGCGAGGGGCAGGACCCGGCGCAGGGCGGCCTCCGCGCCGTCCAGCTCAAACTTGCGGGCGCAGACCAGGAGGGACAAGGCCTCCGTGACGTCGGAGAGCGTGGCGGAGCCGAGGAGCTGGACGACCGTCGGCAGGGCGGCCGTGAGGGCGCGCGCGAACGCGGACGCGGTGCGCAGGGAGGCGACCAGCGCGCGCAGCTGCTCCGCGTTGGCGTCCTGGGGAGCGGGCTGGGGCGCGCCTTCTTCCTCCTCCTCCTCCTCCTCCTGGGAGGGCTGGGCGTCGTCTTCGGCGTCGTCCCCGGCCACCAGGGCGTCCACCATCTCGTCCGCCGCGGCCGCCTCTGCGGCCGCGCGGGCCGCCGCGTCCGCCCCGGCCGCAGTGCCGTCCGCCTCCACCTTGATGGCCCCGGCCCCCCACTTGGCGGCCGCTTCAGGCCGGTCCTCCGCGCCGCCGCCGCGCCCGCCCTCCGCGTCGGCCAAGCGGGCCTCGAATTGAGCCAAAGAAGCGTCGAAGGAGCCCGCCGGCAGGACGGGGCCAAACGGGTTGTACAGCATCAGCGCCTGGAGCAGCCCCAGCGCCGCCCGCCGCACCAGGGCGGCCCTGTCCTCCAGCCGGTCCGCGGCCAGGCGGGTCACGCACAGCCAGTGGCCCAGGGGGAGCGACCCCCGGTCCGCTAAGGCCGCCCAGGCGTGCAGGGCCCGTGCCCGGGTGAAGGCGGAGGTGTCGTACGCGCGCTCGACCAGCAGGTCCAGCAGGTGCTGCTTCGTGCGCAGGCGGGCCAGGGCGGCGGCCGGGTCGCCCGTGGCGGCCGCCGCGGACGTGCCGCTGCCGTCACTTCCAGGCCCTCCGCCCTCCCCGTACGCGCGGTGAAGGAGGGAGGCGGCCGCGCCGATGATGCCGGAACGGATGGCGTGCGACCGGCCGCCCAGGTGAGCGACGAGGGGCGCGAACCCGGCCGCGACGGCGCGGGGCAGGCGTTCGGTCAGCTCGACCAGGAAGGTGCCGACCGCGCGGGCTGCGGCCGTGTCGGCGGGGGTGGCGCCCTCAAAGGCGGCCGGGTCGGCCCGGGCGACCGACGCCAGCAGCTCCCGGCCCAGCCGGTCGTCCCCACCGGCGCTCTCCGCCGCGCCCGCCGCCAGGTCGGCCAGGACGGCCGGCAGGTGCTCCGTCTTGCGCAGGGCGTCGATGAGGGCGCCCGCGACCTGGTCCAGGTGCCCGTACCGGCAGGCGGCGGCGGCCAGGGCCCGGCCCGCGCCGTCCCGGGCGGCGGGCGCGCGCGCACCGGCGGGCGAGGCGAGGAGGGCGGTGCCCGTCGCCGTCCAGGCCACCAGCAGGCCGTCCGGCGGGGAGGCCGGCCGAAAGAGGGCCCACAGGTCGACGTCGGCCAGGGCGCCCAGCGCCCGACCCACCCGCTCCCGGCCCGCGTCCCAGGAAAAAGGGGCGGCGCGCCCGTCGGCGGCCGCGGCGGCCGCAGCAGCTTTTTTGCTGCCCCGCCCGCCCGCGGCCGCCGCGGCCGCCGCCGCCGCCGTCGCGGGCGCGTACCGGGCCTCTTCCTCCGCCACGCCCGTCAGCCAGGCCAGGAAGAAGGAGTGAGCCGCCAGGGCCGAGCGGTGGGCGGAGACGGCGGCGGCCGCGTCGGGGTCCGCCGTCGGCGGCGCGCCCGCGGCCGCCGCGCCGCCCGCGCCCGTTAGGGCGGCCGCCGACACGGCCGCCACCGCCGCGCTGGAGCACAGACCATCCAGCAAGCGGCGCTTGGCCAGGTCGGATAGGCGGAGGAAGCCCCTAAGAGTGGATGGAGGGAATGAGAGAGAGAGAGGGCGTGAGAGAGTGGTTGAGGGGAGAGAGACGCCGGCGCTCCCCCTCTTTCTCAACGCCGGCGCTTGCGTACTTGACCAGCGAGTAGGCCGCGTCGAAGACGGACTGTTCCACGATGGACAGGGCGTCCGAATTGCAGACCTCGTGGAGGGCGCCTGTGGTGTGCGCGGAGAGGGAGGAGTGGGCGGGCGTGAGAGGCGGAGCGGAGCGCGGGTGCGCGCATGCGGCGACGCGAAACGCGCTCTCTCCTCTCTCCCATTCACTCACGGTCCACGTAGTCCTCCACCTCGTCCCTCCCGCCCAGGCCCGCCAGATCGACCACGTCCGGCCCGCACTTGACGGGCAGGGTGCAAACCTCGGACGCCAGGTCGGCGGGCCGGTCCGGGAAGGCAAACTCGCCGGCTGCGGCGCCGCCGTCGAACGACATCTGCTCTTCCTTGCGAGAGAGGAGCGAGGCGGGGGGGGGGCTTGAGCGCTTGTGTGTTATGCAAAGTGAGTGTGCGTGTGTGTGCTCTGTCGGCGTGTGCGCTGTCCAGGTGGACGCAGACAAGAAGGCGCAGGCGACGACTCCTTTAGCGAGAGAGCGAGAGAGTCTCCGAGAACGAGAAATGAGACGCGAGCCAAGAGCGCAATGCCACTCGTCCAATCGCTCTCTCTCACACAATCGATGCACGCCTCCAGGCCGCCCCACCCCACGGGGCCCGGCACAAGGCGGTGCGCAGCAACCGCACTCGCACCCGCAGCACGTCCCAGCGTGGCTGCGGGAGGCAGGCGCCACGTCACCCACATTCACGCGGCCCCCCTTACAACCCCGCCCTTCTCCTCCCCTTCCACCCCGCCCCCGCTACGGCGGGCCGCCTTTGACGTGGCCGTCCTGGGTGGCGGCCCGCTGGGCCTCCTCACCGCCGAGGCGGCCGCCCGCGGCGGGCTGCGCGTCGTCTGGCTGAGGTCCTGGTCCGAGCCCCTGGCTTCGGCGCCCCCGGCGCGGCCGCCCCGGTGGCGGCCCGCGCGCGCTGCGGCCGCAGACGCGGCCGTGGTGGCCCTGGCCGCGGAGGGCCTGGCCGCCTGGGGCGCCCTGGGCGACGCCGGCCGGTCGGTGGACGCGCCCTACAGCCCCCTCGGCTGCCTGGACATCGCGGGCCGCGGCGAGAGCGGCGACCGGCTGGACGCGGTGGCGGAGGCGGTGCGCGGCGCGGCCGGCGGCGGGGCGGGCGGGCTGGGCGGCGCCACCTCCCTGGCGGCCGGCGAGGCGGCCTCCCTCGTCCGCGGCCTGGCCCTGCCCCGCGGGGCGGGCGCCCTGTGGCTGCCTCCCGAAGGATCCGGCGGCGGCATCCTGGACAGCGTGGCCGCCGCGGCCGCCGCCCAGGCCGCCGCCGACCGGGCGGGCGTGGCCCTCTGGCCCGACGCGGCCGCGGCTGGGTGGCGGGACAAGGGGTCGCACTTCCAGGTGTGGGCTGCGCTGGAGGGTTCATCCAGCGGCGAGGGCGGCACGGCCGTGCTGGAGGCGGAGCGCCTGGTGCTGGTGCCGGGCCCGCACGCGCTCTCGGAACCCGGCCCGCCCCGGCCCGAGGATAAAGCGGGCGGCGGGGAACCGACGACCGTCCGTGTCGCCCGCCTGGGGTGCCCCCGCTTCGGGCTGTCCCTGACCGACGCCACCCTGCGATGGCCGGCCTGGGCGGTCGGCGCGCGCGGGGCTGGGTCCACCCCTCCCGGCGCCCCGGGCGGGCTGCCCTGCGTGTTTTGCCACGGCCTCGCGCCGGGCGGGGACGGCCCGGCGGGCGGGGGGCACGAGCCATGGGTCGCACTGCCCACCTCCTCCTCCACGCCGCCCCTCGTCCTGCGCCCGCCCGGGGCGGCCCTGGTCCTACCGCCCTGGCCTAGTAGTGATGCCGTCCGGGCGGATGCAGCGGCGGCGGTCACCGCGGCTGCGGCCGCCCTGGGCCCGGGGCTGCTCGCCCTGTCGCGGGGCGGCGGCGCGGGCGCGGCCGCGGCCGCGGGCGGCGGGTGGGCGGCTTTAGAAACAGCCGACGGCCGCCCACTCCTGGGCTGGGCGCCCGTCGGCATAGGCACCGCCCTGGGCCGGGAGCCGGGCCGCGTCCTGCTGGCGGCGGGCGCGTCGGGCGGGGCCGCGGGCGGGGCGGACGCCCTAGCGGCCGCGCCCGCGCTCGCGCGCGCAGCGGGGCGGCTGCTGTGTGGAGGAGGGGCGGCCGTGGCCTTCGACCCAGCCCGCCCGGGCGTGGGCGCGGTAGCTGGGCCGTCGCCCCTGGTGGACACGTGGGATGGACGCTAGGAAACCGAAGTTGTGTTAGAATTCAAAAAACGCGCAGCCTGCTTCTTTTTTGCACCTCGTGTTTCCTCTCTTTCTCCACATCTCACTCACGCCCGCCCTTTCTTGCCCGAGGCCGCGCCCTCCAGCCGCTGCTTGCGGTACTCCGTGTACGGCACGTCCGTCTTCTCCTCCGCCACGGCGGCGGCTTTGCCCTTGGGTGGGGCGGCGGCGGTGCCGGCTTCCGCCTTGGCCGCGTCGTCGCCGCCACCGCGGCCGCCACCCACGGCCCGGCGCCGGTGGAGGGCGCACCGCTCGCGGCACCTGTCAAACACGCCCCGGCTCCAGAGCCACCAGCCCAGGGCGGCCAGGAGGCCGAGCCCCAGCAGCGTCCCGATGACGATGCCCGCCACCGCGCCGCCCGACAGCCGCTTTTCACTGGACCCAATGGCGCCGCCATCCACGGACGAGTCGATGACGCCCTCCCCGTCCAGGCTCAGGCCGGTTGCGCCGCTCAGGCCGGCACCCTGCACCGCCTTCAGCAGGCTGCCGTCCCGCACTGCGCCCCGCAGGGCCTTCACCGCCCGCTTGGCGGAGTCGGCGTCCGGCGTGTCCAGGGTGATGACGGCCTGGGAGCCCGCCAGCGGGTTGGTCGCGGCCAGCAGGCGGCGGGAAGGAGGGGAGGGCGCAGGGGCGGGGGCGGTGGTCGGGGCGACCTCCACGTCCGGCCGCGCGACCGAGGCGGCCAGGTCAGACACAGCAGTGACGGTCGCGGGCCCCACCGCATCCTTGCCGACAGCTTTAGTGACCGCGTCTGCCAGGGCCGCCTTGGCGCCGTCGGACCAGGCCCCCACGCCCGCGGCGTCGCCCTTGACGACGAGGGTCGTGGTCAGGGTTTGCGGCCCAGACCCGGTGACCTCGCCGCCCTTGGCCAGCTCGGCGGGCGGCGCCTCACAGCCCGGCAGGACGCCGCACCGCTCCACCCGGCCGCCGCCCAGAGATTTGAGCACTTTCAGGGGCGACCCCGCGGGGAGCGTGCCGTTGAGCCCCGCATTGCCGGGCGCCAGCACGACCCCGCCGCCCGGGCCGCGCGCCGCGCGGAACGCGCCGCGCGACGCCCAGGCCGCCGGCAGCGCGCCCGCCAGGCTGTTGTTGGCCAGGTTGAGGACCTGCAGGGCCGGCAGGGCTTCCGGGGCACCCCACGACTCCGGCAGCGGCCCGGTCAGCCCGTTGGAGGCGGCGGACAGGAGCTTGAGGCGGGCCAGGCCAGACGTCGCCCCGCCCCACTCCGCCGGCAGCTCCCCATCCAGGCGGTTGCCGTCGAGGACGAGGACCTCCAAGGACGGCAGGGACCCGTTGAGCGCCCACTGGGCGGGCAGGCCGCCGGCCAGGGCGTTGGCGCGCAGGCCCAGGACGGACAGGCGGGGGAAGACGCCGGGGGCGCCCCAGGCCTCGGGCAGGGTGCCTGTGAGATTGTTGCCGGACAGGTCGAGGAGGTACAGGCCGGGCAGCGCGCCCCGGGCGGCCCACAGGGCGGGCAGGTCGCCGCCCAGCTTGTTGTCCGCCAGGGAGACGGAGGTGAGTGCCTCGAACCCACCGGCCGACCCCCAGGCGGAGGGCAGCTCGCCCGCCAGGGCGTTGCCGGACAGGTTGAGCTTTTTGAGCGCGCCCGCCGCCGCGAGGCCGGGCGCAAGCGTGCCGTCCAGGCCCCGCCCCCGCAGGTCCAGCTCCGTGACGCGGCCTTTGGAGCAGGACACGCCCGCCCACCGCTTGCCGCCGCCGCAAGGCTTGGCGTCCGTGTCGTTGGACCAGTGGTCCAGTGAGGGCGGGTTGCCCAGATACTCGTAGACCTGTTTCAGGGCCCAGGCTGAATGATGATATGAGGGCGAGAGGGTGAGGTTGAGCGGGCCGAAAGCAAGAGGGGGGAGGACGGCGCAGAGAGAGAGAGACTCGCGTCGAGTCGTGTCGGGCCACCGCCTCCGCGCATTGCCTTTCTCTGCCCTTGTGACTCCAGGCCACACAACTCACCATCTGCCGCGACGGGGTCGGTCGGCGCGCCGGGGACGACCTGGGCGGAGGCGGTCGTCGCGAGCACGGCCGCGACGGCCAGGGCGATGGCGGACCGCATTTTTGTCTCTGTGTGTGTGTGTGCGTGTGTGTGGAATCGAGGGGGGGGGGTTGAGCGGCGAATTGCAGTGTAGGGTGACGCACAAGCGTACGCGCTTGCTCTCGGAGTGCGCGCGGCGTGGGCCGAGGCGGGCACGGAGCGGCAGGCGCAGGGCGGCCGGGGAAAGATGTCCGCTAGGACATCTTTCCGGCCAATTGTCTCTCCCCCCGTTTCGCAAGGGCCCGGCCTCCAATTGCACCCCCTTCTTGACCCTGGGCCGATTACCGCACCTTGTGAGGGAGACGACGGGCCGGGGGTGGGGCGAGGAGGGCGCAGGCTCTCACGTGAAAGGGCGGGCCTTGGAAAAGAGGAGCGGTGCGCGAAGGAGGAAGACGAAGAAAATGGAGAGAGGTCGCGCGGCACACGCGGCCCCCTCACTTTCCAAAGAGAGCTCTTTGCTCACAACCCCTCCATGGCCGCCGCCGCCGCCGCCGCCGCCCGCCCTATCCTCTCCCCGCCCTCACAGTACGCGACCAGGCTCTCCACCCAGGCCTGTTCTTCGGCTGACTCAGCGTTGAAGCCTCGCGCCCGTGCCGCCGCTGCCGCGAAGTCGTCCGCGGCGGCCGTCGCGACGGCCGCGACCGCCCCAGCCGCGGCCGCCTGGGTCGCTGCGCTCACGCCCTCCCCACTCCACACGCACCCCTGGCCGGCCACGATGGCGGTTAGTTCTTCTTCACTTGCCACCGCCAAACGCGCGGTCGCGACCAGGGTGGGGCCCGGCCCGGGTGGCGGCAGGGCGGCCAAGGGGAGGAAGTCGAGGGCGGGCAGGGCGGCGACTGGAAACGCGCCCAGCCCGGCCGAGCCCGCGGCGGCCGCCCGCAGGGACCGCATAGCCTCTGCTTCTCCCTCCTTCACCTCCAGCCGCACCTCCACAGCATCGTCCGGGTTGTCGGCCAGCGCAAAGCCGTAGAAGAGGAGGAGGTCGGCGTTGGGCTTGGGGCCGTACGACAGGGTGACCTCCTGGCCGGCGGCCGCGGGGGCGCACGCTCGGATGCGCATCACACGGCCGCCGCTGCCGCTGTCCTCCGCTTCCAGGGCTCCGTACCGGACGGCGTGCGGGTGGGCGGCGGAGTGGTTAAGCAGGAAGGCCAGCGGCGCCAGGGCTGGGGTGGTGGTGGTGGTGGTGGAGGGGGGCGCGCCTCCAGCCTGTCCACCTCCACCTCGGCCGCCGGCCGGTGGTGGTGGTGGTGGTGGTGGTGGTGAAGTTGAGGGTGGAGACGACTCTCCGCCCGTTTCCGTTTCCGTTTCGACCTCAATCGCAAACGCGTACCAAACTTGGACCGCCCACAGATAGGAGGCATAGCTCAAGTCGCCCGGGTCGCGCACAGCCGACCGGAGGGCCGCCCACAGTGGGGCGGCGGCTTCATAGGCGGCCCGGACGTGGGCACGCGCGGCCGCAGCCGGCACCCCCAGGGGGGTGCCCTGCAACAGCCCCGCCGCCCGCTCCGCCACGCCCAGGCCCGTCGCGATGGGGGCGGCCTTCAGCGCGCCCCACACGGGCGCCCACGGTGAGGCCGGATCGGCGGCGTCCACCATCGTCCAGGCCAGCAGGGCGGCGTCGGGCGCGAGGGCGGGCAGGGCAAAGAGGACGCGCCCGAGGTCGGAGCGCGCGGCAGCGGCGGGGGAGATGAGGGCTGAGAGGGGCAGAGTGAGGATCGGGGCGCCCGGGGTGATGAGCTGCGACGCGGCAGCGCCTCGCGCGCACCCCCCACCGCCCTCGAAGAAGGCGGGCCGGATGGAGGAGGTGATACCGGCGGACGCGGCCCAGGCAGCCATGGCCGCCTCCGGGGAGGGAGAGGTGGAGGGCGGTCCGCCGCCGCCGCCCCCGCCGCCCCCTGTTTCCTCTTCAGGTGGCAGCGCGAGGCGGGGTGGCGGGGCGGCGGCCGCCGCGGCGTCACAGGCAGCGGTCCGCAGGGAGGCCAGGGTCTGCGCGCCGACGCCTGTGTTCGCGTCCACCGCGTCCAGGACTTTCAGGAGGGTGGCGACCGCGGCTGCTTCAGCGCGGGGCCCCAGGCCGCCCGGGGTCGAGAGGCGGGCGGTGCTGCCCTCAGCTCTACGCCCGAGCTCAGCCGCCGCCTCTTCAGTGAGCGCACACAGCCGCGCCGTCGCCAGGAGGTCAGCAAAGGGCGCGCCAATGCCAGGGCATGGCTTCAGGCCGGTCAGGGCCAGCAGGCGCGCCGCGGCGGGGCCGCGCGGCCGCAAATTGAGCCGCATTGACACGCGTGTGAACGTATCATCCCTAATAAAAAATTCTCTAGTAAAAAATCAACCTAGCCACACCTCTCACCCGACCCGCACCCACTCCCCGCTCCCCACCTCGTAAAGCCACGCATCCCCGTGCAGCACCCCGCCCTCCCCCTCCCCGCCCATCACCACGCCGAACGTGCGGTTGGCGTGGGTAAAGGAGTCGAACCCAAACAGAAAGCGCGGGGCGGGCGTGTGCTTTTTCCTCGGCTTCTTCTTCTTCTTCGGGTCCGGGGCGGCTCGCTTTGTGGCGCGCTCCCAGGCCGCCCCGCCGCCGGGGACCAGGGGCAGGGCCCACACCTCGTCCAGAGGGAGCGGGGTCGAGGCCGCGTACGTGTCCCCACCCCGCCCGCCAAACACCAGCAGGCGGGGCGGGGAGGAGAGGGGGTCGAGCAGCGCACCGGCGTGGTCCCGAGCCGGTGCGGGCGCGTCGCCGCCGCCGCCGCCGCCGCCGCCGCCGCCGCCGCTGCCGCCCCTGTCCAGCCGCGTCCACATCCTGCTTTGGACGTCAAAGGCCCAGGCGTCTCCAAAGTAGCAGGGCCCATCCCCGTCGGTGCGGCCGCCGAAGAGCAGGAGGGCCGGGCCGGGCGTGACCAGGCCGGCCGGCGCGGAGACGCCGGCCGCGCCCTTGCGGGGCCGGAGCGCGCCCGCCCAGGCAGCGTCGCAGACTGCCGGCTCGTCCCGCCCGTCGCCGCCCGGGGAGGCGCTGCACCCGGGCGGCGGGAACAGGCGGGCCCAGGAGGCGTGGCGCGACAAAGAGGACGCGTGTCTGGGCTCCTGCTGCGCTCCGCGCGTGGCGCCAGGCCCCGGCGGCCCGGGGGGAACAGCCCCGGGCTGCTGCGTGCCGCTGCGCGCGCCGCCGGCCCCCGGCCCGAGGGGGAACGCCCACACGTCGCCGAACAAGCCATCGCCCTTGTGCGCGGGGCGGCCGCCCGCGATGACGAGGGCAGTGCCGTCGTCGCCACTGCCGACGACCGCCCCCGCCGCCGCCCGGCGCGGGTACGGGGCGGCGGAGCGGGAGGGGAGGAGGGGCTCCCACACCGCGGCGGGCGGGTCACCGCCGGGGGGGCCCAGGTCGGGCGTCGCGTGGCAGGGCAGGGGCCAGGGCCACCGGCAGGCGGGCGCGTGGCCACCGCCCTCGCTCCCTCCACCCACGATAGTCAGCCGCCACGCATCTCCCAGGTAATCGTCCTCCGTGGCGCCGCCCGCGGACACCTGGGCGTCCCCACCGAAGAGGAGCAGGGAGGGGGTGAGGAGGCCGCCAGTGCCCGCGGCGACGGCCTTCCACCGCGGCGCCGGCTCGACCAGGGGGGCGCCCGACGGCGGCGCGCCCGCGCCCGCGCCCGCGCCCGCACCCCCCTCCAGACGGGCGACCTTGGTCCACGCGCCTCCGCCCGCCTTTCTTCCACCATCCCCATCCACCAGCCCCCCCAAGCTCCACCCGTCGTCCAGGTTTGTGAAGATGGCGACGGGCGGCGGGCGCGTGCCAGGCGGCGGGGGGTAGCCGCCGCCGCCGTGGTTGTGGCCCTTTCCCGACCAGACGACCAGGCGTGGGGAGGAGGGCGGGGCGGACGGGTCGCCGCCGCCCGCGCGCTCCCACACGACCGCGGCGGCCGCACCCTTGCGCGGTGCGGGCAGGGAGCCGGGCGGCGGGGGGCGACAATACCAGAGCGCCCCGCCCGCGATGCCCGCCAGGAGGAGGCCGGCCAGCAGCGAGGCGCCCACCACGGCGGCCTCCCGGGCGCGGGCGGTGCGGGAGCCGCCGAGGAGGGGTTCCGCGTGGGCGTGGGCCCGCGGTGGCATATGATGACAAATAACGAGAGAACAAAAGCCGCGCGCGCCGGGTTGCGCGTGCTCCTCCAGCTCCCACCACGCAGTGGGCGATGGCAGGGTGTGTGGGCCTGGCCCCCTGGCGTGGTCTAGAGTGTGACGGAAGGGTGGTGCCCGTGTGGGTGCGCGGCGCGAGAAGAGAAAGAGCACAATTCGCTGCACCGCAAAACTCGTCTCTAGCCCAGCGCCCTCTCTCTCGACCCGCACTCCTCTCTCTTTACACTCACACCACCCCAAGAACACACGCCCGCCTCCCTCCACACACACACGCGCGTGCCCCTTTTGAGTTATCGCTCCAACAAATCGAAAGAAGAAAACCGGACCCCCACAAGAAAAGGGGAGAGGGAGATGGAGTCTCTCCCTCCACTCCCCCTCTCATCATCTCTCATCCCTTTTCCTTTTCAGGGCGCCGCCGCTGCGTCCTTGGCCGCGTTCGCCGACTTCTGCGCCGCCGCCGCCGCGTTGGCGCGCGTCTGCTCCACCGCCGCCCACGCGCCGGACTGGGCGGCCGCCGCTTTAAACGAGTCCGGCATGGGCGCGGCCTGGCCCGCCGACTCGACCGTCTTCTGAGCGAAGGAGGTCACCGACCCGAACGCGGACGCGGCCGCGTCGGGCGCGGAGATGGTGGACCCGGTAGACGGGTTGGACAGAGACAGCGCCTTGGAGGTGGCGGCCAGGACTTGGGCTGTGTTTGTGGGGAGAGAGAGGGCAGTGGTGAGGTTGAGAGGGGGCGGGCGGGCGGCGG
>Ga0114918_10001912_pt1 | contig 18700 bp, 17 predicted proteins | sample LantaG_FD_87015 | JGI IMG/M metagenome (GOLD analysis project Ga0114918, IMG submission 87015) | Deep subsurface microbial communities from Baltic Sea to uncover new lineages of life (NeLLi) - Landsort_02402 metaG | ecosystem: Environmental > Aquatic > Marine > Oceanic > Sediment | place... | reverse complement strand
TTGATGACTTATATATCTTTTGAACTATTCTTTCAAATCGATGTTGCTTACATAATATTCTTAATTTAAAAAATATTTAGCTAGTACATATTCTCTTTACGGTAAAACCATTTAACCATTACCACCTTCAAAGAAGGTGGTTTTTTAAGGTGAAATAAAGCCCCTCTTTGATTAAGTGTATTTAAATATTCTAAAAGATATAAGCATATTTAATAATGTCAAAATATATTAGTAAAAGAAATTTATAAAACTACTTTAGAATTGATTTAACAGTATTTTTTATAGCAGTTTCACTTATTCCATAATATTCCCATAATTCTTTAGTAGGACCAATCTTGCAATATTTATCTTTTATTCCAATCTTTCTTACTTTACAAAATGCATCATTTTCACATACTACTGAACAAACCTCATCTCCTAATCCTCCCAGGATATTGTTTTCTTCTATGGTTACTATGCCTTTCGTTTCTCTCGCAGCTTTTAAAATAACTTCTTTGTCTATTGGCTTAACAGTATGCATATTTATTACTCTAACATCTATCCCTTCTTTCTTTAATGCTTCAGCAACTTGTACAGCTAAATAAACTGGCTCTCCTGTTGCGATTAAAGCGATATCTTTTCCTTCTTTTAAGGTAATTGCTTTCCCAATCTCAAAACCAAAATCTGCACTTTTATATAATTCTGGACTTACATTACGAGCTAACCTTAAATAAAGCGGTCCTTTATGCTCTAAAATACAAAGCCTAGTAGCTATTGCTGTTTCAATTGCTGACGCAGGAGATACAATGGTCATATTAGGAAAACTTCTCATAATACTAATATCCTCAGTACAATGATGTGTTGGTCCTCCTGACCCCATGGCCAAACCAGTAGCTGAAGCTACTAATTTTACATTTTTATTAGCATAACAAATATCAACTTTAACTTGTTCTGCACAGTGAACTGCTAAAAGAAAACCAAAATCAATAACTACTGGAATTTCACCAATAATTGCAAGCCCCGCTGCGCTACTAACCATATTTGATTCTGCAATTCCAAAATTAAAAACTCTATCTGGTGCATTTTTTTGGAAATCTAACCCCCTACTAGAAGCAAGAGAATCTGCACTTAAAACTACTACTTTTTCATTTTCTTGTGCTATCTCTCCTAAAACCTTTCCAAAAACATCTCTTCCAGCCATATTAATATAGTCTTTTATACTAATTTTTTTCTCTGTCATCTTTTTTCTCATAAATTTTCCCCTTATAATATTAAAAAATTAAATATCTATTTCTAATTCTTTCTCAGCTAATTGGCACTGTTCTTTATTCATGTAACCATAATGCCATTGATATTTACCCTCCATAAAGGATATACCTTTGCCTTTTATAGTATATGCAATAATAACACTAGGTTTACCCTTCTGGAAAGGAACTTGGTTCAAAACATCAAGAAGGCTTCTTACATCATGTCCATTAACTTCTTTCACTGCCCAACCAAAACTTTCCCATTTTTCTACTAAAGGTTCTAATGGCATTACTTCTTCTGTAGGGCCGTCCATGCTTACTTTATTACGATCAATTATATTTACTAAATTGTCTAATTTAAATTTAGGAGCTGACATAGCCGCTTCCCAAACAGTTCCTTCATCTAGTTCTCCATCACCTTCCAAAACAAAAACACGGTTAAGTTTTTTGCGCAATTTTAGACCTAAAGCTATACCTTGTCCTACTGATAAACCATGGCCTAATGAACCACTGGGATGATCTACCCCCTTCATTTTCATATTTGTATGCATACCAAAAATAGAGCCTAGTTTGTTAAATGTTTTCAATTCCTCAAAAGGAATAAAACCTCTTTTAGCTAAAATAGGCCCAAAGCCCGCACATCCATGTCCCTTGCTTAAAACAAAGTAATCCCTTTCTGGCCAATCTGGATTTTTAGGATCTACTTTCAATATTCCCCAATACAAAGCTGTTAATATTTCTACTTCTGAAAGAGAACCTCCAAAATGTCCGCCTCCTGATTCTTGTGCAACTTTAACAATTAATTTTCTATTTTCCTCAGCAATTTTTTTTATTTCTTCAACCATTTTATCGGTAACCTTCATTATAATATTTCTCCCTTAAGTTTTTATTATTCAAAAATTTATATTATTTATTTACTCCAGCGATTTTTAAAAGTTTTAATTTTTCCTCAGTTGGTCCATATTTATCATAACCATATAGTTTATAATATTCATCAATTGTACGGTCTAGCATTTTTTTATCAATGTGGAATCCCGTAGAAGGTTGAAATTCATAGAATCTTTTTGGCAACTTATCATCAATTCTACGATAACCAACTTTTTCAGCAAAAATCCTTAATAAAGCTTGATTTCTTTCCCCTATAGTTAACATTTCTTCCACGCTAATACTTTTACCGGTCGCTGCTTCTACTATCTCTCTCATTAAAGGTAATAAATAGTATTCTCCATCAACTAAACCAGAACTTAAAGCACATAAAATTAAAGAATCAGTAAAAGAGCGTGCATGTAAATATTCTCCTGCTATTCTTGCTCTTTCCTCCCAACTATCACGAGAGTTATAAGGTAGATTCAATTCTTGATGAGGGGGTGTAGGATCATGAATCCCCGTCATATGATTAGCCCCTTTAGGACTAGTAGCATAATAAACTGCCATAGAATATTTTACTCTCGGGTCATGCATAGGTATCTCTTGTCCTTTAGATTGTACGAAAAATGAATCATCTCCGACCTTATTGGTTAGAAATTCAATGCCTTTTGCTACCCAGCCACCAATACTTTCACGATTCGCAATCTTGTCAATTAACTTATCCATTGCTTTTGTATCTCCCCACTTTATTTGATCTTCCTCTCTTAATAAACCTTTTTCTGTGGCTTCCATTAAATAAGATATATGAACTCCAACACTGATTGTATCTAAACCGTATTGATTACACTTTTTATTAAATAAACAAATTGCTTCTAAATTATCATTTAAGCAATTAGAACCAAGTGCGGCGATTGTCTCGTACTCAGGTCCACCCCACTCCGGTCCAAATTCTTGATTATTAAAAACTCCTTTTACAACTCTTTTGCAAGCAATGGGGCAACTTGGACAAGTATCCCGTTTAACCCATACTCTACTTTCTATTATAGCCTCCCCACTAATTTTACTAGCATTAATATACTGACCATTCTGAAAATTCTTAGTAGGTAGGTTGCCTACTGCATTATTAAGTTCAGTAAGACCTCCTGTGCCAAATTTATTCAGTCTCTGGCAATAGGGAGAATTAAGCAGTTTCCTTGCATATTCCTTTTTTAATTTATTTAATCTCTCCATATCGGCAATCTCTTTTGTTTGGTTACCTTTTACCACCACTGCCTTTAATCTTTTTGAGCCCATGATTGCGCCATATCCTGGTCTACCAAGTGCACGGGTATTATCTACTATTAGATAAGATTGCATTACCTTATTCTCTCCAGCTTTACCAATACATGCTATAGAAATATTTTTACCTTCTTTACCAATTTTTTCTTCAAGCTGTAATGGATCAAGTCCCCATAAATCTTGAGCTGATAATATTTGGGCTTTCCCATTATCTATCCTTACACAAACCGGATCTTTAGCTTTTCCCCTGATAATTATCCCATCAAAACCTGACTTTCCTAATATATCACCAAACCTACCGCCACAAAAAGAATCATTTAAAGTTTTCGTTTTGGGTGACTTACTCATTAATAAAAATCTGCTTGATCCCGCAATGCCCAAACCTGCTAAGGGGCCAGTAGCAAAAACAAGTATATTTTCTTCAGAAAGAGGGTCAATTTTAGGGTCTAATTCCTTTAAAAGAATCCTAGCTGCAATTCCCGTTCCTCCTAGATGTTTTCCATACCATTCCTCGGGTATAGGATAATCTTTTACTTCTAGGTTACTTAAATTAATATCTACATATTTTCCAAAAGTTCCCTTCATACTTAAAAACTCCTTTATCTTTTAAATACCAATATTTTAAAATTTCTCCTTCTTTTTAAAAGAAATGTTTTCTCCCGCTTTTTCTATTAGATGTTGTCCCACTCTATGATGTCTTCTTTTACATTCGTTTATTACCTAACATGTATTACTTCTAAGTGGTGTTTACACTTTCTACAATATAGTAACGGTTCAATTACCACTCTATCGCCAACTTTTACTTTTTCTACTAAATTATCTACTTTTACAACTTCTCCACTAAATTCATGTCCTAAAATTACACCAGTATTTAATTTGCGAGCTCCTTTTTCTCTATAGTAATGAAGGTCACTTCCGCAAATTCCTGCGGTTTTATTCCTTAATTAAAACTTCATTTGGTGAAATATTTGGTACTGTTACTTCTACAAATCTAAAATCTTTAGGTGCATAATATCTCTCTCTTTTCATGTAAAAAGCTTCTATTGGTTCTGGTGTGATTTTATAATATTGTTACTATCACTTAAAGATATTACAATAACAAAAGAGCTATTTTAAAACTATGGTACAACTATTCCTTTAATAAAATTATCTCTCGGATTTTCCATCATTTTAAATCCTTTATCAATATCTTCTAAAGAAAATTCGTGAGTAATCAATTCATTTATGGGTAATAGACCTCTTCTATATCCTTCTATAGCCCTCTTCATATCTTCACGATAATTTAATGAATAGAAAGGATGAACTGAATGAATAACAGGTGACTTAAACATTAAATTATATCCTGCATCCATAATTTCGGGTATTCCATATAAAGATGGAATTAATATCTTCCCTCTCCCTTGGGGGTTTGCCAAAGCTCCAGGACCTCCTCCACGGAGGATATCACATGCAAGAGAAAAGCCTGCCATCCTGCCTGTAATTTCAATAACTACATCTATACCATGCCCTTTAGTAAGATTATTAATAGCTTCTTTTGTATTTTCTTTTTTGGGATTAATAGTTTTTGTTGCACCGTATTTTTTCGCACATTCAAGGCGATAATCATCTAAATCGATGGCAACTAGTTCAAAAGCACCACTCCTTGCTAGCCCGCTTATAGAAAGTAATCCCATAAAACCACATCCTATTACTGCAACATAATCTCCGTATTCTGGTGTAGCAGCCCTTACAATATTAGAAATACATGTTAAAGGTTCTACTAAACAATATTTGGCATTTTCAGTCAATTCAGAAGGAAGCTTTATCAACATAAGAGGTTTATTTAAATCAACAACAACATATGAGGCAAAACCAGGTTTTATCAAGCCACTAATATAATCACCAATTTTATAATTTTTTACTTCTTTTCCAGTATCCTCAATCACTCCTACTGGTTCATGACCTATCACCATTGGATAATTAATATTAACATCTTTAAAATATGATCCATCATCGTTCATTCCGATTCCACTTTTTCCTAAATAGGTAGGCATTTCTGAATGGCATAACCCACAAGAAAGTACGCGAATTAGAATCTCATTGCTTTTTAAGGGTCTTAATTCTTCCTCTATTATTTTAATTTTTTTCGGTGCAACTAATTGTGCAACTCTTATTTTTGTAGTCATAATGATGGTAATGTATAAAAGCAGAAAACTTTTTAATCAAATAGCACAATGGCTTAATTTTGTTTTTAATATAGCTTTCTAATTTTATACATTTTTCACCTCCTTTCGTCTATATTTAAAAAATTAGATATTATTACTATAAGATTAAGTTAACGTTTGGGACACTTTTACACCAGCAATTCTGCCCTGCATTCTAGTAATAACTACCAATATTACAACTAAAAGTCCACCTTGAATCATTTCCTTTATAAATAAAGATGTTCCAAGTAAAATTAAACCATTTTGTATTACTGCAAGTATCATTGCCGCTACAATAGTTCCTAGGGGATTTGGCTCTCCGCCTCTTAAGAATACTCCACCTAAGAAAGTAGATATTATTGCGGGGAATAGATAAGCATGCCCCATATTGGGATCACCTATTCCAAACATTGACCCTAAAACAATTCCTGCTATCCCAGCACAAATACCCATTATAAAATAAGCTATTAGCTTTACTTTTTTAATATCTATTCCCACTCGACGAGAAGCTTCTACACTACTACCAACAGCGTAAAAATAACGACCCATGTAAGTATATTCTAAGAAAAATACTATTGCAACTGCACCAATTAAAAAGGGGATAATTGTAGAAGGTATAACATTAAATATTAACGAACGACCAAGACTTGAAAAAAGGATTGGTAATCCAGCAAAAATAAAAACAGATCCACCAGTAATCCAATTAGCTATTCCTATCAGAATTGTTTTCATTCCTAGAGTCTGAATAAAAGCAGGAACTCCTACTCTAACAATAAACACTTCATTTATAAGAGATATAAATATACTTACTAAAAGGCAGATAAACCATGCTAAAAAAATATTCATTCCATATTTTCCGACTAAAGCGATGCTTAGAACAGCCGCTAAAGCCGCATTATCTGCAAAAGAAAGATCAAATTCAAATACAACCACTACACCAGTTAAACCAAGAGCTAATAAACTTATCATGCTCCCTTGCCCGATTAGATTAAATATATTTTTAAGTGACATAAAAGATGGTTGTAATATGGAAAATACAATTATTAATAATACTAAAATCATTAAAAGCCAATATTGCAAAAATATAGTCTTAAAGCTTTTTTTGTTTTCAGAACGTATTACCGAATTTTTCCCATTGTCTTGTTTATTGAGCATTTTTAACCTCCACATTATTACTTGATTATACTAGTTCTCTTTTTAAATATGCTAATCTTAAAATAATTATATTTACTATTTAAATCCATATTGTTTAGTTAAAGATCCGTATTGGTTAATTAAAAGTTTTTATTCATATAATAACAACGATAATTATATAAATTTACTAACCAATCAATGAATAAACCAAACAAATTCTCTCCCTTTCCTCCAATTTATAAAAATGGGTAATACAATTGAAATAATTACTAAAAATCCTTGAAAAATAAGTCTAACATAAAAAGGTAGTCCAACTATAATTAGCCCATTATTTAAAATTGCTAATAATAAAGTTGCCACGGCAGTTCCTCTTGGGTTTGGGACTCCTCCGGTCATAAAAGTAGCTCCTAAGAAACCTGAAGCTAAAACTAAAAAGAAATAGCCTTCTGCTAATGTGTGTGAAGCAGATCCATATTCTGAGCTTAAGGTAATCCCAGTTAATCCATTGCAAAATCCGGCAATTAAAAAAGCCATATATTTACATTTACCTACATTAATTCCTACATGATAGGCAGCTTCTGGATTGCCCCCCGAAGAATAAATATATCTTCCTTGGGGTGTAAAATCTAAGAAAATTGTTAAGATTATAACTATAACTACAAAAATTAATGTTTGAAAAGGTATTATTCCGAATAATTTAAATCTTCCAATAAAATCAAAACCAGCTGGAAATACTTCTGTGTAAATCGGTATTCCCTTTGTTAACCATCTTGCTACCCCAGTTAATAAAACCATCATACCAAGCGATCCGGCGAGGGAAGGAACTCCAAGACCAACTATCAATCTGGCGTTAAAATAACTGATTGTCATTCCAAGTAATATACAAATTGCCCAGATTAAATAAGTATTGTTTACTCCGTTTTGGATTAAAACAATTGATACTACTCCACATACAGTTGCATTTGCGGCAAAAGAAATATCGATTTCTCCAACAATGCTTAAACTAGTTAAACCTAAAGCCATAAAACCTATTGCGCTTGCTTGTCTGATCATCGTAAATATATTTCTTGGATTAATATATTGAGGTTTAATAATTGTAAATATAATAAAAAATAATAAAGCTACAAAAATTAAACCATAGTTTTCAATAAATTGCACAATAGAGTTTTTACCAATTTTATGTTTTTTTGAAGCGTCAATTTCTAGTAACATAAATAAGGTACTCCTTTTCATATAATATTTTTAGAATAGTTTAAATTAAATTAAAGCATATTCTAAAACTTTTTGTTCACTAAATTCTTCTCTTTGTAATATACCTGAAATACTTCCTTCTCGAAATACACATATTCTATCACATACTCCTAACACTTCAGGTAGTTCCGAAGAAATGAATATTATACTCATGCCTTGTTTTGTTAAATCTCTCATTAATTCATATATTTCGTATTTTGTACCTATGTCTATACCATTCGTCGGCTCATCCATAATTAAGACAGTGGCATTTTTGCCAGCTAACCATCTCCCAATTATTACCTTTTGTTTGTTGCCTCCACTTAAATTACTTACATCTTGCTCTATATTGGTATATTTTATTTTTAAACTTGATTTATCAGCGGCTATGTAGGCAAAATTAATTTCTTCCTTCCGCTTAATTTTCCCTAAAGTACTAGTTAATTTGTCTTTTAAAAATGCGATGCTTAGATTTTCTTTTAAATTAAAACCATTAAATATCCCATGTCTTCTTCTATCTTCTGGAATTAAAAATATCCCGGCATGTATTGCATCATATGGGCTGGTAATATTAACTTCTTTCCCTTGGTAATTAATTTTCCCTTTTTCTTTTTTTCTAAGCCCGAATACAAGTTCAGATAACTCAGTTCGGCCGGAACCTACCAGACCATACAAACCTAAAACTTCACCTTTTCTTAAAAACATATTTACATCATGTACTTTACCTTTTTTTTCACTTACATTTTCAATTTCTAATACTTTTTCAGATTTACTAAAGTGAGGAATAACTTCGGGATATCTGTTACTTAAATCCCTATTTATCATATACTTAATACAAGCAATGCGGTCTAAATTACATGCTTTATCCGTATGAATTTTTTTCCCATTGCGAAAAATTGATATTCTATCAGCAATATCAAAAACCTCGTGTAATTTATGAGAAATAAAAATTACACTTAGTCTGGGATATTCTTTTTTTATATTTCTTAATACTTTAAACAATATCTTCACATCAGATTGAGTTAAACTGGAAGTAGGTTCATCTAAAATTAATAATTTAGGCGTACGATTTAATGCACGTAAAATTTCTATTAATTGATTATACGATGGGGTTAAACGCATTACAGGAACATCAAGTGGTACAATTGCACCAAAACGTTTTTTTAGTGCGTTAGTATGTTCTAAGATTTTTTTCTCATCAACTAATAGACCTTTTCTGGGCTCATCTCCTAATACAATATTTTGTCCCCCCGTGAGATAAGGTATTAAATTTCTTTCCTGATATACCATTCTTATGCCTGCATCTATTGCTTGTTTAGGACTTTTGAAGTCCACTTTTTTGCCCTGCCAAAATATTTCTCCTTCTTCGGGATGATGAAAACCTGTAATAACATTACACAAAGTACTTTTTCCTGCACCATTCTCTCCCACAATTGCATGAATTTCTCCTTCAAGAACTTCTAATTCTACTTTGTCAATGGCAACAACCCCAGGAAATATTTTAGTTACTTTATCTAATTTTAATAATATACTCCCTTCTTTATTAGTACTTTTATTATTTGTACCTGTAGCCATTAATAATACTAGCCTCCTCTATAAATATAAAAAAAATACTTTGAGACTGAAAAAGGAAGCAGAAAAAATCTGCTTCCTTTTTCAGAATGCAGAAACAAAACAAATTTAACTAACTATAAATTACTCTGTAATTCTATAGGGTTCTCCCCAGAAATACCAAGCATCTTTTTTGTTAGGATCATAATAAGTAGTCGCAAATATTTCATGAATAGAGCTCCCAATTGGAGGTAAATTGGTAATATCAGTAGCTGCTGGTTCAAGATAAATTACTCTGCTTACAGGAACCATAGAACCCTCTTCACCAATACCTACACCCTCAACTTGTACTTGGTTAACAACTTCACAAGTGGTATGGGTATATAATTCAAAAGGTTGGGTCATTGTAGCAACAAAAGGAGAACCTTTTCTTATTTCCCCGAAGGCTTGTTTACCGCCATCTATACCAGTAACAAATATATCATCTTTTGTAAAACCAGCTTGTTCAACTGCTCTCGCAGCTGTTATACCTATAGTATCCCATCCTGCAAAAATCCAATCAATTTCATTTCCATATTTAGTTATATAATTTGCGGTAAAATCAAAAGCCGCTTTGTATCGTTCTGCATAGGGTAAATGATCATAAGCTAATAATTCTAAAGATGGCCAATCGTTTTTGACTAATCCTTCAACTGCATAACATCTTCTACGTAAAATATGTTCAGTCATATCATACATGATCATTTTACCTTGACCTCTTAACCTATTTAACCCGTAATAGAACATTTTTGCTCCAACTACTCCATTAGGTTGGGTGGAATTTACTATTACACCATCTCTCAGTTCAGTATCAATATTGTAGATCCCAATTCCTTCTTTTCTTGCTTCTATAATAAGATCTTTAATTTCTTCCATTGGGGTATTATTTATGATAATAGAATCTACACCTAAATTAAGAAAATTTTCTATCCCGTCTCTTCTTCTATCCGAAGAATCTGCATCTAAAATAGTTTCTAATTTCCATCCTCTATGTTCTGCTTCAATTTGTAATTGTACCCAGTTACGCTGAGATGATTCAGAAGTTAAGTTTACAAACAATACACCAACATATAGAGGTCTATCCTTAACTATTTTAGGTTGTGGTAACGGTTGCCCTGCGGTGATAGTATCAAGAGATGCAACGGCTACGCTAGCGCTAACTATTAAGATAAGTAAACATATTAAAAACAAATATTTGGTCTTTTTTAAAAAACTCATTTTTAAGCCTCCTTTAATACTTTTAATACTTTTTAAAATTTAAAATTTTTTGTAACTAAAAATTTCTACACTTATCACCTCCTTAATATGTTTCTCGAACTTATCATGTTTAACCCTCACTTCATGTTTAGCCCTTCACTGGTTCTTGTCAGTTGTACATTGCCTCTGCTGACTTCTGTCAAGTTGATATGTCAGACCCCCTTGGAAAGGAATGTAAAATTCTATAAATTGTACTTTTAGGCAAATTTAGTTTACAACTTAATTCTGTTACTCCCCACCAAGGTTTTTCAATACTAAACATCTTCAAGACTCTGATTACTTTTTTTATTATTTTCATATTATTTCCCTAATACTTTTCCTTTTTTTGACATTATCTTACATTTTGTTATTAATTTTCTACTAACTAGTGAAACTCCCCCAGCAGGAGCTGGGGGCTTCTTAAGCCTACGGCAATGTTAGTTGCAGTTGACCTTTGTCTTCTTTTTCTTGATGCTCAACGTAGGCGAGAATTTCCTTTTCATTCAAGCCTATACACAATACACAGTATCCTCTCGACCAGATACCTTTTCTTGTATAGGTTTTTTGCATAAAAGGAAATTTCGCCTTTAGCTTTTTTGCTGACTGTGTTTTGATAAACTGAATTGCATTGGCAACTGCAATTCTGGGAGGTATCACGACTACCATGTGAACATGATCCTATTGCACATTAAGCTTTACTACCTCGATATCGGGATCAAGTTCTGAGATATGCGAGAGTATTTTCTCCGCATATTCCTTTACTCCTTTTACAAAGATTTTTCTCCGATATCTCGGTATCCAGACCAGATGGTATTCCGTTTTTTAGATAGCGTGGGCACTTTTTCGAAATCTCATGCTTCATTATACCAAATGCCATCTTGTCTGGATAGCCACTACATCACCAGACAGGAGTCTGGTGTTTTATGCGGCTCAATAAATTAAAATGATTGTGCTACAATATGAAACATTGTTTTATTTTTTTTATCTTTAATTTATTATACAACATTTATTTTAAAAGTCAATTTTTTTGGAAAATGCATATTACGGTAAAATAGAGCCGCCTTTCCAGTAACTCGTGAGCCATCGTTCCGGTGATTCTAAGCCAGTGCTCCATTATATGGGAGCCACTTTCAAAGTGGCTCCCATAGTCTAATGGCTACAGAAGTAACCCTTTGCGTTGTTCGCATAGATTCCTCACCATCAATTAAGATTTGATATGAACCATGAACTATCCTATCTTGTATTGCATCTGCAATTGTACCTTCTCCGATCTTTCCATGCCATCCTTCAGGCGAAAACTGCGAACAAAATATTATTGATGCATTCTTATGTCGTGCTTCAATAACCTCAGGAGCACCTGATTCTATATCCGTTTATATTAAATCAGATGTAACAGCCTTCCCTACGCGAGGAATAAAGGTCGGCCTCCTGAACACTCTTGCAAAACGACTTCCCGCAAGCGGTTCATGTCACGGTAGGACAGCCAGTTACCCGACTGCTTCCCCCCCCCCATCCCCGCACAGATCCCAGCGTGCGGAACTACCGCACTGGGCTCTTCAGAGATACTCGCTTCTGTAAAAGTAAACTGGGAAACATGTCACCAATGGAATATGAACGTCAATATAGTTACCGGGAAGAGGTAGCCTACCAATGGTTATTAAAATAATGAGCAATACTAATAGAATTAAAGTAAAAGTACACTTCTATGTGTCTAGATTAGCGGGGGCAGTCCACTTTTAATTTTGTGAAGCCCTATTTAAATTATTTTTATGTACTTTTACGATAATACATAATACACTATTTTTATATTGCTATTCACACAGATTATATAATTATCTTTTAATAAAAATCTCATTATTTTTAATGATTAGTAAATCGCCTTCATTAATTTCTTCGATTTGATTAAAATTAATATTATCAATTATAGTAATCTTTTTTTTATATATAAGCTCCCCTAAAATCGCCCCAGTAACAATAATCATTTCGGACTTCTCATTTATAATTGCCTTGGGCGCATTACCTAGACGAATTGTTTCAAGAAACCACATTGAACCGGTAGTAGAACCTTTCCCGTTAGGAAAAATAAATACCTTATCCTTAATATTCTTTTTATATACATCCGACTTCTTATCTATCACCTCTCCGCTTTTAGGATTAACTCCGTGAGCAAACATGAAAGCCTTACGACTAATCAAAGCGGGTCCTTGTGTCCCCTCTCCTAGAATGATCCTTCCTTTTTTTAGCGATATTTTTTTCATCTTAATCCCTCTTTCTGAATTCATTGAACCGCCATTTTAATACAAGTAGCTAAATCAGTATAGATAACCTCTATGTTGTGTTCTGAAGGAACCACGTTAGCGTTTTTAGCTGAATTGGTAACCATGGTTTTAAAACCATAATAGCGTAGAGGAGCAATTACCGGACAAGTCCCTACTTGAAATTCTGCGCCTGATTCTTCTATCTGCTGAATAATCCCCATTTGCTGGGCTATAGTATAGACAGACTGAGACGTATAGATCCAAAATTTTATCCACTTTTTAATTTTTTTATCTCTTAATTTGTTATATAATTCTCTCAGTTCTTCAAGAGATAAATGAGGACAACCAATCGCTACTATATCAGCTTCAAAATGGCAAGGTGTACTTATTTCCTTTTGAATAATTTCAAGGTCTTTATTTGCAATTCTAAAAACAGATTCAGGTTCTTTTCCGTTAAAAGGATCCATCATTTTCGCTTCTGGGGTAATTCCTAACATATGAACCATAGAAACGGCACCACTACTAGCAGCTGCTGCACCTAAACATTTTAAATTATAATTAGAACAAGTCGTAGGTATTCCGGAGATTACCGGTATATTAGTGCCTACCTTTTTCCCAATAAAATAACCAATTGTATGGTAATCTAAATCAGATAGTTTAGGAATGGCAATCTCAACTAAAATTTTTCCTACTCGATTACAATCTAAATAAAGGCCAATACGGGGCATCCGTCCGGTAATCGCTGCAGCGATATCTAGACCAGCGGGAGTGCGATTGGTTCTGGCACCTAAGACTGAATTGGCATAAACAACTGCTGAGGACTCTGCCCAAGCCAACATCTCTCCAAAACGTGGGATATTTCCAAACTCATAAGGCGTACAGGACCAATTCTGAATCACACCCAACTTCTGGGTAGCTTTACAAAGACGTTTTTGTTTTTGCGCATAACTAGCAGGGATACGATATTCCTCCCAACGAACAGGAAGTGAAGAAGGATCTACTGTGGTAGGAATTACACAACTTGCCTTTAATTGCACCAATTTTTCATAGAATGCTACTCCCGCATCGTGTAAGGAGCCATAATGACCTAATATATGGGCAGAAGAAACCTGCACCAAATCTTTAGCCTGATAGATTTCTCCGATTTTAACAATCAACTCCATAGCTAATTTCTTGGCTTCTCCCATTTCTCCTTTTAAAATAGCCTTTTCGTAAGAAGAAAGTTGTATCATTAATTCTCCTTTACCTGATAGTCAAAGAAACCTTTACCAGTCTTTTTACCTAAAAGCCCTTCCCGAACCATTTTCCTTAATAAGGGATGAGGACGATATTTGGAATCGTTAAACTCCCGATAAAGGGTCTCCATTTTGGCAAGATGAACATCCAAGCCAATGAGATCTAATAAATGAAGGGGTCCAATTGGTAAATTAGCTCCTAGTTTCATAGCTGTATCGATATCTTCTGCAGAAGCAATTCCTTCAGTATATACAAAAATAGCTTCGTTGAGTAAAGAGCCTAATATTCTGCTTACAATTCCTCCGGGAGCTTCTTTGACAATAATAGGAGTTTTCCCCATTTTCTCAGCTATCTCTTTAGTAAATTTAATTGTGTGAGGAGAAGTAGAAGAACCAGGTGTTATCTCTACTAGCTGCATAGCCCAGACCGGATTAAAAAAATGCATACCAATAAAATTCTGTGGTCTTCTTAAAACTGTAGAAAGTTCGGTGATAGAAAGAGAAGTAGTATTAGAAGCCAGGATGGTCTTTTCGTTTAGGTAGAGATCAAGATCATTTAATACCTTCTTTTTTACTTGTATATCTTCAAAGACTGCTTCAATGATGAAATCCATCTCTTTTACTTGTTCTAAAGATTCAGTTAACTTAATCTTAGCCAAACAAGATTCTTTTTCTTTTAAAGTCAGCTTACCCTTAGTTATAGATTGATCTAAATTTTTTTCAATTTTTTTAAGTCCGGCTTCCAGAATCTGCCGATTAATATCCTGTAAAAAAACAATAAAATCATTCCGAAGGGCAATTTGGGCAATACCTAGTCCCATTACTCCTGTACCAATTATCATTATTTTATCCATGTTCATTTTTTTTCCCCCCTGCCTGCTCAACAATCATAGCAACTCCTTGACCTCCTCCAATACAAAGACTGACTAAACCGAATTGCACTTTTCTTCTTCTCATTTCATATAGTAGAGTAATAAGGATCTTCGACCCGGTTGAACCCACTGGATGACCAAAGGCAATGGCACCACCATTTACATTTACTTTTTTTAAATCAAAACCTATTTCTTTTTGGGCGGCTAACATCTGAGCAGCAAATGCCTCATTAATTTCAAGTAAATCGATTGTATCAATGGACATTTTTGCTTTAAATAGAACACTTTTAATTGCCTCAGCAGAACCAATTCCCATGATTTCAGGAGCTACCCCTACACTGGTATAGGTTTTGATAATGGCTAACGGTTCTAATCCCAAATCTTTGGCTTTTTTTTGTTCCATAATTAATAAAGCGGAAGCATTATCTGCCCTGGTGCAACTAGATCCTGCCGTAATTGTTCCATCCTTTTTAAAAACTGGCTTTAATTTAGACAATCTTTCTAAAGATGTATCAAATCTGGGGGTTTCATCTGTATCAAAAATCGTGGTAAACCCTTTTCTCTTATCTGAAATTAATTCTAAGGGTAAAATTTCTTCCTTCAATCTTCCTTCTTCTATTGCCTTTTTAGCTTTCTTTTGACTGTTTAATGAGAATAAATCTTGTTCTTCTCTCGAAATATGGTACTTATCCGCAAGATTTTCAGCAGTTTCTCCCATCAAACAATTAGCTAAGGGACACATAAAACCATCTTTAATCATAGCATCTATAACAGTTCCATTCCCAGTAATATATCCCCACCTTGCCTTATCAAGAAGATAAGGAATATTACTCATACTTTCCGTGCCACCAGCCACGATTACTTTTGCATCGCCAGCTTTAATTATTTGAGCAGCTAGCATCACAGCCCTTAAACCAGAACCACATCTTTTATTAATAGAGAAAGCTGGAACTTTATCTGGTAAATCCGCACGAACAGAAATTTGACGAGCAACATTTGCCCCAACACCAGCTTGCCATCCATTTCCAAAAATTAATTCATCACAAATTTCAAAAGGAATTTTATTCCTAATAAATAATTCTTTAGCTACTGGAACTCCTAAATCTGCTGCTGACATATCTTTTAAGGCTCCCCCAAATTTTCCTGAAGCAAGTCTTATTCCATCAACTATTACTACTTTTCTCTCCACTCTTTTCTCTCCACTCTTTTTATCTCCTTTGGAATAGATACAGTAAAAACAATTAAGTTTAAATTATTTTGTTCTCTTTTAAATCCTTTATTTTTTCTTCTGAAAATCCCAATATTCCTGTTAATACTTCTTTGGTATGCTGACCTAATGTTGGTGCAGCTTGTCTTATTGTAGGCTTATTCTTATATAATTTTAAATGAGATCCAGTCACTTTAGTTATACCCGCGATGGGATGAACTACTTCAACAAACATTTCCCTGTCTTCAGCAATATGTTTATCGTTAACAACTTGATCAACGGAATAAATTGGAGCAGAAGGTATATTATTACTTAAAAATAATTCAACAATATCTTTCGTTTTTCTACTTTTAGTCCATTTTTCAATTTCTTCCTTTAAAGTTTTATGATTTTCAACTCTTTTATTCATTGTGCAAAATCTTTCATCTTCACATAATTCTTTATCTTCTATAGTTTGACAAAATCTCTTCCACATCTCTTGATTACCTACTGCAAAAACAAACCAACCATCTGAAGATTTAAAAGAATCGTATGGATAGAAAAATTCATACCTATTACCTATTCTTTGAGGTATTTTATTTTCTACTATATATAATTGATTGATGTTTTCCATTGCAGCAACAACAGAATCTACTAATGCAATATCTACTTTTTGTCCTTCTCCTGAAATATCTCTTGCTCTTAAAGCGGATAAAATACCTATACAGCAAGAAAGTCCAGCTAAAATATCAGAGATAGCAGTCCCTGTTCGAGTAGGTGGACTATCCGGCCAACCGGTAACACTCATCATACCTCCCATGGCTTGCCCAATTAAATCATACCCAGGGCGATATTTATAAGAGCCGTAATGACCGAAACCTGAAATACATCCATAAACAATTTTTTTATTAACTTTCTTCAAATCCTCATATCCTAGATTAAGACGCTCCATGGTTCCTGGTTTAAAATTTTCTATTACTACATCCGATTTTTTTAATAGATCAATAAATATTTCTTTTCCTTGATGATGTTTTAAGTTTAATTCAATCCCTTTCTTATTACGGTTGAGGTTCATGAAATAGGCACTTTCTCCATTTTTAAAAGGGGGATATTGACGGCTATCATCTCCCTTACCAGGTATTTCAATTTTAATTACTTCGGCACCCAAATCAGCCATCATCATGGTACAAAAGGGTCCAGCAAGCACTCGAGTAAGATCGAGTATCCTAATCCCTGATAAAGCGCCAACCGGAAATGAATTTGCATTTTCTATCATAACAATCTTTTTCCTTTCCGCAAATTAATAATAATTAAAAAAGTTTTAATTATTTAGAATCATTTAAAGCAATATAAGATAACAATATTTCCTTATTTAAATTTAAATGTTTATCTAATAGCTGAACAGCTTTTTCAATATTTTTTTCTTCCAGAGCTTGAATAATATCTTGATGTTCTTTAAAAGTTGTTTTGCCCTGTTCCGGATTAGCAAATATTTGGAAGAATAAACCTGATATTCGATACCATAAATTTTGAATAATTTCACATATGGTATGATTTTTAGAGGCTTGATAAATTGTAAAATGGAAAGCTTCATTTAGTTTTTTTACTTCTAAAATATTTTTCTTATCTTCAGACAATATTTCTGATAATTTATTATTAATGTTTTTTATTTTAATAATTTCTTTTTTAGTTATTTTTTTACATGCAAGTTTAATCGCATAAAGTTCCAAAATTTTCCTTACCGTATATATTTCTTCAATTTTTTCTCTATTGTATTGTTTTACCTTAAAACCTATTCGAGGAATTAAGATAATTAAACCTTCACTTTCTAACTTTCTAACCGCTTCTCGAATTGGAGTTGTACTAATATTTAAATCGCTGGATATCTGTCTCATTGAGATCTTTTCATTAGGTTTTATCCTATCTTCAACAATGTTGGTACGGATGAAATCAATAGCCATCTTTACAATCGATTCACGTGATTTTATCTCTAATCTTATATCTTTCATCTTTTTTCCCTTTTTTAAACTGAGATATTATATATTTTATCTCAAACGAGATTAATTGTCAAATTATTTTTGTGCGTTGTCAAATAAAAGATAAAACCGGACTGTTTTTTAACAATTTAAAAGATAAAAGTGGACTACGAATTGCCTCATCAAAAATCTAAATGAAAAAGTATCGATGCCTCATATAAAAAAGTACTTGAAAGCTGATACGATGCCTCAAGTAGAAGTGTACTCGAAACTACTTAGAGGTTTTGTACTTTTATCTAGCCCTTTTTCTACCTCTTGTTTTAGAAAATTTAACCTAAGTAGTCTATTTTGCAACTTAGTTATCTTCCTTTTCAGCTCTGCTGGATTTAGCATAGCATATTGATTTTTTAATTTCACCTTTATCTCCTC
>Ga0114918_10001911_pt1 | contig 18703 bp, 22 predicted proteins | sample LantaG_FD_87015 | JGI IMG/M metagenome (GOLD analysis project Ga0114918, IMG submission 87015) | Deep subsurface microbial communities from Baltic Sea to uncover new lineages of life (NeLLi) - Landsort_02402 metaG | ecosystem: Environmental > Aquatic > Marine > Oceanic > Sediment | place... | reverse complement strand
TCTCTCTCTCTCTCTCTCTCTCTCTCTCTCTCTCTCTCTCTCTCTCTCTCTCTCTCTCTCTCTCTCTCTCTCTCTCTCTCTCTCTCTCTCTCTCCTTCTCTCTCCTTCCGTGGGATCATCTCAGCCCCGATGTCAATCCCAAAACCAGGCGAACACAAAGCCACGTACCGTGAGCTGCGCCAGAAAGGTCGGCGGGCGCGGAGGATGCAGCGGCTTGGACGCAAACGTCGGCGGGCGATGTCGATGTCGTCGCCTCCGAAAGTCCTCGTCGTCGGCGTCGTCGAAATCGATATCGGCGTCGCTCCTCCTCTTGAGAAAAACATCTTGCACGAACAGGCCCTCGTCCTCGTCGCCTTCGTTCTCCTCCGGGATGAGCCAGAGGGCGATGCCTATCCCGGCTGCTGCCCCGGCCGTAAGAAAAGTGAGCCTGCGCAGCCAGGAAGCCGCGGCTCTCCTCGTCGACTCGTTCGACGACGCCATCAACGTCGAGAGTGGACGTTTTTTTCTTCTTTTTTTTCGCTGCTCTTTTTTTTGTCTCTCTCATGACACCCCAAAAAAACTCTTCAAAAGCTCGCGCGCGTGCTTTCGTCCCTCTTTCTCTCTCTCTTTGGCTTTCAAGGAGAGAAGAAAGGGAGGCACACGCTCTCTCTTCCCCCCTCCCCCGTGGCAGGGCGGCACAGAGGCGCGTGCGTGCAGTGAAAGAAAGACAAAAACAAAGAGAAAGAGAGAAAGACTCTTTCGTGGCTAGAACTTCCATCCGCTCGCCGCCTCTTCTTTCCTCATCTTCTTCTGCTCCCCCAGAAAGATGTCCGACGCCGGCGGCGGCAAGGACGATGCCGCTCCTGTGAAACAGAGGAGGCCTGTCAGCGCAGGCAGCGAGCAGCAGCCCTCGAAAACGGCCTCGGACGGGTCGGCGATTCCATCGTCGTCGTCGGCCGCGGCGGCGGCGGCATCGCTCCACGTGCCCTCGGCGCCGGGCTCGTCTTCCTCGTCGTCGTCGTCGCTGCCGCACCGTACGAGCTCGCTCGTGGCCAACGTGCCTTCGTCTCGAGTCGGTGAGTGTCCTGCTGGTCCATGCTCTGGAGCGAGAGAAGAAGGAGCAGCGCGACAAGAGAGGAAGGAGAAAGATGGACTGATTGAATTAGAACTTCTCTCTCTCTCTCCGTCTCTCTCTTCTTTCGCTTGGCTCTCCCGACCTCGACTTTGCTCTCTTTTTTTCACTCACTCTCCTCCTTTTCCTCCTCATCCTTTCCCTCCTCCCTCCAGACCGACTCCTCCTCCAGCGCCTGCGAAAGTCGCAGTCCGGGACCACGCTCTACGGCGACGGGCAGGCGGCCCTGGCTACAGCAGAGTCCGACGCGGCGGCCGCGGCGCTGCTGCAGGCGAGGGGCAGCGGCAGCTCCTCCGGCCTGGCCGCGGCCGTCGTCGCGGCGCAGCTCGCTCAGGCTTCGCTTGGAGGCAGCGGAGGGAGTGGAGGCTCCGGTTCCGGTGGTGGCGGCTTCGTCGGCCCTTCCTCCTCGTCCGTGCCCCCGAGCCCCTCTCCCGTGTCGTCGTCCAGAGCGATGCCGCCTCCTCCCTCGGGTGCCTCGGCGGCGCCTCTGTCTTCTTCGGCGCCGGATTCCTCCGCAGCTCTTTTTATGAGCGCCGCGCTCGCGAAGGCGGCGTCGGCGTCGAGGGCCGCGGCCGAGGACGCCGCCGCGGCGACGGCTTCGGCCTCCGCAGCAGAGGCCGCCGCGGCCTCGGCGACGGCGGCCGCGGTGGCCGCTGCCGCTGCGACGGCTGCCGCGACGGCGGGGTCCCCTTCGAGGGTCGCTGCCGTCGCTGCTGCTGCTGCTGCGGCGGCGGCGGCGGTGGCGGCGAGTTCTTCGCCGACGACGATGAGGTCGCCGTCGCCGGTCCCGCCCGCCGTCGCTTTAGAGACTCCTCCGCCACCTCAACCACCTCTTCCTCCGCCTCCACCTCCCCCTGCGACGGGGACGACCAAGTCGTCGGCCTACCACGGCGCGGTCCCTCCCGCTCCTGCTGCTGCTCCGCGTTCCCCTAAATCGTCGATCCCCTGAGCAGCGACCTCGGCGCCGCCGCCGCCGAGCGCCGCCGCCCAAGCCGCCGCAGCAGCAGAGTTCGTCGCCGCGGCGCAAGCGGCGGGAGCGGGCGGCGCCTCCCCGCGCTCCGGTGGAGAAACTTCTCGCCTCATCGTCGTCGCCAACAGGCTGCCCGTCTCCGCCTCCAGGGACAAGGACGGCGCGTGGAGGCTGCAGGTCTCGGCCGGTGGCCTTGTGTCTGCGTTGATGAGCGTTCGGTCGTTTCGGACGGTGTGGGTCGGCTGGCCCGGCGTGTATGTCGACGAGAGCGATCCGGCTCGCGCCTCCTTGACTTCCGCTCTTGGGGCGGAGGGGTACGCCCCCGTGTACCTGGACCCGAAGACGGTGGACCTGCACTACAATGGGTTCTGCAACTCGGTGCTGTGGCAGGTGAGAGAAGAGGGAGAGAGAAGAAGGGAGGAAGAGAAGAAGAGGAGATAAGACGAGAAAAAATCGACGAAAAAGAAAAGAAACTCAAAACTCAAAAAAAAAAAACTTTCATTTCTTCCAAAAAAACAGCTCTTCCACTACGTGCCCCTTAACATGGACTCCAAGCTCTCCGAGACGCGAACCCTCCAGTTCCAGTGGGCGGCGCACCAGGCCGCCAACGCGACCTTTGCGGACGCGGTTTTAGCTCACTACCAGCCTGGAGACGTTGTTTGGGTTCAGGACTACCACCTGATGCTGCTCCCTGCTTTACTCAAATTGCGCGTCCCTCGGATGAAGGTCGGGTGGTTTCTGCACACGCCCTTCCCGAGTTCCGAGATCTACCGCACCCTGCCCGTGCGCGAGGAGGTGCTCCGCGCGGTGCTGAAGGCAGATCTCATCGGGTTCCACACCTACGACTACGCCCGGCACTTCGTCTCCGCCTGCACCCGCATCCTGGGGTTGGAAGGGACACCGGAGGGAGTCGAGGACGCCGGTTCCCTGACCCGCGTCGCCGCCTTCCCCATCGGCATCGACCCGGAGCGCTTCGCCGCGGCTTTGGAGAGGCCCGACGTGCGAGCCAACACCGCGCAGTTGCTGAACCGCTATGCGGGACGGAAGGTGATGCTGGGCGTTGACAGGCTCGACGTCATCAAGGGCATCCCGCAGAAGCTGCTGGCGTTCGAGAAGTTCTTGGAGGAGCACCCGGAGTGGAGGGACAAGGTGCTGCTGGTGCAGATTGCGGTGCCGAGCCGGACCGACGTGCCAGAGTACCGCAGGCTGCGGAGTCTTGTCCACGAGATCGTCGGAAGGATCAACGGCCACTACGGCACCTTGACCCACGTCCCCATCCACCACCTCGACCGCCAGCTCAGCTTTCCCGAACTCGCGGCCCTCTACGCGATCACAGACGTCTGTCTCGTGACCTCGCTGCGCGACGGCATGAACCTGGTCTCCTACGAGTTCGTGGCGTGCCAGGCCGACAACGCCGGCGTGCTGGTGCTGTCCGAGTTTGCCGGCGCGGCGCAGTCGCTCGGCGCCGGGGCGATTCTGGTCAACCCCTGGAACGTGACGGACGTCGCCGCGGCGATCGGGGACGCGCTGACGTTGTCGGACGCCGAGCGCAGGGAGAGGCACAGGCAGAACTACCACCACATCGTGACGCACACGGCGCAGGTAAGGAGGAGAGGAGGGAGAAGAGTTTTTTTTTCGATTTTTTTTTTGCCACTTTTTCTCTTTCTCTTTTCTCACACCCTTTTTCCCTCCTCTCTTCTCTCTCTCTCTCTCTCTCTCTCTCTCTCTCTCTCTCTCTTTTCCACAACCACCTCTACCACCCCAAGGCCTGGGCCGACACCTTCATCTCCGAGCTCAACGACACGCACGTCGAGGCCGAGCTGCGAACAAAGCACATCCCGCCGCAGCTCGACTCTCGCGTCGCCGCGCAGGCGGCCGCCTCGTGCCGCGGCCGCAGGCTTTTGGTTCTGGGCTTCAACGCGACGCTGACCTCTTCGTCGGCGAGCGACGCCGGCGTCGGCGTGGGCGCCACGGGCATGGGGGTCTGCGACGACATCGAGCGGATCATTTCGGCCGCTGGCGGCGGCGGCGTCGGGGGCAGCAGAAGCGGAGGCAACCAGAGCGGGGCCATGGCAGCAGCACTGACCGCCGCGGCGGCGTCGAAGCGCCAGCAGCAGTTCGACGCGCTCGCCGCCGCCGCCCGTGTTTCCCCGGCTGCCCGCGCCGCCGTGGAGCGTCTCGCCGCGGACCCGCGCAACGTCATCGTGATCTTCTCGGGCTCGGACCGCGCGAAGCTCGACGAGGCCTTTGGCAACCTGAAGAGCAGCAGCGGTGGCGAAAGCGGCCAAGTATGGCTCGCGGCCGAAAACGGCGTCTTCGTCAAACCCCCCGGGAGAGACTGGGCGGCGCTGATCGAGCCCCCGAAGAAAGAATGGATGGACGCCGTCCAGACCGTCTTCGACTACTTCTGCGAGCGCACCCCTCGCTCCTACGTTGAGGCTCGCGCGACCTCGGTGGTCTGGAACTACAAGCACGCCGACGCCGAGTTCGGCCGCCTCCAGGCCCGGGACCTGCTGCAGCACCTGTGGACTGGCCCCATCTCCAACGCTCGCGTGGACATCGTGCAGGGTTCGAGGTCGGTGGAGGTGAGGCCTGTGGGGGTTTCGAAGGGCCTGTGCATGCAGAGGATCGTGGGCGCGATGGCGGAGGAGGCCGCGGCGGCGTCGGCGGTGGCGGCCGCCGCGGCGGCAGCGGCCAAGGTCGCGGCCGAGGTCGAAGCGAGCGCAAGGAGCGGTAACAACGGCAACACCAACGACGACGCCGATTCCGCCTACCCTCCACCTTCCTCCTCGCCCGTCCCCACCGCCGAGGAGGCGGCGGCCCACGCACGAGCCTCGCTCAAGGCGGCGGCGGCTGCCAACGAGCCCTTCGACTTCGTCCTCGTCGCCGGCCATTTCCTGGCGCGCGACGAAAACATTTTCACGTTTTTCGAAGGGAGGTTGCCTTCCGAGGCGGACGGGGGCGCCGACGGTCTGACGACCTTCCCTCCTCGCGCACCCGCCGGGTTCGAAAACGGCGGGTGGCAGGGCGGGGGCTTGCCTGGGGATATCGGCGGGGTCTTTGGCGGCGTCGGCGTTGGAGGAGGGCAGTTTCCCGCCGCCCCACCTTCGGTGCTGCAGCAGCAACAGCAGCAGCAGCAGCAGCAGCAAGCCGCTGCTGCTTCCGCTGCTGGTTCTGCTGCTGGTTCCACCACCGCAGCGTCCTCCGACTCCTACTCGGCGGGCCACTCGCTGCGCGGCGCGCCCGGGATGCCCCCTCGCTCGCCGCAGAGGAGCTCGAACAACAACGCATCAGCTCCTCCTCCGGCCGCGGGCTCCTCTTCGCCGTCTCCTCTGCACCCGCTGCCCGAATCCCCGAACGAGGGTCTGGAAGACGGCGTCAGCAACGACGCGGGAGGAAACAACGGCTACAGCGACAACGGGAAGCCCAGCTCTCCGCTACCCGTCCCTCGGTCGAAGCAGGCCTACGTTCCTGGCGAGGCCGCCGCAGCGGTGCTCGCTGCCGAGGCTGCGGCGGCGGCGGCGGCAGCTGGTGGGGGAGGCGGCGTGAGCGCCAACTCTTCTCCTTCGCCGCCTCCTCCACTTGACGCCATCCCTCCCTCCTCCCCTCCGTCAGGGCCAGCTGTAGCAGCAGTCGCTCACCACCACCACCACCACGCCACCGCCACAGCCGGGACGGGCGCAGCGACGCCGCCCACCCCGGCGAGCGCGGACTGGGCAGGGGCGTCGCTGCTCCCCTTCTTACCTCCGGCCAACCTGTTCACGCTCACTGTCGGTCGGAAGCGGTCGCAGGCGAGGTACTTCCTGTCCGGGTCGACGGACGTGGCGGAGCTGCTGATGTCGGTGTCGGAGGCGACGGCAAGGAAGTAGTAGTCGTTTTCTTTTGTTTCAGACTTTTTGTAATTTGAGACTTTTCATTTCTTCGTTCATTCTTTTCTTTTTCTTTCTTTCTTTTCTTTTCTCTTTCTTCCTTCAAAACAAAGGCGTTACCTTTTCTCTCTCTCGAAAACGAACGAATGCTCCAGAGGGCCATCTGCGCCTCTGCTGCTACCACGGCTGGTGCTGCTTCCCTGGCGGCGAGAGGGGGAGGGAGCGCGCTCTGCGTTGCTGCTGCTGCCTCCTCCTTTTCCTCGGCGAGAGCAGGAGGCAGCGGTTTTCTTCCCCTCCTCCTCGTTCGATGTCGCTCACTCTCGTCGATGCCGCCAATCAACATGGCATCTCCTTCTTCTTCTCCCTCTCTCGTCTGGGCTGCGCTCGAGTCAAAGTTTCATGACTGCGTTGGTCCCAACCACGAGCGTCCGGATCGCGTGAGGGCAGCCTGCTCGAAGCTCGAGAGCGAAGGCGAAGAGCTCGCGTCGATCTGTCGCCGCATCGACGTCGACCTCTCGACCTCATCGTCTCGAGCCCGCGCCGCGGCAGAGGCCGTCCACTCCGCCGCCTACCTCTCGCGCCTCGAGAAGCTCTGCGAGGAGTCCGAAAAACTGAAGAAGCCTCTGAAAGTCGCCGACGAAGACGACGAGACAAAGTTCACTTACCTGACCTCGACTTCTCTCGACGACGCTCTGGGCTGCTGCGAGGCCGCGCTCGCTCTGTGGCGACAGGTCGATTCCGGTTCTTCTGGTTCTTCTGCGACAACAACAGCAGCAGCAGCAGCAGCAGCAGCAGCAGCACCGGGGCCGCGTGCTGCCCTCGCTTTGGTCCGCCCCCCGGGGCACCACGCCGGCCGCGGGGTCGAGGGCGCCGAGCCGGACTCCCCCGAGGGCGCGCCGAGCGGCTTCTGCCTGGTCAACACCGCCGCGGCCTTGGCCCGCTCGATCGCTTCTTCTTCGACTTCGACTCCGACTTCGTCTTCGATTTCGAATGGCCGCAGGGTGCTGGTGATCGATTGGGACGTTCACGTGGGCGACGGCACGCAGGACATCTTCTGGGGGCACCCGCGGCGGCGAAGAAGGAGAGAGGCGAAAGAGAAGGAGAACGGGAACGGGAACGATGATGACGACGACGAAGGCAGCGGCGGAGTTGAGGAAAACGACGAAGAAGAAGAAAGCGAGGACGAGCAGGTCTGCGTCGTCGACCTCCACGAGGCCGGGGCCTGGCCGGGAGGCGGAGGCATCGAGGTCCAGGGAGAAGGAGGAGGAGGAGGAGGAGGAGGGGGGAGCGCCTGCGGTCGCGGCAAGCTGAAGACGAGAGATGGGAAAAACGACCTCAGCAGAATCGTCAACGTCCCGCTGCCGTCGGGCTCCGGAGACGCGTTGGCGCGCGCCGCGTTCGAGCGCGTCATCTCCCCTATCGCCGACCGCTTCGGCCCGCAGGCCATCGTCGTCTCCGCCGGCTTCGACGCGCACGAGCTCGAGCCGCTCGCCGGCCTGAATTGGAAGGACGAGACCTTTCAGTTCCTGGGGGCCTCGACGGCGGCGCTGGCCGCCAAACACGGCTGCGGCGTGCTTTTCGTCTTGGAAGGCGGCTACTCGCGAAGGGCGCTGCGGTCCGCCGTGGCCGCCCTGGCGAAGGGGGCGGCGACGCTCGAGGTCCCCGAGCTGGTCGTCGAAGAAGGAGGGGAGGAGAAGGGGCTCGTGCTGGCGAGGGAGGAGGAGGAGGCGATTCGGGCCGTGGTCGAAGAGCACAAGCTTTGAAAGAAGGAAAATTAAAGTTTTTTTTTGTAGAAAAAAAGTACACGAGGAGAGTTCGATGATGGAGGAATTACAAGAAACCTTAAACTAATGAGGGGATAAGAGGGGGAGAAAGTTCATATGAATGCGTTTTTAAATGTGTTGAATGCGTAGGGAAGGAGGGGAAAGAATGGTTGCGGGGGGGGAAGGGCAAAGCGAGAAGAAGAGGTCGAAGAAGAAGAAAAAACCGAAAAAGGAAGCAAAGAGGCGAGAGGCCCCCTTTCACTCTTTTCTCTCTCTCTCTCTCTCTCTCTCTCTCTCTCTCTTTCTCTCCTCGCCATAAAAAAAGGAATTCGTTCGTAGAAAGAAGGCAATTGCGATCTATAATAATAAATAGAAAAAAGGGCCAACTAGGCGGCGCGCTGGCCCTCGTCGCCGGAGGAAGAACCATTACTGCTCGCCGAGGAAGAAGAAGAAGCATTCTCCTCGCTCATGTTGTTAAAGATCTCCATCAGTCTCGGCAGCGTCTCCCTCACCCCTCCGGTGATGGCGAAGTCCACCAGCACCCCCGCCTCCCTGAACACGGCCTCCAGGGGGGCAGCCTCCCTCTTGTAGACGCCCAAACGGTGCCTGACCGTGGTCGGGTTGTCGTCGGACCGCACCTCCATGAAGGACTCGCACGACCTCGGAGGGGGCATCGGGGGCATCACCACTGCGGGCTCGCCCGTCGAGTCGCACGCGGGCAGCATGATGTCTGCCACGTTGTAACCTTTACCGCACTTGCCGCAGACGCGCCTGCCGAGGCACTTGTCCACGAGGACCTGTTCCCTCAAGGTCAGGTTGAGGGCCAGAGGCACGCGAGCGATGGAGTTGAGTAAAGTCGAGGCCTGCGAGGCCGTCCGAGGGAAACCGTCGAGGACGAAGGCGGTAGAAGAAGAGCTCTCCAGCAGCTTGGCCTTGACGAGGTCGGTGACGAGCGAGTCCGGGACGAGGTCGCCGCGGTCGACGGCGGCGGCGACCTGAGGTAGAGGAGGAGAGAAGAGAGGAAAGAGAAAGAGGGAGAGAGAAAGGGGTTGAGTTTCGAGTTTTTGTTTTTTCGACGAAACGGAAAAAAAAGGTGCTGGTGATGCACCTCGTTCGATTCCGCCCTTCTTCCGCGCTCTCTCTCGCAGCTAGCTCTCCCTCGGGGCATGATGCACTTCGAGCCCTCTCTTTTCGTCAAGGCAGAAACACAACAGCACCCCTCCTCTTGTTCTCCTTCTCACCTGCTTCCCGAGCTCGCTCCCCTTTTTGACCTCGGCGCGGACCAGGTCACCGGCGCTGATGTGTTCGGCGCCCAGCGCGTCGGCGACTCTCGTCGAGTAGGTGCCTTTGCCCACGCCCGGGGCGCCCAGGAAGACGTAAGCCAGAGGGCGAGTGGAGTTGGCGGAGGAAGAGGTGGTGGCGTTGTCTTCTTTGAGCGAGGAAGAGGAAGAGGCATTGGTGGCGGCCGACGACGACGACGACGAATTCGACGTCGCCTTCTCTCCCGCCGCCGCAGACGCCGCCTTCTCTCCGCAAACGGAAGCCGCGGCCGCAAAGGAGCGGAATGCCTGCTGTATCTGCTGCTGATGATGCCCATGTATGCTGGAGCACAGGCGCAGGGCGATGCGGGACGCAGCAGAAGAAGAAGAGCACGCCATTTTTATTTTTTATTTTCTGAACTTTTTCTCCTTCGACGGCTCTCCTTCTTCGTTGAAAAAAATGGTGAAAATTTTCGTTTCTTCCTTACATTTGAACAAAAAAACTTCAACCTCCACCCTCCTCCGCCGCCTTCTTCTTCGCCGCAGCGGCGGCCCTCCTCTTGGCGTTCTTCGCGGCAGCCTTGTTCGACCCGACCTCGACGATGGTCTCGGCGCCGGGGGGCAGCCTCGTCTTCGTGAAACAGGCCTTGACCGAGCTCAAGTCGAACGAGTCGCCCGAGATCTTCTTGGGGACGGCGCCGACCTTCTGCTCGTCCTCGTCCGCGCCCAGGGAGAGCTTGGCCGCTCGAGGTGGCGGGGCTCCTTTCCCGCGGAGGTGCGGGGGAACGAACGCGGTCGGTCTCGCAGGAGCAGCGGAGGCAGCAGCAGCGGAAGGCCTCGATCCGGAAGGAGCAGCACCGGCAGCAGAGGAAGAAGAGGTCGAAGAGGCTTTCCCGTTTCCTGCTCCTGCTGCCCTCGGCGAAGGAGGCCGGTCCGGGTACACGCCCTTGGCCGCGGGCCTCCAGCTCGCCTCCAGCAGCACGTCCCAAGGCTTGGACGCCACCAGCGTGCCGTCATATTTGAAGAGGCGGACGCCGTTGTCTACGCGGAGGCGAGGGGCCGTGGTCGAGACCAACAGAAAGCGAGAATCGGGGGACCATTCCAGCGAAACGCCGCCGGCAGCCCTGGCGTCGCCGCACGGTTTCAGTTTTCCGTCCGCCTTCCTGTCGTAGAACGCGAGGTCCCCCGCCAGGTTGCCGAAGCCCGCCAGGCACAGGAACCGGCCGTGGTGAGGCGACCAGCGCGCGTGGCAGTAGGGCCCGCTGCCCAGGTCGAGGGTCGGGCCGCATTTCGAGTCGAAGACCACGGCCCTCGGGGGCATGAACCCGGCCAGCACCACGAAGCAGTCCCCTCGTGGCGACCAGGCGACGTCGTGGACCGGCCCTTCCTTCGGCAAAGGCACCAGGCAGTCCTTTGTTCCGTCAGATTTTAAAAAATGGAGCTTGGAGTCTCCGTAGTAGGACTTGTTGGAGGAGTCCGATTCGGTGGAGGCGAACGCGAGCAGGGCCTCGCCCGTGGGGCACCAGCGGAGGTCGACGGTGGAGGCGCGCATGAGGGAGCGCTTGGCGCGAGGTGAAGGCGGGTCGGAGCGGGGCTGGGGTTGAGATTCTGCCGCTGCTTTGTTTTCGCCGTCGCCGCCGCCAGTTCCTCCTCCGTTGCTCGCCGTTGTCATTCCGCTCCCCAGCGGCAGCAGGTCCACCTCCCAGATCCCGACGAGTCCGGGGGCCCCCTTGGCCTCTGGCACGGCCGCGGCGAGCAGGTGCGATTCGGGAGAAGGAGAAGGAGATTCGGAAGAAGAGCTCAAAGGCGCGACGGCGGCAAAGGCGGCGACGCCCTTCAGCGGGAGCTTTCGGAACACGGGCAGCGACGACGAACCTTCTCCCGCCGCCTTCGTGAGATCGTAGACGTTGACCGCGTTCGTGACCATGTGGTAGGCCCTCTCGTCCCCCGCGCCGACAACGGACAGGGGCCACGCCCCCTCGGTCCGCGGGGGCTGCGCGCTCTTGCAGGCGAAGGCCAATATCTTAGTTCCGTCCGCGACCCGCCACAGCGCCAGGTTCTTGCCCAGGGCAGGGTTGCTCCCGGCTCCGGCCGCCGCGTTGACCGCCGCGGACTTGGAAGGGGGCTTTGTGTAGGTCGAGAGGAATTTGGATCCCGGAGAGAAGAGCGCGGCAGAGACGCCTCCGTCGACGGCGACAAAGCGGAAGAGCTTCAGAGGAGATGATTCGTCGTCGACATTATAGATTCTGACGCCGTCCGAGGCCGGCAGGGCCAGCCATTTGCCGCAGGGGCTGAAGGCCGCCGGGTTGGTGGCCGGCTCGGTGGCGAGGGCGGGGTCCGGGGTGAAGGGGGAGGAGGAAGAAGTGGAAGGGTTGACGGAGAGGACGCCGACGGTGTCGGGCACTCGAGCTATTGATAAATTTGGGATTTTTTGAAGAGCGTTTTCTTGGAGGTGAGAATGATATTTTCGACTCTGTTCTCTACTTTTAGAGGAAACAATCTTTCTCTCTTTCTCTGTGTGAGAAAAATCGGATGGAAATGAGGCGCGGCGGCGACAGGAGGGGGTCGGGTGCAAAAGGATTCGCGTCGATCGATTGGATCGATCGACGGCTTGATGGATTCTTTGCCTTGCTCGCTCCCGCTCTGTCTTGTTCGCTTACCTATGATTTTCAGCGGGGGGAGAGCCACAGCGGCCGCCATAATGTCAAGCTAGTTTGCGTATCCTCGAACCGAGTCAAAAGTGAGTGAAGGAAAGCGGCGAAAAGAAGGCTTTCTTGCTGCCTTTCGATGATTTTTCTGTTTGGCAGTGCGCGACCAAGGGCGAAGAAAAAAAAAGGGGGGAAAAACTTCTGCTGTCCTCACTTTCCTTCCATCTTCTCTCCTTCTCCTTCCCCCGACCACCTCGCGCATTTTCAAACAGGCCACGCTCCAGGCCGAGAGGAGACCTCAACCGCATCGCTCAAGCGCTGTATCAACCTAGCCAAGCAACATGAAGGTGCGGATTGCGAAGGAAGAGAAGGAAAGCTCGAGAGCTTCTTCTCCAGCGAGCGAGCGAGCGACGCCAAGCGGCGACGACGAGCGGACGAAAAGAGATCGTGGCCCTTCCCCTGCTGTTCTGCCCCTGTTCCGCCCCGTAAAGCCAGTCCGCCCCCGGCACTCTCGATGACGATCTTGTCGCCCTTTGTCGTCGAGAAGTAGAGAGAGAGAGCAGAGAAAGAGCGGAAGAGGTTCGAATGCGAGGCAGCCGTCGCAATGAAAGCGGCGATGACGACGACGCGCCCTTCTTCTTCGCTCAACGACGACGGCTCTCATCATCTTCATTTCCCCTCCTCCTCCACCTCTTCCTCCACCAAACAATCCAGGTGGCCCCCGCACGCTGGGTCTGGAACAAGAAATACCCCGTGTCGGTCAGCCCCGCGTGAAAGAGCAACGAGCCCGTCCCTTGAAAGGAAAGCGAGTTGGAAGAGAGAGAAGAGAGCAACGCCTTTCCTTTCTTTCTTTCGACCCTTTTCCCCTTCGAGTGGGCGCTTTTTTCGTTTCTTTCCGCTTTACGCTTTCCGCTTTTGCTTTCCCGCACTTTTACGCACGCTTCAACGCTTTTCCAAACGCACTTTCTGATATAATCAGAACCGCTGCATTCTCAATCAAGAGAGAATAGTAGAAAAAAAGAAGAGAGAAAAGGCTCAATTCGAGCTTCGTTTTCTTCCCTCGATCAACGACAACGACGATGATGGCGCTCCGCCTCTCGTCTTCGTCGACGACGACGACGCTGCCGCCCTCGCGAGTGGCAGCAGCCCGCGGCCCTTCTTCCGCGCTGCTGCCGCTTCCCCGCCGCAGCAGCCCGTGCTCTCGCACCACGGTCCCGGTCGTCACCGTCGCTCCTCTCCGTCGCTCCCCCGCCGTGGCGAGAAGGGCTTCAGTCCGCGCAGCAGCAGCACCGAGCGAGGACGACAACCACCGAACCTTGACCTCGATTTCTACCCCTCGCGCCGTGCAAACCGACTTCCTCGTCCTCGGCTCTGGCATCGCCGGCCTCACCTTCGCCCTCCGCGCCGCCGACCTCGGCACCGTCGCCGTCGTCACGAAAAGTGCCGCAAGCGACGGCTGCACCGCCTACGCGCAGGGCGGCGTCTCGGCCGTGCTGTCGGCGACCGACTCGGTGGCCGCCCACGTCCGCGACACCTTGCTGGCGGGCGACGGCGCGTGCGACCTGGCGGCGGTCGAGGCCGTCTGCGGCGACGGGGCCGAGGCCCTGCTGGAGCTGGTGGCGCTCGGGGCGAGGTTTGACCGCATCGAAGAGGAAGAAGCGGATGAAAAGAAGAAGGAACAGCCTCCTCTCGTCTCCTTCTCCGACCCGGCGACGCCCTCGACCGCCGAGGCCGCCGCGGCCCTGGGACTCCACCTCACCCGGGAGGGGGGCCACTCGGCCCGCCGCGTCGCGCACGCGGCCGACGCCACGGGGGCGGAGGTGATGCGGGCCTTGCTCGCGGCCGTGAGAGCGCACCCGAGGATCAAGCTTTACGAAAACCGCGTCGCGCTCGACCTTGTCGTCTCGAAGAAATCTTCTCCTTCGAATTCTTCTTCTTCGCCTCTCTGCCTGGGCGCCGACACGGCCCACGCCCTGACGAGGGAGCGCTGCCGCTTCGTGGCGGCCGCGACCGTGCTCGCGACGGGGGGCGCGGGACGCGCGTTCCCGCTGTCGACCAACCCGTCGGTCGCGACGGGCGACGGGCTCGCGATGGCGCTCCGCGCGGGAGTTCCGGCCGCCAACCTCGAGTTCGTGCAGTTCCACCCGACGGCGCTGGCCGTGGTGGCGGCGAGGAGGAAGAAGCAAGGGGAGGAAGAGAGCGAGAGTGAGTTTTCAACTTCTTCTCCTCCCGCGACCTCGCGCGCGGCGCTCGTGACCGAGGCGGCCCGCGGAGAGGGCGGCCTTTTACTGAACCTCTCCGGCGAGCGCTTCATGCCCCTCTACGACCCGCAGCGCGCCGAGCTCGCCCCTCGCGACGTCGTCGCGCGCGCGATCCACGACCAGATGTCTTCGCGCGGGGAGCCGCACGTGCTGCTCGACCTCCGCCCCTTGGGTGAACCCGCTCTGAGAAAGCACTTCCCGACGGTCACCGCCGCGTGCGCCGCCGTGGGCATCGACCCCGTGAAAGAACCCGTGCCCGTGGCCCCGGCGCAGCACTACATGTGCGGCGGCGTCGCGGCGGGCCTGTCGGGCGAGACGGCCCTCGAGGGGCTGTTCGCCGTCGGCGAGTGCGCCCACTCGGGCCTGCACGGTGGGAACCGCCTGGCGTCCAACTCCCTGCTCGAGGGCTTGGTGTTTGCTCGCAGGGCCGCGGACGCGTGCGACGGGGCGGCCGCCCCGGCCGCTGCCAAGAGGGCTAGGGAGCTCGATGGCGGCGCGAGCTTGAAGGAAGCCGTGGCGACCGCTCCCGGCATGGAAGGGGAAGGAGGAGAAGAAGGAGAAGAAATCTCTTCTTCGTCGTCGGCGTCGTCATCTTCCTCTTCTTCTTCCTCTTCAAAGGCCGCGCGCGCCTCGCCCGAGCTCGCGCTCTGGATCTCCTCCCGCAGGGCCGCCGCAGCGCAGGCTCTGGGCACCGCCGCGGGCATCGTCCGCACCAGGCAGGGGCTCGCGGTCGGGGCCGCGGAACTGAGGAGGATCTCGGCGGAGGTCGACGCTCTGATCGAGGCGTCCTGGCCGCAGAAAAAGTGTTCTTCTTCCTCTTCGACGCCACTTCCTCCTCCTCCCGCCATGCCCCTGGAGCTCAACGAGCTGCGCAATGTGCTCGCCGTCTCGGAAGGGATCGTGGCGAGCGCCCTGTCGAGGAAGGAGAGCATCGGGGGGCACTACTTGGCTGACGCGCCTCCGAAGGCGAAAGCAGCAGCGAACAAGGACGAGGAGGAGAAGAAGCTCGCCGTCGTTGCTTCCGCTGTCACTTCCTCGTCTTCTTCTCCTTCTTCCGCCCCTACCGTCGTCGACCTCGAGACCGCGCGAGCGGTCTGCGCCGCAGCTGCGGAGATCGGGATCCCCCTTTCTTCCTCCTCGAGGCGGGAGGGCAGGCGCGGCCTCGGGCGCAGGGCGGCGACGCTCGCCTCCTCGTCGCTGCCGTCGTCGTCAAAGGCAAAGCGCAGCAAGCACGGGAGCAAGGGCAAGGCGCAGCGGCGGCAACAGCTGCTCCTGCAGGGGGGGCAGCAGCCCCACTCGCCCAGCTCCTCGTCGTCTCCCTCGCCTTCGAGGCAGCCCTCGAGGGAGGTGGCGGTGAGGTCGCTGTTAGGCGACGCGGAGGGGCAATGAGCTCTTTTTTGGTTTTTGGTTTTTCAAAAAAAAAGCGCGAAAATGAAATGGAAAAAAAGGGCAGCGACGACTTTTCTGTCGGTCCAGCGCCATCGTTGAGAGAGAGATTTCCGAAAGTGAGAGATTATAAAGAGAAAACAACAATAGAAAAACACAGTGACTTTTTGATCGGGGGGCGTGTTGTGTAAAACGAGATCGAGAGAGAGAAAAGAGAGGAATGAAGCGGAGAGAAAGAGAGAGGAGGTCGAGGTGAGGGAGGAGAGCGAAGGCGGAGCGAAGGAAAAAAAGCCGAAGATCGAACAATTCCTTTTCCACTACTCTCTCCCCTTCTTTCTCTTTTCGCTCGGACACCAGGTACGGCTCTTTCACGCTTCGCTGCTGCTCGTAGTCTCCTTGCTTGACGAGCAGCTTTTCGACTGATCGAAGGCGCTACGGGCGCAGTGGCTCTCTCTGGCCTTGGCTCGAAGCGGCGACGAAGACGAAGAGAGGGAGAGAGCGATCGAAAAGCGAGCGGCGGGCCGCCGCCGCCGCCGCTTTGTTCAAGCGCTCTCTCTCTCTGCGTTCTCTCCGCTGCCCCTGTTCTCTTTCTGCCCGCGCTTGCTCACGAGTGCGGAGCACGGCTTCGACGCGCTCGTTCTCTGAGGAGAACAGCAAAGGAGAAGACGAAGAAGAGTGCAGAGTGGAAGCGAGTAGAAGAAAGCGCATCGGCAGCGTCGATCGATGACGATCTCGACCTTTGATGACTTCCTCTCTCCGCCGCGCGCTGCTGGTCCAGCTCCTAGCCTCTGGTGCCCTCCAGCCGTTCGACGGTCTCCGCGCATGCTTTTGTCGTTCTTGTAGAGCGCGAAAGCAATCGCAGCCGTCCTCGCTCGAGTGGAATCGCCCGCTTTTCTTCGGAGCAAGCAAGCAAGCGAGCGAGCGAGCGAGCGAGCGGCGGCGGCGGCTGCTTTTTTCATCTGCAATCACGCGCCTGCTCCTGCCCTCGCCAGCCCTCGCCTGGTTCCGATTTTGATCCCAGAGCATACGGACATTCTCGTGTCTTGGTTCTGGACTTGGAATAATGCAGAAAAAGCTCTGGCTCTGTCGGATGCGCCCCTCGAAAAGGGGGGATCCATCTCGTTGATCGCGCGCGACGGCTCTTGTTGTTCTCTCGCCCTCTTTTCTTTTTTTCGCTCACCTCTCTCTCTCTCTTCTTCCCTCTCTTCTCTTCTCTCTCCACCACTTTCCACCCCTCAACAACAACAGTTCCCCGGCTCCACCTTCCAAAAAAATAACTCAGCCACCATGGTCAAGCACAACAACGTCGTGCCCAACCAGCACTTCAAGAAGAAGTGGCAGTTTTATGTCAAGACCTGGTTCAACCAGCCCGCCCGCAAGGAGCGCCGCCATGCCAAGCGCGTTGCCAAGGCCAAGAAGGTGTTCCCGAGGCCGGCTGCCGGAGCGCTGAGGCCGGTGGTGTCGGGCCAGACGGTCAGGTACAACCTGCGCAAGCGCGCCGGGCGCGGCTTCTCGCTCGCCGAGCTGAAGGAGGCCGGGATCGCCGCCAAGCTGGCGCCGTCGTTGGGCATCGCCGTCGACCACCGCCGCAAGAACCGCAGCGCCGAGGCGCTCGCCGCCAACGCGTCGCGCCTCAAAGCCTACAAGGCCGCGCTGGTGGTGTTCCCGCGCAAGGCCGGCAAGCCCAAGGCCGGGGACTCGGACGCCGCGGCCGTCGCCGCCGCGGTCGGGCAGCACAAGGGCGCGCTGTTCCCGATCGCCCCCAGGGCCGTGAGGCCGGCCAAGCTGGAGACGGCGCCCGTCGACGCCGCGACCAAGGCCTACTACACGCTCAGGCTGGAACGCACCAACGCCAAGCTGCAGGGCATGCGCAAGAAGAGGGCCGAGGACGAGGCCAAGGAGGAGGCCGCCGCGGCCAAGTAGAGAGAAGAGAGAAAAAGAGAGAGGGTTTTCTGTTTCCCCTATTTATCAGCCCCTATCTTTTATTTTTCTTTTCTTTTCTTCTTGTTACGAATCTTTTACACACACACACACACCTGTTTCGCCAAAAAGAAGAGGGAGAAGGAGAAGGGGGAGAGGGGGAGAAAGAGGAAGAGAAGAGTGTGTGGGGGGTGGGGGGGGGGGGCGCCGGGTCGGAAGAAGAAAGGAAGAAAGCACAGCAGTGTGGTGGCGACGTCGAGTTGAAACTCGCCGTCGCCGCTCTGCTGTTCCTTCACAAAACAACACCAAAAAAAGCAGCTCCCTTTTTTGCCCCTTCTCTCCCCCCCTCAATTCCCCGCCTCGTCCGCCCTCCTGCCCCCATGGAGGCCCGAGACGGCGAGGCTGGCCCCTCTGGGCGCGGCTCTGGCGGAGGTGGAGGAGCTCCTGCCGCCGCCACGGCGACGACGACGCTCAACACCAAGAGGACGGCGCTCGCGAATGCAGGCTCGTCGTCGCCGGTTTCGAAGAAAATCCGGCTCGACAACCTGCAAGCCGTGTCTCTGCCGCTGCCGCCAAACCCTCGCCGCGCCGGAATCCCTCCTCCGACGTCGACGTCGGCTTTCGTCGTGCCAGATAGGTCCTCTCCTCCTCTGCGCGGCGACGACAAGGCACGTGAAACGAGGGGAAAGGGGATGAGAAATCCCTCTCGGCGGTGTCATTCCTTTCTCCTCTCTCTGAGGACATGCCACATGTCTAGCCCTTTTTTCTCTTCTTCGGAGTCATCTTTCTCTCGGTGTTTTCGTGTTCTAAACACCTCGATTCGGATGTCGTGACCGAGAAGACGTTCGATTGGCTCGTGCAGAGGGGGGAACGTGGGGGGAAATGGAATTCAGCGCGCTCCAGAGGCCGGGGATTGGTTGCTTGCTCTTCCGTCTCTGCTTGCTTCGGCTAGGATTTTTCGATGTCGAATCCTCTTGCTCTCTCTCTTTCCGACTCACCCCTTTTCGCTCTCTGCTCTCTCTCGCTCGCTCGCTCGCTCATTCTCTCTCAACTCCCCACCACAGGACGGCCACTACATCTACGAGCTCGGGGACAACCTGACGTCGCGCTGTGAGTCGACTGGAGAGAACAAGAGAGAGATGGAGATGAAGAAGAAGAGGAAAGGAATTGCCTTTTTTCCCTTTCGAGCGTGCTTCGTGCGCTCTGCCGCCGCGGCAGCGTCTCTCTGTTTTTTCGCCGCACGACGTCGAAACCCTTTCCTTGGTTTTTTTTCTTCTTCTCCCCCGGCTTCTTCTTCTGACACCACTTTCCCCCTTCCAAAGAGAGGCGCGGCGTCGTTCAAGTGCTATGCGAGACGACGCCGAGGCTCCTTTTGTCTGCTCTGCAGAGTTTTCTTCTCTTTTCTTTCCGCCTCTTTGCCCTCCTTTTCGCCGCCCGACGTCGAAACTTTTTTCTCACTCTCTCTTTTCTCAAAAAAAAAAAAAAAAAACACCCCCCCACACCCACCAAATAACCC
>Ga0114918_10001910_pt1 | contig 18705 bp, 19 predicted proteins | sample LantaG_FD_87015 | JGI IMG/M metagenome (GOLD analysis project Ga0114918, IMG submission 87015) | Deep subsurface microbial communities from Baltic Sea to uncover new lineages of life (NeLLi) - Landsort_02402 metaG | ecosystem: Environmental > Aquatic > Marine > Oceanic > Sediment | place... | reverse complement strand
TATGAATGTCTTTATTGACTTCCATATGAAGGGTATCATTAGCAGTATCTAAATTTATGTAATTACCTTTGTAATCCTTAATCAGAATTTTTTCTTGCCCACTTCTTTCTTCTATCAATATGGTAGTTTGATTCCCATGAATTGGATACACACTTTCAGGATTACCAGATGGGTCTTCACTACTCAACTGTCGTTTCTTACCTGTTATCTCAACCCTTGCATCATGACCATCATCTGAAATTACAATGGTTCTACCTTGCTTGGATTTGAACACTACCCATTTCTGCCAATAACCACTTCCCTGTTGACATTCAACTGGTACTTTCGTTTGCCCGAAATCTCCACCATTGAAGTAAAACGGTCTACTAGGATTACCAGCTTCAAAGAATACAAATAAAAAACTTCCCTTAGCAGGTATATAACAAGTTCCTTGAAAGTATTGTTGACCGGCTTCCGACGCGAGTTGGATTCTATCTATCGGATCGGCACCCTCACGATTTCGGCCACCCATCGGATTGTTTGCTGAATTCGCCCACATTCCTTCACTATCGGGTATCTCAATCATGAGATCCGGAACCCAGATTTTCACTCGCCCACGTTTTTCAGGATCTTGATTATCAATAACCTTTGCGCGGTAAAAACCGTTCCATTCAAATTCACCCGCATCAGCAGGATTATCAAAAGGCATTATAAACTCCTTATTTGAACCGTTTCTCCATCGTGACAATTATTCTCTCATACAATTTAATGTTGTATCGAGAGATGGAAGTTGAAAAGATAGTATTAGAGTTAACAGTAGAACCACCCAACGTAGACATAAATCTCATACCGTCTTCAAACATAGGTAACGCCACAACTCCAAGATATCTGATTATAGTGGCAGCAAATTCATGCAAACTCATTCCGAATAAAACACCACTGTCGGAAGTTGCTCTAATGAAATCTTTAGTGTTGTAAAAATCATAATCATCAAGATTGATTTCAAACACATCTTTATTGATTTTAGCTAAATTAGCTGCTTTCTTATAAGCTACTTGTTGTTGCATACCATAAAACGAAACCAATGTATGCAAATTAATAAGGAATCTAAATTTAGGAATCTCACTTACATAACTACCAATTAGACCATACTTCTTTGCAAACAACTTCAACCATGTATTAGACATGAAATCTAATATTGTATCCATAAGTTCAGAATCTAAAGGTTTAACACTGTAATAAGCTGAAACATAAGCATATACCAATACAGCATAAATATCTCTAGGATCAATATTTAACACATCTTTCTTTTGCCAAATATTAGCATTGACAACTATACGTTTTGTCTTAACATTAAATGCAGAGGGTAAAGGATATTTCATTCGTACAAAATCAAAATGCGCTAAGTTATTATCAATCTGACGTTGAATAGCATTGAACGCAAAATTGATCTTAGTTTTCGGTAAGAATAGTTTAGTTGTGTCAATAATTTTTTGAACATCTTCAGAATCTAATGCGTGAGCGTCTATTGTAGACTGAGGCAAACTAAAGATATTATCATTATTTGACATTAACAGTAATTTTTCTTTGGGCATAATTATGCGTCCTTAGTGTAACTGATGTCAAGAACATCATCAGCAGCTAGTACAGACTCAAGACCATCACCCAATGGGTTATCTGCGTCACTCCACGATAACCTACGACCTTCATCCTGTTCATTATCTTTAATTGTAAAATGAACATCATAAACTAGCACCAAATTCTGACCTACAATTTTTACTTCAATCGTTTCTGGTACAGGTATATAACCAAGATCAACAAATTTATTAAGAATGTTTACTTGATTTAAAGTAAACTTTTGTCGTAGATATGATTCCACTGCGCTATCACCTTCTGCTGAAACTACATTATCAGTTGAGTTTGATGTGGGTAGTCTAACTTTTGAAGAAAAAATCTGAAGTCTAGTTGGACTAACTGTTGTTTCATTAAATGCATCAATATTAATTGGATCAATTATATCCTGAGTTATTTTAGAAACTTCAAGGACTGATGCATAATCTGGTATAAATACCTTTGGTATATCAAAATCTTCAAGACTACCAACATTATTAACATACAATAACAACGTCCAAAGTGTAGTAGTTCCATATTGATCGAAAGATAAATAATCTGGTCGATAGTAATACTTCTCATCTAACTTCTGATACACCGAATTACGAAGTAAGTAAAAGTAAAATCTTTCATAGTTGACTATAGCAGGAGATACAAATTGGATACGTATATCTCCCTGAACTGTTACATATTGTCTTCGTTGCTTATCAATATCGGTAACAAGGGATGCAGCCTTTCTTGCTTCAACATCAATTGTTTCTGCCATTATTCACTATCTTCTGAAAAGTTTTCAATGCCCGGATATACACCTTGCTTCCATGCAATCTTACAATCTTTTACATGAACATTACACAGTTCAATAATTCTATCATGTTCATGATCATCTAACTTATAATTCTTCAATACATTCAAATAATCACCATGTACCAGTTCAATTGGTAAACTTAGGAATCCATTGTGATATTTTTCATGCAAGTCACCCAGTAAAGGAACATAACCAATTTTGTTATTGAAGTGTAATTCAATAACAGCCGTTGCTATATCATAAGAGCAAAACATATGACCTTTTTGCATCTTATCAGTAGTCACAGCTTTGCATATGGTATAAAGATTAATTGGGTGATGATGGATTTCAATTTTACATTCACCAATCAATTCAGAAGTCAATGCACATCTATCTTGACCGAGAGTTTCAATGATATACGCAACCCATTCTTTGTATTCTTGACTATACCTCACCAACCGTTCGACACATTTAATAAACTTGTCAAACTCTTTTTCAGAATGAAATGTTTCGCGTCTAAGTTTAAGAGAGAATGGACTATTAACAGATTTAATAGTCTCGTCACCAACTGCAACAACTTCTGTTTTATTCGCAGGTTCTTCACTAGTTTCTATTACACTGACAATATCAGATTTAGAAGATTCCTCTTCTTGAATCTTACTCATTATCTGTTGAAGATCTAGTTCCTCCACCTGCTATCTCCTTAAATTCGTTATATAATTTAGCGTTCTTACTTCTAATCTTGTTAGCTTCATCAATACTTTCGGCAACCTCAATTTGTCTACGTTTGAAGTTACCAACGATTCTACTAGTGAATTTACCAAGACTATCAAGTTCTTGAAATAAGTCAGACGCTTTCAAACTATGAAATAAATAAGAATAAGGAATCTTAGAACACATTCCATTTTCAAAATAAGAACAGAATGTCATAGTTTGATCGGGATCATTCATTATTGCAAAACTATTCCAACCCATCTTATGTAGTTTAGCAACTTTGGATGGGTTATTGAAAAAATTAACTGCTTCATTAGAAAGATCATTAACACTCAATACCATAACAGCAGAAGAATATTTTTGATAACCAGGATGGCGTTCACCAGTACCAATAGAACTTGCATTTATAGCACTTTTCTTAGTATAAAGCATATCTTTCCAAATACTGAATTCTTCTTTGTTTGTAAACAAACGCAAAAACATATTCAATGCAGGATTAAACCATTTATGAATATATCCCATTACTGATCTAACTGAACTCTTGAAAAATGCGGAAAACTTGTTGGAATACAAATCACTTTGAAGAATGTTATAATATTCATCAACATTTGAAATAATAATTGGAACAATTTTAACACCAATAGGAATTGATCTATCTTCGCTTGTAACATCTGATGATATAGGTGTTGGGTGTTTATAAAGAGTCACTTTTGCACTAACAGTAATGGAAGTAGGTCTTAGATCGGTAATACCCGAAGTGTCAATTTTCAAATCACCTAAACCACCAGCAGCGGCAGGGCGTCTCTTTTTCTCTTGTTCATCTTCCCACTCACGCCTTTTTGTTTCTCTATATTGTTCCCACTCACGCCGTTCTTGTTCGCGTTGGGCTTGAGTTTTTTCTTTTTCATAATCTCTTGCAATTTGAAAATCTTCTTGCTGCTTAATTTTTTCTTTCTCCCATTCCTGTTTGGCAGCATTTACATCATCCCCATGTTTTTCTTTAATCAGTTCAGCCAATTGTTTATTAGCATCTTCCCATCGTTTTCTATAAGAATCCATTTTTGTTGCTTCGCGTTCAGCAAGTGCTCTCTCCTGAGCCGCTTCCTGTTTCCGATTTTGTGATTCATGATCAGCTTGAGCCAATTTACGAGCACGATATAGTTTATGTGCATCATCGTACTTGTCAGAATTATTCCTAATATCTTTCTCAATACTACTTTTAGTAGCTTCAAGCAGTAATATATTTGCATTTTCCAACAGAGTTTCGGAATTTCCAAGACTTTCAATATCCCAATCAATACATTCCATTTGAATTTGAGAAAACTTTCCTGTAACTCTATTCTGCTTAATGTAAAAACGGATTTCACCATTCGCAGTTGCTTCAGCTATATGATGGAGCAAATATAACTCCAACGTTTTTATAATACCGGGAAGGTAGCGTCTATCTACTGTATCTGAAATAGCCGCAGGATATATAAAAATCATTTTCTACTCCTACCAAAGTTCTATAATTTTTCGTTTATCTCGTTTCGGCTTAGGTCGTTTGACTTTCTCAGCCGCTTCTTTTATCTTCTTAACCTTGTCAGATAGTTTCGCCACTTTTGGTGGAGCTACTGCAACTTCGACTTTAGGAGTCTCAACTTTTTCTTCAATTTCGATAACAATTTCTTTTTTGGTATTTATAATTGTCGGTTTACGTCGATTAGACTTGTCAACCCGTTCACCCTCAAGATGAGTAATGATGGGTTTATATTGAGACATTATTTTCTCTTACAAGTTAGTGCCAACTGAACAAGTGAATCTCTGAAAGTCTTATATGCTTCTTCCAGCATTTTGCATTTGAAGGTGTTACAATCAACATCCAACTTCTTAGCTTCAAGAAGAGGAAGACCGATTAAAGCGTTATCGATAGCATATTGAAATAACTTCTCTTCAATGATTCTATCAGACAAATCTTCAAGATCACGAATTCCAAGACGATTTGCTTCGTTCAATACGCGTTCTTTAATTTTGAGTTGAGTAGATTCTTTTGAAATTAAATCAACAGCCAACTTCTTACACTTACGAGCTTCTAAAATAGCACATTCCTGAAGAGCTATGATACTGTCAGGGCGATGGTTGTTAGATGGGTCAACGCCGACGAACATGTAATATTCGAATACATTGGAAAGCATTCCAGCCTTCAAGGATACATATTCTTTGAAGACATTACCTTCTCGAATCACTCGTCTAGCGTAATCGTTGAATAGAATGGAATCAACAGCATACCACTCTTTCAAAACATTACCGATGATCGATTTCTTAACACTTGGATCCATGATGAAATTAATCCTTTTTAGTTAGACGAAAAATAAGCTAGCCTACTTTTATTTTTGTTCTTTTAATCTAAGAGGTCTGCAATGAAACCTTTCTTTACAATATCTTCCTTATTACGATTCGCTCTATATTCAACTTTGGTTAATTCGGCTTCCGTAAACAAAAGACATTTTAGACCTGAGTTTATCCCCTCTACCAAAAGGGCATAATAATATGTATTTTCCGCCTTATATCGTCTATTCTTATTCCATACAGGAATAAGACGACCTCTTACAATTGATGAATCTGTAATTACCAATGCGTTGGAATCAGTTGTAGATATCAAATCTTCCGAATTCTTACTTGCTCGGTTAATTATACGTTGAAGTTCTTTATGAGTAAGCATTAAAGGTCGTTCATTACCACCTGTATGATCTTCAACCCATACCAAATAGTACGAAGTCTTAGCATTTGTGAAGTGCGGTCTTTTTGTATTTTCTACCGCAATAATTTGTCCTGCTTTAATACCCATATCACATAGCCTCAATTTCTTCCGGTACAACCATCGTATCTAATCTATTCTCTTTGATAATCTTTTCCTGAAGTCCAGTCTGGAAAAGAGCATCAAATGTTTTTTTGAAATCTGGATCAGTATTGTACAAATTTTCAGCGTCAGAACATCTATAATTCTTTTCATAACCGGGCATATTCTGCCATGCACCAGTCTTGATGTATTTATGATCAGTTAGAAAATCGTAAGATGTATAAAAGTTCGATACACCCCTTGTAAAATCAACAACCAATTTAACTGGTATGTTAGGCATGAATAACTTGTTTTTAACACACTTTGCTTCCAGTGTAACACCTGTAAAACCATACTTACTAGGGTCAATGTCACCCTTAACTTTAAGTACGAGTAAATGGAATGCATTGAATTTAAGTGAGTTACCACCGGGCATATTCTTATCACCCATCCATCGCAAATCTGCTGCTGGTGCAAATTGACCCATAGAAATCTTATCACGTAACTGATTAATTGCGATAAGACTCATATTATATTCTCTCAAACGAGAAATGAATCGTGGTAATACAAATGAAAGTATTCTTGCTCTCAAACCGATAGTTTTATTGATATCCAAATCAGGATTATCACGTTCAATCTGAGTTACAGTATTTGCAATTGAATCCCAAACCACAATTCCTGGAACATCAACTTTTTCCTTCAGTTCCTTGAATGTCATAATACATTCAAGAATCTGGAATACCTTTTCAACGGTAATATCTTCAAGTGGTCTGATTGGTGGGTTTTGAACTCCGAGATTATACAGACGTTTAACAGTCGTCGCTGATTCCGAATCAAGATAGTTCGAAAGTAGTTTACCTTTAAATTTCTTTTGAGCGTTTGCAATGATCTGACCTGCAATCGCTGATTTAAAGGTTCCCGGATTACCAGCAATGATTGTCATTGTACCTAAACCAATACCACCACCAAGAATGAAATCTAACAATTCAATACCACTAGGAATAGTTTCAAGTTTGTCAGATTCAGTACCTACTACCTTTTTCTCTACTAACTGAGCTAATAGATCACCATGTAGTTCAGCAGCTAACTTAATTTCCTCATCCGTAAACTGATAGTCTTTCCAATTTTCAGCAACTTCAACTTTTGTCGGTTTATCTTTTCTATTCTTCTTATTTTCTTCAATAACTTTAGCTTCTTCTTCGCTAATCTCAACTTTGATAGATTTTTGAACTTCTTCAAGATTTACATCAATATTAAAGGCTTCGGATTGTTCAGTTTCGTCGCCAGAATCGGGTGTTTCAATTGAAATTTCAATATCGTTAGCCATTTTCAACCTCGTTGTCATCTTCTTGTTCGTTATCAAAAACTAAAATATCAGCGTCTTTCTTTTCACCGCCTACAGGTCTAAGTTCATCGGCAGTAGCATCAAAACCCTTTTTTCTCATCTCATTAATAATCTTTCTAATATCTTGATCCATATCACTCTTATCCATTATCAATAAGCGGCGTCTGATGTCAATTTCATCTTTAATGGATCTACTGAGTTCTGTTGAAAAACTTAGGATAGTTGCATAAAATGCAGTTGATGCTTTTATCTTGTCATCTAATGCAAATTTACTTCTGAAATCTCCAGATTTTGGAAACATCTTAGTAACATCAGCACCTAACGCTATAAGTTCATCAAGTTTCGATTTAATAGACTCTCTATTACTTGAAAATTCTGTTAATAACTGTTCGATCCGTGGATCAACATTTGATTGTTGTTCTTCTGACATTATTCAACCTCTGAAAGTGCTTTGATTAAGCAACCTTCCGCAACAGCAGTCATTGGGTCAGCAGCATATCGAATTTCTTTAATTTCAAATGGAAATTCATGTTCTTCAACAATACCCTTAAACAAGTCAAGAAACCCTGTAGCTTTACTTGTACCACCCGATACAATAATCGGAAGTGCTTCAGGAAGATCAACATTATCAAGATCCTTATCGATCTTTTTCTTAATATTATCCAATGTATAATGAATAAGTTCTTTATAATAATATGTAATAGCTTCTCTGATTCTGCGTTCCTTTTTACTACCTACCTTAAAGTTTGATAGGTCAGTATTCTTTTCCTTAATAGATGTAACTCTATTTGGAACTGTACCCAAGGAACGTGATGCTGAATCATCAATCCAGTCTCCACCGCGAGCAACACTGAAATTCAAAACAGGTGTAGACTTATAACATAGTGATACATTACTCATACCTGCCCCATACGAGAACGCTAGGCCAGTGAAGTTCTCATCCTGACACTCACTATATATAATTGCAGTTGCTTCGTTAAAATCGATGCAAGTGTATCCCAATTCGGAAAATATACGTGCGAATACACCACGGTGATATGTGATATCATTTTCTTTATCAACTGATGGAGAAGGAACACTGTATACACATACTCCATTCTTAGTCTTACCTACCAACTGTTCAACAATCATTGACAATACATCGATATCATCAATGTCTTCAGATGAAATCAACCCATGACTCATTGGGCGTCTAACTTTATGACCGAAAATGTTTGCAAGTCTATATGCATCTTCACCAATGATATAAACCGTTTCATCATCAACTACATGATCGAGATTACTCAATTCAGTAAGTGAAACCTGTTCTTTCTCCAAAGGAAGGTACATATTACGGATCAGTTTAGTTTCAATTTCACCTTTAGAGTTCTGAAATGCTGAAACGAGATTCATAGTTCCTGCATCAAACCCTATAATCTTACGGTCTTTAGGTACATTTAGATCAACTATGACATCTTCTTTCTTATCCATCAGTATCCTCTCCACTTTGGAGTTCTTTAAGTGCTTTTAAGTTACCGGAGATATCGCGAGACTTTATACCAGTTGATAAAGTTTTAGCAGATGATTTCATACCTTCAGTATCTATCTGTGGTATAAATGGTTTGGTATCTCCTAGAAATTCCATATCAGTTCCTTGAGTTTCAGTTACATCAGTTTTAGTTATATGTTGTACTATTTGTTCTCGTTCACTAATGATTGTAAGTAACTCAATGACTTTATCTAACTTCTCTTCAAGAGACTCTAATGACACTGGAGTTTGTTTAGGTTCAGCAAGTGACCTTACTTGATTCCACTTTTGTCGTAAATTAGTCATTATTTCAAATAGCTTTTTTAAGAACATCCTGAGAAACCGCAACTACGGCAAACTACGCAACCCTCTTGATAAATAAGTGATTTCGTATTACACTGCGGGCAGCATGTTGTTGATGTATCACCGTCTCTAACATATTTCTTGAGTACTCTTGAAATACCGCGTTCAAAACAAAACATATCCGAATCATTAGTTTTCAATAACTGATCGTGAACGATATTCATTGGTATTCCATGACGCAAAATCATAGAAACGATACGAGTATAAGAGCCTTTAATACTGGAGAAATGTTCCTGAATGTTTTTGTAAACGAATTGATCATCAGGATCATTTATATTACCCAATATCAAATCATAAATTCTTCTACCCTTATCATCAGTTCCATCTTTTGATATCCAACCACCCTTAAACTTCATAGGTATGGTTAATTTAGAACGTTCGCCTCCGAAAATCTCATAAGGACGACCGTTATATATTCCGACAAGGAAAATCCATTGCTCACCACCAATAGTTGAATAATGAATATCACAAGATAGTACTTTAGGACGCTTAGGTGCATGAGTTTCAACAATGATATCATCGTCAGTATCCGCCTTATTAGTTTTTGCGGCTAAAATTCCTGTCCGAGAACCGTCCCTATAAACCGTAAGACCTTTCAAACCTTGTTCCCACGCTTTCATATACAAATCTTTGACTTGTTCAACAGGAACATCTTTCGGAAGATTTATTGTACTACTAATACTATGAGTAGTGTACTTCTGAAGAATCGACTGAAGTTTGATTCGACTATCATAATCAATATCGTTTGCTACAGCACCAAAATACGGTGATTGTGATTCATCATCACAACCAGTTATTTCTTTCCACAAATTATACTTATAATGAATAACATCATAAATTTGCCACTTGCCATCTGAGTCCTCATGAATAACTGCATCGTCACTAATAATATCTTCATCATTAACACGTCTGCGTCTAGTATATTCAAGTGAAAATACTGGTTCACATCCTGAAGAAGTTTGTGTCATATAACTACCGGAACCAACAGGTGCAACTGTTGACAATGATACATTACGTCTACCATTAAGATGCATACGTATATATGTATCAGGAATTTCTTCGGCCATCATCTTGATGAAATCGGACTCTCTTTCAACCTGTGGATCAAAACCGTCAAATGTTCCCCTTTCAATCGACATATCAATAGATGAATCAAACTCAGCTTTACATTTAATACGCATAATCCGTTCTACAATCTCAAGTGATTCTTCTGAACCATAACGCATATCCAATGCCGCTATCATATCAGCAATACCCGTAAGACCAACACCTGTACGTCTACCCTTCAAACCATTCTCTCTCAATAGTTCCCAAGTTTGAAGTTCTACCTGTTTGATAAAATCGGGTTCGTCATCGTTTTTGACCTTTTCAATAATGCGGTCAATATGTTCAATTTCTAAATCAACAAGATCATCACCAATACGTTGTGCAAGATAACATATCTCATACAACTTATCTTCATCTATTTTTGCATTATCGGTAAATGGGTTATCAACAAATGAAAAGAAATTCACACAAACCAAACGACATGAATCACCACCTTGCATTGTTATTTCTGAACAAGGATTACTTGTGACGTTCTTGTATTGTGGATAAATTGATGAAGGAGAATAGTAATGGTGACGATCCCAAAACATGATTCCTGGTTCCGCCCATTCCCATGCATGTTCACAGATTTCATTCCAAACTTCTCTTGCGTCACTTTCAGTAACTATCTCAGGGTTATCTGAATCAACTGGCCATTGATGGGTAAATTTAGTACCGTCTTTAACTGCCTGCATAAATTCGTCTGTAATACGAATTGATATATTTGCCCTTGTTACCTTTTCAAGATTTCCTTTGATTTTGATAAAGTCCATTATGTCTGGGTGCTTAATATGAATTGAAATCATCAATGCACCACGACGACCATTTTGACCCACTTCTTCCGTCGTATTTGAAAACCGTGGCATGAATGAAACTGCACCAGTTGTTGTTCCTGCCGCGTTAGTTACCTTTAGGTCTTTTGGTCGTAATGTACTAATATCAATACCACAACCGCATCTGCGTTTATACAATTGCGCTAACTGCTGGTCGGTATAACATATGCCCCCGTATGAATCAAAAATCTTAGGTAAAACGACACAATTTGACAATGACGCAAACACATTGGGATTACCCAATATAGCCATCACACTACCAGCAGGCATAATGTAATCGAAATTTTTAAATAAGTTGAAAATATCATCTTCAGTTAAATTCTTTCGAGTTTGACCATACTCTGAAAGTTGTGACGGGTCTAGTTTGTCTATTTGGTCATCATATTTTCTTTCAATCCTTGCAAATTCTTTAGCTAATCGTCTATGTGTATCATCTGGTGTCTTTTCAATAAACTGCCCATTGGGGTTCCTCAATGCATACTTATTCATCCATACATCAGAAGAAAAAATATCACCAAAATAATCGAGGCAAGCAGAGCGAACTTCTTGTTCACTATACGTTGTTTCCGCCACTTCGAGAGTGGGGGTAGAAACGGCTAGAGTCATGTGAAAATGTACTCCCAGAATTTTATTATCGGGTTTTAAGTATCAACCAATTAGGATCCGTTTTAATAAAATCATAGATCCCATTTACAACTTTTCCTTGGAACTCAACAGTCAATCTGAATTTTGAAAATTTATGTAAAATGACCAAACCATAGTCATATAGTTCTACTCTATCTCCATTACCCAAGAAACCTTGAAATGTCATATATCGTTCAATATGTTTATCATCAACCCAAACAGCAAGCCGCTTTTCGCCGCGTACTGTTGGTAATTGTTGTTTGGGTAACGCCCATGACCAAATTTTACCATCAGGCATCAATATCCTAAGATCCCAATGGATTCCCGATCTTTTTCCATAATGTTTTTGTATTGAGAATTTTGTATGCATTATTCAGGCCGATTAGGACGTTCAGCAGGATTAGGCCGTTGGGGGCGTCTTTGCAACTTTGCCAGTTGTGCCTGAATTTTGGTTACTTCCTGATCGTAACGTTTCTTATCCATATCGTTTCTTTCGTCTCGACGTCTACCTTTCAAGAATTTTAACGCAACTTTAAGAGAACCGATTTGAGCACTTTGACGATCTTTTTTTAAGGCTATCAACTTTCTAAATTCATAGTCAGAAAGCCTCCTTGCAGTAGCTATATCGCCACCAACAGATTCATTTAAACTTTTTTTTTAGAACTTTCTTTTTTAGACTTCCATCCAGCATCTACTTCATTGAAAAACTTTTGCTTTGTACTACCCTGTAGTTCATCCGGAGATGACACCTTGTATTTTTTCAATAAAGAATCAAAATATTCCTGATATGCTTTTTGATCTTCTGACTTTTTCTTTTCTACAAGAAACGATTTAGACTGACGAGACACCGATTCTCGAATGTGTTTATCTAGTGGATCCATGTTTTGTTTCCTCAAGGACTTGATTAAAACCGCATATTGCTATACACATTGCATCAGCAATATTATCACTTATTCCAGTCTGAGAGTAAATGTCCTTACCAATTTGAAGTAACTCTTTATCAATTTCTTTTCGAAGACTTTTAAGCTCCGTTTTACCAGACTTCACTACTTCACTCAATAGTTTAATTTTGTTCTGTAATTGTTGTTTCTCATCCGGTGTAGGAGGATTTCGCTTATACGCAATTTTTCTCTTTGCAATATCTAATTCAGATCTCGATTTTTCAAATTCTTCCTTACGTATGGCATAAGTATTTTCTTTTGACTCAATCAACTTATCAATTGATTCAATATCAACATTTGAACGTTCAGGAAAAAGACTAAATGATCTACATACTTCAAGTTGTATTTTCCATTTTGGAGAATTTCCCTTTAATCCGGGAAGTGAGTTAGCTTTCCAAAAAGTTGGTTCCAATAATGAAATATTCTGAGTATATGGGAACACTCTATGAATCATCACCCCATTAAGTCTAGCTAAATTAGTTAATACTTTAACTCCTGAGTATGTATAAGGTGGTTCTTCAATAAATACATGTGTAGGTGGAAACTGAACAAGTATCTTATCCAATTCCATTGCAATAACATTCAATTTCTGAGGAACTGATAATGATGAAGATAATGTAATTTCACCATACTTTACTATTTCTATTTTTTCAGTTTCCTTATTATATCTTATTACGGAATAACCAGATGTAGTAGCAGGATCTAATCCTATATAGAAAATTGTTTCTTCTATGTCGCTCATTATACTCTCCAACTGAGAACATTACGCTTAACCAATTCTATATCTACATTCTTATCAGTTTCAACTTCAACTATATTACAAGGGAGTGTAAAGTTTTCTTCATTCTTGAAAAACACCGTAAGAGGAATACTATGTACAATGCAATAAGTAGAGTATTGTGAAGGAAATCCAAAAAATCGTTTACAACCATGTAAATGATTAACAATATTTTGATCAAGAAGATTTCGAATTGGACACATACCTATCAATTTCTTAATTCTCTCTAACTCTGAAAATGAATATATTGTAGATGGATCACCAAGTAAGAAAATAATGAAGTTATGTTTGTGATTCATATATTCAAGAAAACTAACATCAAATTTTTGACCACAATCTGACACGTTTATATCTATTACGATAAACGGCCTAGGTGCAGCAATATCAAGACTCGGTCTTAGTTTCATAAATTCATCACTAGACCTCTCAAGATATGCTTTGTTAATTACCTTGTTTGTCATTTCATCCAAAATTGAAATATCTTTCTTTTTTGGTGTAATAACAGTACGCGGATCAGCATTTCGTTCATCATCTGACCGCATATCGGCATGTTCGTATGTTTCTTCACAATCATTGTCATGTTTATCTTTACCACATATCAAACAAAGATTTTTTCGATCACGATATGATTGAATGGTTTTCTTACTAGCGTTTTCTTTAACCTCTTTTGGTGTCGGAGTTTCTACTACTGGTTTACCTGTATTATGTAAATCAATAATTTCTTGCGGAAGTTCAATTTCTCTCATATCAGCTTTGATATAGTTCTCAATACATTCGTGTTCTGTATTCTTCTCGAATCGACCACATTTAAAACATAGATTTTTCTTGTTTCTATACCCTGTAACCGATCTAATTTTATGGGGACTAACTTCCATAATACTTACCTTTTTAATAATTTTGTAATCTTTTCATTTGCTAAATCAAAATCGATTAATTCATAACATGGTGATATGGAACTATCGATAAATAAATGATTTGGATGTCGTTTAGCGGCCGGGCATGGTAAGTGACCATGTAAATAACATTTATTACCACCGTACCTACAAATAAACGATCTCTCTGCTTCAATCCAATCTGCTTTAGGATATGTCTCCATCCTAATATTACCAGGAAATGCTCCATACACCCCAAACACTGGAGTTTTTACACCAGCGGCAATATGTACCAATGATGAATCGGGTGCTATTACAAGTTTAGCTTTTGATGCTAAACATATTGAATAATTAATATCCTCAGACTGCTTTGCAAAATTGAAAATTTTCGGTCTGTAATTAGGGAAAAGGTGCCTGATAAATTTTTCAATATTCCCATAATGCTGAGGACCATCAGTTATGACAATTTTATGATTCTGGCGCACTAACGGTTCAATAATCTGTTTCCATACACCGGAAGATGGTGTTCTAATAGGAGAAGAAGCTCTAAGTTGAAAAAGAATAAAATCATTTGTTTTAATAGCACGATCTTTAAGAAATTTATTAACCGTCTTATGAATGCGTTTGTCATTGGGGTTAAGTGATGGACACAAACAATCATCCGGTGTATCAATACACATCCATTTCCTAAATAACTTGTAAGCGTTGGTAGTATGTGCTTCGGCACATCTCTCAATAACTCCTTCAAATGTCAAATGATAATCAGCCGTTTTAAACCGGTCTAATGTAATAGGAAATGAGAATACAGCGTCAATAAATTTCCATCTTTTAATCAATGGTATGTATTGATCACTAGTAGCAAATTCAATTCTACAATCGGGATAAATTTTCTTCAAATACTTCAAATGGGGTTGAATAAATAGTAAATCACCTATACCTCCAGAACGCCATACTAACAGTTTACAACCGTTTAATGATTGACCTGTATATGGTTTATACACATCATAAAACTTTGTTGGAGAAGGTGTAAGGCATAAATTTCTTGATCGATCATATTGAAGGTGATCATAGTAAAACAAACTCATAACCGTATCAACACATTGATTCAATGTCTGAACTATTGGCTTCTTATTTATATCCACAGATGTTGAATAACTAAACGTCCTCTGCGGAGTAGCAATAGCCATTGCAGGAATGGTAGATCTCAGACTATCAATAGTATCATGAATTTTAGTTGTATCCTCTAAATTATTGCCCAGATTTTTCAACGTCTCTTGCGATATGTTCATTTTCATGTTGTTCCTCTACAAACCTTTTCAGATCTTCTTGAGTGATCGGATTGGTTTTATTTTCTTCAAGTAGTTTCAGCATATATTTGTTTTTATCATGTATTACATCAAAAAAATCTGGTAAAGCATCTTTAGATTTTCCATTTAGCTTGGGTACAAGTTGCTGAATGTAACCAAAATGACATTCCATGATCGAGAATAGAAATAGATGATTACCTGTATCATAGGTTCTATCTCTATTAAGCGTTTCACCAACCAAATTACAGATCTTCAATGTATCTTGTTGGTATTGTGAAAAATGTTCCTTAAATAATCTCAACCTGCATATAGTGGCAAGTTTATCAAACTTTTGCTTGTAAGTTTTTTTAACTTTCTTAATACTGACCATCGACTTAGTTATGTCGGGAAACTTCATTTCATCCATAAATACACCAATTTGATTTTGAATACGTATTTGTTTGTTCTTAAGGACAAAAAAGTTGAGAAAAAAATAACCCTCCCGCGTCCTCCGCTATAAAAGTCAAATTTACATATATATAGACAAGAAGTAGCATTACTAATCAGTCCTTCCTAAACATTCAAGAACAAATAATGATTTAAAATTGTCCTTGAGACTGAATCTCAAACAATAACCAAAAATGGAGAACTGCAATATACGAAGAATACCTTGCAAAACTGGAAGAAAAACTCGGTGAATTCCTAGAAGAAGCTAAAAAGGGTTCTAGTGTCAAAGCTGCTGCTTTGAAAGCTAGGAAACTAAGCCTGTTCTTAGGTGATGAACTACCTAACTTCCGTAAGCTATCAGTTAAGAACGATAGGGGTGAAGAAATCACCGCTGAGGACGCTGTCCTTAAAGCCAAAGAACGCTAAGTTCGAAAATAATGAGGGGAGTAGGCAAAGGCTTACTCCCCTCATATCTTTGTCATTCAGGAGGTTTCACAATAGAAATGGTGTCATCAGTAGCACCAGTTTCATAAGGAAATTCGATCCATATATCTGGGCAGGTCTTTATTGATGTGTATTCACATTTAAGTATGGCTTTCTCTTTATTCAGAATGAACATACCAAATATGTTTGAAGTATCTAAACTTTTATTCACTTCTATCTTGTCCCACAATTTATCAAACGTCTTACCTGAATCTAAAATATCATCGACTATCACAACACGTTTATGATCCGCATGAATTGCTCCAAGCAAATCACCTTCAGTTGTCAATATGGGGATATTCAGTTGATAAGACATTATAGTCGCAGGTATTAAACCACCTCTAGGTATTCCATACACGTAGTCATAATTTTTGATAGTTTCACGTATGTAATTAGCCGCTTTTTTACACCATTGGATATATTCATTCCAATCGATAACAATCTTCATCTAAAAATCCCATTTCAATTGTGCGGGTTCTTGTTTTTTCTTTATCGGTTCAAGTAGTAATGCTACTCGTTCATATATTGAAAAATCTAACACCTTCTTCATATCAATTACATAGTAATCAGGAACTTTATTGTATTCCTCAGGAATCACAATCGCATTAATTTTGCGTTCAGACGACCTTGCCGCATTATTGAATTTTTGCACCTTTTCAGATGGACCTTTGAAATTGTCAATCCCCTGAATGGGAACTAAATAACCTCTCATTCCCGGTCTGAAATTATCAAACTCAACTGTATTCCATAATAGCATACCAAATACCGATTGAGGAATCATTTTATATTCCGTCAATGATTTGGAAAATGCAACCGTTTTATAGATTGACAATTCTCTATTTGTGATTAAATCAATGGCTCGTTTTTCAACGCCTCGGATATATTGCTCAATATCTGTAATACATACATCGTCAGACTTTAACAACTTGTCAATGATTTCACTAAGAAGGTCTTTAGTTAGACTAGAGAAGTCTGAACGACGAATTTCTAATCCTTTAATATCGATTTCATCGGTATCAACACCTTCATTATTGATCACATGTAATGCATACTTCTTCTTTACATTGAGACAATAATAGCGTTTACAAATCAACTCGTTTTTCAACTCAAACATCGATTCATCAAGAGGTATGTTATGCAACTTCGCATACGCTTTTAATAACATACCATTAAGGTGTTCTTGAAGTATTCCTGCCTGTTCCTTAATTACTTCAACACTAGGTTCAAGATTCTTTGACTCAAGATATGGTTTCATCCATAAAAACAATGAGTCAGTATCACAGTATTTGAGGAATGACTTTTCTTTTTCAACATCGGTATGGAAATTAGGGTTGATCTTCATATTACTTGGATCTTCCATCCAAGTATTGATATGTTCACCAGCATATTTGATAAGTTCTCTACCACTTATTGTAACAGAACTTGCCAAATCTAGGTTAAAGAATCTAAAATACTTTTGTGCAATAACACCATACAACGAGTTCATAAGAATCTTGTATGATAACTGCATATTACCAAACAATTTACAATTAAAATCATCACCAGCTTGCTTACATTCAAACATCTTTTTCTTATAAGTTTTACGCTGAAAGAATAACTTCTTAATAATGTTATAGAAGTATGATTTCTCTTCAGTGTGATGTTTAAAAATACAACCGGACGGTGCAATTATATAATTGTGGTCTTTCATAAATTTCTTAAAATCTTCGGGTGAGATTTTCTTTATCTTATCATTATAAATTGGATCAAGTAAAATCTCACCACTAAACACCTTATCAAATGAATTAGGTGTAAAACAATATGCGTGTGCATCAGCTTCTTGAACTTTTGCAACATATGTATTTGGACCGATATTATATGAGCAAATGATTGATGGATACAAACTCGTATAATCAAAGTCAATAACCCAATCGTAAATTCCACCTATTGGTTGTCGTACATATGCACCAATAATGCCATCATTTTCTTCAGGATTGCGATTAGCATTACGCATTGTAAGACCAGTTTGTTTCAACTCATAATGGAATAATCCATCAGCCAACCCAATAGTTGACGATGCTCCATGATGTGTTGTAGTGGCTGCTTTACGTAGTTCATCCTGAAGTGATATATGCCCTAATGCATCATCCAAACCTTGTAGAAGTTTAGTATCTGTAAACGAATATGAAATAAGTGTTAGAATATCAGTACGATACAGGTCATCTAATGTACCTTCATACTCTTTCTTTTCTTCT
>Ga0114918_10001908_pt1 | contig 18729 bp, 17 predicted proteins | sample LantaG_FD_87015 | JGI IMG/M metagenome (GOLD analysis project Ga0114918, IMG submission 87015) | Deep subsurface microbial communities from Baltic Sea to uncover new lineages of life (NeLLi) - Landsort_02402 metaG | ecosystem: Environmental > Aquatic > Marine > Oceanic > Sediment | place... | reverse complement strand
TGGTTTGTTGTGTTGGTGTTTTTTTTTTGTTTTTGTTTTTGTGTTGTTGTTTTGTGGTTGTGGGGGGGGGGGGGGGGGGGCGAGAACGAGAAGTCAAAAAATAAAATGCGTTTTAAGTGTTTTTTTTAGAAGAGGGCAAGGAAAAAAGGGTTGTTGCGCGCGCCATAGAGAGAGAGAGGGGGAGAGAGAGTTGAGCTCTTCTCGGCAGCAGCGTGGGAGAAAAAAAGGAAAACAAACGCTAAAGGGGTAAAAACAAAAAAAATGGAAAACACTCTCTCTCTCTTCTTTTCTTCTTCTTCTTCGTGAGTTTTTTTAATAATGAAAAAAAGGCAATTTCTAGTCGTCCTCGAGGTCGGTATCCTCGCCCGAGACAGGGGCGTTGGCAGGGGTAGCGTCAGCGTCAGCAGGAGCCACTTCTTCTTCTTCAGGAGCCGAAGAGGGCTCCTCGTCTTCTTCCTCTTGCTCTTCCGTCGCCGTCGCCTCTCGCTGCTCTTCCTCTTCTTCTTCCACCTCCGCGGCACCAAACGCCTCCTCCGCCTCTTCCTCGACCTTGACGGGCAGAGGAGAGAGAGAAGTAGGGCACAGGACCACGGGCTCCTGCGGCAGCGGCGAAGAGACGGCGAACGCGGCGGCGACGGGAGAAAGCATCGCCGCCGAGGCCGCGGTCGCGGCCGGTGGCGGAGGAGCAGGGGAGAGCGGCAGCGGCTGCGGCGGCTGCAGCAGCAGCCCGGCAACGAGGTCGTCAAACCCTCCGCCGACGATCCCGCTCTCGATGCCGCCCACGACGTCGACAGGCACGGAGACGGCGGCGGAGGAAGGGATGCCTCCTCCGATGACTCCTCCCATCATCATCATATCATCGTCGTCGTCGTCGCCGCCGCCACCGCCGAGGCCGCAACCGCCTCCTCCTCCGCCGCCAGCACCACCACCCCCGGCGTCGCAGCCAAGCTCGTCCAAGAAGGCGGCAACGCCAGCGTCTCGCGCCGCGACGGCGGCAGCGGAGGCCGGCGGCGCGAGGGCGCGGAAGGCCGGCGGTGCGCCGTCGGAAGAAAAGAGCAGCCCTCCCGCGGTCGCCGGCGTGCGGGGCGCGAGGCCCGAGAGGAAGGCGTCCTGCTCGTCGTCGCCGAGCGAGAGCTTGCTCCCCGCGGGCACCGGGACGGGCATCGACGCGCGGCGAGGAGGGGGCTGCTGCTGCGGCGGGGAGCAGACGAAGCGGGTGGAAGAAGAAGCAGCTGCAGCAGCTGCAGCGGCGGCAGCAGAAGCAGCGGCGGCAGCGTTGGCAGCGGCAGCGGCGGCGGCCCCGCGGGCAGAGACGGGAAGCGGCGCAGAGACCACCGCCGCGCCGGTCGCCCACGCAGGAGGGGCCACCTGCCTGCGAGCCTGCTGCGCGTAGAAGTAGGCGGAGGCGTCGCCGCCCAGGAGGTAAGGCCGCTCCTGCGCCTCTTGTTGTTGCTGCTGCTGCTGGAGCAGCTTGCGTGCCGCCTTTTTCGACGGAGCAGCAGGAGCGGGGAGCTGCAGGTGAACAGCCGGAGCTTCCCTGCGCACGAGGACCACCCCGTTGCGCCCCAGGATGTCAGGCAGCAGCAGCGGGGGCCGTCCAGGCCTGCGAGGCGCGGCCCCGACCCACGACGCCAGGCCCTCCCGGAACTCTGCCCAGAGCGCATGCAGCGAAGCGCCCGGCGCGGAACCCGAGCCGACGGCCGCGACCGCGGCGTCCCACCTTTCGACGCCGCTCAGCGAGTGCAGCGACTCCGAAGGGGCGTCGTCGACGAGAGCGCCGCGGAACTCGCGCACGGCCCTGGCCAGAGGGGCAGCGGCGTCGGAGCCCCTGAGCGCGCGGCGCCAGGCCGGGCGGCGCCCTCGCCAGGCCGAGCGGACGGCCGACCACGGCACGGCCTCCTCGACGTCGAGCAGCTCCGACCGCAGGCGGCGGAGCGCGGCGCGCGAGGCCTCGGCGCCGCCGGGGCGGGTGAGCCCAGGCACGCGGCCGCGGGAGACGGCTGCTGCCGCCGCGGCCGCCGCGGCGTTGGACGCGGCGGCATTAGCGGCAGCAGCGATGGCGGAAGCATCGGCGGAGGCGTCGGCGGCGTTTGCGGACAGGGGCCACGAGAAGCGCGTGAGGTGGCTGCCTTCCTCGGCGGCGGCGGCGGCACCGGGCAGGTCCGAGGAGGCGGGGGCGTCTTCTTCGGCGTCCTCGTCTGCTCCCACTCCCTTGGTGGCTTGCTGCGCGGGGGAGGCAGGGGCGGAAGGGTGTTGGTCTTCGTCCTCGTCCTCTTCCTCCTGCTCCTCAACGGGAACCTCTCCATCGTCGTCGGCGTCGTTGTCGTCCTCCTCGGAAGCGGAAGCGCCTCCTCCATTTGCTGCCGCCTTCGCCGCGGCCTCCTCGGCCTCCTCCTCCTCGTCCGCCAGCATCCGGGCCTTGGCCGCGGCCTTCGCCACGACGGCGGCGCAGGCGGCCGCGTCGAGCGCGAACTTGACCACGGGCGTGGCGGCGCCGTCGAGCTTCTCCGGGGCGGCGACGACAAACATCGGCGTTGGGGGGGTGGGGGTGGGGGTCGAGGTTTTCGAGAAAGGACCGCCGACGACACCGGCATTCCTCTTCGTTGGGGAAGAGGAAGAAAAGTTGGTCCCCTTTTTCGCCGCCTTGCTGTTGCGCGTGGCGACGAGGGCGTCGGAGCCGCTCGTGCCTCCTCCGTCGGAGAGCTGGCGCTTGCGGCCGGGGCGGCCGAGGGAGGAGGGAGAGCTGGGCTCAGCAACGACAACAATGTTGTTGACTTTCGCTCGAGTCAGCCGGCCCTCGCTTGCCAGCGCGTGCTGGCCTCTTTCGCTTCCGCTGCCGCTCCCGTTCCCCTTCACCGCCATCGGCATCTTCGAGTCACGCGTGGAACGGGTCAGGCCGCCGCTCCGAGTAGACAGGCGCGTTCCTGCTTCGTGTCCTGTCGTTTTCAAGGGGGTGGAGCGGGGTGAGCGCGTGCGCGAGAGGTGCGGGGGAGAGGCGATAGTTGGAGCCGATGAGTAGGCTAGCGTCTCTCTATTTTTATTCGTCTTCGTCGTCATCAACCTCTTTGCGCCCTCCTCCGCCTTGCTCTGCTTGTTCTTCTTCTCACCGTCCATTCCCCTGCGATCGAATGCACCTGCAAAGGGCTTCGATCCGGCGCTACTGTTTTTATCCTACTGGAGGCGTGGAGGTTGCCCTTGGCGCGCGGAGCTTTTTGTGACGATGCAAGCAAGCAGAGGAGAAAACGACCTGGCGAATGAAAGCGAAAGAAATGCTCAACGCGCGACGGACGTCGCCAACCTCACGCGTTTAGTGCGTCTTCTCAAGGGCTAGAACGCGAAAGGTCGAGAGCTCCCTTCGATCGGGAAAGGGGGAACGAGGAAAGAGAGGGAACGCGGGGGGCGATCGCGCATGCGATAGAAGGAGAGAATTTTCTTTTTTTTCTTTTTTTTTAGTTGTTGTGTGGGCATGGGCTTGCATCATGGAAGCTCTTTCTTCCATTTCTTCGACCTCCTCCTCGATCGTCGATCAAGCCCTCCCCTTTCCATCTCCTTACCCCGGAAAAAAAAACATGGCCGACGACGCAGCCGCCCTCAAGGCCGCCGCAGAGGCGGCCGAAGCCGCCGTCACCCAGCAGGGTGACACCGTTCGCGCCCTCAAGGCCGAGGCCAAGAGCGGGACGGCGACAAAGGTGAGGTGAAAAGGAAGAAGGGGAAGCGATCGATTGGGTCGTCGGCGGCCCGATGCGTGATGTTTTGCAAGCGCCCGAGCGAGTATCTCTTAACCACGAATCTGCGCGATCTCTGCCGGGATCGAAACGGGACTGCAAGTCACATCTCAATGCCGTACGTAAAAGCGAAAGACCGAGAAAGCACCGAACGAGCGCCGCGAAGATTGATGCAATCGATTTTTTTTCTTTTTTTTCTCTCACTCAACCTCTTCCCTCTTTCTCTTTCTCAACCTCCCTCTCTTTCCTTCCTTCCCTTCCTTTCTTCCAGGACCAAGTCGACGCCGCCATCGCCAAGCTCAAGGACCTCAAGCTAGACCAGGAAAAAGCCCACAAGGCCCACCTCGCTGCCACCGGAGGCGGCGGCGCCGCGACGTCGTCGAAGAAGGGGGGCGCCTCCAAGGCCTCGGCCGCCGAGGTCTTCCGCGCGTCGGTCGCCAACGCGCTCGAGCGCCGGCTGTTTTATCTCCCTTCGTTCAAGATCTACGGAGCTGTGGCTGGCTTTTATGACTACGGTCCGCCCGGGTGTGCGGTGAAGCAGAACGTCACGCAGCTGTGGAGGAGGCACTTTGTGTTGGAGGAAGGTGAGTGAATGAAGAAAGAATGTTTTTTTTCTTCGACGTAGAAAAAGACGGAAAAAACTCTCACGCTTTCTCTTTTTCCAAAAAAAAAAAAAAAAAGGTATGCTCGAGGTCGAGTGCCCCGCCGTCACGCCCGAGGCCGTCCTCAAGGCCAGCGGCCACGTCGACCGCTTCACGGACTTCATGGTCTCGGACTCGACCACGGGGGACTGCCACCGCGCCGACCACCTCTTGGAAGAGGCCCTGCAGAAGCTCCTCGACGACGACGACGCCGGCGCGGCCGCCTTGACCCCGCACCAGCGAGAGGAGGCGCGCGAGCTGCTGGCCACCGTCGAGGAGCTCACCGCCGACGGGCTCGGCGACGCTTTGGAAAAATACGCCGTGAAAGCACCGGAGACGGGCAACTCGCTCTCGAGATCCTATGCCTTCAACCTGATGTTTAAAACTTCAATCGGTCCGCGCGGGGACCAGGTGGGCTACCTGCGCCCCGAAACGGCCCAGGGCATCTTCGTCAACTTCCGCGACCTGCTGTACTACAACGGCAACCGCCTCCCGTTCGCGGCAGCGCAGATCGGGCAGTCGTACCGCAACGAGATCTCGCCCAAGGCGGGTTTGCTGCGCGTGCGCGAGTTCACGCAGGCAGAGATCGAGCACTTTTGCAGCCCCGAGGACAAGTCTCACCCCAAGTTCGGCACCGTGGCCGGTTTGACCCCGCTGCTCTTCTCTCGCGAGCTCCAGATGGGAGCGGAGAAGGTCGCCAAGCCCATGAGCCTGAAGGAAGCCGTGAGCCAAAAAGTGATCGTCAACGAGACGCTGGCCTATTTCATCGGCCGCACGCACCTGTTCATGCTGGCGGTGGGGATCGACCCTGCCCGCCTCCGGTTCCGCCAGCATTTGGTCCACGAGATGGCGCACTACGCCGAGGACTGCTGGGACGCCGAGGTGCACTGCTCGTACGGCTGGATCGAATGCGCGGGTTTGGCGGACAGGTCGGCGTTCGACCTTACGGCCCACGCGGCGAAATCCAAGCAAGATCTGTCGTTTTTCGAGAAATTCGACGAGCCCAAGACGGTGACTCGGCTGGTGGCCAAAGCCAAAGACAGGAAGGCTCTTGGCATTGCTTTCAAGAAAGAGGCCAAGGCCGTGCTGGCTGCCCTGGAGGCCCTGGACGAAGCAGGGGCAGAGAGCGTGAAGAAGGCGCTCGAGAGCGAAGGGAAGGCCAAGCTCTTTATCGGGGAGAAGGAGGCGTGCGGGGAAGCAGCAGCGAGCGCAGCGACGGACGAAAACACCGTCGAGGTCACTGCCGAGCAGATCTCGGTCGAGCCCTTCACCCAGAAGGTCTCGGGCCGCTCCATCGTCCCCTCGGTCATCGAGCCTTCCTTTGGGGTGGGGAGGATCATCTACTGTGCCTTCGAGCACTCGTTCTACGTCCGCGAGGAGGAGAGCAAAGGAGGAGAGAAAGACGGCGGCGAGAACAAGAAGGAAAAGACGAGCGGCGACGCGCAGCGCACCGTCTTCCGCTTCGCCCCAGCCGTCGCCCCCGTGAAAGTCACCGTCTTCCCTCTGCTGAATCGCGAGGCCATGGACTCGAAAGCCCGCGAGATCGAGCGGTCCCTGACGGCAGCGGGCCTGGCGACGCTGGTCGACACCACCAGCACGACCGTGGGTAAGCGGTACGCACGCACCGACGAGATCGGCGTGCCGTTTGGCATTACCGTCGACGGCGCGAGTTTGGAAGATAACACCGTCACGCTGCGGGAGAGGGACTCGATGAAGCAGGTCCGCGTCCCCATCGCCGAGGTTCCGAGCGTGGTCAAGGCCCTGGTGGACGGGAAGAGGGACTGGGGCAGCGTGCAGGGGAGCTACCCGGCGCAGGCCGCCCCTGCGGAGAAGTGAGAGGAGGAAGAGGTGAAGGGAGGGAGAGGAGGGAGAGAGAGAAAAGAGAGAGAAAGAGAAAGAGAGAGTTTGTTTTTGCTTTTGCTTTTTGTTTTCCACTTTGACCACCACCACCCTGTGAAATCAGTTTATTGTTTCTTTTTCAGATTCGGTTTCTAGCTGGAGCTGGGAGAGAGAGGGGCGAATCGAGGGCTTTGGGCGCGGCAACGGAAGAGGTTGAAAAAAGAAGAGGAAGAAGAAAAATCGCGAAACACAAAAACGGATGTCGTCAGCTGGGGAGAAAAAAATCCAGGAATGCAAACTCGTTCTCGTTCAATTTCCCTCGGTTTCCTCTTTGGCGATGGCAGCCACGCTCCCAGCAGACTCTCCCTTGCCGTTGCTGCTCGCCTGGGCCAAAAAAAAGGTGAATAAGCTTTGGAGGTGATAGAAAGAGAGAGCTAGTAAAAACTCGATTGCCAAGCCGTCAGCATTCATTCATTTGACCTTCGACCTCTTCGACCTCTTCTTCTTTCGACCTCTTCTTCCAAACCCAAAACAACACCAACAACAGCTCATCCGCCTCGACCCGCGCCTGAGACCGGGAGGACCCGAGGGGCGCTCCCTCGTCGCCTCAGAAGAGCCCATCGAGCCGGGCACGGCCTTCCTGGTGGTGCCCCGGGACGTCTTGCTGCACGCGGATCACTCCTTGAACGACCCGGAATACTCGCAGGCGTTTGCGTCGATCTCTGCTTCTTGTTCTTCTGCTTCTTTCGCTTCTGCTTCAGATTCCCCCGAGGGCAAGAAGAGCAGAAGGAGCAAGAAATACCGAAGAGGGAAGAAGCGTAAGAGCGAGGCGAATGGCGAGGGAGAAGAAGAAAGAGAAGAGGAAGATGAGGCCCAAAACGGCGACGGAACCGAAAAAACCGACGACGAAGACGACGGCCCGCTCGACGACCGCGACCGCCTCTGCCTCCTGCTGATGATCGAGCGCTCCCGTGGACCTCGATCGAAGTGGCACCCTTACATCGCTTCGCTCCCCAAAAAATACGACGACCCGCTCTGGTGGCGAGGCGAGGCGCGAACTTTACTCGAAGGGTCGAGGGCCGGCGCCGCGGCCGCGGTCGCGGGTAGGTCGCTGGAGAGGCTCGTGCGGCTCCGAGCCAGGCTGGTCGAAGCTCGCGCCAGGGAGATCGAAGAGGCACAAGCAGCAGGAGGAGGAGAAGAAGAAGGTGGAGAAAGGAACCCGCTCGCGGCGCTCTCGGGCGCCGCCGCGATGGAGGACGCCCGCTGGGCCCGCTCTACTGTCTGGAGCCGCGCCTTCAACCTCCCGCCCGTCGGTTCCAGGAGGGCCACGCTGCTCCCCGTGGGGGACATGCTGGACCATGACCCGGGGGCCGCGGTGCGGTGGAGCGCCGGGGGTGGAAGTGGAGGAGAAGAAGGAGGTGAAGAAGCTCCTGCGGCAAAGGCGGGCGAGGGCGACTTTGTCTTCGAGACGCTCGGCGGCGTGCCCGCCGGTACCGCCGTCTCCTCGAACTACGGCCACAAGTCGAACGAGGAGCTTCTGGTCGGGTACGGCTTCATTCTGCAGCCGAGGAACGACGCCGACTTTTTCCACTTTTCTCTGGGGATCGGCGGCGGCGGCGAAACCCGCGACCTCGGCGTGCGCCGCCGCAGGGCGAGGCTCGTGCGCCTCGGCGTGCCCCTCGACGCCTACTGCACGCGCCTCGACCCTCTGCCCCGCTCGGCGCTGGTCGCGGCGTGCGCCGCCCTGGCGGAAGGGGTCGCCGGGCTGGCGCTGGACGAGGTTGAGGCGACGGAAACGGAAACGGGAACGGAAACGGAGGCTTCTCCTGTCGCTGTAACAGCGACAGGAGAAGCGGAAGCGACGACGACAACAAAAGCAACCCCTTCTCCTCCTCCTCCTTGCATCGAAGTGAGACCCGCGCCGACGGCTCGCTCTCCTCCCGCTTCACTCGCTCTCTCGGACATGGGCGTCCCCTGCCCTCCAGAGACGCAGCTGCGGGCCGTCGCGGCGCTGCGAGCGGCGCTCCGAGCGAGGACGAGGGAGCTCGGAGGAGGAGGAGCAGAAGAGGACGAAGCGCTCGCCCGCGAGGCGGCCTCCGAGGCCCAAGGCGACCGCCACAGCGAGATGGCCCTGCTCTACCGCGCGGCGCAGAAGAGGCTCGCGGAGGGGGCAGAGGCGGCCCTGAGCGCGGCGGCGGGCCGGGCCGTTCGGGCTGCGGCGGGGACGACGGCGGAGCTCTTCGGGTTTCCGAAACCCGAAGGAGAAGGAGAAGGAGAAGGAGGAGGAAAAGAGGCAGAAGCGGCAGCAGCAGCCCCGGGTCGCCCCTTGCTCGAAGAGGTGGGGTTCGGAGGAGAAGAAGAGGGGCAGCAGTGGCGGCGGCACCTCAGCTGCTGCGCCGCTCCTGCCTCCGCCGCCTGGAGCTGGGGCGTCTCGCTGCCTCGGAGGGGCTGCCGGCGCGGGGAGGTGCTCGCGGTGGTGCCCGGAGCCGAGATGATCTCCGCCGAGGGCGGAGGAGAAGGAGGAGAAGGAGGTGGAGAGCTGGCCGCGGCGCTGCTGTGCGCCGCGGCCCGTGCCGGGCTCTTTCTTGGCGAAAGCGAAAGCGGCGACGGCGACGGCGACTGCGACGGCGAGCAGGAGGAAGCGAGAAAGGCGTCGTTGCCGTCGCCGTCGCTCCTCCTCGCCCGCCGCCTCGCCTCGGCGGTCCCTCTGCCCCCGAGCCTGCGCGTCTACCATTCCCCCCTGATCCGCCGCGGGGACGGCGGCGAGGAAGACGAAGAAGAAGAAGAAGAAGAAGACGCAGCAGCAGCAGCGGCAGCAGCAGCCGAGAGCGCGCGCTCGCTCCTCGACGGCTCCCCGCTCGGCGAGGCCCTGCTTGACGCGGCGAGCGAGCTGCGCGGGGCCGGGCGCGAGGTATTCGGGGCCGCGGCGCGGGCTCTGTCGCTGCTGGAGGAGAAGGAAACGGAGGCGGCGGGAGCTGCTTCCTCTCCATCTCGGCTCCTCCTCCGCCTCCCCGACCGGAGCTCGCGCGCCGCCGAGCGCGCCGGCGCCTGGGCCCTGGCCGTCGTCGAGGGCGCCGCGGTCCCGGGACCGCTTTCGGGAGTGCCAGTGCACGCGCCGCTGGCCTCGGCGGTGCCGCGCTGCTTCCGCGGCGCCGCCGTCGACTTCGAGTGGGTTAGGGAAGAGAAAAGAAACGACGACGACGGCAGAGAAGAAGAGAGCTTCGACCCGCCTTCTCCTTCCCTTTCTCTTTCTCTCTCTTCCTTCTCGCTCGTCATCAGGGCCGCGGCAGACCTCCCGCGCGGCCTCGAGCTCCGCCGGGGCTGCTCGCTGGTCGGCAGGCCGGCGCTCGACGTCGCGGCCGAGGCGGGGCTCGAGGCGCTGGCGGCACTCCAGCCGCTATTGCAATCGCCGCCGAATCCTCCTCCTCCTCCTGCCGGCGGCTCCCCTCCTTTTCGAGCGCGCCCGATCCCTCGGGGCCATGGGGGGCAGGCCGTCTGGCATTGCTTCGAGCAGCACGACGACGACGAGGAGGAGGAGGAGGAGGAGGAGGAGGAGGGGGCGCCTCCTTCTCGGAGGCGGCAGCGGGACCGGGGGGAGGCGGCGGCGCTCGCGCGCAGGGCAGCGGTCGCCTGCGGCCTCCCCCACACCCCTTCGTCGCCGTCGCAGCTCCTGCCGCTGCCGCTGCTCCTGCTCGGCCTCCCGACGCCGAGACGCTTCCTAGCCGCCTGCGCGCTGTCCCTGTTGGCGTCGCCTTCCTCTAGCAGGGAAGGAGAAGAGGGAGAAGAGGAAGAGCGAGAGAGAGAGGGCGTCGCCTTGCTCAAGCGCGCAGGGATCAAGCGGCTGCTGCGGGCTCGCAAGGGCGCCGACGCCGCCGCCGCCGCCGCCTCGGCCTCGAGCGGGGCCGGGCGCGACGACGCCGCGGCGACCGCGCTGGAGGCAGAGCTCGCCGCCGACGCCTTCGTCCGCGGGTTGCTGGGCTCGAGCCTCGGCGGGAGGGCGCGCGCGGCGCTGCGGCAGCGGCTGCTGCCGCTGCTCGACGACGAGGGCCGCGCCGCCGGAGTCCTTTCGCGGTTGGAAATCGAAGAGGAGGAAAAGCAGAAATCGGGGTCGTCGTCGCCGTCGGCGCTGGTGGCCGGGGCGCGCGTCTACCGTCGCGGGCTGTTGGCAGCGCTCAAAGAGCACGCGGCGGCGCTGGAGGAGGAGGAGCAGGTGGAGGAGGGGAGATAGGAGAGAGAGAAGAAGAAGAAGAAGAAGAAGAAGAAGAAGAAGAAGAAGAAGAAGAAGAAGAAGAAGAAGAAGAAGAAGAAGAAGAAGAAGAAGAAGATGTAACACTCGCGTTTCCTTTCTTTCTTTTCTCTTGCTTTTTTCTTTTTTGTTTGTTTTTTGATTTGTTCACAGAAGACGTGTTTTTGAGGGAGTGAAGGAGGGGAGGGAAAAAGTGGGAGGAAAGGGGACCAGTGGGGGGTTTGGGACGAAAAAGTTCTAAGTTGTTAAACAAATTCGACGAAAAGGTTTTATGAAAACGCTCTCTCGCCCGTTTATGATTTTTTCCGCTCTCTTCAGTGAAATCCGAATATAGGAAGGAGGGAGGGAAGGGATTTGTGGGGGGTTAATAAAGTGTGGGTGTCAAAATCGTGGCCCTTGGTCTGTTTTGGGGGGAGGAAAAGAAGAAGGGGAAAACTGTTTCTCTTTCTCTCATTTTCTCTCATCTCTCTCATCTCTCTCTCGAAAATTGCGCCAAAAAAAACGAAAAAGTTGGCTCGCTCGGCTGGCATTAAGTGCGAGTTGTTGAAGAAAAAGGGAAAGAAGGAAAGAAAGAGACAAAAGACACGCGCGCGGAAAACAGAAGAGCTCCTTCTTTTCGGGGCTGTCTCATTTTCGAAGGAAGAAAAACTCTCTCTCTCTCCTGCATGCTTGCGCCTCTTTGCCTTTTCCTTTCTTTCTTTCTCTCTCCCCTCTTCGGCTGTCTCTAGTTTTTTCTCTATTCCTCCGCGCCTTCATCGTCGTCGTCGTCGTCGTCCTCCAAAAAGGCCACCACGGCGGTACAGTCGTCGCTCGCGCCCCACTCCTCGGCGATCCACTGCAGCTTGGCCGCGGCCACCAGCTCCGCTGCGGCCTCGGCGGGCCCTCCACCGGAGAGAGCAATTCTATGAACGGTGCTCATGATCTCGTCATTGGTCGAGAACTCGTGCACGCCGTCCGAGACCAGAACCAGGTACCTATCTCTTCTAGATAAAGGGCGGGCGGAGACCTCTGCGCGGGCAGAGACGCCCGCCAGAGCTCCGACAGCGTCCCCGACCGCGCGAGTCATGCACAGCCCGGGAGCGTCGACCGACGGCAGCCACACCCTTAAAGGTCCAACAGGCACGCCGTTGTCCGAGTAGGCGCCGATGCGGCCCCTGTGCGCGTAGATGCGGGAGGCCTCGTCGGGGCGCGTCGGGACGTGGTCGGAGGTGAGGGCGAGGGCGGGGAGGAGCGTGGCGCGTTTCTTCTTCTTGGTTTGCCTTTTGCTGTCGTTGCTGTTGCGGCGGCCGTGGCCGTAGCTGCTCTGGGCCCCTCCTGCTCCTGCTCCGTGCTGCAGCAGCTTCTCGAGCTGCTTGCGCCTGCGGTCGGCGGCGGCCAGCCTGGCCGCGACGTGCTGCTGGTGGGCCTCCTCGGAGGTCGAGGTCGGGAGGGCAGAGGCGTCGATGTCGTTGTCGTTGTCGTTGTTGGCGCCTTCTCCGCCGTCGTCGCAGCCGAGGAGCTCCTCCTCGCCGCTCCCGGTGTTGTTCTCCCCGCCGCGACCGCCGTTGCCCCCGCCCTCCTTGGCGGTGTCCCCTCCCGAGGAGGCGGACTGGAGCGGTTCCTGGCCGTCTGCCGTCCCTTCGGAGGAGACGGAGTCGTCGTTGCTGATGTTGCTGTCGTTATTGATGTTGTTTTTCGCGGCTGCGCCTTCGGCGCCTTCCTCTGTCTCCATCATTTCCGCTTCGGAGGGCTCTTTCGCTTCCGTCGCCTCCTCGTAGAGCACGCGCCCAAGCAGCGCCCTCGAGTCCCCGACGTGCGCGATCGCCAGCCCCGAGGGCCCCAGCGCCAGGGTCACGGCGGTGCTGCCGGAGAGCGTCGCGTCGATCTCTGCAGCGGCGAGCACAGCGGCGTGCGCGCGCGCCAGAGCGGCGTCGAGCGCCAGCGCGTCTCCCGCCGACGTCGGCGGCGGCGGCACGGCCCTGCGCACGTGGAGGGCCGAGGAGTTGGTCGTCGTCGTCGTCGTCGTTTCCGTCGTCATCGCGGAAGAGGAAGAGAGCGGAGAAGAGGGCCCGTTGGATTCCAAGGAGGAGGCGTTGGAGCAAGAGGCGACGGGGGGCCTGGCGGCGCGGCGGCCGAGAAGGCCAGCAAAGAGCCCTCCGGCCGAAGTCGTCGCCGTCGTCGCCGAAGAGGTCTGAGGAGCTTCCTGCTGCTGCTCCTGCCTCTCCTGCTGCTGCTCGTCAAAGCCGCCGCTCGCGCTCCTCCCGGCAGCAGCGGGCCATCCCCCCGGAGGCGCAGGCTTCTTGGGCACTCCGCCGGCTTTGCCCCCCGCGTCCGCCCTGCCCAAGCCTGCGGCGGCGGCCAGTCCCGCCAGTCTCGCGGCGAGCAGGCCGCTGACCTGGGCTCCGGCCGCGCCGTGCCCGTCAAAGACTCCTAACAAAAGGGCCTCTCCCCCGCCGGCCCTCTCGTGGGCGAGCCAGGCGTCCTGGTTCTGCTTGTCCGGCCCTGGAGTGCCCGGGTGGGCCATCGGAGGGGCGGGGTCGGCGCCGGCTTTGGTGGCTGCGGCGTACCGGACCCTCACGCGCCGGGTCTTGTTCTTGCCGTTTTTGTTGATGTTACTAGTGTTTGCGAAAGGGGTGGTCCCTGCTGCGGCTCTCGTCGCTCCCTCCTCCTCCCCTGCGACGAGGCCGGTGGAGGAGAGCGTGACGCGGAAGACGCGCTCGGAGACGCCGGCGGCGTGTGTCTGCGAGGAGGCGGCGCCTGGAGGGAGGGGGGGGAAGAAAGAGAGAGAGAGGGAGAGAGCGTTGGTGTTTTTTTTTTGGGGGGTCGAGTTTTCTTTCTTCGCTTTCTTTCTGAGCCAAGAGGGGAGAGCTGCTCCTCCTCTTGGAAGGGAGAAGGAAAAGCGACCAGCTTTTTGATAAAAAGAGTCCGAAGCCCAACGAGGGGGGTGCTTTTTTTCTTGCTCTCTTTTTTCCATTCGACCCTCTCAATTCGAATCATCTCTTCCGCCACCCGCGATTCTCTTCCGATCCCAATCAACCACTCACATTCGGAAGCCTTGGGGTCGCTCAAGACGAGGGGGTGCTGGGCCATCGCCGGGCTGGGGAGGATGTTTGGTGGTTTGAGGAGGAAGAAAGGATGATGCCGATGGATGAGCGTTTCGAGTTGGCCATTCGAGTTGGCCGTCGTCGTTTTTTTCGTCAGACGCTTCTTCGCCCTTTTTCCCCGGTCTTCCGCGTCATGGAGGCATCGCGCATCGCATTCGACCCCCGATTACGGTCAGAGACGTGACCTTCTTCAACACGTTGAGGACAAAAGCGGGAATGTGGCTCGCGAGGGGCAGCAGCCGGGGGGGAAGGTCGGGGTCGAGAGAGAGCAATCAGCTCTCTTTCTTTCTTCTGTCTTGCTTCCCATTGCTCTTTCTCTTTCTGCACCCCCTCTTCGCCCCCGCGCTTGGGCCTTGTCGCGCCCTTTCCCTACGCACCTCCCGGACTCCGCATACGCAGCGAACATGGCTGCGCCTCCTGCCGTGGGAAGCAGGCGGATTCGAGCGGCGTGCGCGGTCTGAGAGCTCTCGCGGGAAAGAAAGCTTTTTTTTTCAAAGATGAAGAGAGCAGAAAAGAAAACGGAAAAAGTAGAAAGCGGCTCGAGACACTTTTCGAGACACTTTTTGGCCGAGCTGACGGGTGCTTTTTCTCGTTGCACGCCCTTTTTCGACAAAGGAAAGAGAGAGAGGGAGAGACGGAAGCGGCGCGAGGGATGGAGAATTGGACAACGCTGGGAAAGTGGAAGGGGAAGGAAGTTTTTACAAATGAAAGAAGCAGAAGAATTCGCTGAAGGGAAGAGGGGTTGGGTCCAGACTCGGGTTTTTTTTCAACGAGAGAGGAAGAGAGAGAAAGTCTCTTCTCTCTCCTCCTCTCTTTTCTCCCCTCAACTAGCTGCCGGAGCTTTTCGCACGCGCCTCCAAGTAATGGGATTTGATTTCCTAAAAGTAAAAAGAAAGGGGGGCAGAAGGAGAAGCAGAAGAGGGAGAAAACAGAAGAAGAGGAAGAGAGAGAGAAAGCCTCTTCCCTCTCCTCCACTCCACTCCTCCTTCCTCACAGCTTCGCCTTCGGCCTCGCCGCGGCCAGGATGCTCTGCGTCTTCAGCGCCACCGCCATCGACCCCTGGATCTTCAGCTTGCGCGTCAGGAACATCGTCTGCGGCGAGGCGCCTCCGACGAGTTTCGCGAAATCGGCGTCGGCGATCACGAGCGTGACGTCGGGCTTGTCCTCGGGGGCGCCCTTGGTGACTTTTTTTTCTTTCCCGGGGCGGAGCTCGAGGGCCCACTTGGTGCCGTCGATGTCGAAGACGATCAGGCCCTGTTGAGAGTGGGGTTGCGTTTGTTTGGGGGGTGGAGGAGGGAGGGAGGGAGGAGATGAGTGAAAAGAAAGAAGGAGGGAGGTCGAGGTCTAGGTCGAAGAAGAAGAAACGAAAAAGAAAAAAAGAAAGGTCCGATGCTCGTCCCTCGTTTGGGCTCTTCCGGAGCGTTTCGTTCTCTCTCCTTCGCTCATACGTGTCAATTGCGATGTCGATACGCGGCCTGCACTGCTTGCTGAAGAACAAAAAAGCAGGAGAAGGGAGAAACGAAGAGGAAAACAAGTTCGATGCATTGAAATTTGCTTTTCGGCCGCCCATCGACGGCTCATCGATGCCTTCTTTTGATTCCTTCTTCTCTCTTTCTCTCCTCTCACCTTGACGCCCTTGATGGCGTCCTCGGCCTCGCCGCTGGCCAGGGCCGCGTTGAGCTGCTCGAAGAGGGAGGGCGCAGTGGGCATGGTGCTTAGGAAGAGGTGAAGGCGCTGGCCGGAAGGAAGGAAGAAGACGAATTGAAGAAGAAGAGAAAAACGAAAGTGAGAGGTCGAACAAGGCTTCGAGACCATTTTTTTTCGTTCATTCGTCGTCGAACAAGCAAAAAAGGGGCGCATCAAACTCGAAGACGTTTCTCGACCGCCTGCTCTCTTTCTCGCCCTTCTGCTTGCTCGCACGCAAGCCTCCGTGCCTCTTCTCGCTTCTCGCAGCAGCAGAGCGACCCAAAGGCAGAGAGACCGGAACAGCGACGCGAAAGGCGACAAATTCCAAAAATGGCCGAACGTCCATCGTCCAACGCCAACGCCGCGGCGCCCCTGCCTCCGCCGCTGGTCTTCCCGCGCCGCGTCGACCCGCTCCGCGACGGCTCGATCTTCGACCGGGCCGGAGGGGGAGGTGTGACGATGTGAGTGTGTGGGATGAATGAGAGAGAAGGGAGAGAAGAGGGCAAAGAGCGAGCATTCGTTTTTTTTCGTTTTCGTTCTTCGTCGATTTCAAAGGCGCGCCATCTTCTTTTCAACCCCGACAAGAGGCGCCGAGGCCCCGCGCCTCTCTCTGCCTTTCTCGCCCCGCGAAGCGCCAAATCCGCTCACGTCGACAACGCATTGAATGAATCAATAATTCTATTTGAAATACAAACAGCACGACGGCGGCGGGAGCCTTGCCTCCTTCCTCGACGACGACGACAGCAGCAGCGGCGGCGCTGAAATGCTCTGCCCCGCCTCCCCCTTTCGCGGCGGCCTCGAGCAAGACCGAGGCCGCGGCGCGCATCCGCGCCAACTTCGACGCGCTCTTCGCCCGCGTGAGCGGCGACGGAGGAGGGGAAGCCGTCACCGCGGCCCTTCTCGGCGGAGGAGCTGGAGAAGGAGAAGGGGAGGGAGAGAGGGGCAGGGAAGCGGCGTCGTCGCTCGCGCAACACCGGAGGATCGGAGCTTCAACGACAGCGACAACGGCAGGAGGCCTCGCCGCTGCTGCCCTGCTCGAGGCGAAGCAGCACGACCACCAGCAAGCGCGGCAGCAGCAATCGCAAGCGCAGCAGCTGCAGCAGAAGAAGCGCGGCCGGCCGCCGACGCCGGCGCCCAAGCGCCGCAGCGGCAGCTTTGGTGGCGGCTCTTCTTCTGCCGCCGCTGCTGCTGCCGCGTCAAACCGACGAAGGAGCGGGAGCGCTCGTTCGCTCGAGGAAGCGGCGGCAGAGGAAGAAGAAGAAGAAGAAGAGGAAGGCGAAGAGGAAGAAATCGAGGAAGCCGCTGCCCGCCGCAAAAAGGGCCCTTCTCCTGCTGCTGCTGCCGCCACTGCCACCACTGTCAACGACGACGACGCCAGCATTCAAGCCGCCGCCTTCTGGGACAGACCCGCCGTGCGCCCTTCGCCCTCAACCAGGGCCGCCGAGGCCGCCGCCGAGGCAGCGGCTCGCGCCTCCCAGGCCTTGCCCCCGGGCCAGAGATTCACCTTCACCGTCGCCACGGGAGTGAAGCCGCGCTGCGGCCCCTGCGCCAAGGCCAAGAAGGGCCGGTGCGGCACCGAGAGCGCGACCTGGAACTGCGAGCACAGGGCCCGCTTCGGGCTCAGCACCGAGCCTCCGCCGAGGGCCGTGAAGTTTATGCAGAGGATGGCGATGGGAGGAGGAGGGACGCGGCAGCAGCAGCAGCAGCAGCAGCAGCAGCCGGCGAGGCCGGCGAGGAGGCTAGCCCCCGTCGCCATCAACGGGACGGGAGCGGGGGAAGCTGCTGCTGCGACGGCGGCGACGGGCAGGGGAGCGTTCGCGTCGAGGCCGGCGGGGCCTCCTCCTCCTCCTCCCTCTTCCTCCTCGAGGTTTGGTGGGAGCGGCGAAGGGAGCGGCAACAACGCTGCTGCCGCTGCCGCTCCCTCCACGCCCGTTGATTACCCTCGCAGGCCCGGGGCGCGCCGCCAGGGGGGCACGGGAGGAGCGAACGGCGTGCGAAGCGAGGAGAGCTCGAGCGACGGGAGCGAGAGCGACGGCGACGACGGCGGCGACGAGAGCGGCGAGGAGAATGATAACGGCGAAAGAGAGGCCGGAGAAGAAACCAACGCCGCCGCCGACGGCGAGGAGGACGACGACTCGGCAGGAGGCTGGTCCGAGGAGCAGCTGGTGGCCCTGCAGTCGGCCTACCTGGTGACGGTCGACCCTGCTGCTCCGGGGTACTGGGCCCGCGTGGCGGCGTGCGTGCCGGGGAAGACGGCCGGGGAGTGCTACGCGAAGCTGTGCGGCGGCGGCGGAAGCGGAAGCGGAAGCGGAAGCGGAGGAGGTGGCGGAAAGGGCCAAAAGAAGAAAAAGAAAAAGAGCAAGAAGGAAAAGGAGTCTGTTCTCCCTCCGCCGCCCGCTGTGGTCGTGGCAGCTGCTCCTGCGACGAGGACCGTGGCCGAGGCTGTGGCGGAGGCGCTGGCCGAGGAGGAGGAGGACGGGTAGAGAGAAGAGAGGAAAAGAAGAGAGGGTGGAGAGGGAAGGGGAAGAACTACTTTTTTGCAACGAAAAATGAAAAAAAGAACGCTGCCGTCATCGCACTCACAACTCAAACACTTCGCTTTCGACTCTCTCTTCCACTCGAAGGGAGGTCTCGCTTTCTCCACTTCCGTTAATCGATCTCACCTCGATCTCCTCTGATCGTCGGAGGCGCTCGCTATCGCCGACAGAGAGCTTTTCGAGAGAGAGGTAGAAGCGGAAAGACCAACCTCTCGCTCTTCTCTTTTTTCCTCGCATCGATCGACGTTTCCGTCGGTCCCCCCTTCCTTGCACTTCCACTTCCATTCCACCACCGCCACCTCCAAAACCATGAGCGCGTGGGGTCTCCCGGCAGCTGGCTCTGCCTGGGCCAGCCAGGTCGACGACGAGGAGGCCGAGAACGGCGGCGAGCTCGAGGCGCCCTCGGAGAAGGAGCCGGTGAAGCCGGCGAAATTCACACCGAGCGCCCGCGCCGCCGCTGCCGCCGGAGGAGGCGGCCTCGCGCCTCCCATCGACTCGGCCGCGGCCTTCCCCAGCCTCGGGGAGAGCCTGAGCATCAAGGAAACCAAGGCCGAGAGGAAGGCGAAAGAGCTGAAGGCAAAGAAGAAGCTGAGCCTGGCAGAGTTCATGGCGCCATCGAGCGGCGGCGGCGGCGGGAGCAGCGGCGGCTACCGCCCGCCCGGCGCGAGCTCGTCTTCTTCCGGCGCCTCGGCCTCGACGGCGCTGCTGCCCACGGCCCCCCGCGCCCGCGCCGAGGGCGAGGACGACGACCGCGACGGCCGCGGCCAGCGCCTCGGCGGGGCTTTCAAGGACGGGGAGCACCGCTACGCAGCCCAGGACAGGTCGAGGAGCAGGGAGCGCGGGGAGCGCGGAGGAGGCTTTGGGGACAGGGGCGAGAGGGAGCGCGGCGGCGAGCGGCGTGGAGGTAAGAGAGAAAAAAAAGAAAAAGGGGGCAAAAAAGAAAGAGAAAAACAAAAAAAAAAAAACAAAAAC
>Ga0114918_10001905_pt1 | contig 18749 bp, 13 predicted proteins | sample LantaG_FD_87015 | JGI IMG/M metagenome (GOLD analysis project Ga0114918, IMG submission 87015) | Deep subsurface microbial communities from Baltic Sea to uncover new lineages of life (NeLLi) - Landsort_02402 metaG | ecosystem: Environmental > Aquatic > Marine > Oceanic > Sediment | place... | reverse complement strand
TGTTCCAATGAATGACGGCTAATAATAAGATCAAAAGAAGTATCTGGGAATTCCAGATTATGCATGTTCATCTGAACGACATTGCGACCCTGACGCCGGGCATAGCGAGCTACTTTCTCGATCAACTCAATACCAATAGCATCAAACCCCTGTTCACTTAACCGCTGGACAAGATACCCGTCCCGTGTGCCCAAATCAAGCACACGATCCCCAGGCCTTACCCCCGCGTACCGGAAACAAAACTCCAAGTCCTGATCTATTCGCTCCCACACCTGGTCATACTCTTTAGGGTGAGAACGACGAGCTTGAAGTTTCTTATACTCTTGTAGATTCATTTTTTATACTCCTCACGGGGGTCAAGAGTCACCATCAGTTTATCTGTCAGTGCTGACACTGAAAACCGACCCAGTACCGATTGATACCCGTCCTCGGCCACCCGGCGGCGGAAGACAGGATTACGCAGATGCTCATAAGCCACATTGAAATCATTTACCGTCACACCCAGAAAACCATTCTCCCCATGTCTGATCACTTTTCGATAAGACGGGTGATCGCTGGCGATGACTGCCAGACCCAATGCCATATACCCGACAATCTTGTTACTGCTCTTGCCGAGTATGTAAACATTGTGTAATGGCAAAGGGGCGAAGCCAATCTCAAAGGGCCGGACGTAATCCGGGAAAAGCGACAGGTTCCACTTGGGATCGGTGCGGTCGGTCAGCGCTTCAACTGAAAAGCGCAACGTGGAACACAGGGGCGACACGAAGAGACGATGATTCTTTGAGGCGCCATGCCAGAAGACCTTTGGCCTATCATCGTCATTCTCGTGTTCACTGGGTGCGAATGTCCAATCATACGGGTCTTCCACAACTGCCCAATCAGGGTTGTAGCGGTTGACAAAAAACTCGCCCAAGGAATGACTGTTTACAATCACGCGATCGGATAACGCCAGCAACTGCACCGAGCCAACAAAATTTACCGTGCCGGCAGGGATTCCATCGCTCAAGTTGTATATCAAACGTATACCCTGCTCCTTCAACTCTCGTGCCAGCCGCACGTGGCCAGGAGTGAATGCTTTCTGCAAGATTACCACGTCGGCAGGGGGAAAACGCCCGCTTCGATAAATCGTGGAGGATATCCCACGTCGCTGTAATTCCTGGTGAAAGTACCAACAGCGCAGGCGGAAAGAGGCCAAGAGCATATCCTGCTGCCCGACAATCCAGACGATTTTCATCGCGTCGCTATCAGCAAAATGCTTTGACACCAATCAATTTGGTACAGATGTCGCATGATTCTCTCAATAACCCAACTCAAAGGGTCTAATGGTCCTCGATGTTTGCTGTAGCGATAGATTTGTGTAACTTGTAGATTTGAGAACCGACATATTCCATAAAGGTCTCCGTAGCTCCAGGGGGTTATGTGGGTGGGGTCCCAGAAGCGAATTGGATGATGCGTGTTGGGAATGGTAATGAGCATTTTCCCATCTTCATCCAAGTGTGGGTGCAGCGCACTTAGGATGCTTACCGTTTCCTCAATGGTCAGATGCTCGACCACCTGATTCAGTACTATCCACTGGTATCGTTGCTCCGGTAGAATTTGGGCTACGTCTGCATACGTGAAATGTCCCGATGGATCAGTATCCAATGAGTGATATGCCGTATTGTCAAGACCTAACACCTGTTGGAGATAGCGCTCGCGCCCGGCTCCAATATCCAGAACAAGACCATCCTGGTAGTTCTGTTTCAAATACCTATAAGCCGAACGCAAGACCGGCAGATCGTAGATCGTGCCGAACCGCTCAAACGCTTCCCGTCGCCCCTGGCTCAGAGCCGAATATGGAACCCGCATTTCTTTTCTCCTGATCTTTCAAAAATAGAAGTACCCCCAGGACAGATAGTACCAAACTTGCCACAAATCGCCCCACGACGACTCCATACGCCTGCCAGAAAATGATAAAAAGTGAAGGCAAGACCACCCCGCTTACTGCCGCTGCCCCCCGCAGTAGATACTGGCTCCGTTCATCCTGCCTAGTACGGAAGTACGTCTCTGCGAAGAAGCCAGGGATACCGACGACAAAGGCCGCCAGGAGCCAACTGATGAAAGGGAGACTGGAGACATACTCTCGTGGCAAAATGACCGGCACCAATATCCAGAGAGCCACACCCGCGGCCAATCCGAGTAGGACGAAGCCAGCCCAAATGACTCCCGTTTCCAGCACCATCCGCCGGCGACGGCGGGCCAGAGGCAAACGAACCAGCGGCGGATAACGGACGGCATAGTAAATCGCCCAAAGACGCTTAAACTGGGTATACACGAGTTGAGCAATCGAGTAATCCGCCATCACGTTTAAAGGTAGGAACCAACCGATCAGGAGCCCATCCACCCGCGTCTGGGCTGTCGAGATGCTGTTTAGAGCGGTTAAATGCTTACCGTAGCGCACCATCTCTTGCTGCTCCTCTAGAGGCATCGGTGACGCCTCTTCTCTGCGCAATTGGTTGATCAGCCAAGCGGCTACCCCAACCTGTAACGCGGCTAACGCCACATTGTTTGCCAGAGAAAACCAGAGCACCTGGGTAGATAACACCGGGAGCAATAGAAGCACCCCAAAACCCACGTAGCGCGTCAGTCCCTCACCAATGCGATACCAAAAAAGGTGGCCGAAATCCTCTCTGGCACCAAGCATGCCGGCCACTGTCGTCAATCCGGTCGTCACCGGATAGGTCAACGCGGCAATAGTGAAAAGCCCAGCCAGGATCGGATTGTCTGCCCACAGCCAGTACGCTCCCCCCATCAGGAATCCCAATGTGCTGAGGATGGACCAACGCAAGCGCGTAGCAATGTTGACCCGAAGTGCCCCTGGATACCCCTTGGCTACATAGTGGTAAGTGGCTCCATCAAGGCCGGAGAGGGAGAGGAGTTGCAGGAAAGGCAAAATGGAGGCCACGACACCAATCATGCCTACTTCATCCTTGGAGAGAATGCGGGTTAGCACTGGCACCCGTACAAGTCCCAGCGCCATGACGATGATATTTGCCAACATCAGCAGGCCGCTGTCACGCCAAAAGCGGCGATTGGTGAGACGTCGCCGGATGCTTTCCCAGAGTCGCGTTTTGTCAAGGTGCCAGTTCACGCTACAGATCACCTACCTTACCCCACACTACCCCGGCCACCCCACCGCAAACCCCGTCCCCTCCACCCGCACCTCTGGCAACGGCGAAGAAGAGTCCTTCTCGGCCCCCACGCCTTCCTCCAGGCAGGTCAGCCGGAATATCTCCATCGCCTCGTCTCGCCCGTCGGCCCGCACCGCCGTGAAGCCCGCCTCGCGCACGCTGGCCAGGGTCTCTTGCGCCGCTTGGCGCAATTCCCGGTAGACCCGCAGCGAGACTTCCATGTACTCCGACGTCAGCCGGGCCTTCAGGGCCAGACCTTGCGGCGTGACAAAGTACTTCAGCCGGCGGCGTTCCATCTGCGTCACTTTGGCGTACCCCTTGCGGATCAGCCGTTTGAGGTACCAATTGACGCTGCCCACGGCCATGCCCAACTGGGCGGCCAGGCGAGCCTGGGTCGTCGCCGGTTCCCGCTCCAGTGCTTCCAGAATGTGCAGTTGTCGCTCTATTTCCGACATCGGCTAACGTGGTTGGGCTTCCCGATGTTCACCCTTCGTCGCTGTCGAACCCTGGGTGCCAGCATCTGACGCTCAAGATATAGTATACTCGTTCTCGAAAGCCTTGTCTATGGGACATTGACCCATGTTGGCTTCCCTGGCGTCTCATCTTGCCCCATAAAAGTGCACATACATAAATGATTTTCGACCCCTCTGAAGCGGGGGAAGTGCGTCATTTGAATTACGTACAGCTTGAGGCATCTGCAAGTGCTTGTGTGAGCAGAATTGGCCGCAAAATCGCCCAAATGAGCGCAAGAACAGCCTTGCAGCCCCGAAAACGGGCTGATTGAGTCTTGGAGACGGGGGTTTTCCTGCACGATTCAAATGACGCGCTATGAAGCCGGAAAATCATTTATGACATACTCTACTCTGATGCGGTGTCAAATCTGACCTCTTCCACTTGCCTGCCCACGTTCAGGAAAACCAGCAGTGCCCGGGGGCGCTCGCCCAGGAGATGAGCCACCGCTGCGACGTACTCCCGCACCTGCTGGTCGTACTTCTTCTGCCGGATGTGAGCCTCCAGGTCGGCCCCGGCCTCCAGTCTGTCGGTCTTGAACTCGACCAGCGTCCAGCCATCGTCGGAACGGGCTAGCAAGTCCACGATGCCGCACCTGGGGACACCCTCCACCTCGACGGCATAGGGCACCTCGTGGTGCCGTTCGGCATGGTTTAGTTCAGCGTAGAGGGGATGGGCCTGGAAGCGGGCCAGCAGACGGCGGACTCCGGCGAGGGTGCGGCGAATCTCCTCCGGGTCGGTCAGGCCGGCCTCCAGGGCGTAGGGGCGCAGGAAGTCCTCCAGGCCGGGCCGATCCGGGAAGCGCCAGTGGCGCAGGGCGGTGTGAACCAGGGTGCCCACGACCCAGGCAGGACCTTCTGGCCGCTGGGCTACGGGCACCACGCGCCAGACGCGGGGCGGAGGTTCGCTCTCCCGCTCGCGTATCTTCGGGTCGGCGTCGGCCGGGGCGGCGAAGGTCAGCGGCGCAATCAGGCTGGGGAGAGGGGGGGACGAGGAGATACGGAGAGGGGGAGTAGTCTCCTTGTCCCCTTGTCCCATTGTCTCCTTGTCTCCCTCGGCTGGGTACACCACACAGGCCAATTCGCCCGCGTCCCAGGATAGGTCGAGCGGTTGCGGAGCAGTGAGGGGGTTGGGCAGTTGTTCCTGTTCCAGGCCGATGGTCTCTCCCATCCAGGCCAGCCAGCCCTGTAGTTGAAGGGTGCCATTCTTCCTCGCCTTGACGTGCCCACTGACGATGAGTTTCTCCTGCGCACGGGTGGTGGCGACGTAGAGGAGCCGCCGGGATTCGGCATCTTCCTGGTCAGCGTCGCGCAGGCAAGCCAGCCGGTAGGTGACCGGCAGGGTCTTTTCCTCTCTCAGCCCCAGCAGGACACCCACGTCGGAGGAGACGAGGACGGGTGGGGTGCTGCCGCGGCCAGCGTGGGCCGCGTCGGCGATGATGACGACGGGGAACTCCAGCCCTTTGGCCTTGTGGACGGTCATCAACTGGATGGCTCCCTCGGCCTCGACGGGGGCCTCTCCCTCGCGGGCGGCCACGTCGCGCAGCGACTGGACGTACTCCAGGAACTCGCCGGCGCTGACAAGTCCGCTGCGGTGGGCGTCGGCCAGGAGTTTGTCCACGTTACGGCACAGCCGGTGACCGCTGGCCAGGTAAAGGGCGGCGCGGTAGTGGGTGACGTTCAACAGCCGCGCCAACAGATTGCCGACGGTGACGCGCCCGGCCAGGCCGTGGAGTTCGGTGATAACCTCCCGGGCGCGGCGGGCGCGCGTGGCGTCAGACGGGGCCAGGTGGTCCAATGGGCCGTTGAGGGCATCCCAGAGGGGACGGAGACAAGGGGACAGGGGGACAGGGGGATAGTGGGAGAGAACTGTCTCCTTGTCTCCCTTTCTCCTGGTCTCCTTGTCGCTTTGGTCCCCAGCGCAGCAGGTAGGGGGCGACGTCGCTGAGAGCGAAGGCGGGGGAGCGCAGGAGCCCGGCCAGCGCCAGATCGTCGGTGGGGTCGGCCAGGGCGGCAGGCCGTTGAGCAGATCGCGTACCTCCGGCCGGTCGTAGAAGCCCCGCCCGGCGATGGTGACAAAGGGGATACCGGCCCGCTCCAGCGCATCCTCGTAGGGTGGGAAACCGGTGGCGGCGCGGAATAGGAGCACCATCTCCCCCCAGCCCACGGCCTCCTCGTCGTGCAACTGGCGGAGGCGACGGGCCAGGCCGGCGGCAGCAGCAGTACGGCCCTCGTCGGCGTTTTCCCCCAGCCCCAGGTGCAGTTCCAGGTAGGGGGAGCGGATGCCGGGGCGGGGCTCGTCCCGATAGGCGGCCAGCGGGGCGAAGGGAACCGCGTAGGGCCGCTCGGGGTCGTCCTCTTCCCCCAGGATGGGGGCCAGCAGCCCGTTGACCAGGGCGACCAGGGGGGCGTGAGCGCGGAAGGTGAGGTCGAGGGGGACGTGTTGCCCATGGGCGGCGCTAACATCGGCCTGGACGTGGCGGAAGACGGTCACGTCGGCGCCACGGAAGTGGTAGATGGATTGCTTGGAGTCGCCCACTATGAAGAGGGAAGCCGGTGGTGCGTGTTGCGTGTTGCGTGTTGCGTGTTGCATAAAGCCGGCGAGGGCGTAGACGATTCCCTGCTGGCGGCTATTGGTGTCCTGGAACTCGTCCACCAGGACGGCGTGGGCCTCGGATTGCCAGCGGGTGCGGACCTCGTCGTTCCTGGTGAGAAGGGCGAGCGCCCCGGCCTCCAGATCGTCGAAGTCGAGAGCGCGTCGCTCGTCCTTGAGGCGGTCATATTCCGCCAGGGTGCGGTCGAAGAGGCGGCGCAGACGGGGGAGGGCGTCGGCGCACCGCTCGTCCAGGGCCCAGGAGACGGGTTTCTTCTTCAGTAATGGGGCGAGGGTGGCGTCGAAATGGGAGCGCAGGCTCCTCATCGCCTCCCGCGCCGCTGCCAGATCGCCGGTATTCCAGTTACTTTTTCTGCCGCTGCCGGTAGAGATGGCGCTTAGCAGGGACAGGAGTGCGGCGAAGAAGGTGTCCCAGTCGGGGTGCGGTGCCCGCGTCCCTACCAACGCGGCCTGGGCCTCGGCCCGGCGGGCCAGCACCTCCCGCCGGGCGGTCTCCAGTCTGTCGTCGGGCCGGCTGGCCTGGAGGCGGGCCAATTGGTCCAGCGAGGCGGCCCAGGCTGGGGCTTCCAGACGTTTGTGGAGCCAGGCCGCCAGCGCGTCAGACCAGCGGGCCAGGGGGTCGGCGGCGAGTGCCTCGAAAGCAGGGATGGCGTCCAGTCGCTCCTGCACCAGCGTGGCGAGGGTCTGCCGCAGTTGGTGCTCGGTCAGATACTCGAAGAGGGGGACTGTCTGTGGGTCTGTGGTGGCCCAGGCCAGGGCTGCGTCAATGGCGCGGGCCTTCAACAGGGCGGCCTGGTTCTCGTCCAGGACGTCGAAGTCGGGGTCTACCTCGGCTTCGGCGGGGTGGGCGCGCAGGATTTCGGCGCAGAGGGAGTGGATGGTGCCGATGCGGGCTCCGTCCAGCGCGGCGAAGGCGGTCTCCCAGCGGGCCCGCTCCGCCGGGTCGTCGCACTGCCCCACCCAGGTCTCGATGGCGGCCCGGATGCGGGCGCGCATCTCGCGGGCGGCCTTGTCGGTGAAGGTGATGGCGACGACGGAACGAAGGGGCAGGCCGGATTCCAGCAGGGCCAGGTAGCGACCGACCAGGGTGCGGGTCTTGCCGGAGCCGGCGCCGGCGGTGACGACGACGGCGCCGGCTGGAGCCTGGATGGCAGCGGCCTGTTGGCCGGTGAACTCATAGAGAGAGAGGATAGTTGGCATAAGCAAGCGGTTTGGCTTGCAAGGAAGCGCCAGGCTACCTGCCGTGCTCGTCGAACTCGGCCAGTATTCGTCGAATCCGGTGGGCCGGAATGTCCCCCTGGTCGAGTTTGGAGTAGATGGTCACCAGGACAACCGATGTGGGGGCTTTGACTTGATAGATCAGCCGATACCCGGCACTTTTTCCTTTCCTGATGTCGCTGTTCCTCACACGCACTTTGAACACAACCTGCCCTGTTCCAGGTATCCGATCGCCTATGAATTCACTTGCTTGGAATCGGTCTATCACTGGTTGGACATCTGAGCGGATGTGGCAGTATTTCTTGGACAGTGCACGGAGGTTCCGTTTGAACTCCGGCGTGAACTCGACCTGCACCCGGGGCGGCTCAGTCGGCATCAATGCCCTCCCACAACTCGGAGACTGGGCGGGTCTGTCCCATCATCGCTTCCTGCCATCCCTGGCGGAGGCTGGCTTCGGCGGGTTTCAGCACTACGCTCTCGCGGAACAGGCGGATGATCTGGAACAGGTTCGGCCAGTATTCTCTAGGAACCTCGTGAATTTCGCGGACAATCTGTTCTTCATAAACCAGAACTTCACCGGACATTGTCACTCTCCTTCGTGTGATCGCTGGAATTCGCTGCGCGCTTATTATACCACGCCGGGCGAAGCCCGTCCACGTTTCCTCACCACCCCCTCGGTCTGTACCGCCAGCAGAACTCGACGGCCGGGCAGTGGTCGGGGCAGCCGCCCGCGGGTGGGGTGGGGGGGAACTGACCCTCCTGCACGGCGGCGACGTAGGCCCTCACGTAGCCGATTGCCGCTTTGGCCGCTCCTTCCACGCCCCCGTCGTATCGCCCCAGGCGCAGGTAACTGGGGCTGGCGGAGCCGATGTGCCAGTAGAAGCCGTCGGCGATGGGTCCCAGGCGCAGCGCGTCTCGCACCGCCAGGGCGTAGAGGGGCAGTTGCAGCCGCGTGCCCTCCTCCAGTTCGCGCCCTGAGATACGGGAGGAGCCGGCCTTGTAGTCCACCACGCGCAGGGAGCCGCCCGGGGCGCGATCCACCCGGTCAATGTAGCCCCGAATCTGGATGCTGGTTGCTGGATGCTGGATACTGGATACTGGTTGCTGGAGGGTCAGTGGAGGGTGGCCGTGGAGGCCGAAGGGGAGTTCCTGGGCGTAGGGCTCGTACCCTTCGCGGGTCTCCTCCAGCGCGACGATGGTCCTCTCCAGCACCGCCAGGAACTCTCGCTGCTGCTGCTCCCACAGGGGGGTGGGGCGGAAGCCGTACTCCTGGGGGGCGACCGCGAAGACCTTTCGTGCCACCTCCGGCAGGACGGAGAGAGGGTCGCCTGGGGCCTGGCGGTAGACTACCTCCAGGACGCGGTGGTAGATGGAGCCCAGGACGAGCCGGTCGAACCCCTCCCGGGGCTGGGTGCGGGGCTCCAGGCGCAGGACGTGGGCCACGTAGAAGTGCAGGGGACATTTGGCGTAGGTCTCCAGCCGGCTGCTGGACCAGACGTGGTCAGGGCCGTAGCGGGCCGCCAGGACGGGGGCCAGCAGGCTCAGGTTTCCCTCGTGAGGGCCAGCCGGAGGACGGGCCAGCCGCGCCTGCACGACCTCCGCGCCGGCCAGTGCGACCTGCCACCCCCGGCCGATGGGGTCGTCGCCCTTCACCGGGGCAGGTGAGATGCCCGCCTGGACTGCTGCCGTGAGGAACTCCTGCGGGGAGGCGGCCTCGTCCGGCAACGTCTCCTCCGGGCGGATCCGCCGGAGGGGAGCGTCCACCAGCCGCCGCAGATGGTGCCAGTAGGGGGAGGGCTTCCACGTCTGCCCGTCGTCGGCCAGGTAGGGGCGGCACAGCAGCAGATACTCCCGGGCGCGGGTGATGGCCTGGTAGAACAGGGTGACCTCTTCACCACGCAGGCGGGACTCCAGGGGCAGCCCCCGCTCCCGCAGGAGCGCCCGGTCTCCCTCCCGCAGCAGGGGATCCTCCCGCTCGGCGGCGGGAAACTCTCCCTCGGAGAGGCCCAGGAGGGCGACGGCGCGGAAGGAGAGGCCGCGCGCGTGGAGCACCGGCGCGGCCAGGATGCCACTGTCCTCAGGGGGCGGGAGGGTGTAGATGGCTGCTTCGACCGCACCGCGCAGTTCATCGAAGAAGCGGGAATAGGGGAATCTCCTCGCTGGCCCCTCCCCCGGCTCCTCCCCGAAGCGGGGTGAGGTCCCTCTCCCTTCGCTGGCAGGGAAGGGGGTCGGGGGGTTGGGTGGCCCCACGGAGGGAGGGGAGTCTAGCAGGGCCTCGGCCAGTACCAGGCCGCGCAGAACGTCCTTGAAGGCCCGCAGGGCGGCGACGTCCCGCCGGGCGAAGGGACGGCCACCGGGTTTCTCTCCGACCTCCCGCGCTCGGGCGACGATATGGAGGGAGTCTGTGTCTCCAGGGGCTGCAGACTGGTGTGCCAGTGCGGGGTCGTCGCCGACGAGTTGCTCCACCCAGGCGACGTAGTCACGGACGGTGGCGTGGGACGGCGGGGCGAGCCGGGCGACGAAGCGGTCGAAGGCACGGCGCAGGGTGGAGGCCTCATCGCCGGTGGGGAGGTCGGAGGGGACCACATTCTCCTCTTCGCCGGCCGCCCCCGCCTCCGGTGCTGCCTGCGCCAGCCTATCAAGGGCTTCGTGCCATTGGTCCAGCCCCTGGATGACCCGCCCCGCCCGGGCGGCGGCGTCCAGCCGGGCGGCAAGGGACCCCTCCCCCAGCCCCTCCCCGAAGCGGAGAGGGGAGTCACCCCCTTCCCTCGCGGCGGCGTCCGGCCGGGCGGCGAGGGACCCCTCCCCCGGCCCCTCCCCGAAGCGGGGAGGGGAGTCACCCCCTTCCCTCGCAGGGAAGGGGGCCGGGGGGTTAGGTATTCCCCAGTCGAAGTAGGGGCTGGCGAGGGCCTCGACCACCGGGCGGCGGGGCCAGTCCAAGATAGGGACCGAGAGGAGCGAGAGGAGCGCGGCGACGGCGGGGTTGCTCAGCAGATCGGCGCCGACCGCCAGTTGGAGCGGCAGCCCGAACTCAGCCGCCGTCTCCTCCAGGAAGGGACGATAAGCACCCAGGTCGCGGGCCAGAAGGGCGACCTCGCGAGGAGATACCCCGTCCTGGACGACGCGGGCCTTGAGCCAGCGCAGGGCGGCGCGCACCTCCTGGCGGCGATTCTGTGCCTCGATGAACTCCACCGTGCCGTTGGCGGGGACTGGGGTGGGGGAGGGCTCGAAGAGATGGGATTCCAGGTGGACAAGGGGAGGGGGGGACAGGGAGACAAAAGGGCCGTCACCTTGTCCCTCCGTGTGGGGGTGATGGTCGGGAAGGGGAACAGGCCCGACATCTATGACTGTGGTGAGGGCGGCGCGGGCGCGAGCGAAGCGGCGATGGGCGATGCGATCGGGATGGTCAGGATCGTCGGTGAGGGTGATAAGGGTCTCGGTGGCGCGACCTGCCAGCAGGCGCAGTACCTCCAGTTGGGTGGGGTTGAACTCGTCGAAGCCGTCCACGACCAGGAGCGCCAGGTCGGCGTAGAGGGCCGGGTTGCGCTCCAGGGCCGACGCGGCCAGCCAGCCCTGCCCTTCGGCGTCGGTCCAGCCGCTGGTTACCAGCCAGTCCTGGTAGGCGGCGTAGACGGCGGCCAGTTCGGCCAGGCGGGGGGGCTGGTCGGCGACAGCGGCGGTGAACTGGTCACGATGGACGCGGGCGCGCTTCAGTTCCTGGATGAGCGCGCGCAGGGCGCGGATGAAGCCGGGCTTGTCGCGCAGGGGGGCGTAGTGGCGCAGATGGCCCTCGTCGCAGAGACGGTCCACGATGGCCCGCAGGAGTCGGTGCTGGATGGGGTCAAAGAGGCGGGGGGTGGGGATGCCGGCGCGGGCCAGGACGTCGGCATAGAGGCGGTAGAAGGTGCCGACCTCGACGCCGAGGGCTCCGCCAGTGCGGGCCAGGCGGTGACGGAACCCGGCCACCTGGGGGAAATTAGGCAGGACGACCCAGATGGGGGCGAAGGAGGCGGAGGCGCGCACCTGGCGGATGCAGGAGATGACGTGGGCGGTCTTGCCGCCTCCGGCGGGGGCGAGGAGGAGTTGAACACTCATTTCTTTCCCCTCAACTCGTGCAGTGTTGAAGCAAGGCATGTTACTCTGCCGGGGTCAGGAGGCTCTCTGGGCCAGCCAACAGGACTCCCTCGTCCCCGGCACGGGCTTCCAGGGTGGGCGTGAAGCCGGAACGAGAGAAGAGGGCATAGTGGACACGGCTCCAGTCACCACGTTGAATAGGAGCGTGCGACTTGCGTTTGAGGTTGTCCAGAATATTCGTGCCGACCGGGCGGGATGCCCACTTGCACTCTCCAAAAAGTGCCGCGTCTTTGCCGATGGCTATGACGTCAATCTCTTCCCCTCGCTTCCACCATGCCCCGACCCGTTCCGGTACAAAAGGCAGATGTCCCAGAGTTCCTTGTTCCATCACCCAGTCCCGGCATAGGTCCTCGAAAGCGGGCCCGGTGAACGTGGCCAGTTCTGCCGCCACGAGCCGGGCCACGGGAGCAGTGTGCCCTCCCTCCAGGGAGGAGAAATGGGGTGCGACGAAGCGGAACCAGAAGCGCAGGAAGGAATCCCGTAACCGGTAGATACCCTTGCGACTTTTGTCCGGCTGCCGCTCGGTGACTGGCACTCGCCGCTCCACCAGGTGGAGGTCCTGGAGAACGGCCAGGTAGCGAGAGACTACCTGCCGCCCCAGCCCGGTGACCTGGGCAATCTCGTTGAGCCGTGTCCGTCCCTGGGCGATGGCCTGGAGGATGGCGAAGTAGTTGCGGGGCTCCCGCAGTTCCTCGCGCAGGAGGAACTGGGGCTCCAGGTAGAGGTAACTCTCGGGGTTCAGGATGTGTCGCTCGATGTTAGGGAGCAAGGGTTCCTGATCATCGAACTGAGCCAGGTAGGCCGGGATGCCGCCCAGGACAGCGTAGGCCTCAATCTGCTGCTCGGGGCTATAGCGGGGGAAGAAGTTGACGGCGGCCCGCAAGGGAAGTGGGCGCAGGTGGATTTGACCGGTGCGCCGGCCGTAGAGAGGTGCCCGGTAGACCAGCACCTCCCGCTCCATCATACCGATGTGAGAGCCACACAGGACGAGCATGAGATGAGTGTGTTGCAGGCGCTCATCCCACACCTTTTGCAGCACCGATGGGATGCTGTGGTCGGCGTTGACGAGGTAGGGGAACTCGTCAATGACGACGACGTGGCGTCGCTCAGCGTCCAACTCGGCCATGGCCTGGAAGGCTCTCTCCCATCTCTCGTAGGTGAAGCCGGGTTCGGGGTTTTCAGGATGAACTGTTTGCCACAGGGCCTGAGTGAAGCCCTGCCGCAGGAGGGTCTCGGAACTGAGGCTGGCTACCCAGAAGGTGTGTGACCGGTCGGCGCAGAAGGTGCGCAGGAGGGCTGTCTTCCCTACCCGGCGGCGGCCATAGACGACGATGAATTCGGCCCGCTCCGAACTCCAGGCTCGCTCCAGAAAAGCCAGTTCTCTTTCTCGATCTACGAACATGCCTGCCCTCTTGCAGTTGTCTACGCGGGATTAGTCTACGCACGGTTAGACTAATTATACGGCTTTTTGTTACCTTGTCAAGCCCGGCCTCGACTGATGTAGCCGATGGGAGCGAAGCGGAGGGATACGCCCGCAACTGGCTGGTCGGCGGCGACGGATGCGGGCGATAGCGTGGGCGGTCTTGCCGCCTCCGGCGGGGGCGAGGAGAAGCTCGATGGTCATAGTATTCTCTGGTCAGCGTGATTTACTTGATACCACAATCGCTGGCTAGCATCTCTGCTAAACTCGGTCTTGGGTTGTATGAGCAACATAACCACCACTTGCTTCGTGCTTTGGTGGTGTGAGCCGGTACTCGCCCTTGTGTTTTGCTATCTACTCAAGAGGCTTTAGGAGTTCCAAGAGCTCCTCCCGCGTCCAGCTCAGTTGATGACGCGCAGCTGCACTCACGATGCGATCGGACAGCCCCCGTTTACGCTCTTGTAGGGTCGCAATCTTCTCCTCAAGGGTGTCGGTGGTCAATATGCGGTGTACAAATACCGTTTTGTCTTGGCCAATGCGATGCACACGGTCCGTGGCCTGATCCTCAACGGCGGGGTTCCACCAGCGATCCACATGTATCACGTGATTGGCCGCTGTCAGGTTCACACCATGCCCTACAGCCCGCAAGCTACACAGTGCAACCTGCGCCTGGCCCGAATTGAACCGGTCGATAAGGTCCTGGCGAAGGCTCGTGGACATGGAGCCGTCAAGGCGAATCCATCTCGCCCCGCACCTGTTTAGCACAATCTCAAAGAGATCGAGCGTGCCGAGGAAGTGACTAAAAAGAACTACTTGCTCGCCTTGTTCAAGTATCTGACCTATCCGGATCATCACCAGGTCGAATTTCTCCGAACGCCCCTCTACGGGTTCGACCTGCTTCGTGATGAGTGCTGGATGGTCGCAGACCTGCTTTAGCTTGGTGAGAATTGCCAGGATGTGCGGCATGCCAACCCGTACGCCGCGCAACAGAGAGTGACGAATAGACTCAGCCTCTAAGCTCTGGATGGTCACGTAAAGCTTGCGTTGTTCTTCCGTCAACTCAACCCACTCTTCCATGGGGATCTTCTTAGGCAGATCCTTGGCTACCTCCTCCTTCCGCCGGCGCAGTATGAATGGCCCCACGCGTTTGCCAAGCCGATCAGCTGCAGCGCGGTCCCCACTGGTGATTGGAAGCTCAAATATCCGCTCGAAGGTGCCGTACCTCCCTAGATGACCCCGCATTAGAAAGTCGAACACTGACCACAGCTCCGCTGGTCGGTTTTCGACGGGGGTGCCACTGAGCGCTATCCTATGCGCGGCATTCAGTGCCTTTGCTGCCTGCGCCCGCTGCGTCTGAGGATTCTTGATCATAGTGGATTCGTCCAGAACCAGAAAGGACAGTGGCACCTTCGCGATCAAGTCAATATCCCGTGCCACGGTGTCATACGTGCTGATGACCACACCTGGATAGGACCGACGCCACAACTCGCGGTCACGGTTCGGTCCAATGTACTCGTACACTCGCAGTGCTGGATAGCACCTCCTCAACTCACGGTGCCAGTGCCGTATCACTGACTTGGGGCATATGATCAAGCTGTGCAGATGACTCTGGCTTGCTTCCAAAGCCAAACGCAGTGCGGCCGCGGTCTGAATCGTCTTGCCCAAACCCATGTCATCAGCCAGCAGCCCATGGAGGTGGTGATCCACCAACCAAGTGAGCCAGTGAATCCCTGCCCTCTGGTAAGGGCGCAGTTTGATGTCGGCCTTGCGAAGATCCTCCTCCGCGTCCTCAGAGAGGTGAAAGGTCTCATCAGCTTCAAATCCTTCCAGATCGTCAAGAAACTGCTGATAAGCGGCATCAACCTCGCGTTGGCCACCTATATGTTTGATGAAGTCCTCCAGTGACCCGAATTGAGCCACAGAGATGCGATAGCCTTCAGGGGTCTCCTCTGGGGCAAGGTCTGCCAATTCGCGCAGAACACACTGTGGTGCATTTGGGGGCACCTCAATGAAAGTGTAGGGATCGGACTGGACGTATCTCCCTTGTGCCTTGCGGACCAGATCAAAGGGCACCTCGTGGTCACCGACTACATAGTCCAGCTGGAACTCCAGCCATCCTGGTTCCGCTGCCTGCACTCGCACTCGAGGAGTGGGCGGCAACTCAAGGACCTGCAGCCTTGAGGCTTCGTCCGTCAGCACGGCATGGAAGTCCGTCTTCAGAAGGACGAGATCCCTCTTGAAGAACTCAGGAATGCGGTGGGGTCGGATTACTTGGCGGCCTCTCTCCAGCCAGGCGCGTGCGTTGTCGCTGATACGCTTCGGAAGCGGAACAAAGCGCTTACCCACCTGGGCATATCGGCCGTCCAAGGTGACCTTCAGATCCGGCTGAGGTATCAGGTCTGCTTTGCCCGGCACTTGATAGCCCACTTCAGCGATGAGCCCAACTTGGGGATCAAAGTCTAGTCTGGCCCCTACCTCAAGGGGCTGGTCAAGTATGTCGTACTCCTGTGAAGATTCGCTTTCCTTAACCGCGCGCTTCCGGCGCAAGTGACGCAGAACGGGAGGGCAAATGGTGGACACGAGTTCGCCCGCCGGCCGGATCTCGGAGCAAATAGAACGTAGTGCTAGCAATGTGTCCAGGTCGTCCGCGGTCACCAGATACTTCTTGCCGTCTCGTTCAACGCTGAATCCCCCATAGCTCCAAAGAGCCGCCACATCTTTGACCCACGTTGTTTCGCCGTCGATAGCATACGATATGCGTGTGATGTGGCGACCTTGCTCGTCTGCGTCAAGGTGGAACTCTAGAGGCAAGTCCAGAAGCTTGACGTCCTGGAAACTCCGCCTTAGCCAGTCGACGATGCGTGATGTCTCTGGCAACTGGAAACGTTTTCGCAACCGATCCGCCAAGCGTGACACCGTTAGCTCCCGTATTTCTTAAGCAACGTCTCGAACCATTCAGGCATGGGTTCCCACGGCGGATGCACACCTTCGAGATACCAGGCTGGAGCGGGTGATTTCGGGGAATTACGCTGCAGGGCCTTGCGAAAGTGCACAGGTTTGACCTTTTGGAGTCGCAAGGCTGCGGCGTGGGCTTTTTCATAGAGCGTCTTTTCATCGTCAAGCGCCGTACGCTCCAATTCTGCCATCTCCTGGAGAGATCGTTCCTGCCCGGCGTAGGCGTCCACAAGACGCCGCTTGCCTGGGAAGCCCTGCGCGAGCAGGTGAGGGAACTCCCTTTCCTTAGCATACACCCAGGCCATTATATCGCGCTTCCGAGCAGGCCCGACACCCACAACTCTGTCAGCGAAGCGGAGATCGCGGAGATTGCCTCGGAAGCAACTCTGGACGATCCTGCGGCTCAGTTTCGGACCGATGCCTGGCACCTCGGTGAGACGCTCGTTGACAAGGTATTTGGATAGAGTTGCATTCAACTCCGCTGAGCGCTTGCGCCTCAGCACTTCCAATTGCTTTTCTATGTCTTGTATCTTGGCCTGCCGAGCACGCAGGCTGTCCCGCAGAGTGGAGAGCGAGGCACGCAGTTGACGCAAGTGTTGTGTCCCGCGTGCGGTGCGATAGTCATGCTGCGCCCGTCTGTGAACCCGGGACTTGTAGGTAATCTCGAGCAAAAGAAGATAGGTAGCTATGCAGAATAACACCAGGGACAATCCCGTGAGGCACAACACGCTCACTGCCCCAAACGCGGATACCCACCACTCACTCGTCATTCTGTCCTCTCTAGTGAGACCACGGTCATCTCCCTTCTCCCACGAGTGCTTCCAGAACCTTGATGGGGGATAGTCTCAATGGGGCTAGCCCGCAGCAAGGGTGGTAATTGCCCCTGCTATGCAGATTCTCTCAGAGTCCCTCACCACCTGCATCATCTCCTGTCTTGTCCCTCATTCCTCGCGTGGGAGTCCTGGTTGTTTCACAACTCCACCTCCGCCGTCCGCTGCCGTCCCAAGTTCACCTGTTCCTACACGACGGCGGATAGTCGCTACCGCCGCCAGCGGTTCCGGTGGGGCCAGCGTAGGGCGTATTTCATCTCCTCGACGACGTTGAAGACGATGGGGCAGATGAAGGTGTTGCTGATGCGGCTGATGCTGGCGGCGCGGAAGTCGTTGTGCAGGTGGGGATATTCGCGGCAGGAGGTGGGGCGCGCCTCGTAGACGCGGCACAGGTTGCCTTCGAGCAGCGGGCAAGGCGCGGGCAGCAGCCAGCGCCCCCCGTAGTCTTCGTCGAACTCCAGGTAGGCTTCCTGGAAGGCCGTGATGGTCATCCCAAGCGCGTCGGCCAGCCGTTCGATGTCCGCGTCGTCTACCTCGGTAGTCGTCTTGCGGCAGCAGTTGGCGCACTGGGTGCAATCAATCTGCGCGGTGATGTCGTCGGCCAGTTCGCGCACGACCGACATCAGCCGCTCGTCGTCGAAGTCGAACTCCAACTTGATCCAGTCGCGGAAGGCCCAGTTCTCGTCCTCCCGCTCCTCGGCCAGGCGCTCCACCTCGCGGGGATCGGCGACCAGCCTCGTCGCTTGTGCGCCTTCCTCCTCGTCCCAGTCTTCCCCCTCATCGTCCCAGAGGTCCAGGCCATCTTCAGAGGCCAGCAGCAGGTCGTAGAAATCGTCCACCGGCTCCTGAGTGACGAAAACCGTCACCGGGGTGCCCTGGGGCAAGGGGACTTTCAGTTCTACCCGGCCATCTTCCTGAACCTCCACCTCATATTTCAGTGGCTCTTGCATAATCTCACCTCCGTTTTGACTAACCAACCAACTACAACCCCTCTTTGGCGACCAACTCGCGCCCCAGGTCAATCAGTTCCTGGATGGCGGCGATGAACCCTCCGGCGGCTTCGACGCTGGGGGGCGGGGCTACCTCCTCGTCCTCGGCCGGCGGGGCGGTGAGGACGCGGACGCGGGCCACGCGGGCGGCCAGGTCAGTGGGGACGCGGCCGGGGGAGACCAGTTCCGCCTCCACCAGGCGCGGGGAGGGTAATTTGTCGTCGGGGGTACGCTCTTTGAGGAGGGACAGGTGCGCGTTGAGTGACCAGGCGAGGGCCTGTCGCACGGGGCGCATCACTTCCTCCGGGAAGCCACCCTGCAACACGACGGACGCCAATTTGAGCCGCTTGTCGGCTGTGTCGAGGCCCTTGTTGGCGCGGCGTAGCCGCCTTTCTAGTGTTTTGCGCTCGTCGTCGCGGGCTGGGGTGGGGATGGCCGGAGCCTGGTAGAGGGTGGTGACCTCGGCCGTTTGCTCCATCGCTCCGCCAGTGAGGGCCGATAGCGCCCGATAGCCTTCCTGCTCCATCAACAACAGCCCCGGCGCTGAGAAGTCGCCATAGTGTTCGTTGAGCAACTGCTCGACCTTAGAGCGCAGTTTGGCCGGTTCGCGGTCCACGACGACGAGGACGTTCCCATCAGAGGGAGCGGAGGGGAGTTGTGGAGCCTGGCGCACCAGGAGGATACGGCCCGGGTAGTGTCCCACCAGCAGGTCGGCGAAGCCCTGCAACGTGGGTGCAGGCACGGCTTCTGGTTTTGCCTCAGCTACGGTCGGTTCGAGCACCAACTCTGGCTTGATTGCTTCCCGGGCGCCCAACAGCACTTCGAGCCGTTGCAAGACACCCTGTCCGGTGTCCTTGAATGAGAGGTCGGTGACGGTGCTGTCCTCGTTGAACGCCGCGTCGAAGACGGC
>Ga0114918_10001904_pt1 | contig 18750 bp, 21 predicted proteins | sample LantaG_FD_87015 | JGI IMG/M metagenome (GOLD analysis project Ga0114918, IMG submission 87015) | Deep subsurface microbial communities from Baltic Sea to uncover new lineages of life (NeLLi) - Landsort_02402 metaG | ecosystem: Environmental > Aquatic > Marine > Oceanic > Sediment | place... | reverse complement strand
CAAGTGGAACTAATGGTACAAGTGGAACTAATGGTACAAGTGGAGTAAATGGAGCTAATGGTACAAGCGGATCATCTGGATCATCCGGTACAAACGGAACATCTGGATCAAGTGGTACAAACGGAACTTCAGGAACAAATGGTACAAGTGGAGTAAATGGGGCAAACGGAACTAGTGGTTCAAGCGGATCATCCGGTACTAATGGAACAAGTGGTACAAACGGAACAAGTGGAGTAAACGGAGCTAATGGGACCAGTGGTTCATCTGGATCTTCAGGAACAAATGGAACTTCAGGTAGCTCAGGTACAAATGGTACAAGTGGAGTAAATGGAGCTAATGGTACAAGCGGATCATCTGGATCATCCGGTACGAATGGAACAAGTGGATCATCTGGATCATCCGGTACGAATGGAACCTCAGGTACAAACGGATCATCAGGCAGTTCAGGTACAAACGGCACTTCAGGATCATCTGGTACAAACGGAACATCCGGTACTAATGGTACAAGTGGAGTAAATGGGGCAAACGGAACCTCAGGATCAAGTGGATCTTCAGGTACAAACGGAACAAGTGGGGTAAATGGTGCAAACGGCACCTCTGGATCTTCAGGATCAAGCGGTACTAATGGTACAAGTGGAGTAAACGGAGCTAATGGAACCTCTGGATCATCTGGATCTTCAGGTACTAATGGAACTAGTGGTTCAAGCGGATCATCCGGTACAAACGGTACTAGTGGGGTAAATGGTGCCAATGGTACTTCAGGATCAAGCGGATCTTCAGGTACTAACGGAACTTCAGGTACAAACGGTACTAGTGGAGTAAACGGTGCAAACGGAACTTCAGGATCATCTGGCTCTTCAGGAACTAACGGTACTAGTGGAACTAATGGTACTAGTGGAGTAAATGGTGCAAACGGCACTTCAGGATCATCCGGTTCTTCAGGTACAAATGGAACAAGCGGAACTAATGGTACAAGCGGAGTAAACGGAGCTAATGGAACGTCAGGATCAAGCGGATCTTCAGGTACAAATGGAACTTCAGGAACAAACGGAACAAGCGGAGTAAACGGTGCAAACGGCACCTCTGGATCTTCAGGATCAAGCGGTACTAATGGTACTAGTGGAGTAAATGGTGCAAACGGCACTTCAGGATCATCCGGTTCTTCAGGTACTAACGGAACTTCAGGTACAAATGGTACAAATGGTACTTCAGGTACTAATGGAACTAATGGAACTAGCGGTACAAACGGAACCTCAGGTACAAATGGTACTTCAGGAACTAACGGTACTTCAGGTACTAATGGAACCTCAGGGACAAATGGTACAAATGGAACCTCAGGAACTAATGGAACCTCAGGTACTAACGGTACTTCAGGTACTAATGGAACCTCAGGTACAAATGGTACTAATGGAACCTCAGGGACAAATGGTACTTCAGGGACTAATGGTACTTCAGGGACTAATGGTACAAACGGTACTTCAGGAACTAACGGTACTTCAGGGACTAATGGTACTTCAGGAACCAATGGAACCAATGGTACAAATGGAACTAGCGGTACTAATGGTACTTCAGGGACTAATGGTACAAATGGAACAAGTGGACTACTTACATTAACAGGGACTACTGATAACGGAGTAATTACCCTAAACAGTTCTGCACCAAACGGTACTGTTGAATCAAAGCTTATTTTTGATGGAACCTTAAAATTAACAGCACCATTAGCATTTGATTTTGCAAACTTAACTACATCTAGTGGGTTTGGATTAATAACCTATCTAGGAGGGGGTTCTTCATTTACAGCAGGAAATATATATACGTTAAATAGCAGTAATTCCTGGGAAGCAGCACACGCAGATAACCTTGGTACTTATTCCACAGGCATACTAGCTTTAGCTTTAGGATCTACACCAGCCTCAGGTATGTTACTACAAGGATTTTGTAGATTTACAGGAAACTCTCTATACACTGCAATGTCAACGTATGGAGTACCACTCTATCTTCAAGCAACTCTTTCACCACCAGGTAAATTTACACAAACTCCTCCATCTAATTCCGGAGAAATGGTAAGAGTGGTTGGATATGTTGCAAGTACCGCAACAGATGTAATGTGGTTTGACCCAGACCAGACGTGGGTAGAAATAGCTTAACCTTAATATTTATAAAATGAATCATACTTGGTATATAAGAGACTTAAAAAGAACACCTACTAGCGAGGTAGTGACTAAGGTAGATTACGAATGTAAAACACAAATCAACCTACAAGGACAAAGATTCCCAGTAGCAAAGAACTACTACGGAGAAGTAATACTAACTACAGGTTCAGTATCTGACCCTAATTTTATTACTTATGAAAATTTAACCGAGAATGTAGTTTTCGGATGGATAACAGGCAGTATTGATACTACAAGTATAGAAACACAAAACTCAGCTTCAATCGCACAAAGAATACAAACATTCCTACAGTTAGAAGCTGAAAAAACTGAAGAAGACGGCCTGCCTTGGTAAGGTAAACATACTATGAACTACTTATCACAAAATCTGACACATACGCAAGAAACAGTACCTTACACCCAAGAAGGAGAGATTAGAACATTTAATCAAGATACTTCAGAAGATGAACTTGTCTGGCATAGAGATAGAGAGGATAGAATTATAGATCCATTATCTCCGACAGATTGGAAGTTCCAGTTTGATAACCAGACACCGGTAAACATAACAAGACTGCTATTTATACCTAGAGACACATACCACCGAGTAATTAAAGGAACAGGTGACTTAATAATAAGAGTAAAGAAACTATGAAACTAACAGATATAATACTAGAAGGCTGGACACCAGACACAAGTGTATTTAACGGAGTAACAACCGATAAAGAGGTTGCAGGAAGTACAGACAACAAAGAAGACTTCTTTAAACACATAGATAACCTACCAGACACAGTTAGCAGTATTAAAGTACCTATTAACACTAAGAACTTTAAAACAAGTTCTGACGAAAAAGTAATAGAGAACTCCCCTGGGTATAAGGAAGAGATAAAAGCCATAGTAGATAAATTAGACGCTGAGTACCAAGAAAAAGGGCAGAAAGTGACTACGTACACTCTAAATGCATTCGGATATAAAGAAGATAGGTTATATATAGACCTCAGAACAAAACAAAGCGACGAGTTCGGTAAAGCAATGAGTCGAGGAGATTACGGTTCGTTAGACTAACACTTATGAAGTTATCTAAAATTATACTTGAAGGTCCTTTAGAATATGATCCTGCTTTTAATAAACAAGTAGATAATATACAAGATAGAGGAGGTAAGTACCTAGGATCAGGAGATTACGGCTCAGTATACCTTCTAAACGGCAGAGCTGTAAAAATAACTACAGACGAGATTGAACTAGAACATGCAGAAATACTTAAAGGAAAAAAGACTAATAATTTCGTATACATTTACGATGTAGATAGGTTAGAGGATAAGTTAGGTATTATTACTATGGAGGTAATGGGAGAGTATAAAGGAGAAATACCGAATGAGTTTATAGATGCTTTAGAGAAGGAAGCAGAGAACCTTAATATAGACCCAGAAGAATTAGATATAAGACCAGATAACTTCATGATACATCCAAAATCAGGGAAGTTAAAAATGACTGACGTTTAGTTGGCGGACTGTAAAAAAGTTCTTATATTATATAATTAAATGTTATAAATGGATTATACCTTCTTATTAGGTTCAATAGAAAACGTATTAGGCAAGAGTAGTAAAAGAGCTAAAGATAATTATGCTTTTCACTGCCCTTTCTGTAGTCACCGTAAACCTAAGCTAGAGGTTAGTATGGTTACCAACGACCAAGGTAAGAATTTCTGGGAGTGTTGGGTGTGTAAAACACGAGGGCAATCTATATATTCCCTACTAAAGCAGTTAAATATACCAAAGAATGAAGCGCAGGAGGTACTTAAGTACGTTAAAAAAGGAAAAAAGTACGAGTATAAGAATGATGAGGTAGTTGAACTTCCGAAAGAATTCCAAGAACTGTATACTGCTAGTAAAGAGTCTGTAATCGCTAATAAAATAAGAAAGTACCTATATGAGAGAGGATTTAGCGACAATGATTTTATTAAATATAATGTTGGATATACAACAGGAGGAGAATATGGAGGACGAATCATTATTCCAAGTTATTCTGAGTCCAATAGGCTCAATTATTTTATTGCAAGAACTTATGAAGGAAACTACTTTAAGTATAAAAACCCAGTAGTCTCTAAAGATATAGTATTCTTTGAAAACTTAATTAACTGGGAGAAACCAATAATACTCTGTGAAGGTGTTTTTGATGCGATAGCAATTAAGAGAAACGCTATACCACTGTTAGGAACCACCCTAGCCCCGTCGTTATGGAAAAAACTATTAGGAGGAGGTACAACAGATATATACATAGCATTAGATAGAGATGCTCAAAAACACGCTATGAAGATTGCAGAAGATCTACTAGCAGCAGGATTTAAAATATTTCTATTACAACTACCAGACAAAGATCCTTCAGAACTAGGATTTAGAACAATAACTAAACTATTACAATCAGCAACAGAACTAAACTTTAAACAAATAATGTTGCAAAAATTAGATTTATGATAAAACAAGGAACAGATGTGTTAAAAGAACATGAGAGTAAGAGGTTAACTTTTGACGCTAAGTTAAAGCAAATTAACTTTCTTAACAGTAGAATGTATAAACGCGCTGAGAATAAATATTACCCTTCAGTCACTACAATATTACAGTACATGCCCAAGAACAGGTTCTTCCAAACCTGGCTCAAAGATGTAGGACATAACTCCGATATTATAATGAGGAAAGCTGGGAAAGAAGGTACACAAGTACACGAAGCATCAGAAAAACTTGTATTAGGGGAAACAGTAGAATGGTTAGATCAGTACGGAAAAGCAAAATACAGTGAATTAGTATGGAGTATGATATTAAAGTTCGCAGACTTTTGGAACGAAACTAAACCAGAACTTATTTCAACTGAAGACTTCGTATTCTCAGACGAACACCTCTACGCAGGTACTGCAGATTTAGTAGTTAAGATAGACGGAGAGACATGGTTACTAGATATAAAAACATCTAACGCACTACATAAATCATACGACCTACAATTAGCAGCATACGCAAAAGCAATCGAAGAGCAAAAAGGAATCAAGATAGATAGAACGGGAATTATCTGGTTAAAAGCATCTACTAGAACAACTTCAACTAAGAAAGGAGTAATGCAAGGTAAAGGATGGCAGGTAAAAGTTATAGACAATATTGATGAGAACTTCAGACTATTTAAACTCATATACGAACTATACAGTCTTGAAAACAAAGATGTAATTCCTAAATACAAGACCTACCCAACATCTATTAAGCTATAGGGTACTATTTATTAGTATATAAATTTGCGAACTACAACTATTTTTCGTATATTTAGCTAAAACAATTAGTATGGGAGGAAATATATTTGATTCAACAAAGCCGATAAAAAAGGAACACATTAAACCTACGATGAAGAACTTCCTTATACAATTTAAGGAGGTTTTTCCAAAGGCAGAACCTTACTTCGGGGGAATGAAAACACTAGGTTCGGTAGGTAAGAAAGACTACTCAGGAGATATAGACCTAGCTTTATCTGGTAAATCATTCGATAATATCGAAGATTGGGGATTAGATAAGGAATATGTGACTAAGCTGTTTGACGGATTTAAGAAAAGAGCAAGGACAGCAACAGAAGAGCAGTTAATGAAACGAGCTGTAATAGTTGCTATAGCTCAAAAGATAGAAGGATCTAACTCCGATATACTAGTAGACGTAAAAGGCTCTGGAGCAGGAGCATTGTTCTTAGCATTCCCACAATTTGATGAGAATAACGAAGAAGTAGGAGACAACGTGCAAATCGATGTAAATGTAGGGGACGTAGATTGGTTAGAATTTGCATACTACTCATCAACTTATAAAGGAAACGTTAAAGGATTACATAGAACACAGCTAATGCTAGCTATGTTTGCGAATAAAGGATATATCTTTTCTCATAACTACGGAGTTAAAGATAAAGAAACTCAAGAAATAGTAGCTAATAATCCAAAACAAGCTATAGAACTACTTAATAGGGAATATAACATTGATTTAGACTTAAGTACACTATCGGACTACTTTAAGTTAATAGAGGTACTAAGAAATAATCTAAGTAGAGAAGAGCTTGAAGAAATACTTAACAGGTATATTAAAATACTAGACTTTACAAGAACGGACATACCAGAAGACTTACAAGATTACTGGATAGAGAAACAAGGAGAGTTAGGACTGAAAGGTAAATTTCTACCAGACACCTCTAACCTATTTAAATATAAAACAGTATAACATGTCAGGAGTAGCAGGAGGAAGCAGAATAGAAAAATCAGACGTACAGAGAACATTTGACAAGTATACTAAGGAGATTCTAGAAAAGATACCAGGATTCAAGAAAGCTAGTCTATCTGGATCTGTAAAAGTAGGTACTAAACCTGATTACGGAGATTTAGACTTAATCACTTGGTTTGAAGGTGAAGATAAAAGAGAAGTAAAGCAGAGGATAATAAAACTAGTCACATCTCAATCCGACAGTGTTATAGTACCTTTTAAAAGCGAAAAGTACTCCGGTAAAAAATATTACAACTCAGGTGAGATAATTACAATACTTTACCCTATAGAAGGAAAACAAGATGAATATATTCAAGTAGATAATATTATAGCACTAACAGAAGAAGAGCACAGCTTTAAAAATAACTTTCTAGACCTACCAGCAGAAAAACAAGGGCTAATATTAGGACTAGTAAAAATAGTACTTCTAGAAAAATCCCCAGAAGAGGTATTAGCCTCTCTAGGTATAACAGACACTCCAACATTAGCTGATGATGAAGAATTAGAGTTTAATTTAAGTTCAGGTAAATTAACGTTAAGGAAAGTAAAATTAAAAGACTATAAAACAGTAAAGAGAGAGGATTTATGGAGTTCGACAAATTGGGAAGATATTAAGACACTACTCAAGGGTGTGGAGCTAGAAGGTACTTTTGAAGAACTTCTTGACGATATTAGAAACAAACTTAAGAACCCAAGATCAAAAAATAGAATAAAAGGAATCTTTAATAGTATGATATCTGTTAAGTCTGGAGAAGTAGGTACACCAAAAGGAGATAATAAAGAGAAAGCAATTGATAAAGTGAATACACTATTAGAAGAAGCAGGAACAGGTACTATAGGTCTCTACGCAGGAGGCTTTAAACCTCCACATAAAGCTCACTTTAACAATGCTAAATTTCTAGCAAAGAAAGTAGATAGTTTGGTTATCTTTATCGGACCTAAGGTTAGAGAAGGAGTAAGAATTACAGCAGAACAGTCTAAAGATATATGGCAGATATACAGTAAACATATAAGTACCCCTGTAAAGATAATTATTTCAGAAACTTCACCCATAAGAGATATTTACGCTTTCGCTGATGAAAACTTAGACAACTACGAAAAGATAATCACAGGAGCATTACCAGAAGAAATTAAAAAGTTTGCATACTTCGAGAAAAATAAAGATAAGTACAGTAATGTAGAGATACTAGAACTACCTAGAATAGGTAATATAACAAGTAAGTTCTCTGCTACAAGTGTAAGAGGGTCAATACATTTCTTAAAAAGAGGAGAATGGATCCCAACAGAACTTTCAGAGAAAGATAAAGAAATAGTAATAGGTATTGCAATGATGAATGCACCCTCAGAAAAAGAAATACAAATGCAAGAAGCGCTAGATAATAAACTCGATAGTATGTTTACTTCGGAAGAACAAGTCGAAGAAGGTATGAATGGAGCAGCAATAGCTCCAACAGGAGTAATACAGTCTAGTAACAGAGCTAAGCTAGTAGATATATACAAACAACTAGGAACCGCTATTGATAATCAAGAATTCGAAGTCGGGTTTCATCAAGATCATATAAGTATTAGGATTAAAGATGAAAACAGGAAGCTAGGTTACGACTATACTCCGTATATGGCCTCTATACTAGAGTATATGATTGATGAAGGTATGAACATACTACCACTACCTGAAGTCAAGGTAAAAGAAGACATTACAGAATCCGCCAACTTCTTCGGAAAAACTGCATACTACGACTCTAACAATAAAGAGGTTGTGCTATATGTGAAAGACAGGCATCCTAAAGATGTAATGAGATCTTTTGCACATGAAATGATTCATCACCTGCAAAACCTCGAAGGGCGATTAGGAGGTGTAGCAACTTCTAATACGAATGAAGATAGTTCATTAATGGAATTAGAGAAAGAAGCATACCTACAAGGTAATATAACTTTTAGGAACTGGGAAGATAAAGTAAAGAACGTAGAGAAAGCAATAGAAAGCGACAAGATTGAATGTGATAAATGTGGTTGGAGTTGGAATGTAGTAGATGGCGGTAATGATCTATTTATATGCCATAAATGTGGGCACGATAATAAACCAACAGGTAGATAAGTTGGTTAATTGTATATTTTTTCGTATATTTAGATATGGAAAAAAAGGTTACAAAACAAGATATCGCTAATCTAACAGAGAAGTATATCAAGACAGTAGAAGAGTATTACGGAAAATCAAACCACCAGGAAACTACCCCGTATGTGTATATAGGAGACTGTGATTTTACCGACGTTAAAGGAGAATTCTGCCATATAATTAACGAGATAACAGTATATTGGGAGAATATCGGAAGTTTAGAGGAGTTAATACGGGTGATAGTACATGAGTACCAACATTACCTACAATCCCCTAGCTGGATGACAAGGTACTATAAAATGGGACATACATATGAATCTCATCCATACGAAGTAGCAGCGTATGCAGAAGAGGAAAATTGGAAAAAAATATGGGAAGCAGCAGCATAGTAGAGTTATTGGAAGCTTATCCAATACCAGAAGAAAAAGAAATACCGCCGTATAAGATATACTGTGATATGGATGGAGTATTAACAGACTTCCAGAAAAGATTCGAACACTTCACAGGAATGTTACCAAAAGCATATGAAAATAAGTACGGTATAGCGGGTTTTTGGAATCTAATAGATGTAGAGGTAGGCATTAAATTCTGGTCTGATATGGACTGGATGCCGGAAGGTAAGAGATTGTGGAATTTTATAGAGAAATACAATCCCGACTTATTGACTTCTCCTTCTAAAGATGATAGTTCTAGACTAGGTAAGAAGCTATGGGTAAAAGAGAACTTAACACCTCTACCTAACGTTATATTCTCTTATTGAGAAGATAAGCAGAGGTACGCTAATCCCACTAGTATACTCATAGATGATAAGAAGTCTAATATTAACGAATGGATAGCTAGAGGAGGTATAGCATTAAGATGTAAAGACGGTAATATAGATAATATTATAGATGGTTTAATAAAATTAGGATATGAATAAAGACTCAGTACTAAAGAAAGAATTTAAAAAAGAAGACGTCGCTAGAGTACGTAACCTAGTTAATAAAGACTACACCTCCGCAACAAAACAACAACTAGGCTATAGTAAGACACAGAAACGGTATAAAGAAGGAGATGTATGGGAAGAGAACGGAAAAAAGTGGACTATTAAGAATAACTTAAAACAGAATATAACTAAACTAGATGCAGCTAAAAAAGCATTGAGATTACCGTTAAGGTGTCCTAACTGTGGAGGACCTATGAAACATCATCTAGCTAAGAAGATGTATAAGATACATGGATACTGCTTTGACCCATGTACAGTAGAGATGGAAGCTAAACTAAGAAGAGCAGGCTTATACGAACAATACGAAAAACGTATGATGCAAGGCAATATGAAGGTCTTTATTAAGGACATAGAAGAATGGGCAGAAGGACTTGTAGCAGGTAAGGTAGAATCTTTTGTAACAGAACAAGGAGATGTTGAAAATTGGAGTACAAATACTGCAAAACAGAAAGAAATTGTTAAGAGCGTCAAGGAATATACCGAACAACTCAAGGAACATATAACTTAACATATTTATAGTTATAAACAGCCTACAAAATGACTCAAAAACAGATTTTAGAACAAGTATTAGTTGAACTAAATTCCATTAAAAAAGATATGCCAAACGGCGAACTTGTACAACTACAAAAAGACGTTGCATCACTCACTGAAAGCTTCTCAGAAATAAAATACACCTTACTTAACCCAGAAGACGGAGTAATAGTAAAGACAAACCAGAATACACAATTCAGAAGAAGTATGCAGGCAGGTGAGAGGGAATATAGAGATAGGGTATTAGAATTCGAACAACTTAAGAGATGGCAATCCAACGTCACAAAAGCACTATGGATCGCCTTCGGAACCATAACCGGGATAATACTAAAATTACTATCAGAAATAAAATAAACTATGAAACTCTCTCAAATAATACTTAACGAAAGAAAAAAACAAGATATAAGTCAGAAATGGGCTGATGATAAAGGTCCATTTAAAAAAGGAGACGAATGGCAAGAGATAGGTATCGTAACAGAGCACGAAACAGACCCGGGATTAGAACTGCAAGTAGGAGACTATAAGACGAATCACTACCATATGTGCCCAGGAGCTAAAACATTATACCAGGATATAGAAGAGAAAGTAGAGGATATGGAGCTAGCAGTAAGAGCTGCTAAACTACAAGATGCGTTATTCGCTATGGAGGAGATGGCGTTAGATAGAGGAGCAACAGAAGCAGACTTATTTGCTGTAGAAACTGTAGCTGCTCAAATTATGGAAATGGCTAAAATGATGGGATTAGAAGAAGAGCACTCATACATACAAGGACATGTGGATAAAGTAAAAGGAGCAGTTAAGTGAAAAAGTCAAAAATAGTACAAGCAATTCAAGAGGTATTAGCAGAAAAGAAAAGACCGGGGTTATGGGCTAATATAAATGCTAAGAAAAAAAGAGGAGAAAAACCATCTCATGGGAACTCTAACGCACATAAAGATGCAGTAGCAGCTGGAAAAGCAATGAAGAAAGAAGGATCAGATCACGAACCAATGAACCCAGGAATATTAAAAAAAAGGTTAGGTGAACTCTCCTGCACAAAGGTAAGAACTGCAAAGGGAAAATTAAAAGACAAGGGAACTACCTACGCAAAAGCACTGCAAAGGTACTTAAACTACCATTGCCAGTAGATAAACAAGATTAGCGAACTATTTATGTATAATAAACACCACAAAGGACAATGACATATCAAGAAATTAAAGACCGCCTATCTCAATGCGAGTTAATACTAAAGAAAGTCAAACAAGCAGATATACAAGATTCAAATAAAAGTCAAGCGCTTGCAGGTAAGATACGAGAAGAGATAGTTACGTTAAAAGAGAGTCTATCTAAAACATATAAAAACGAAATGAACGATAAAGGTACTACAGGAACAGTCTCTACAGACGATGAAGGAGAAGCAGCAGACCTAGCTAAAAAAGGAGTTAACGTACAACTAACCAACGAGAACGAAGGCATGGAGTTTTCAATAGAGGAGACTAAAGCTATCGCTAAAGAAGTAGCTAAGTCATTACTAAGTGCGTTAAGAGAAGTAGGAGATGAAGTAGGAGCAGGTAAGATAAAAAATATAAACCCTAACTCATTTGATATCTTCGTAGAATATAAAAACAACTTCGAAGACGAGTTTACATTCGACATAAAAGACGATACTCTTCGGTTAATTGACTTTTCTTTTGAAAAACCAGTAGGAGAAGTAGGAGTAAAACCTTCCGGAGAAGCTATCGTACATAAGGATGTTATAACTGCAAACCTAGTAAAGCATTTCCAAGCTTTAAACGAACAAGAGTACGCTAAAGATATAGAAGTACAGGCAGACGAAGAAGAGGAATATCAGAAACTAAAGAATAGACAGAACGACGAGATGAACGAAGCACCTCATCAAACAGCATATATTAAAGTACCATCAAACGACTACAAAAACGCTATGACTGTATTAGATGCTAATATAGACCCAACTTACGTTAAGATGGACATAGTAGATAACGATGGAGACGGAAACGTAATCATATACTTTAACTTTAGAGCAAAAGACGCTGGAGAATTTGGAGAAGATGTACCTGCTTTTATACACGATGCAGCAATGGACTTAAAAGCAAACGGTGTAGCAGTAGTAGATGCAAGTCATGATCTAGAGGAAAGTAAGCAGACAGTTAAAGAATTTGGTCCAATGTACGGTTCTCAAAATACAGAATATACTCAAAGTGATGACATTAAAAGGATAGGGGAAATAGACGATCTTTTGATGCATACTGATAACCAAGAAGCTTTTTATGCTTGGGATAGAGCAGCAAATACATATCTAGGAAGAGGAGATGCACAATATTGGGCTGACTTAGATCCTCACGAATTAGAATTAGCTATAGATGATGGAGAAGATATAATTAGAAAGTACAACTTAGAAGAAATAAACGAAGAAGAGAACGACAGACAGAAGTACTTAACTATAATGGATATGTACAAAAGAGCAGGAAGACTAGATAGAGAGAGACTAAAGCCAAAACTAGAAAAAGCAGCTAAGCAATTAGGAATAGAACTACAGTTAAACGAGCAAGGAGTTTTAGAGGTAGTAGAAGGAGAAGGAAACGAAAAAGAACTTGCAGGCAAAGAAATGGTTGACTATATAATGAAGAGATGGGATTGGTCGGAAGAGAAGACATTACAATTTCTCGCTGACAAATTCGGAAACAGCCAAGCAATAGACGAAACTGAAGGACCTGAAGGAGGAGATCTAGATGTTGGACATCAAGATGACGAACCTAATATGCTGAAGAAGGATATTTACGATATCGCTGTATATGCCGCTAAACTGTATAAGCAATTAGACAAGTACGATCAAATGGATGGAGAAATAGACTTCCCTCATTGGTGGCAAGGAAAAGTAATTAAAGCAAGAGAATTCATATCTTCAGCGCAACACTACTTAGAGGCAGAAGAAAAGCAACCTATAATAGACCAACTAGCATTAGAAGGTAAGCAAACAGAAACTCAGTTAAAAGATAAATGGAGAGAGTGGAATAAAAAACACCCACTAGATCAAATTGACTGGAACGAATATAAAGAAGAGCATGAAGACGAGCTTATAAAGGAAGAAAAAGCAACATGCTGTGGAAAATGTGGTAGAGTTCATGTAAAAGGCACAAAGTGTAAAACACCTTACTTAAAAGGAGCAAAACACTGTAGAAACAACAAATAATTCTTTTTTATACTAATAGTATTTCGTATATTTAGAAAATATAAGTCAAATGAAGATAAACAAACAACAGTTTAAGAAAATAATAGAAGAAGCATACATTTCCTACCTAAAAGAAGTAGATGAACCTACACCAGAAGATCCAATAGGAGACGAAAAAGCAGGACAAGAGACAGTTCTCGAAGATGCAACTGATACAATGTTAGAGAAGTTCCCAACATTAAAAGTTACTTTAGTAAAGTTAATGACTAAAGACTATAAGGAATTTATGGCAACAATTGACTGGGTATCGCCTAGACCAACCACCTTTAGAGTCAACCTAACTAACGGACAAGACTTTACATTAAAATGGACAGGTACAAACTTTGAAGCTAAAATACTAGGAAAGAAGTACTACTTAGGTACAATCAACGAATTTGAACAAGCACTAGACAAACTTGCTAGACTCTATCAAGAAGCACCACTTAAAGGAGCAGGAGAAGAAGATGCAGAAGGAGGAGCAGATACAGACTTCGGAGACGGAGGAGGAGGAGAGTTTCCTGGTGAAGAAGGAGGCGGAGAAGCAGGAGGAGAAGATGCTGCATTTACAGATGCAGGAGGCGATGAAGAAGGAGGAGCTGACTTAGGAGGAGAAGAAATAGATTTTGAAGCAGGAGAAGAGCCAGAAGCATAATAATAATAATCATGGAAAACAACTTTAACCTTAGAAAATTCTTAACAGAAAACAAACTTACTAGCTCTGCTAAAATTTTGAATGAATTAGAATTAGAGAATGAATTTACCTTTGCAGATATATTTAATAGTGCTGATACTGGCGACGCTACACTTGAAGATGAAGAAAAGATCATAGCACCTGCAATGGAATACTTACAAGTAAAAAGTGCTAAAGATATGGTACTAGTAGCTTCCGGTAATGACGGTAAGTGGTACAGACCTGGTGATTTTAGAATGGATGGAAGAAAGAGAATAAATCTACCAGATATGAACCTATATAATGGTGTAGGTGAAGGAAATGATGTTAGAATGGGATATACTACAGTAGGAGAATTAAAAAGAAGACCAGTTGTTGGATTTCATGACGACTCTGATGAAATGTTTATATATGCAAAAAAATAAAAAACCAGAAGCATAATAATACTATGAAACTATCAGAGATACTTAAAGAAGAGTTACCTTTCGGAAACGAACCGACAGAAGCAAGAGAAGTAACAGAATTAGCTCCTAAAATAAACGACGCTATAATAAGTATTGATGATAGTATGAGTTATACTCATTTTGCACAAGCAGTTGCTAAGGTAGTGAGAGATGAATACGGAAGTCACTTGTACGGTAAATTCGCTAAAGAACTAATTGACAATTTAAAGTAATAATAATAATAAACATGGAAAATAATTTTAATTTAAAAAAATTCTTAACTGAAAATAAACTTACTAATAATAGTAAGATACTAAATGAAGTATCAGAAAACTTCTTAGACGCCGTATTCAACTCCCTTAACGACATGATGAGAGCAGGAGAAATTTCTGGAGAAGAGTTTGACGCAGCTAAAAACAAGTTAGACAGTAACCCTGCAAGTCTTACACCTTTTGAAAAAAGGAAAGATATACAAGCAGCTGCCGAATCACTACTAAAAGGAGTCAACGAAGTAACTGACAGTGGTGACGAAATGGTACCAAACGATATAATCTGGACAGACGAAGATGAAGATACAGCTAGTCAAGGAACCTTCAACCAAATGGACCAATCAGCAGAGGATCTTGATGGATACGAAGTAGAAGTATTAGGATACAGTCCAAGTACAGGGAAAGCTTACGTAGGTTCAACTTTCGGTTCATACGGAGAAACTGCATTTGATGATGTAGACGATATTAGGCAGATGAACTCGAAGGAAACTGGGTACTATATGGATGCTTTAAAACAATACGAACCAGAGCATTTTAAAAAAATGTCCCAACTAAACCAAGAAACTAACGAAGATCAACAAAGAGATCATCAATTTTCTGCTAATCAAGAAGAAGAAGAAATTGTAATGCAAATAGCTAGAGACGCAATAGCACTTATAGACGAACAACCAGGAACTGACGCAGTATCTGCATTACTAGCGACAATAGAATTCCTTGACGATTAATAATAGTAGTAAAACAAGATATTTATAATAATAATAATAATAATAATATGAGCAACTTTAATTTAAAAAAATTTTTAGTAGAGAATAAGTTAACTAGTAATTCAAAGATACTAAATGAAGCATCCGAAAAATCGGAAGCTTTAGCAAAAGCAAAAACATCTCATAACAAAACAATGAGTAAACTAAAGGGCCAATCTCAAGGTGCTTCTGGTGGAGTTACTCGTGCTCGAGAAGATAAAGAGATAGAGAGGTATGAGAAAGAGGTAGAGAGAATTAATAAAAAATTCACTAATAAAGATGAACAAGTAAATGAAAATTTTGCACCATCTCCAAATGAAAACCTAGGAGTAGAAGAGGCAGATTACTCAGTAGAGAAAGCATTTATCAAAGCTGGTATTGATATGACTAAACCTGTATTTGTAATTGACTCCGAAGCTAGTGGACTAGGTGGCGATAACGTAGATAAGCCTCGCCAAGAAGATGCTAAATACTTAGCTGAGCATATAGATGGCGAAAGACGAGTCTACTTAAGTGAATATCAAGAAGGAGATGATTTCCCCGTATTCTATGAATTTGAAAACAACACAATATTCCCAGAACAAATACCCCAAGGAGCAGAGTATAAACTATGCGTTTCTTTTGCAGAAATTAAGGACTATTCAATACTACAGTAACAAGTTAACTGTTAATGAACACAATAGATAAAGTCTTATTAGAATGGTCACTTAAGACCGATAAAGGATATCCTGATCTTAACTCAAAAGAAGATATGGATTTATTTGAATCTATGTTTGGCTTTAACTTCATTTCAGAAAACGCTTTTGAAAGAAAAGTGAGACAGAAAATAGTAGACGTTGCTCCTAACGATCTAGAAACTAGATCAGACGACTATAGAATAGGGAATAAGAATAAAATAGATGCACCTACCTTTATCAACTACATTAAAACAGCATACCCCGAGGCAGAAGTAGAGATAATACCGCCAAGACAAGGAAAGAACCGTAGTAGAACATTTAATGCTTTTAGTTTTCAAGTAGACGGTAAAGAAATTAACCTTAACTTAGCAGGCGAAGGAAAAGACCAGCAAACAAGGCAGGAATCAAGCTTGATTAATATAATCAACGAATTCGAGCCAAAACCTTTTACTTTAGTAGGTAACAATAAAACAAAGATAAAAAACGTAACAGGTGCACGTAAAATGTCAGATACAAGAGAAGGAGAAGCTTACGCAGACGTAGTTATTGAAACTACAGAGAGAGAGTATAAAGTTTCTGCAAAAGGTAGTGAGGGCTCCCCTAGCATTGCTGGAGGAGGATTAAAAATGGCGTCTAACCTAGGACCAGGAGTTGAAAAATTTATAAAGGATTTCTACGAAGATGCTTACAGGTATTACGAAGACATATTCAAAGCAAATCCAGAACTAACTCATGATACTAATCTTTATAATCATCGAGAACTTTTTAAAGATGTGAGTAGAGTGGTGCCTCGAGATATACTAAAAACCTTACTAGTAGGAAATGAGAGATTTGGCGGTCCTGTAGATATGTACTATATTGGTCCAATGACTGTAGAGGGTGTAGACAAAGGTAACGAACTTCACGTAGACGGAGAAATTACAACAGTAGAGCAACTTATTAAAAACCACCCAACCGTATACGCCTTCATTAGAAAACGAGAAGGCAACTTTTACTTTACAAGTAGAGAGGAATCGATACCTGCAAACAAAGCTTTGAAAGTACGTATGATCTTCTCCAAAACTCCTAACAGTTCAGGATTTCAATCTCGCTTCGGTATGAACTTTCAAAAGAGAGGCTCCCTAATATAGTAAAAAGGACTAAACTAACACCCACAGCTTTTATTATACACAAGCTATTTATATAAAATAGTTATAGAATGGCACAGGACATAAAAAAGATTATTGCACAAGAGTATTTAAAATGTGCTAAAGATCCAGCATACTTCATGAAGAAGTATTGCTACATCCAACACCCTACAAGAGGTAGAATACTATTCAATCTTTACCCTTTCCAATCAGAAGTATTACACTTATTTAAAGATAATCAATTTATCATTACCCTTAAGTCAAGACAGTTAGGTATCTCTACTTTAGCTGCTGCTTATAGTTTATGGTTGATGCTCTTCCATAAAGATAAAAACGTACTAGCACTAGCAACTACACAAGCTACAGCAAGAAACTTAGTTTCTAAGACTATGTTCATGTACGACCAACTACCTAAGTGGTTAAGATTACCAGCTAAGGAAAAGAATAAATTATCTCTAAGACTTAAAAACGGATCAAAAATAACAGCTAAGTCTTCAAATGCAGATGCTGCTAGATCTGAAGCAGTATCCCTGTTACTTATAGATGAAGCAGCGTTTATAGACAACATTGATGAAACCTTTACTGCTGCACAACAGACACTTGCAACCGGTGGACAATGTATGGCCCTATCAACTCCTAACGGAATCGGTAACTGGTTTCACCAGACATGGGAAAAAGCAGAGACAGGAGAAAATTCCTTCTTACCAGTAAGATTACCGTGGACAGTTCATCCTGAAAGAAACCAAGTATGGAGGGACCAACAAGATAGAGACTTAGGACCAAGAATGGCAGGACAGGAATGTGATTGTGACTTCCTTGCTTCTGGAGAAACAGTATTCGAACCAGAAGATTTACTATTCTACGAACAAACCTATGTAACCGACCCAGCAGAGAAGAGAGGTTTAGATAACAATTTATGGATATGGGAACAACCTGACTACTCTAAATCGTATATGGTTGTAGCAGATGTCGCTAGAGGTGATTCAAAAGATTATTCTGCATTCCATGTATTTGACATAGAAACCTGTGTACAAGTAGGAGAGTATAAAGGTAAATTGTCTCCGAAAGATTTTGGAAACGTACTCGTAGCAATATCATCTGAATACAACGACGCACTCCTTGTAGTGGAAAATGCAAATATTGGATGGGCAACAATAGAACAGATATTAGAAAGAGAATACCGTAACTTATACTACAGCGCAAAGAGCCAAACAGAGACAGTAGAGTCGTATATGAGGAAGTTTGAAAGAGATCAACTCGTACCAGGCTTCACAATGTCAATGAGAACACGTCCTTTAGTTATTGCTAAAGCAATGGAGTATGTTCGTGAAAAATCCGTAACAATCCAATCAAAACGTACTTTAGGAGAGATGAGAGTATTCGTATGGAAAAACGGAAAAGCACAAGCACAGACCAATTATAACGATGATCTACTAATAGCACTTGCAACTGCACTGTATGTTAGAGACACCGCACTAAAGCTAAGACAGCAAGGAATAGACCTAACTAGAGCACAATTATCCTCTTTCTCTAACCTTAACGCAAAAAATCACGCAATAATAT
>Ga0114918_10001903_pt1 | contig 18750 bp, 4 predicted proteins | sample LantaG_FD_87015 | JGI IMG/M metagenome (GOLD analysis project Ga0114918, IMG submission 87015) | Deep subsurface microbial communities from Baltic Sea to uncover new lineages of life (NeLLi) - Landsort_02402 metaG | ecosystem: Environmental > Aquatic > Marine > Oceanic > Sediment | place: Baltic... | reverse complement strand
CCCGCCGCGGCGCGGGGGGGGGCGGGCGCCCGCCCGCCGCCCACGAGGGGGGGGGGGGGGTGGGGGGTGTTCTTCTCTGTTGCGGGGGGGGGGGGGGTGGGGGGTGTTTTTTTTTTTTTTTTTGAACAAGGTCAATGTGAGTTTTTTTTCTTCTCTCTCTCTTCCGTTTCCGCTCTCTCTTGCTCCCGCGACATCAATATGCCTCTTTCCTCTCTCCATCTTCTTCTCACCGTGAAACGTCTTGTAGTCCGTGAGCGACACGGGCGAGGGCAGCTGCGTGACCTCGATCAGCCCGGCCTCCTCCAGCGCGCGCCGCGCCGCGGAGCTGCCCCCGTCGCAAGCCACCAGCAGGTCGTAGCGGCATTCTTGCTGCTGTTCAGCCTTCCCGTCGCCTTCTCCGTCAACTTCGAAGCGCACCACCCGGGCCTCGGCGTCCAGCGACGCCAGCGGCGCGCCCCAGTGCAGGGAGACGCTCGCCGCCAGCTCCGTCTCAACGTGCGCCGCCAGCGACGAGACCAGGTGCGCTCGGTCGACCATGAACAGTGCTCCTTTCGCCGTCGGGGCGTCGACGTCGGTGTCGTCGTCGGAGACCAGGCCCATGATCATCCTGGGAGGCGGAAGTACGGTGGCGGTGGCGGAAGAAGAAGAAGGAGTTGAAGTTGAAGGAGGAGCAGGCATCGCGGCGCCGGGGAAGACGGCCGTCGCGATCAGCCTGCGGGAGCCCACGACCTTCCTGGCGTCGACGCCGCAGGCGACCAGGGGGCCGAGGGCGCGCTCTGCGCCCACGACCATGCCGTAGCTGTGTTATTTGGTGGGTGGGTGGAGGAAGAGAGGGTGAGAATAAGAAGCAAAAAGGAAGGGAAAAAAGAAGGGGAAAAAAATCCTTCAAAAACAACTCACGTCCTCCTCTCGTCGGTCCCGTCGGCAACCTCGTGCAGGGGCCTCTTTTCGAACAGATCGACCTTCCAGGGCCTCGGCCCGGGGGCCTTGGCGAGCGCGATCGCAGCGGAGAGCCCGCCGGGGCCGCCTCCGACGACGACGGCGCGGAGAGGTTTTGGGGAGGTCGAGGTCGAGGTCGAAGAGGTCGAAGAAGAGGTCGACGAACTCGCTGACGCTCGAATCGATCGCTGCATCGTTTTTTTTTTTTTTCAAGGTTTGCTCGGGCTGCTCTCTTTGGTTGTTTTCTTCGGCCTTGCTCAACAATCGAGAAAGAACACACACGGGAGCTTCCAACTTGCGCAAAAAGGGAGCGACTTGAAAGAGACTGAGTGGTTTCCCCGAGGAGAGAAAATGCGGAAAGGGCAATGCTTTTTTTTGTTGAAGACGGGAGCCGTTGTGGCTTTTTTTTGCATTTTGCACTCTCTCTTTTCTCTTTCTCTCTCTTCTCTCTCTCTCTCTCTCTCGCTTCTCTCTTCTCTCTTTCTCTCTCCCCTTCACAAAACGCTGTTCCTCGCGTCCTCCAGCTTCCTCACCACCTCCAGCGGCGTCCTGTCCAGCGCCTTCGCGATCGCCGCCCTCGCCGCGGCGGGAAGCGAAGAGAAGCGCTCGCACAGGTCGCCGTCGACCACGTGCCTCGAGGGGTAGAACGACGACCTCCACGACGCGTGGTCGCGCCCTGCGAGCTGCGTCGCGCCCGGAGCGTCGCTGCGGAGGCGTGCCTCGAGGCTCAAGAAGAACTCGACGTCGTCCCGCGAAGACAGAGGCAGCAGGGCGCCGATGGAGCCGGACAGCGTGGAGTAGACCAGCGTCTCTCGGGCAGCAGCAGAAGATGCGGAAGGAGCGTCAGCAGCAGCGGCAGCTCCTTCGACGCCGCCGACGCCGACGCCGGCCTGCAGCGTCCCGCGCGAGAGCGACGTCACGGCGTCCCCGACGTAGAAGCTCGCCTCCGTGGCCAGCTTGTGCGGCGCGCCGACGACGGGCGGGGCGCCCGAAGCTCCCATCGCCGCCGCAGCTGCCGCGGAAGTGCCGCTGCCTCCCGCTGCCGCTCCTCCACCACCGAGAGCAAACTTCCCTCCTGTGGGGTCGGCCTCTGCCGCGGCCGACGCCGCAGCGGGCAGGCGCAGCGCCGCGACGGTGCCGAACTTGTCCCCGACGGCCGCCGTGTCGTAGTCCAGCGGCAGCATCGCCGCGGAGCAGGTGACGTGGCGCGGCAGGGCCTCGTCCGCGAACGGGTACAGCGCGTTGTCGGTGCCTCGGTACCTGAAGAGGTGGACCGACTCCTGCGCGTCGCCGGCAAAGACGCGGCCTCCGACGGCAGAGAGCGCGACGACGCGCGAGGGCAAGGGCGCGCCCGAGGCCTCGCACTTGCGGAGAAGTTTTTTACGTCCGGCGTCGTAGAGGCGGATGGTGCGTCCGATCCCGGCGAGCAGCTTGCCTCGGAAGGCGCACAGGGCTCCTGGGATTCCTCCGACGGGCGTCGAGTGGATCAGTTCGAGAGCGGTGGTGGTTGTTTTCGACGACGACGAAGGAGCAGCACCACCACCTTCGCCTCCTGGTCCCGCTCCTCCTCCACTCACGACGCGGTAGAGGTGGATAAACCCTTCCTCCGCCACCACCTCGGGGCTCAGCTGCAGCCTCCGGGCCGTGCCCACGGCGAGCACCGGAGGAGAACCTTTGCCGCCGTACTCGGGGGCGCCGGAGAAGCGCACCGCGCACAGCGAGGTGACGGCCTCGTCGGCGGGGAGCTCGAGCACGGCCCTTGTCGCCAGCGTCCTGCCGTCCACGACGCGCAGCGCCGAGGCCCAGGCTGTTGAGGAAGAGGAAGAGGAAGCTTCTTCTTGCCGCGTTGCCCTGGTGGCGCCAACCCTCTCCCGGGCTGCCGCGGCCTCCTCGTCAAACTCCACCCCTCCTCCGTCTTCGTCGCCGCTTCCTCCGTCCCTCTCGGCCGAAATGACGTCGTGGTCGCTCTCGGCGACAGCCACGGCCCCGATCTCCGGGAGCAGCGCCAGCCTCCTCGGGGTGTACCGCAGCCTCGTCGTCGTCGCGGTGAAGCCGCCAGAAGCGCCGCCGATCCCGGCCTCGAGCGAAGCCCGCTCGAGCTGCAGGACGCGCAGGTCGCCGCCGCCGACCGCGCAGACGCCGCCGGAGCCGTCTGGGCACGCGTCCGACGCGAAGGGGGCCGCGTGGTCTACCGGGGCGTCGCCGGGGGGGCTCAGGGGCACCATGGCGTAGCGTCCTCCGGAGGTATGGGCCAGCCAGGCCCTCGACGAGAGGGCGAGCATGGCCCTCGAGGAGGTCGAGTTCTTCTCTCCGCCTCCGCCGAGTTGCAGGGGCACCAGCTTGGGCGCCCTCGTGCCCAGCAGCCTACTCCTCGCGTCGCTGAGCTGGCCCGTGATGCGGTCGACGGCGACGCGGAGCAGGATGCCGTTAGCGAGCCCGGCGTGGAGGTAGAGGCCAGAGTCGTCGGTGGCGTCGGCGATCGCGGCAGCGTTGTCGGAAGAAGGGTTTGAAGAATCAAAACTACTACTTCCGCTCGTCGCGTCGAGCAGCAGCAGGCTCTCTGGCGGGGATCCCGTCGCCTGAACCGCCAGCGCCTTGAGCCCGTCCCCCGGGTCCAGAGACAGCACGCGGACCGTGCCATCGTAGGCACCCACGGCCAGGAAGCGGGACCTGATCCTGCCCTCTGGCACCGGAGGAATATCGACAGCGCCGACGTCGGCGCCGATCTCCTTCCGGTCGACCTCGAGGAGAGAACCTCCGCTGCCGCCTTCTCCGCCACCTCCGCCGGCATTGCCGTCGAGCTCAAAGGCCACCACCTCGCCGCCGGCCAGGGCCAGCGCCACCTGCCTGCCGTTCGAGGTGGCCGCCACCACGGCCCTGCGTCCCGGGGCGCGCCACTCGACGGGGCCGCGGCCGCCGGCGCGCACGTGCCTCAAACCACCAGGGTGCGCTTGCACCAGGGAACCGTCGGCCAGCGCGCCGGCGAAGAGCGTGCGCGTCCCGCCCGAAAACCCCGAGTCCGAGACTTCTTCGACGGCGTCCCCGACCGCCAAGACCAGCGTGGCGTTGGTGAAAGAGACGACAATGTAGGCGTCGGCGGCGTCGTCGCGGTTTCGGCGGATCGTCCAGACGCCCGTGGGGGCCCCCGGGAGCGGCGACGACGCCACCTCGGCCAAGGCCGCCCCCGGCCGCAGCAGCCTGAGCGTGGAGCGTGGCCCGCGGCCGCAGGCGGCGTAGAACGCCGCGGCGGCAGCCGCGGGCGTGATCGCGTGGTGCTGCTGCTGGGACGAGATCGAGCTCCCTTTGAGCGACTTCAGGAGCACCGGCGCGGCGAGCTTGAGGTCGAGCAGCGGCGACATCGAGTCGAGCTCATCCACCAAGACCAAGTTGCGGGTCTCCGTGCGCGGCTCGAAGAGCGGGGGCACCATCGGAGCGTCACCACTGTCGCCGCCACCACCACACGAGCTCGCCTTGGCCTCCGCGGCGTCCGCGTCGTCCCCCAGCCCGGAGAACTGGAACAGGCCGTGGTTGCCGAACTCGGAAGCCAAAAACAGGAAACCCGTCCGCAGCACGCACAGCGAATTCGAAGGAGGGATCGTATCGAAGTAACGCACGACGACGTCGGTGACCTTTTCGTTCCCGCTTTCTTTCCCGCCGGTCTCGAGCGTGACCTTGAAGAGGTCGCCGTACTCGGTCTGGATCAGGAAGAAGAACATCGACTTCTGCTTGTGCGACGCAGCGGCGACGACGAGCGTGCCCCGGTGCGCGGGCAGCGACTTGCGGCGCGGGAGCGGCACGCGGAGCTCGCCGTCGTTGGAAGAGGAGGAAGCAGCAGAGCCGTTCGCCGCATCAGAACCACTCCCAAGCTCGATCGCCGCGGCGCAGCTGCGGTAGATCAGGAAGTTCTCGCAGCAGACCAGCACGCCTCCGGGGCCGTCTCCGCCACCGGGCACGGCCAGAAGCAGGTTGGCGCCGTTGTCGACGGGGAGCGACGAGATGCGAGAAACATGGTTGAGGCCCAAATCGAGCCGGTAGAGCGACAGCGATTTGCTCGCCGTGGCCGCGGCCTCGCCGGTCGCGTCGTCGTCGGCGCCCGTGTAGTCGAGCTCCACCGCGGCGAAGACGGGGTTGTCGAAGCCGACGTCGAGGCCGGCGACGGCGAAGGTGATCGCCCTCGACTTGTTCGCCTCGAGCGGCGACGAGATCGTGAGGTGGGACGAGGACGACGAAGGAGAGGAGCCAGCGCCAGGAGCAGCACCAGCACCAGGAGCAGCACCAGCACCAGGAGCAGCAGCGCTTGTCGTCGTCTCCCTGTTCAGGACGTAGATCAGCTTGGCCTTCTCGACCGCGGCGACGACGGCGGCGCGCCCGCGCGGGTCGGCGGCGACAAACTGTCCGGGCACCACCCTCCGCACGCCCGTCTTGCCAAAGGTTTCCTGGTGGACTTTCAAGAAGGCCCGCCTGCGCGGGTCGTACTCGAGGATCACCAGTCGCCCCGAGTCGGAGCCCACGAGCACGACGTCGCGCGCAGACCCGGGCAGGCGGAAGGGCGCGATCGAGCGGATGTTGCCGAAGGCGTCGGCCGAGGCCAGCGAGCGGAGCCTGCCCGTCGTCGGGTCCGGGCGGAGGATCTCGAGCGTGGTGGAGGCGCGGACCACGACGATCTCGTGCTGCTTCGGCGCCGAGAACGAGCCGTAGATGGCGAGCTGGAGGTTGAGGTGGCGGGGTTGGGTTTGGGGGTTGAGAGGGGAAAGGAGGAGGGAAGAGGTTGAGAGCGCCGACGGCGAAAGACGACGAAGAAGAAGGGGAAAAAACGAATCATCATCAATTTCTCTTTTCTCTTCTTCCTCTCTATCTCTTACCTGGATGCCCGTCGCCCGCTGGAGCGTCAGGTGGTAGAGGTGCATCGTGTTACCGTCGCTGCTGTTTCAAAGCTGCTGTTTCAAAGAGGACGGAGAAGAAGAAGAACGAAGAAGAAGAAGAAGAAAGAGAAGAAGGCGGCAACGATTGATGGCGATCTCAAATCTCCCTTTTGCTTTCTTTTCTCTTGTCTTCTCTTCTCACTCTTCTTCTCTCGCCACGCCGACTGGCGTCTGCTCGAAGACTTCCGCTCGAAGATGGATAAACTGGCAGCCAGCGAGAGATGGAAACGAGTGAAAGAGAAAGAAAGAGGAAGAGAAAGTGCGTTTTGATCAAAAGCAATTTTTTCTCGAGTGCTTTTTTTCACTCTCTCTTTTTTCACTCTTCGGCATCTCTCTTCGAAGAGGGGACTTCGAATCTTTTCAAAGGCATCCTTTCTCTTTCTTGTCTCTACGCCGCCGAGCATCCGAGCTTCGCGTTCGATCCCGCGACTCGATGCAAAGCTAAATCCCGCAGTTCTCTAACTACACCGATAAGAGAAAGACAAGATGAGGCGGGGAAGGGGCGCAATCGGCGCCTTTCTCATCATCATCGGCGTCATTCTAGCCGGAGCTGCCGCTCAAAACTCGACCTCGACCTCCGACCCTGTCTTCCTCGACCCTCCCACCTCCTCCAATTCCTCCTTCGACGGCTACCTCCTCACGCTCTTCTGGCCCCCGACCGCCCTGCCGCTGAGCGCGCAGGCAGACGCCAAGTTCAGCATCCTCAAGGGCTACGCCGCGCCGGGGATGTGGTCGCTGGGCTTCAGCCCCTTTCGGAATTCTAGTCCTCTGCCGACGGCCGCCTCGAGCGACATTTCTTCCGTCCTGCCGGCCGGGTGCGATTCCACGTCTTTCCCGCCGATGCTCTCGGCGCAGAGCCTGGCCGACGCCGCGCCAGGGTGGAACCTGTCGCTGAGCTACTACTGGTCGCTGCGGGCGGACCGCCAACGGCTGGCCGGGGACGTGCCGTTCTGGCTGGCGCTGTGGAACGCGCCACCTGGCGATAGCGGCAACGGAAACGCAGACGTAAGCCGCGGAGGCGGCGGCGCCTGCTCCGGGCTGGAGCCGCTGCCGTACTTCATGGCCGCGTTCGCCGCCTCGGCGCGGGCCAGGGACCTCGTGGAGGCCGCGGTGCTGTCCCCTTCGGGCTCGACCTCGTCTCTGGGCGTCGTCGCCGCGAAGGGGGGCGCCGCCGCCGCTGCAACGGAATCGAAAAACGCGCCGCCGCTCGCCGTCGACGTCGCCGACGCCGCGGCCTCCCTGGGAGACGCGCTCGTGCCAGGCAGCATGCTCTGCGTGCTGCCTCCTCCCACGAAGAACGCCTCTTCTTCTCAGCAACAGACGCAAATGATGAGGCTCGCGCAGTTCACGCTGTGCGTCGACAAGGAGACGCTCGGGCCCAGGGCCTGCCCCGCCTCTTGGAAGGCCGAGGCCGCGACCCTGAAGAGCTCTCCCTCTCTATCTTCTTCGCTCGTCCCCGTCGGAGGCGCCCTACCGACGGTCACCTCGGCCTTCTCCACGGCGCATGGGCTCAGCGTCGCGCCTGGAGGGGTGCTCGCCTCTTGCCTCGACGACTTCGTATCGTCTTCGACCCCAGAAAACCCGCCTCCTCCTCCGTCGGCCTCGCTGCCGCGCTTCACGGTCGCCTCGGCCAAGAGGCTCATCCCGGGCCTGATCCGGTCGCAGGACCCGGTCACCTTCCAGCCGCTGTCGGTGTGGTACTGGACGCCGTCGTTCCTGGGCCTGCTGCTGTTCGCGCTCGGGGCGCTGGCGGCGGCGGCGGCGCTCGCTGCGCGCGCCGGGCTTGTGCCGGCGCTGTTCGCCGCCAGGTCGGACGCGGTGCGCGTCGTGCGCAACCCGGACGTGCGCGAGCCCGTCCGCGTCCGCTGCGAGCCGTTCGACGTCGCGCGGTGGGCCGAGGTCGCTCCCGCGCTGGCCGCGGTCGTCTCGGATTTGCCCGTGGGCGTCGGGCTCAAGGGCGGCGTCGCGCGCAAGCTGCTCAAGCACCGCGTGGGCGCCACGCCCGAGCCGGCGGGCACGTTCGACGTCGACGTTGCCGTCATGCTCCCGGAAGCCCTGGCCCAGTCCGCCGCGGCCGCGCGCGCCGCCAAGGAGGCCCTGATCGGCAAGAAATTAGGCGAGCTCACTCTCGAGGCACAGGACTGCGAGGTCGACTCGGTGTCGGAGTTCGTCGAGTACTTCGTCTCGCGCGACGTCACGCTGAACGAGGTGCTGCTGCTGCGCGTGAGGCCGCCCGACGACGGCAAGGGCAACAATGACAACGGCGTCGACTCGGGGGTGCTCCTCTTCTACACAGACCAGGCCGCGGCCGATGCCGCCGCGGGCGTCATCCGCCCGTCGGTCCACGCACGCGCCGCGCCCTACAGCTTCATCTGGGACGTGGACTCTCGCGGCCGGCGCTACGTCGCCGCCAGGCCCGTTGCCCGCTCCGTGATTCGCCTGCTGAAGGGCCACGGCACCTCGTACGCCTTCGACAGGAGCACGCTGGCGCACTGGCGGCGGGTCAGGTTGCCCCCCTCGGCATGCTTCCAGATCCTGAGGCCGTTCGCAGGCAGCGATGCCAAGTACAGGCGCGCGCTCGACCATCTCGTCAAAATGGGATTCGTGAGCCGGAAAGAGGTGCGGCGTGCGGGGGGTCCTAACGGCTACTGGGGCTTTCTGCTGAAGTCGATCAACCAGGGCGCGGCGAGGGCCGGAGGCAGGCTGACGCTGATCGACCTCGACGTGTCGGCCGTCGAGACCTGGGCGGAGAAGAAGAAGGCGTCGATCGGGGCCGGGATCGTCGCTCGCGCCGCCGCCGCGCCGAGGAGCGGCTGGGCGTCCTCGGACGAGTCCGCGCTGGGGCTGGGGCTGGTCGAGTGCGACGAGCTGACCAAGGCGTTCCTGGAGTCCCCCGCCACCTTCGACGCCGCGGCGTTCGCTCGCGCGAGGGGTAAAAGCGACGTCGCCGCGGCGGCGGAGGCCGCGGCCGCGGCGGTCGCCAACGGAAGGGGCGAGGGGAGCAGCGGCGGCGACGGCGAAGGGGAAGAAGAAGCTCCCGCCGGGCTCGCTGATCTCGTCAAGCGGTGTGCTGCCGCCGCTACCGCTGCTGCTGCCGCTGAATCTGCCGCTGGAGGTGAAGGAGGAGCGAAATGGGCAGACCCGGGAGGTGGGGGCGCTGCCGAAGGAGAAGAAGCGGGAGGCATCGAAGGCGCCGCCGCCGCCGCCACCGCATCCACAAAAGCAACTTCTTCTTTTCTCTCCTCTCCCTCCACCCCGCTGCTGCTGCTCCAGACCTCGCCCACACCCTTCGCCCCGGCCACGCCCCTGCAGTGCGCCCGCTTCGCCTGGAGGGTCGTCCTGCTCTCGAGGTGGCACGGTCTCCTCGCGCTGGCCCTCACGCTCGCGTCGCTCGCCGCGCAGCTCTACGTGCCTCGCGCGTTCGGCAGGGCGTTCTCGGCCGTCGTCAACCTCGACGCGGCGTCTTTCCCGGCGCTGTTCGCGACGCTGGGCGTGGCCACGCTCTTCGCCGCGGCGCTGCAGTTCGTCGCCGCCGTCGGGGTGCAGAGCTACGCCGCGGCGGTCACGCGGAGGGCGTGGTGGCGCTTTTTGAGCAATCTTTTGCGAGGCGGGGGCGCCGGCGCGAGCGCGGGCTTTGGCTCGTCGTCTTCCGGCTCTTCCGGCGGCGAAAACCTCGCCCTGGGGGAGATCCTGGCCCGCATGAGCGGCGACGCGCTGGCGCTGCGCGCCGTCGTCGTCTCCGCCGCCCCGGCCGCTCTCCAAGGGATCTTGCTCGCCGCGGGCGCCACGGGCTGCGTGGTCTGGAGGGCCTCCACGTTCGCCCGCGCCGGCTCGCCGGGGATCCTCCTCGCGACGCTCGCCGCCCTCGCGCTCTCCTGCCTCGAAGGAGCAGCGCTCGCCCGCCTCGCCTGGAAGACCTCCCGCTCGGCGCGCACTTTACTCGGCAGGCTCTTCGCGCTCACGCTCGCCACGCTCTCTTCGGCGAGGACGCTGTCGTCGCTGGGGCTCGAGCCGGCCGTCGCCGCAGACTACGGTGCTCTGAGCCGCGCCTTCTTCTCCGCGAGCTTCGGGGCCGGTGCCGTGACGGCGCTGCACGCCGCGTGCGTCGCGGCGATCGGCGCGGGCCTCCGCGTGGCCGTGCTGTGGATCGGGGGCGTCGCGAGCGTCGGCGCGCTGGCGACGACGGCGACGGCGCAGGCCCCCGCTTCCTCTTCTTCTTCCTTGAGGATCACGTCGCTCGCCGCCGCGGCCCTGCCCCAGATCGCGGCGGCGGACATCTTCGAGACACTGCTCTACTCCAAGTGGCTGCAGCTGGGCCTGACCATGGCAGGGAAAGGGCTGGCCGCGTGCGTGGAGGGCGCGCCGTCCATCGCTCGCGTGCTGGAGCTGCAGCAGCGAGAAGGAGCCCGAAGCAGTAGTGGAAACGACAAAAACGAAAACGACGAATGCGACGAGGGCGGGGCTCTCGACAGGGACCTGGAGCCGAGCTCCGTCTCCGGAGGGGAAGCGCGCGCCGCCGCGGCCTCCGCGGCGCGGCTGAAGCAGAGGCAGAAGCAGCAGCAGCAGCAGCAGCAGAAGCTTGGTGATGAGGAGAAGGGTATCGGCGGGGCCAAAGAAGAAGAACAAGGCGAAGAAGAAGGTTCACACGCGACGGCAGAGACGATCACCGGCGCTGTCTCGCTCAAGCTCCGAAGCACTTCCGCCGCCGCTCCCGCCGCCGTCGTCATTTCCACCCCGGGGAAGGTAACGCTCCTGGTCTCCTCGTCTCCTTCCTTGCGAGCGGACGTCGTCGACGCGCTGCTGCTGCGGAGGCCGCCGCCCCCGGGGGGAGAGCTGCTCTTCGCGTCTTCCTCTTCTCCGCCTTCCTCGTCCTCTTCTTCTTGGCTGAAAGCCCCCGAGCTCGTCGTCGGAGGCAGCAGCAGCAGCAGCAGTAGCAGCCCCCGTCGTCCCATCTCCAGCCTCGATCCCCCGGAGGTCTCCGCGGCCGTCGAGGCCCTGCGCTCGCGCGTCGCCCTGCTCTCGCCGGCGACGGCGCACGCCTTCTCGGCGTCGGTCGAGGACAATGTGGCGGCCGCGACGGCCCGCCCGACGACGACCAAGGAGGTCTCGGACGCCTCCGAGGCGGCCGGGCTAGCGGACTGGGCCAGGGAGTCGCTGCCGGACGGGCTGAGGACGAGGGTGGGCCCCAGGACGACGGGCCCTCTGTCGAGGTCGGTGGCGGCGCGCGTGGCGCTGGCGAGGTGTTTGGTGCGGAAACCGGCACTGCTGCTGGTCGACGAGCCCGCCGCGCTGGTCGCCGTCGCGGGCTCGCGCGTCGCCGAGGTGCTGCGGATGCTCGCGGCGGGCCGCGAGGAGGAGGAAGGTCCTTTTGCTCCTGCTGCTGTCGTGCTCGTTGCGGCCAAGGGCGCGGCCGCGGAGGCCGTGGGAGAGCTCGTCGATGAGACGGTCGATTTGGACGCGTTGGCAGCGTGAAGAAGAAAGAGAAAAAAACGATGTGAAAACAAGGTTTATTTTTTTGTAAAATACACAAAGGGTTGCTGGAAAAAAATGAAACAAAAAACCTTTTTCTCTTTTTCCCTTTTTATTTTCTAGAGATCAGCACCCCGTCGCTCAGTTCCACCTCCTCGCACAGCGCGGGATCGAGCCCCAGCGACCGCGCCCTGGCGACCGAGGGACCCCCGACGACCACGGCCGTGCCCCCCGAGGCGAGGACCTTGGAGAGCGCCGCGCCGAGCCGGGGCGCGCCGCCGAGCGCTGCGGCGACCCCGTCGGCGTCGTCGACCAGCAGCAGCGCCGGCCTCCGCAGCAGCGCCCTGGCCAGCGCGACCCGCAGCGCCGCGCCGTCGGGTAAACCGGCGCTCGACGAGAGCACGGTCTCGAAGCCGCGAGGGGGCAGGGCGGCGGCGAGCTCGTCGACAGCGGCGACCTCGCACGCCTCCCTGAACGCCTCCTGATGCTCCTCTTCCGAGGAGGAGCTCGCCGCCGAAGCGAGCGAGACGTTCTCGGCCAGCGTCGTCGGGAAGAGCGCCGCGGAGTTGAGAGCGACGACGCCCAGGGCCCTGCGAACCGCCCTCTTGTCTCCCGAGAGCCAATCGAAGGCGACAAACGACGAGTTCTTGGCGGAAGCGTCGCCCTTGTCTTTCGCTTCTTCTTCTTTCTTCCCCGCCTCTTCCACTTCAAACTCGACCACGCCCTTAAAGGGCATGATCCGCAGGCACAAGACGTCGATGAGTGCTGACCCTTCGCCAGAGAGCGGATCGCTGACCACCACCAGGAGGACTTTTCCCGAGGGCACCTTTGCCGACGCGCCCCGGAGCAGCTGGGCGTTGCCGCCGGGCAGCGACGCTTTGACTCCTCGCAGCGCGAACCCGCCCGTGAGGCGCTGGATGTCGCGGCTGATGCTGCCGCCGCTCATCATCCCGTCGAGGTCGAAGCGCGTCGGCGGGCCGACGACGCGGCGGGAAGAAGAGATGCTGCCGCCGCTGCTGCCTTTGCCGCCGCGTCCGCTTCCGCCACCGCTCAGACCACCCTTCTTCGGGTCCACCGCGCCGCGGTCGTGCAGCTCGACCAGCCTCTCGAGCGACCCCACGTCGGCCATCGCCGTAGCGTACGCGTCGGCGAACAGCAGCAGCCCGGCCTCCATCCAGTTGGTCGTCGCGAACAGCGCGTATACGTCCGACAGCGCCGCCGATCCTTTGAAGAGAGCCCACACCCCCTGCCAGAGCAGCGCGAGCCGGAGCGCGGCGGTGATCGCCGAAGCGAGCGAGGTGTGCGTCGCCCTGGCGACGCCCTGCGTCCTCGCGGCGGCGGCGTAGTCTCGCAGGAACAGCCTCGCGTCTGCGGCCGCCCTGGCGGGACCACTCTCGAGCGAAAGGACCGCGGCGGGCGACGAGAGCACGTCTGTCGAGAAGCCCAGCACCGCCCCGAGCCCCCTGCGGACGGCGAGGTTTTGCCTCCAGAGGAAGCGCCCCGCCACGTAGGCCTCGGCCGCGGCGAGCAGGACGGCGACGGCGACGGCGATGAGCGTGCCGTGCTGCTCGGCATTGCCTCCGCCACTGGTGTCTCCGCCGAGCCCCTTCGAAGAGGTCAGCAGGAAGACGACGGCCCCGAAGAAGAGCAGGACCCCCTCGACGGCCGAGAACGCGACGGTCGTGACGAGCGAGCGGAGCGTCTGCGACCCACCGCTCGCGCGCACCATCAGCTCCCCCGGGGCCAGCCTCTCCAAAAAACTGCTCTCCTGAAATAAAAGGTGGTCGAAGAGTCCCGCATAGGTCGATCGCAGCGCCCGGCGGGCGAAGCCCTCGAGCAGGAGCGAGCCCAGCAGCTTGAAGAGCACCGCCGCTGCGGCCAGGCCCGCCGCCTGCGCCGCGGCGATCCGCAGCCCGGCACCGTCGCCCGTCGCCAGCGCCTGGAAGCCCATCGCGAAGGCCAAGGGAACCAGCAGCTGCGAGACGACCGAGCAAAGCAGGGCGACGTAGGCCGCGGCTAGGAACCCGGGCGAAGCCGCCGCGACGCCGGCGAGGAACTGGGACAGACGGAGCAAGGGCACGCGCTGCCTCTCGGGGGCGTCGTCGGCCTCGAGCACCCCGGCCTCGGGCTCGGCCGGGGCGTAGAACGAAGCCAGGGCTGCGTCCTTGGCGGTGCTGGTGGTGGTGCCGGTGCTTTTGCTCATGCTTTTGCTTTTGGTGTCGTCATTGTCGTTTTTGCTCGAGGCAGTCGCAACAGCGGCGGCAGTACGAGCGTTCGGGGCAGCAGCAGCGGGCTGCTGCTGGCCTCTGGGTCCAGCTTCGCTGCGCCTGCGGTCGAAGGCGACGACGCCGACGACGCTCGAGGCCGCGGCGAGCCTGGCGGCTGCCCTGGAGCGCACGGCGGCGGTGGCGGCGACAGAGGCGGCGTCAAAGTCGACGTCAGTCGCGGCGGCCCCGGCGGGGGCCCCGGCAGCGGCGGCAGCAGCACCGGAGGGAGGAGGAGGAGGAGGAGGGAAGAACGGGGCCTCTTCCAGGTCGCGGCCGCTGATCCTGCTGAGCCGGCGCCGGAACGCGGACTGCTGCGGTGTCGGCGGAGGCCGCGACGACGACGGCGGCGGCGGCGGAGGAGGAGGGAGAGAAAAAAGAGGAGCGGCGAGAGGTTGCGATGGCTGCTGCTGCTGTTGCGGAGGCTTGGGAGCGGCAGCGGCGTCAGAGGCTGCTGCTGCTTTTGCTGCTGCTGCTTTTGCTTTGAGCGCAAGCTTCTGAGACACGCGCTCGGCCGCGGCGGCGGCCGCTGCCTCGGCGTCGAAGAAGAAAAAGCCCTTGCTCGCTTCCGCATCTCTTGTACCTCCTCCTCCTTCGAGCCACGCCGGGCCCCGAGCGGGCGCCGTCGCCCTCGACCGCACGCACCTGGACACGCCCCCTACTCCTCTCCTCGCGGCCCTCGCCTCGGCGCGGTCGGCGTCCGCCTCGACCGCGGCGTCGACGTCGTCGAGGTCGAGCGCGTCGAGCACGAACCGCCTGCCGCCGCGCGCAGCCAGATCGTTCATCTCGTCGATGAGTACGCCCCACAGCGCGTTGGGCCCGCCGCAGTCTCGCACGTCCTTGCGCGAGACCAGGCCCAAAGAAGCCGCCGCGTCCAGCGCCGAGAGGTAGGAGGCCGTGTCGGCGTGGAACGGGAGGAGCAGCCTGAAGAGCGCTGCCTTGGAGAGCCTCGTCCTGGACCAGTGGGCCCAGGAGGACGAAGCGTCGATCTCCTGCGTCGCATGGGGCGGAGCGGCGGCGGCCTCGCCAGACAGCGACGCCGCGAGCGCGCAGGCGACGGCGAGGCGCGAGGGGACGACCTCCGTGCCATCCACGCCGCCGAGCTCCCAGCCCCTGGGCCCGTGCGCCGCGGGCCTCGCCCTGCGCGCCCGGGCGTCGTCGAGCGCCGCCGCGGTGGAGAGCAGGACGAGGCCCGAGTTTTCCTCCTCTTCGTTTCCGTTTTCGTTGGGTGGAGGAGAGACGCGGCAGACGACGAGCTCGTCAAAGGTCAGCGGCCTCGTGGCGAACCAGGCGAGGGCAGAGGAAGACGAGGCGCCGGAGCCGCCGCAGCGCAGGACTGTCGCGCCCCTCGCGGCGACGACGCCCATTGCTGCTGCCCCGCTTCCCCCTTCCTCGCCCTCGTCATCTCCATCTCCATCTTCCTCGAAGCAGAGCGCCGCGGCGACGTCGGCGGCGGCGCCGGCGGCGGCCTCGACCGCCTCCGCGCTCGCGCCCTCCGGGACAAAGAAGACCAGCCTTGCCGTCGCCGGGCCAGGGAGCTCGTCGGAGAAAGTCGAAGAAGTCGAAGAGGAAGCGTCGGGGAAGGCCCGCCGCGCGACGTGCCTCGCGGCCTCTCCAGTGAGCCCGACGCCGACCGGCAGCGCCCGCAGAGCCCTCGCCAGCTCCTTGCCTCCAGCTCCTGCCCCCTTTTCGAGCCGCGACAGGGACAGAGCGTGCTCCAGAACGTCGACGCGGTCGAGGACCCGCGGGTTCTCGACGACGCGGGCGCTCAGGAGCCAGCGCTCGACGAACGAAGCCTTTTTCATTCCTCCTGCTCCTGTTCCTCCTGTTCCTCCAACTCCTCCTCCACCTCCGACCGCGATTTCGCCTGAGGGGCGACGCACGTGCTTCTTCCCGGCGACGCGCGCGGCCCACCACGCGACCGCTAAAAAGGGGACGAGCGCCGCGAACGCCGCGAAGGGGAACCACGCGGAACCTTTCGCGGTTATCCACCCCTGGTCCGAAGAGGCGATGCCGTTGAGCAGAGCCGGAAGGAAGATCTCCGTCCCTTGGGGAGCCTTGGAGCAGTCGAAGCGCGCCGCGGCGTTGGAGAGGAGCTGGGCCATCGTCTCCGGGTCGTCGAGCGTCGAGATGAGGGGGGAGGAGGTCGAGAAGGTGGACGACGAAGAAGAAGACGTCGAGTTGCCGCTGCTACTGCCGTCCTCTTCTTCTGCGCCAGAGGCGCCGGCCCCGCACGGCGTCGGCTTCAGCGAGGCCTTGTCGACGCAGACCGTCACGGTCGCCAGCACCACCCTGCTGCTCCCGGGGGCCAGAGCGCACTCCATTGCGCCCCTGGCCGGGAGGGCCTTTGGCACGCCGACGGCGGTCTCCACGGCCTTTCTCAGGAAAGTGTAGTTGTAGCCCGCGACGTTGCTGAAGGTGACGCCCAGAGGGAGCAGCCTCTGCTGCAGTTTCAGCGAAGCGCTCGCGGCGTAGACCGCCAGGAAATAATCGCGCTGGCTCATCCCGCTGCAGGAGCCGTGCTTCTCCCACTGGTGCCTCCAGAAGGTCATCGGCGCTGTCGCGTTGGCCCGGTTGATCGAGAAAGACAGGTAGAACGGCAGCGAGAACAGCAACCCCTCCATCGCCTGGGGCTCCCAGGCCCTTTTTTTACCGGCCTTGGCAGCCTCCGGCGACGTCGCTTCCGACCCGTTGCACCACGCAGGGTCTTTGCCTTTCGCCGCCGAGGGCCACATGCCGTGCGTCCAGAAATCTTTCGCCGCGTACTGCTGCTTCATCAAATACCAGATCTGGCCCTGCTGCTGCGGCTTGAAGATCGAGGGCGGCCAGTAGACCTGGAGCTTGAAGTAGTCGAACGAGCCATTCTGCGGGGCGTAGACGTCGTTGGGGCGGGTCTTGAGGTCGATGGCGGCGCCGGCCTTTTTGATCTTGGGTTTGGTCGAGGTCGAGGTCGAGGAAGGGACCGGCGGCGACAAACGGCTAGCCGTTGTCGAATTCGCATCCTGCTGCTGCTCCGCCGCCGCAATTGGCCGCAAGTGCGCCGCTGCCAAGAGTATCCACGCGCAAACGGCCATCGCAAAGTGTTTCTTCTTCATCATGCCAGGCGCGGAGCGTTTTGCAAGGGCGCCCGGGGTGCCCATCGGCACACGTGTTTTTTTTCTTTTCTCTCTTCGAGATAGAAATTGAGAGAGGGGAGGAGATGTGGTTGTTTCGTTTTCGTTTTTTTCCCCGTTTTTTTCTCTTTTCTTTTTTACACCGCTTTTTTCAAACGCGCCCGCGCGCCACTCTCTGCACGTCCACCTCGTGCACCCTCACCACGCCCAGCCCGCCACCGGCAGCCAGAGCAGACCACCACGCCTTGGAGGAGCCGTGCCCCCCCGATTCCAGCTCCGAGAAGCGCACGCAGTTTGCAGAGAGGCGCGCGTCCCTCTCGGCATAGACGGGTCGAGGGGGAGGAGGTTGCTGTTCTTGCTGCTGCTGCTGCTGCTGTTGGGGTTCTGCTGCTGCACCCGCCGCCGCCGCCATCGCCCGCTGCTGCGCCGCCGCCTCGGCCTCGGCCGCCCTCTCTGCCCTCGCCGCCAGCCCCTTCATCTCGCGCGTCAGCGGCAGCGCGACCACGACGCTGCTGTTGATATTTCCAGAAGGCGACGAAACCATCTCGGAACAGGCGACAAAGCCCGAAACCACGGCTTGGCTGCCGCCGCCCCCTCCTCCTCCTCTTGCTGCCGCCGCGACGCGCGCGCCGGGCGTCGGCAGGACGTCGACCGTGCCCACGACGCCGCCTGCCGTGCAGTAGGCAGCCAGCGTCGCGGTGCCGGGGCAGGCGCTGACGCTCCAAACGGCGTCGTCGCGGGCCTCGGCGCCGCCGGCGACGCGGCACAGGATCAGGTTCTGGTGGTGGTGCTTCTGTTGGCTTTGCTGCTTCTGTTGTTGTTCTCCGCCCCTCTTGCTGTTCTTCTTCGTCTTCTTGTTGAGCCCGCGGGCGTTCCTTTTGCCCCTCCCTGAGGGCGCCGCGGACGCCGCCTCTGAGGCGCCCTCAGCGGAAGCCCCGCCGCTGCTGCTGCCGCTGCTGCTTCCCGCGTCGAGCGGCAAAAAGAGCAGCCGCCCTCCGTCCTGGGCCAGGAGCAGACCCAACGGAACAGCGAGCCAGGCCATCGAGAGCACCCAGGCGCGCGACGCCGCCAGTGGCAGCCTCGCGAGCACGCAGCCGCCGCCCGGGTCCGACGCATCCCAGAGGCGCGCGTCGGGGGAGTGGCCCGCCGTCGCGAAGCAGCGCAGGGCCGGGGAAGAATGCGGGCCCGAAGCATGCGAGAGCGCGACCCCTGCTGCCGGGGAAGACGGACCAGCAGCAGGAGGGAACGCGAGGCAGCGCAGGGGGCCGCCGGCGTCCCTCGGCGTCCGGAGCAGCGGCACGAGGGAAGCGAGTTTCTTCTTCCTCGAGCCTTCGTCGTCTCCTCCTGCCGTCTCGACGCGCCAGAGCAAGGCAGAGCCGTCGAAGCCCGCAGTGGCGAGCTCGTCCCCCTTGCGCGGGGACCAGGACACGGCGGAGAGGAGGCCGCAGCCAGCGCCGACAGCGAGAGGCGGGAGGTGGACGACGAGAGGAGGAGGAGGAGAAGAAGAAGAAGAAGAAGAAGAACAAGATTTCTTCTTCACCTCGGCCTCCGAAGGGACGCACCAGAGAGCCAAGCTGCCGTCCCCCAGCGCCGCGGCGAGCACTCCCACGGAATCCTCGGGCAAGGAAGAGTTGAAGCGCTCGGGCCTCCACTTCAGGTCGCGGGCGAGGCAGCCGTTGTGGGCGAGTGCAAACGCGAGCGCCGGCGGCGGGAGGGGCGTTGCTTGTGTTGTCGTCATCTTTCCCGCCGTTGCTGCTGCTGCTTCACTCAGCTTCGCGCGCTTCCCGGCACGACGCCCCTCCTCTCCTCCGCCGCTCGCAGCAGCGAGAGAGCAGTACCTGGGGACTCTCCAGAGCTGCACCAGGGCGGGACCGGAGAGGCGCTGGCCGATCGCCGTGGTCGCCGCGGCCGGAGGGTGCGCGCTGACTGCCAAGAGGCGACTGTTGCTTTCCTCTTCTTCTTCTTCTTCTTCTTCTTCTTCTTCTTCTTCTTCTTCTTCTTCTTCTTCTTCTTCTTCTTCTTCTTCTTCTTCTTCTTCTTCTT
>Ga0114918_10001902_pt1 | contig 18758 bp, 19 predicted proteins | sample LantaG_FD_87015 | JGI IMG/M metagenome (GOLD analysis project Ga0114918, IMG submission 87015) | Deep subsurface microbial communities from Baltic Sea to uncover new lineages of life (NeLLi) - Landsort_02402 metaG | ecosystem: Environmental > Aquatic > Marine > Oceanic > Sediment | place... | reverse complement strand
CAGATAAATATGAACCAAAGTATTTACGAAAAGCCCGTATCCCAGGACCCACTGCTCATCGCGCCAGTCACTTGTAGGTAGTTGACAGACCATGATACGATTTGTCGGACTGCGGTATTCCATCCAGGTAAGAGCTTTTGTGACGGCATCTTCGAGAAAGTCCGGTTCCTGCATCACCTTACGCCATAAACCGACGCCGATTAAAAAAAGCGGAGTACAATCGCTTGAACCACGATCCTGCGGATCATTAACCAACGAGGAAATATGCCCCAGCGGAGATTGATTTTTGGCAAGAGTTTCCATAACGCGTTTCAACGACTTTATCAGCTTATCATTTTTTGTAGTTAGAATTCCGAACGAGCTGATCAGCAAATCTCGCGTGTACGGCTCGGGATAGCCCCAGCCTGCTGTCCTTGGCAGACCCCGAAATGGGCCGTGGTTATTGTGCAGTAAAACTTCAAGTGCTGCCTGTTTCGCTTTTTCCAATAGTTTTTTGTTTTTATCTGCCATATTATGAAATTCCAAGTCTCTTCGAGATGATTTTAACAAATTTCTGGGCGATAACTCTATAGTCAAAGTTTTCTACGACCCGTTTTCTGCCTTCCTTGCCCATCTGTTCTCTCAGTTCGGGTTTTTTCATTAAGTCCATCATATAGTTGGCAATATCATGTACACTGGCCCTGTAATCAACTGTACGAGGCTTTCTGAAGACGTATTTATGCCCGGTTTCGTATCCTGATTCATCACCAAGTATTGTCTCTCTTAACTTAATTTCCTGGGCTACATCTGCAAGAAAAGCTGTTTTACCGTGTACCATGGTATCCAGCATGCCCATTGCTTTAATGCCTATAACGGGTTTTTCACAGGCGTTTGCTTCAACCTGTATCATCCCGAATCCTTCAAGGCGGGAAGGGGCGGCATAAATATCACAGGCCGCCAGGAGATACGGCATGAAGTTACGAGATATCCGGCTGGTTGTATATACTACGTTTTTGTCGATTCCCAGGTGCGTGGCAAGCTGCATATCTGCCAAATTCTGTTGCTCGGTGCGGGGCTGCGGCCAAACCTTGCAGACATACTTCCAATCGGGAGCCTCCGGGTCATTGATCGCCAGTGCCTGCAACACCTCCTGGGCACCTTTTGAGGCGGCGTCTCCGCCAACGGTCAAAACCATAATCTGGTCATCAGCTACCCCTAAAGCTTCACGGACAGTCGAAACTTTTGGATCTTTCTTGTCTCGTCGTATAAACGAATCGGTATCACATCCTACATGCAGCACTTCGATGTTTTTGCCGCTCAGGCCGTCACGCATATAGACTTTCTTGACCCAGTTGGAAGTCACCAGAATGAGTGGCAGATCCTCAAGTATTTCCTGGTAGTTCGCCATATAGCCGTCGGCGACAAGCCAGGGGATTGGAGTAACCCCATACCGTTTGGGGTGTAAAACCAGATGCGAAGTATGTCCCCAATAACCAATCCCTACAACCACATCCGGCTCAAACCATCTGTAATACCATTCCTTCTCCTGGGCCGATTCGAAATTGACGGAAAAAACCTCAACTCCCATTTCCTCAAGCCCTTTATGGAGCAGTTGCCCCTGAGTAGCAAGGCCGCCCGGCGAAGGGGGATAATCATATAGTACGAGCACTTTCATGATTCAACTCCTTTCTGAGAAAAATCTTAACGCTGTTGTGACGATTTAAAACACCAAAAAGCTTCCTCGCGCGGCGTAGTCCTTGCCTCGAAGCTGTCCGGGCTGAGGCCGTAGATGTTTGTGATAATATCATATTTTCTTTGCCATATCTCTTCTGGCAGCCTTATATGCATGTCAGCATCTTCAATGGCACGAGGAAGGTGCTTTCGATCATCGTCTCCATAGGCGAATCTCCATATTTGTCCTGCGGATAATCTGTCGCTTTTCCATAATGCCATCACCGCCTGAGCCGTTTCCTCATGCCTCAAATGGCGTGTGTACTCTCCATTAAGCCCGTGAGTGATAATAAGGTCAAATCTATTCGAAGGCAGGTTCTGGAGTATCTCATGCTGCACCTGGCGGCTTGTAAGCGGGCGTTGTTCGGGACCGTCGTCAAGATTGCCCATTGCTCCCGTGGCGTTTAATTTCTCAATCGCCCGGAAGAACTTTGGAGCCCGGTCAGGGTCGCTTTTCCTGCACAGCGTTACCACCGTCCATTCGCTTTCCGGATGCATCAGTATGGTGCCGCCGGCCCAGAGCGTTTCATCGTCCGGATGAGCTACAACGACGGCACACTTTTTAAAAGCCCACATTTGTTTTAACCTTTAGCTTTCGCTGTTCTTGTATTTTTAAGTATGAACTTTAAAGTCGCAAGTCCTCAAACACAGCCACCAGATTACGATATTGCCGGGCGGAGCTACTACTGTCCCTCAACGTCCGGCTCCGGCTCGGGAATCTCCTCTTGCGGCTGTTCCATTTGCTCCTGTATAATCTTCTCCAATGCGGCAATTGTCGTTTCCTGCTCAGTGATGATTGCCTGTTGCTCGGCCATGGCCGACTGCTGTTCGGCAATGGTGATTCGCTGGTTCTCGATAAGCGTATTTTGTTCCTTTAATTCGTTTTCGAGCAAGCTGAGAGTCTCGGGCATCTCACTAACCTGGGCTCTCAGCTCTTTGATTTGTTGTTCTGCCGCCATGGCTGTTTTTACTGCAATATCCCGCTCGGCAGTAATTTGTGCTACCTGCTTGTCAAGCTCGTCCCGAATATCCTTGACTGCCTGCAGCTCTTCTTTTGAATCGGCCAGATTCCTTTTTGCCCTGGTCAAATCAACTCTGATTTTGGACAATGACGTTGTTGCTTCGGCAGCTTCGTCGCTCGCTTGCTGATCATTCTTGTCCCGGCAACCCATGAGGATAAACGAACAAATCAAAACAACGAGAAATCTACGTATGGGCACACTTCTTGCCATCTTCGCGCTCCTTTTACCTTTTGTTGTAAATTATTATTCGAAGATCTTAGCCCACTGGCGCTGGATTCTGCTCTCCCAGCCTTGCTGGTGGTATGCATCGCTGACGATAAGGGGCAGAACACTGCCGGCTTCCGCATAGACCATCTGTTCGTGTCCCGTTTCCACTTTGCCCCAGGAACGTGCTTCCTGCAGGGTTGAGCCTGAGAGCGCCCCATCCCGCTGGTCGGCAACAGTAATTTGTACGGCGTATTTGTGCATTTCCGCGGTTTCTCCGAGAACCTCGGCGCAAATCACCGTATCCTGGGCAAAGTTTTTCGGAACTCCTCCTCCGATTATAAACAGGCCCGAGACCGGCGACCTCATCTTGATCTCCGTCAGCTCTCGAAAATCCTTGACCGAATCTATGCTGACGTGGTCCTCTTCATTTTCCTTCTGATGCTTTACGAGACCCAGGCCCGCGCTCGAATCCGAAAAAGCAGGGCAGAATATAGGCACATGATTCTCGTATGCCGCCTGAACGAGAGAATCCTTCTTCTTGGCGTTGTCGATGAGGTAACGGCCCATTTCCCTGATGAATTCCCTCGACGAATAAGGCCTTGGCGGCAGGGAATTCGCAATCTCTGTGATGGTTTTGTCACAAATCTGCAATTGGTCTTCGTCGATGAACGTATCATAGATCCTGTCGATGTGGAGGTCTCGCAATTTCCCGTCATCGACAGTCTGGGTAGCCTTGTAATGCCTGAAGCCAAGGGCCTCGAAAAAGTCCATATCGACAATCGAAGCCCCGGTGGCGACGATAGCATCGACCATGTTGCACTTAACCATATCGACATAGATTTGCATACACCCGGCGGCGCTCGTGCTCCCCGCCAGACACAGCATGATCGTGCACTCCGGGTCATTGATCATGGTTTTGAGAATCTCCGCGGCTTTGGCTGTGTCTCTCGCTGTGAAGGACATGTCCTTCATCGCTTCGATAATCTTGCCGGCGTCGAACGATTTTATGTCGATATGCCTTACCGGCTCTTTTAGTAAATCTTTCTTTTCCATCTTAACCTCTGAAGGGGACTCCATTTTGCAATCAGATCGCAATATGGGAACCCAGTTTGTAGCTTAACAATTTATAAATAAGTTTCGCCGCTAAAAAATCCGGAGCCTTATTCCTCTCATCCGGGCACAGTTCAACAATATCGAATCCTACGACATTTCTGTTTTCGAAAACGGTTCTCATCAATCCCAGCACGTCATACCACAATAAGCCTCCGGGCTCCGGAGTTCCCGTCGAGGGCATAATCGACGGATCAAAAACATCAAGATCGATTGTGACGTACACGTTTTGAGACAATTTTGACAATACCTTTTCGATCCAATTTTTGTTCGTGGAAATTTCCCTGGCAAATATTACACGACTCTTATCAAGAGCTTCCTTCTCGGACGAGTCCATGCTTCTTATGCCGACCTGTACGATCGGGCAGAGTTCCGAAATCCTTGCCATTGCACATGCGTGATTATATTTGGAGCCTTCGTACTCGTCCCTCAGATCGGAATGAGCGTCGAGTTGCAGGACGGTAATGTCGGCATTATTTGCGACGTGGGCTCTTGCCGAACCGATACTGACAGAATGTTCGCCTCCCACAACTACGACGAATTTATTGTCCTGGAGATACTGCCGAACCTGCTCTGCGACCATCTCGACCATGTCTTTGGGAAGCTCTTGCCCATCTACAGGCTCAGCCGTGAATATGCCTTTTTTATAGACCTCCGAATCGGTCTCGATATCATAAAGCTCCATGTGGGCGGACGCTTCAATAATGGCCGCCGGTCCCTTTTCCGCGCCTTTTAGCCATGTGCTTGTACGGTCAAAAGGGACGGGGATTACTACCACCCTTGCGTTCTCAAGGGCGGAGTATTCTTCGGGCAAGTCTCCGAAATGTGCTGTTTGTCCCATATCAGACGCCTATTCACAAACTATCAGTTTAATCGTATAGACATCCCTAATCGAACAGAAACACGGCAATCGCTACAGTTGTGGTCCACAGATCCTCTTGACCGCGAGCCGTCTGGGTGATGTTTGTGGTTCTAATTATTAGACCGCTGGATTTGTAGACCTGCTCTTTTTCCGACCATGCCTTGTTCGGATCGACCTCCAGCCCGAGTGTTGTTCCCAGCATCCCGGCCGCCAGGTCTTCAGCCATATCCGCCGCGGTCTGCTGATTCATTCCATGGCCGTGAACCTCACTGAGGTATCCCCACTGGTTGCGATCTCGTGGAACAGCAACGCCTATTGAGGATACCACTATTCTGCCGTGCTCGTTTGTGTCGGATCGGGCCATAACACAATAGCATATCTCGCCGGGAGTCAGTTGTTTCAGCCCGTTTTCTCTACTGATCATCTTGCATTTCGGCGGTAGAATCGACGAAACCTGAACCAGATTCTGTTGGGCCACGCCCGCTTTTCTGAGAGCTTCCTCGAAGGACTTCAGTTGGTACTTATGCCGGCCAAGCCCCTTGGTGAGGAATACTTTGGTGGGTACGAGATTACTCATCTACATCTCCATTGCATTACCATTACACGATTATAAAATTGGCCTTATTTACGTTTAGCCAGAGGATTATATATCCTTGCCTGGGCACTACAATGATAATTCTTAGAAAGTCAGATATTTTTTTGCTTTTTCCAGCCTGACTCCTGCTTTTCCCAGATTCTCGATAGTCCTGATACGGCCTTGTTTTCGCTGCTGGAGAATCCGCTTTACTGTTACCAGTCCGAGCCCGGGCACTCTGAGAAGTGAAAACTTCGACGCTTTATTGATGTTTATTGGGAAATAACCAGGATTCCTGATTGCCCAGGCATGTTTAGGGTCCGTTGCTAAGGAGAGATTTCCATCCTTCTCGAAGACAATGTCCGATTCCGTAAAGGCGTATTTGCGAAGCAGAAAATCCACTTGATACAGCCGATGCTCCCGCATCAGTATATCCGGCTTGCTTTCCGGCTCAACTTGCTCGCCGGCGATAGATGAATCCCCCAATCCCCGCTGATAAGCACTGAAATATACCCGGTGCATCTTTAATCGCTCGTAAAGCCCGGACATGTATTTGACGATTTGTGAATCTTGCTCGCCGGCGGCTCCTACGATGAACTGTGTTGTCTGCTTGACCCTTTCGTATCGCGAGCCGCGGCCGGTGAGTTTGCTGATAAGCTTGATCGGCTCGATAATATCCCGGATATACTTTTTCTTCTGCGATAGTTTAGCCAGATTCTTTTCACCCGGTGTCTCGATATTCAGTGATACGGCACTGGCTAATGAAACAGCCTCTTCAACCGCCGCGCCGCTCGCCCCGGGAATAATCTTCAGGTGAATATAGCCCCTGAATCCGTGCCTTCTTCGCAGCAATCGCGCTGCGCCGTTGAGCCTGTCCATGGTCGCATCGGGCGAGCCCAAAACGCCCGAACTGAGAAACAGCCCGAAAACTTTTCGCTGGTTGTAATAATCCAGAAACACCTTCACCGTCTCTTCCGGCGACAAACTGACCCTGCGAACGTCCATTTGCTCTCTGAGCGGGCAGTACTTACAGTCGTTGGTACAAACGTTCGAGGTCAGCGTTTTGAAAAGTACGCTCCTGCCCCCGCTTGGAAGTGTAACCGGATATATCCATTTGCCTTCGGCATTTCGCCGGCGGTGTTCGTCCTTACTCGTGCCGCACGCGCAGGCAAGGTCGTATTGAGCATCGGCACTGAGTATCTCCAGCTTCTCCTGTGTACCGGGTCTCGATATGATGCCGACCATTTTCTTTACCTTCGCAGTCTTATCCGTGACTTGCTGTTTTTGCTCTCTGGTTTCGTGCTACTTGCCACTTTAGCCAGTAATGCAAAGACTACAAGCCAGATTACAAAAAGTAAAGGCGCAGCATCCAAAAGAATTCCCATAAAAAGAAAAATAACGGCAAGCACTGCAACAAACATTACCGAGAACAGCAATGGTCCGGCGAGTTTTCCTGTCGTTTGTTGGACTTCCGACTGCCGAGCCTCGTCCCATTTACTCAGAACCGATTTGGCTCCTAAGGCCTCCTCCCTCGGTACCGTAACACTGATTAAATAGGTTCCTCCGCTTCGAACCAGGGCTGAACTGGGACTCTCCAGCGTTGCAGGATTGAATCCTTCCTTGCGTAGAATTCCGAGCACTGTCTGCAGCGATTCTGGATTAGCCTTGTAAACAACCACCATATCCATATAGTTTCACACGATGTTTAACGCCTAACCGTTGTGGCCATATAGGTCTGCATGATACAGGCCATCATAACAGCCGCCTGCATGGCCTGGATGGCTTCAGTCGCGGCTTTCCCCGTTATCTCGCCGTTAACGATTTGGTTGATACGGGTTTTGCGCCCATTCAGCTTCTTTTTATCGAAAACTATTTTCAGAAGACCCGTACTGTTGGCCAATGACAGGAGAACAACAGTACGGGGATCAATATCTCTGGAATCGGTGAAGACGGCGTATCTCAGCCGTTCAATCAATTCCCTTTCCGGCCCGGGATTAACTTCCGGGTAGATTTTTCGGGTGAATATCAGCAAAACCTTGTCTTCGTCGGCCCGAAGGATGCCGCGTCTGCACAGTTGCCGGGCCACGCGATGTTTGAGGTTCTTTACGCCGGCAAACCGCGATACCCACGTCTGTAGCACGGCGCGTCTTTTCGCGATGATGACTTTTTCAAGGCATTCGTCAATCAACGGCTCACCGAGAGGACTCTGGCTGACAAGGTTGACCAGCTTTCTCTTGCCGGACTGCTCAACCTCGATACGCTTGCTCAATAACAGCTCAGCCAGCAGTGCTGCGCCGATTGCGTACTGGTACATCGTTCCGGAAGCAATAGTACCTTTCTGGTCCCGCAGGGCCAGCAGCAAAATCTCTTCATGTAAAAACAGCGTGTTCTGCATCGTTCTCCACTCTATCCGCCAATTTCCGTCTGGCTCTCAGCGGCCGTCCCGCTTTTTATCACTGACGATGCAGCCTTAATCATGCCTGCTATGTCGGAAAGGTCCGAAGGAATTATAATTGAGTTGTTGGTCTTAGCGAGTTTGCCGAATTCGTCCAGATATTGTTCCGCGATTCGCAGGTTTACCGCGTTGATTCCGCCTTTTTCATTTATCGCAGAGGCAATCTCCCTGATCCCGTTTGCCGTTGCCTCGGCAACTTTCAGAATTTCGATGGCCCGGCCTTCGGCCTCGTTTATCCGTTTTTGCTTTTCGCCCTCGGACTGGGCAATCGCCTGTTGTTTTTCGCCTTCGGCCCGGTTGATCTTTGCCTGCCTGTCACCTTCCGACTCAGCAATAGTTGCTCGCTTTTCCCGCGTAGCCCTCATTTGCTTTTCCATCGCGTCTTTAATGCTCTGGGGCGGCAGGATATTCTTTACCTCATATCGCGTTACCTTTACTCCCCACGGGTCTGAAGCCTTATCCACGGCATCAACAATCGCGCTATTTACCGTCTCTCTTTCCTCGAAAGTCTTGTCCAGCTCGAGCTTACCCATTACACTTCTCATGGTCGTCTGGGCCAATTGCGCGGATGCGAACTGATAGTTGTTTATTCCATACGAGGCTTTCTTGGGATCGACAACCTGCATATACAGGATGCCGTCAACTTCGACTGCAATATTGTCCTTCGTAATACACTGTTGTGGCGAAACGTCTACTGCCTGCTCTTTCAACGTGTGTTTGTATGAAACCCTGTCAAAAAACGGCGTTAGTACGTGGAATCCCGCCTCAAGCGTTTTCGAATACTTGCCGAGTCGTTCGACGATGTATGCCTGTTTCTGCGGCACTATCCTTATGGTCTTGAAGAAAATGATCAACGCGAAGAGAAGTATTCCTACAAGAATGATTGTTAAAACAGATCCTGTCGGTAATGCTGCTAACATGGCTATCTCCTTTCGTAGTTAAATAGTTTGTATGCTGTTTTTAATTCTGACCGATAACCGGCCGTTAAATTCCGTCTTTTACACTGCTTTAACCTTCAGAGTCAGGTTGTCTTTTGCGATAATCTTGACAACGGTTCCCTCTGCGATTTCTTCATCCGCTTCAGCGATCCAGTTTGTGCCGTGAAGTTCGACTTTGCCGACGGCCTTCGGCGTGATTTTCGCTTTGACAACCACCCGTTCACCAATGAACTCATTAAGGTCTTCCGTCATGTCCTGTTTGGACTTGACATGCCCGATAAATATCCCCTTGAGCCATTTCCGAAGCAGCAGCAGTGACAGCACGGAAGCAATAATGAATATGATTAACTGGGCGTTTATTGAGCCGGTGACATAAGCGCTCAGAAGGCAGATAATCGCGACGATCCAGGCGCCTATGCCGAAGAAGGCGATAATCAGCCCCGGCATGATGAACTCAAGAACCAGCAGTACCAGTCCTACCAGGAACCATATCAACTCCGGCTTCAAAAAATCTTTAATCGCATCCATTTGGTCTCCTTTCGTAAGAACCATGAAAAACTGCAATTACTGACCTGAAAATTCACTCTACTACCACGGCCGTGCCGTAAGCTAAAATCTCCGATGCTCCTCCCATTACCATCTGCGTTGAAAAGCCCATATGCACAATAGCGTTAGCGCCGAGATTTTGAGCGTCTTCTATCATCCTGTCGATAGCCTGTTCGCGGGACTCAGCCATCATCTTTGTATAATCGGTTATTTCGCCGCCGATTATGTGCCTAATTATCGCCATGATGTCCCTGCCGATGTGACGGGCCCTGATCGTATTTCCCCGAACAAGCCCGAGGTGCTTTACAATCTTCTTGCCATGAATCGTATCCGTTGTGGACAAAAGCATCGCTTTATCTCCTTACATTCCTGTACCGGTCTTTACTCCAGAAATAAATTCTCTCCCGTAACACCGAGATAAACAATATCGCCAGCCCTACTATAAGTGCAAGTAGGCCGAGCTTCAAGAGCATCCCTGTCGTGGCATCCGTGATGATTTCCTCTATCAGCTTGAAACCGCCGTAGATTGCCAGAAGGATAGCAGCAACCGAAAATATTAACCACCCGATGCTGCGCTCGATACGGTTATAGACCCCGTTCCAGTAGTCCTGCCATATCCGATCCTCGGGTTCGACCAGAGTTACTTCGTCGGTTATCGCTTTGAGTTTCTGGAACTCTTTAAGCTCGCCGGCACATTCCGGGCACCCGGCCAAATGCTCTTCGAACCGATTTCTCTGCTCTTCGCTCAGTTCGTTGTCCAGGTAGCCCATTAACAGGTCTTTATAATCATGGCATGTCATGGATAAAACCTCCTTTTCCCGTGCCTAATAATTCTTCAAGTCTCTTGCGGGCGTAGTACAACCTGCTCGTCACGGTGCCCTTGTTGCAAAACAGGGCCTCGGCGATCTGGTCGTATGACATGTTTTTAAAGTGTCGCAATATAATCACCTCGCGATGTTTCTCGTCCAGCTTTCCGATTGCCTGCCAGACGTTGTCTTTTGTCTCGTTTCTGCTCGCCACCTCCTCGGGCGAAAAGCAATCGTCCGTGGAGGCCACTTCGGGGCAGTCCTCCGAATTGAGAGAGCTGGCCCGCCGGTACCGTCGTTTTCTTAGATGGCTAATGCACAGGTTTTTCAGGATTTGATAGAACCAGGGAAAGAACTTCCGGCCGGGCTTAACGTCTTTGATATGCCGGTATGCTCGAACGAAGGCCTCTTGTGACAGGTCCATCGCATCTTCGCGATTGCCCACAAGACCTAATGCAATAAAATACGCGTCTTTCATATACTTGTTTACGAGAACTTCGAAAGCCTCTGACGAGCCCCGCTGGCAACGCTGCAAAACTATTGTTTCTTCCTGGCACACGCTCGTCACTCTCTTCGGCTCCAAAAGCAGAGTCTTTCGATTCAAACGCAGTTTCTTTACTTTGTTTCCACAACAATATACACTCAAGGCCCCATATTTCTTCAAATTATTTTATATTTTTTCGTCCTTTCCGGCCTTTTAATCTACCTTATATTGTGAATAAACCACATTGCGACCGGTCTCAAAATTGGGTGTGTATTCGGCGGGACAGAATAGAGACTTTAATAGTCAATAATATCGGATGTTATTGTGAAGAAGCCCAGCAGCTACAGCTATCTCAAAATTATCAATCGTGAAGAAAAAGTCACCGCAATCAAGTCAGGACAAATCTTACGGCAGGGCGTTTGCATGATGGCGCACCGAATCTCCGGCATCCGAATGTTGCTGCCGGATCGACCCGTTTCCGGCAAAACGCGGATTATTTTTCTTCAGGCTCGGCTAATTTATGGATCTGCACTTCGCGGACGCTGAATTGACCGGATTTGGAGGTGGGGTGCTTTTCGATGTATAGCCCGATTTTACCTTTTGCCGGCTCGATTCCCCGGACAGACCCGATTTCCTCGCCGTTCAGCCAGACCTGGACCTTGTCGCCATCGACCCTGGCCGAGATGGTGTTCCAGCTTTCACGGTCCACGAGGTCCTCGCGGATGTTGGTCAGGGCCAGTCCTTTATCCGGCAAAAGGACGCTGCCGGTAAAGGCCGGCGCCGAATCGAAAATCTCGATGCGCGGGCCGCTTTTGGATTCGGTGCCGCGCAGCCAGATGCCGGCGTGAACCGGCCACGTCACCCGGAACGTTATCGCCAGCAGGTAGTTCTCGTGTATCGCTTCGGTCCAGAGCGTGCTGGCTTTATCATTCGTGCCGGCGGTTCCAACGATCCGGCCGGATTGAACCTTCCAGTTAGCGGCAGCCGAAGTTTGCCAGCCCGCCAGGTCACGGCCGTTGAAGGCGGCGACCCACTCGGCCTGCTGCTCGTCGCCGGACTTTGTTTCGAGCGGTTTGCTGATATTGTGGGTGCCGTGACAGTCCGTGCAAACCGAATTATGATTAACGGCCCGGCCGTTCGGGCGCATCCGGCCGGTCCATTTCTCGAAAAATTCTTCAACCGCCGCGGGATCCTTGTGGTCCTGTCGCCCGTAGACTTCACGACCGTCGCCGGGCTTGTGACACGTCGGATTCGAACACATCCTCTCGACCTCCGACCGGCCGAACAGAAGATCGGGCTTGGTCATCAGCATCTCATCGTGCATGTGCTCGGTCGAGGAGCCGTGACATTCGTCACAGGTGACATCCATGTCGAGGTGATCTGTAGTCAGCTCCTCGGTTTTCATATCCGGATGGCAAACGTAGCATTTGCTGTTTTCGTTCGGTTTTTCAGCCTGCGATTCTTCCGCCGAACAGATTGCCAGAAAGCCGGCGAAACCTGCAACAACAATTATCGCCGCGATAAGATACGGATTTATTCGAATGTAAGAGCGCACTTTTCTCTCCTTGTATTGGACCGAAATTCAAGTGATTCGGTGGCCGACCGAGCCCTAAAATAGCGAACATTCTCCCGCCGCCTTCTGTATTCTGTCTTCTGACTTCTGTATTCTGTTTTTACACAACTTCCCAGTCGCGCAGCCACTCATATTCCTGCGGCAGATTTGCCCACTGCTGCTCGGTGATTTCCGTCAGCCACTGCTTATCCGCGGCGGACATTCCGAGCGGACGGGTATAAGAAGCACGAGCGGCATTCTCCGCTTCATAAGGCGTTGAGATACCCGGCACCGCTGCCGTGATGGATGGGTTAACGAGAATGCACTGGAGCGTCAGCCTCGCCAGATCGTTTTCCGTCTTACTGCCCACGCCCATAACGGGGAACTTGACTTTGCCGTAGCTTTCGAACAGGCTGCCGCCGAAGTAGGGCTTAATCGTAACGATTCCGACGTCCTGCTTAACAACCGTTTCGAAAATGCTCTGCGTCTGGTCGGAGCCGTGACCCGGATTGACCTCCTCGACGTTGCCGGCGACCGGGGAGCCGCTTTTGGCCTTGGTCTTCGAGCTGCACGGGAAGATTATCATCTCGAACTCCGGATACTTATTGAGCACGTGCTCGAGCCAGGGCCGGCAGTGACATGACATGCCGAGATGCCGTACCTTGCCTTCCTTTCTCAGCTTGCCGAAGGTCTCGATCAAAGATTCCACTTCTTCGTCCGTGTTGAGCTGATCGGTTCCGAGCTGGCCCGCCATCTTTGCCTGCGGCCGCCAGATATCGAGATAATCGGTCTTCAGCAGGCGAAGGCACGTCTCGACGTTGAGGGTCTGGGCTTTGACGTTACAGCGGTCGGACCCGCGCGGGCCGAGGTTATGAATATCGGCGCCGACGTGCATTTTCTCCCGGCGTCCTTTAATGGCTACGCCGTAGCAGAGGCACTCGGCCGCGGTGGTAATATCGAGATAATTTATGCCGGAATCGATACAGGCGCTGACCACGTCCGTGCGGTTTTTGGCGACGTCCGCGGGCACTTCCTCGTTGGCGAAGCTGTCCCAGTACCTACCGGCGTTGCGGTTCTTCCAGTGCCCGCCAAGGCTGATCTCGGAGATCATCAGGTTCGACTTGCCCATCCGGCGGTAGTTCATCTTTTCGTGAAAGTTCATAATCTTCGATGTATTTACGGGTTCTGCGGCCTGCGTATTGCCTGCCAGCGCCCCGGCGATGGTCCCCGCTGCCACTACGGACGTGTTCCGCATGAAATCTCTTCGTGAAAGTTCATCGTTCTTCATTGGTCTTCTCCTAATCGATTCGAACTGGTTTTGGCTGTCATATTCTGAAACGAGCCTGCGTTTAATCCGGCAAGCCGCTCTTAAACTCTATTCGAAATTAAACTTCAGATATGATTTCACAATCGAGGCCAAATGTCAAATACTTTTTCGAATCGATTGCCGTTATAAAAAACAGACGAAAACAGCAAGCAATCTTAAAACATGCAATTTATTAGAGCTTTCCTACAGAGCATACTGCACGCCTTTAATTCGCCTTGAGGGAGTGTTTACGCATAAGAAACGCCAATCTCCCCGCACACCTTTAATTTCCTTCTATACCAACTCTTCCAAATATCAACTCCCCGATATACATGCTGACCCATATACCAACAGACCCAAATTCCCCCTCCCAATCCTTCCGATTACTACAATGCTCGTAGTCCTTTTGACTAATCGAAAGGACTACGAGCATGTCAAGCAAATAAGTGTCGGGGTGACTGTCGGAAGGGCGGGAAACTGCGTTGAGTACCGTGGCGCCGGGGTTGGTCTGCGTACGGATTACCAGGGGTCTAAATATCAGCGGTCTAAATTTTGGCTCTCTGCAAGACTGCAACAAATTCGAGAATCAAGGCCGCTTTGCCCCTGACGCCGACCTTGCGAAACATGTTACCCAGATGGGCACGGACGGTATTATATGCAATGTGCAGCTTGTGCCGGATCTGCTCGTTATCGAGGCCCTGGCATACCAGTTTCGCGACTTGAACTTCTCTCGGCGTCAAATGCCAGCATTTACTAAGATAGTCCCATTGTTTAGCCTTCAAAACCATAGCTCGTCTCCCTCAATGCTCAAAAACCTATACCTATTAACTATACCTAAAACCCATACCTAATACTTATACCTCGCATACCCAATATATAGTTCCTGTTGCGGAAACAGTATTTGTCATTCCCGCGGAAGCAGGAATCCAGCTTTTTTGCTCTGAACCCCTGCTTTCGCAGGGGTGACATCATCGTTTTTTGTTTTCCGCAACAGATACTACCTAACGACTCTGCAAAGCTCGTAGTCCTTTTGACTAATCAAAAGGACTACGAGCATTATACTGCAGAAGGATTTAATAGCAAGCTTTTCTTATCTAAAAAAATACATGTCATCCGGTATGGGCGTGGCGGCGGGGGAGGTAAAAGCGCCGATGGGCAACTTGTCCCGAAGGGGCTTGTCGTGCCGGATCGTACGGCGTCTCAGGGGGAATGCTGTTAATGTAACGTAACACGAACTTATACCTTGCATACACATCATCTAACGACTCCACAAGGTTCGTAGTCCTTTTGATTAGTCAAAAGGACTACGAGCATGTCAAGCAAAAAGGTTTCGGGGTGACTGTCGGACGGGCGAAAAACTTAGTTTGATTAACGTGGCGGCGGGGGAGGTGAAAGCGCCGATGGGCAACTTGTTCCAAAGGGACTTGTTTACCGGGCCGTAAGGCGTCCCAGAGGGATGCTGTTAATGTAAAGTAACCCGAACGGCATGGGCAGTCCACAGGACGCCTTGCAGCGGAAATCTGCCTGTGCTGCTTGACTAATAATTCTGACACATTGAAAACGCTATCCCGTATCCTTCCACGCCGTTTCCATTGGTATAGCTGGGTTCAACGGAAAAGGAAAGGTTGGATGTTATATCCGCACTTATACGCAGCTTATAATTGAAAAGATCATGGGTGCTGGAGTCTAACTTATAAAGGTATTGAGTTTTACCATACGCTTCGATGCCTTTATAGTATTCCAGTTCCAGTTTTTGATAGCCTATGCCAAATGAAATAGAACAAGTATCATCCGCTTCATACCTCAGTCCCACTTCCGGCTCAAAGAAGTAAGCGTATTTGTATTCGATGCCGTAGGTGTAGCGAACATAGTCCACCCCGCTTCCGAGAATCTTCTCGTAGGTATAACCTTCTCCGTAATCGCCTTCATGAGTCGAGGTGACGAAGGGATACTGGAACTCCCCCCTCAGGTACGGCTTGAAAGAAGAACCGAAATCGAAGGTATACTGTCCGAACACTCCGGCCTCCAGGAATCTGAATGTCTCCTTCGGATCGTAAGTACCTATTGTATCCTTTCCGAAATAGTTCCCGGAATACGGATTTACTATGGAAGGGTCCTGCGCCTCCTGCCTGACGGAGGAGGGGATGGCATCACTCTTGAGCTTAAGCGACCTGAAATCCGCCGCCAGGCCCAGCTCGAAATCCCCTTTTCCTAAAGCGGAACCACATGAAGCAATCAAGTATAATGCAATAACGCATACCTTTACGATCCCGTTCATGATTAGAATCTTCCCTCTCGATTCGAACTGGTTTTGGCTGTCATATTCTAAAACGGCAAGCCGCTCTTAAACTCTATTCAAAATCAGACTTCGGATATGATTACACAATTGAGGCGAAATGTCAAATACTTTCTCGATTCAATCGCCGTTATAAAAAACAGCCGAAAACAGCAAGCAAGCTTAAAAGAAGCAATTTATTAGAGCTTTTCTACAGAGCATATCGTTCGCCTTTAATTACATACGGCTAAGATAATATGCTTCCGCGTCTTGCTTTCACTCAGTATCAGTTTGATTTTGCTTTAACTTTTAGATGATTTCTCAGCGTTCAGCAAAAAGAGGAAATTGAAGCGGTAGTTAATGTAACGAGACCTGATCCACATAGGCAGGAAACTTGTCTCAAATCAAATCATTGATCTTTTTAACAAGAGATTTGATCTTTTCCTCTGAAATAACACCTTCTTTTAGTTTTAGTAATACATGTTGTGGTTTTCGGTATGGTTTATTGCACTTTTCAATACCAAGAAAATCCTCAATGTCATTCGTGAAATTATCAATTTTTACTGTATAGTCGTTCTTCGAGTCCTCTATAAACTCCTGTATATGTTGATGTGTTTCTTTTCCACTATCCGCATCAAATAATACTGAGTGACGAATACACATTGGGCCACATATGTTCATGAATCGATGCATATTAAATTTCCCCATGCAGTCCAGTACAAATAAACCACCTTTTGGTGATTTCAGCATACCTTGTTCCAATAAGTAATTTAATAGAACTTTTTCTGTTGGACCTTCAACCAATAACACATGGCTAGCGAAGAACATCCCACAGCGATCTGGATTAAGCCACATAAAGTATTTAATCGCTTCCATGTCAGATTTAAGATCATCTTTGCTCGCCTCATATTTTGTGCCTTCTAAAATACTGTTAATCTGTTGATTTTCAGAAAACACTTGCTGCAACTTGTCTTTCTGTATTTGCCCACATATGGTTTCGCCAGCAGTGCGGCTTAAACGTATTATTGAAAGTATATCTTCACTACTATGAGACACAAAATGTGGAGAATGTGACGATAGTAAAGTCTGCTGACCAGTCTGAGTCCCGATGATCTTCAAGCTTTGACACAATACATTCTGCTGAGGTGGATGAAGGAAAGCTTCTGGTTCTTCAAATAACAATAACATCATATCTGGCTTAAATTCTTTTTTGGCACGACTTAGATTGGAAGCCTGATATTTAGCTGCCATTTTAATTAACACAAAAATCAAATGTCGTTGAAAACCTTGGCCGAAACTGCTGGCATCCATCTCAAACTTATTAAGATTTTTATCAATTATTACATAACTAATTAGATTTTTTACAATAGCAGCTTCGTTAATTGGGGAAATTAATAGTCTAAAGCCTGCGTCCCACTCTTCGATCTCACTGCTTATATCTTCTTCTAAACCAGCTAACGATTTACTGTCATCTGTTTCTTCTTCCTTAAATGCAGTTGAAAAATTGCTAAATTCTTGCTGTAAATTTTTGAAGGAAGGGCTATCTTTAACAAGTTTATTAAATATATCATTCAATAAATCCCTAAAGACAGATGGGCCACTTAATTTTGTGTGCTCATCTAATTTACTGACCGCCGGTATATACATAATATCGCCCAATTTGCCTTGTTGGACATTTTTGGCACCATAAAAATGTTCGTCGGCGATCGTGTTATCTTGCGTAAAGGCATATATACCTGACTTGGGCTTCTTATCTGATCCTATTTCATTGGTAACGAGATATTTTCTTACCCTAAGTTTATTAGCTGGTTGTCTCCACTCATCCTTAAGATTAGAGTATTCTTCATCAATTAGCTCAAACTCAATATCAATCCAGCTTTCGTTATCAGTATCTAACTTTGGAAAATCTCTCTTTTTGTCATATTTTAAACCGTAATCTTTGCCTTCAAAAAAAACACGAATGGCATCGATAATATTACTCTTTCCCGAATTGTTAGCACCGACTAACAGAGAATAGTCACCTAAATAAATGTTAGTGTCTTTGATGGAGCGAAAGTTGTGTATTGTTATTGTTTTTATTTTCACTTTTATTAGATTCCAATATTTATTAGTAAAAGTCCGATTTTCTGCATCGTTACCGAGACATCTAAAATTCAACTATTAAAATCTACGCCATACCGGCTTATAAAAATATTCATCCGCAAATGTATCTCTTCAACGAAATAATCAATTGAAAAGCTCGCTCTCATAAATTCGTATCTCGTATCTCGTGAATTGTGTCTCGTAGCTCACGCTCATCCATAAACGCATCTACGCTTTTACTTATTATACTATACAACAAGCGATTCTGGGTCGAGAAATATTAATAACAAAATTGGAATATTTTAAATAAAAGTGAAAACTCTTAGTGAATTAGTGAATTAAGCGGATTAGAGAATTAGAAAACCTGCGTTTTATTGATTATTTGGGTTTTTCTATGCTCTTCGAGTCTTCCTGGTGAGATATTTCAAGAATCCGCATGGGCAGCGAAGCTGCACCATCCTACATGTCTGGGTGTCCTTACCACGTACGTAATACTCACTACGCCATACGCAATATGAACAAAGGATGCCGTCTCACGGAGACCTTGCCATTGACTATTTATGATTTACTATTGATTATTTGATTTCTTCTCTGTGTACTCTGGCCCTCTGTGGCTGAATAATGAACGCCGTGTAATGGAGATCTTGCCATTGACTATTTACTATTTACGATTTACTATTGATTATTTGATTTCTTTCCTGCGTCCTCTGTGCCCTGTTATGAGGCCATCCCTCAAGTACAAAATAACTTTTTTTGTTTTTTCTTACATTTTATAGACGCACCTTTCACGTAAAGGTTTTTTCCGCTCATTCTGTTATTCGTGCTCGAT
>Ga0114918_10001901_pt1 | contig 18769 bp, 47 predicted proteins | sample LantaG_FD_87015 | JGI IMG/M metagenome (GOLD analysis project Ga0114918, IMG submission 87015) | Deep subsurface microbial communities from Baltic Sea to uncover new lineages of life (NeLLi) - Landsort_02402 metaG | ecosystem: Environmental > Aquatic > Marine > Oceanic > Sediment | place... | reverse complement strand
GAGACATTTCGATTTGTCCGTAATCAAAGCAAGGCGTTCCTTTGTACCAAGACTCGTTATGGACCTTGCAATAATACTCCCCAGCACAGTCTCCTCCTAGATGTGGGCATGGCCCGTCGCCTTTATGTACTATAAGATTGTCCTTAGTAGGTCCTTTCTTAGGATCTTTAACAATCACTACAGCGTATTCGGTACAACAGTATCCACATTTAAGACAAACCATTTTACTTATTCCATATTTGGAATGCTGCTGACGTAAATGCTACTACTGCGCAAACTAAACAACCATACTTTGCGGTTTTAAGTAAACGATCAAGCATTACCACTCCTTATTTGCTATTCTATCTTCTTCTTTTAACTTTATAAGCTCTTCTATATAAGCTTCTCTTTGTTCTCTATTTACAGGTCCACTCCAATTCTTGCAGGTATGATAGTGAGGATACTCCTTACCTATACCACGGCTCCTTGCTTTAAAGAGGTGCCTGAAAGAACTACCTCCACGTATATCTATTGGCTTATTACATTTTCCATACGAATTCTTTTTATCACCATAAGGCTTAAAATGCTTACAAACACGACAAGTACTCGCTGGTGGTTTCTGGCTCTGCTTTAACCGTTGTCTTTGACCCATCTACTAAATCCCATTCCTTCTTTGGCTGCCCACGATTTAAGTATTCTCATCTCTACAGGCGTTGCAGATCGATTTAAGCTTCCTCTAACCTGATTGAGACTCATAGTCTGTAAATTAATCTCTATTGTTAGCATTCGCGTATCGTTACAAGTCATTGAGAAGATCGCTGACCTACGACTCTTACATGAGCCTACATATGAAGCTACACAGTGCTTCATTGCTTTACCTTCTCTTGCAAGACCTATATTGTCTAATATCTCATTTATTTTCCAGATCAATGGCTTCTTTCTACCCTCTATTATCTCAGAAGATTTGACCGTACACGGAGCCCATTTAATGTGTTCTTTAATCTGGACTGTCTTATTTAAATCGCCATGCCACTCTCTGACTTTTCGAAGTAGGACATTAAGCGTTCTGCCTTTCATTTCAAAGTTTGGCTGAGGTACTCCTCTATCAACTACTTCATCGTTCTCAATAACTCTACCAACTGGAACAAACTTTTGGTTCTGAATATAGTCAATGATCGGGTTAACATGGACTACGTCAAACATTGGTTGATTTACAAACCAATGGATTACAGTACTCCAGAACTCTTCGTGACCAAATTGTTCTCCTAGAAATGTCCCACTAAGTGCTTTAACAAGTCTCTCGTCTCCACCAAGGCCTTGTACCTGTCCCCAACGAAGAGCTTGTTGGATAGTGTAATCGCTTGGTGCTTTCATCATCTCATGGGCCATCTTTTTAGATAGCTTAATAGGGACCTCTTTAATTTTACGAACATTAATTCCTTGTCCTACTCGAACAAACCAGTTGTCCCAATTACCAGACAATACTGCATTAATAGAGCCATTAGTAAACCATACTGTATCAAAGAAGCCTGGAACATCATACTTAGCAAAAAGATGTCGTACTAAGGAAGCAAATTGTCTGTCAGCATTATACGTTTTACAAACCCAGTCTTCTGGCTTACGGATCCAAGACTCACTATGATTACTTATTCTTACTAATGCATTAAGAAACGTATTGTCCTGATTTGAATAAGCAGGGACTACAGGTCTCTGATCAAAGAACTTAGCCTTTTGCCCTTGACATGCTACGAATAATCTAGAATATATAGTCGCGTCTCTAGGCTGTACCTGCAGAGTAGATCTTTGCTTTAAGCTTTCCTCTGCTGTTGGAACTTTTTTCTTTTTAGCCTCATTAAAGTACTTCTTAATAAGGTTTTCTTTTTGCCGTTCTTGTTCCTCAAGAGCATTTCTTTTCTTCTTATTCGCCATCTGCTTTGTGCTCACAGCCTTTTTTAAGGTCGTCTTGAGTTAAGCTATTTACTCTTTTAGAACTTGCCCACTTCCGAAAACATTTACGTCCGGCAACTTTCTCCCAAGTTTCTAGGAACTTGCATCCTGGACATCCTTTAGCCATTTTGATCCCCTTTGTTTAATTTACCAAAATTTATTTGCTAATCTTTCTGTTTCAATATCTCCCATCATTACATTCCAGTTACCTATAAGCCTTGCTGTTGAGTTGTTGTCTGTATGTCGCTGAGTTTCTAATTTACATTTTGAACAAACGACATAACTCTCTATATGATTATCCTCTTTATCTTCTCTGGCTATCTCTGGCTTATTCCCACATACACATTTTTCAAGAAGGCGATGTTCCTTATACCTAATCCTTCCATTTGTCCTCCATATAGTCCAATCAGCTGCCCAATCTTTTTTAGCTTTATCTTTTTTAGCTTTAAGCTCAAACTTATCATGCAATGCTTGTATGCGTTTTTGTTCTTTATCGCTAAGCTTAAGTCCCATTAGCTACCATATCTTATCGCTAACCCTTTTCTCTTCTTCTTTATTTAATCGCTTCTCTTCTTCAATAGCCAGCATCTCTTGTATCGTAGCTTCCACAGAGGAGGAAAGCCTTACTAAAACATCATCTTTATAATGTTTAACCCTATTAGAGGCATCTGTGCAGTCCTTAATTTTATACCATTCAGTATTATGTTTTTTCCAAAGATTGTGCTCTAAATTTCCCGAAAAAGCTTTCTCTTCAAGAACTCCATTCTGAATTTCTTCTCGAAGATCAACTCCTCTATGGTCGTACATAAACCAATCTGTCTTAACTTTTTTATATATTTCGAATAGAGCCTTCCCCTTTTTAAGATGAGCGCGAGGGGCTTTAGTGTCTTTATAAAAAGGGTTCTTTACAACAGTACGCTTTGGTTTAGTTCTAAGTGATTCCAGTATTGTTTCCCTATGGAGACCCTTAACGTTCACTGAAGCTGGGAACCAATCGCCTCCCTCAATACGGAAATCTATTTCTTTATCCTCTATCAATAACTTAGGTTGTACATCTTTAGCTATATCATAAAGAGCTGTTTGGCCTTTGGCTAAAAACTGAGCTAGGTGCTGTTGGATTACCCTCTTGACAGTACTCGTTATCCTGCCTTGTTTAACTTTGCCTTCAAGCGTTTGAGCTGGGATACAAATCTCAAACTTTAACTCAGGAAAGTCACAACTGTATTTGGCTTCTTTCTTCTCCACAGTTCTCCTATACTTTATGACTCTCGTAATAATCAATAAGTTTTTTTATGTCTTCTGTTAGTTCATTTTGGTCAATATTACTGACCTTTACGATTCCACTTGTGGAACTAACATTCTTTTCTTCGATACGACTTGGAGCCCATGGAGCCCTGTTGTTCGGAGGAGGAACACAAACAAGGAACTTGAATGGCAAATCCTTACGGACTGTACCTTTCTTCGTGAAGCATTCTCCCAAATAAATTGCAGGTATAACATCTCTTGACCATCCGCTTTTTATAGAATATCCAACAAGGTCACCTTCTGTTAATGTTTGTTTAAGTGCATCACATATATTACCTTTGTCATTAAGCATACTGTCTCCTAAATAATAAAGTCTATAACCTCTTCGCCTACTGCTGCTTCGTATGGCTTAGTGGCGCTATCGATTACAAATATCTTTGTATCACAACCTTCTAAGCATGAATATATATCACCACTAACACAGATATCTACATCTGCGTATTTACCTACTGCACCAGTCTTTGTCGTAGACATTGACCTATTACATTTTCCACAGAGAATAATCATATTTTTTACCTCAAGAAATATTCTTTACCGTCATCGTCTTTAAAAAGCTCCGCTCCATTAGGAACCTCACCATAGTCTCGGATCTCAAGTTGGATATGTTCAGGATATTGTTCTCCCGTAATGATCCCGTCTTCCATTGTGATAATGACCTTATCCATTACAACTCCTTTTAGAAAATGAATTCTGTAAACTTTACAGCGTCAGCGGAAACTATATGAACTTGACCCTCTTTGTCTTCTACAACTGCTATTGTATTAGTTGCTACAGATTGATCTTTCCCTTCTATCGCTTCACTCCCCCACTTATGAAAATAGCCTTCAACCGGAATTATTTTGTTAATAGTTCTATTATAGAGTGAAAACATACATCCTCGAAGCTTATCCATTAGAATAACACCTCTACTTTAATCTCTATATTATGAACATGGTGACCACCGACTCTGTTTATACCGTTATCGAACTCAATAACAACCATTATAGGAGTGATCTCTTTTATAATACCTATCTTTTCCTTGTATCTGCTTAGTATCGCTGGGGCTGTTGGAAAGTACTCCGGTACCATCTTTACTTTTTGACCAAGTTTCAATAACTTTCCTTTTGCGTCTTTATACTGATTAACATTCAATTGTTTAATCACACTTCTCCCTACCAAGATTTATTAGCTACTTTGTCCTCTACTGTATCTACATTAATGACACCCATTGCTTCGTATTGTTCTGTCATGTCTTCTGTATAAGGAGCATTGCCATCATCCATTATCTCGATACCGAATTCTAAATTCTCATTTATGTTTTGAATAGCTCTATAGAAAGAATCGATCTCGTTATGGTCAGTGAATTTGATATCTATAGACAGTTTCGTTACGTGTTCTTTCATAGTTGTCCTTTTTAGAATGTACAGGCCTTTGTTGCAATCTTTAATAGTCGCTCATATGCTTTCTCTGTCTCTTCTTTGTCAATACGTAACTCAATAAAGAAACTCTTAACAGCTCCTGCGACTGTTGTCATAACACTTAACTGATTACAAACGTCTGCATAAATAACAAGCGCATACTCAATCACCTTAACCTTTGATTCTTTTTTCAGGGCTTCTTCCAACTTATCACGATGATCAACATCTAATGAACGATCATCGTCTCGAAGTGCTATAACAATATCATCGTATGCCGCTAGAGCTAAGCTAGTAGTCTCCTGTACAAACGGAGTTGTTAAGAACTTTTTCTTTTCACTTCCCTTAAGTGTTCCACCAAACTTTTTCAGAATACTTCTGGCGCAAACAGGTCCGATACCACGAATGATTGAACTCTGAGCCTTAAGAGGTTTCTGACAACGATTACATTTTGGTCCTGCAGGTCTTTTAACTAACACTTATAGCTCCTTTGTTTATATTTCTGTTCTCAAAGTATTATAAGTTTGTTTTTATTTAGTTTATATCATCAATTACTATCTGTACATTCGATAGCTCTTTGTTCCATCGTTTAAGGTACTCCTTAAATTTATTAAGCGACTCTTGATCATACAAACCATCACCAGTAAAGACCATAGCATCAACTTGTTCACAAGCATTAGTTACTCGACTATCAACCATTTAGTTACCTTATTAAGTTACCAAGATTTTCTTATTGTCCGATTAGCTTCTGTAAGTTCAAGGAATTTATTATATGCCTTCTCACCTTCTATGCGTTCTTTTTCTCTTTGAGTTTTAGCTCTCTTGAACTCTTTTCCCTTGCGCTTTTTTCTTTGTCTTCTCGTTAGCACGTCGCTCCTTCTCTAGTTGCATTTGAAGTTCATTGTTTTGCTTTTCAAGCTTCTTGTTCTTATTTTCAAGAACCTTAATCTCTTTCTTTCCCTCAAAGACTATGTTGCGCATCGATATATATATAACATTATTCTCTCGGGACTTTTTCTCAGCCTCTTCCTGTTGTCGCACTCTCATAGAGAGTTTAAGACTCTTTTCTTTTTGTAACTTCCTTGACGGAGCTATCGGAACCATCTTCATTGTTACCAAGCCTTATCGTTAATTTGTGCTTGAATAAGTCTATCAGCTTCGAGCCATCTTGAATATTCAGTATCTTTTGCTGCGAGTTGACGCTTAGTTACCTTATTTGCTTCAGTTAAGTCTTCTATCTGTTGCCCAAGCGTTCTCTGTTCAGCAAATAGTCCTCTAATAGACTTATCACGTTGTTGTATCTCATGCTGCTGTTCTGTTATTATTCTATCCATATTCCTAAACGTAATACTTTTATCTTTAAGCTTATCAAGCTCTTCCCTTTTTTCCTCAATGTACTCTTCTAGGTGTTTATTTTCATCCTCTAGTTCCTTATTGTCGAACTCTAAACCGCTAATGTCGTTCTCTAAATCATAAACTTGTTCCGCAAGGCCAAGGCTGTCTGTTACTTCACCATAACGGACTAAAAGTATTTCAAGAACTTCTTCGAAAGTATCAGGATCGATCGACGTTTCTGCTAACTTAAGAAGACGATCCTTAAGATCATAACTTATGTTTTCTTCGAAGGTCTTAGCGTAAACGAGGACTTTTTTCTGCTGTATATTATTCATCACAACTTATTTTAAGAAAAAAATCAACAAAAGTCACCAAAGGTTAGACAAAAAGAGGAGCTTAAGTTCTAAGCTCCTCTTCTATTTAATTAACCAATGTGACTGGCTTACTGTTTATACTTGATATCGTCAAGACTTTTAACGCCCTGAGCATTCAATTTCGTGATCCGATACTGGATAGATGCAGGTGAATGACTGATGGCCTGACCGACTTCTGTTACGGATTTGCCTTCTTTGATCAAGGCGATAATCTGCTCATCATCTTTGCGGGTATAGAATTTCTTCCTTGGCCCTTTAGCTGCTACGAGTCCCATGGGACCTCCTTCTTTAAAAGTAAATAAAACACAAAAAGTTAATAACTTCTTCTAAGCCTATTATTTTAGTTGAGTTTTTGTTTTACTTCCCGTATAACGTAGTGACTGTTATCTTTTCAAGCTTTGCCTTTAACTCTTGGACTCTTTGCTTAAGGAGCTTTTTACCCTTAGTGTCTTTGTTAATCCAATTAAGATAATCCATATAGTGTGAAAAGGGTTGTTTCTTGAGAGAGATTCTTTTAATACGTCTATAATCTTTAAATAAATCGTCCTTAGCAAGTCTATTAGCTCTTTGTGAACGAGTAGGGATCCAAGCTCTATTGACCTTATCCCTTTTAGGATAACAAGCGTAACGGAATGCTTCGTGAACACACTCGTATGTAAAGCCACCATTAGTGAGAGTTCCGTCTACATGATCTTGTCTAAGTACCTTATCCCAATCTCTCTTTCTAGTATTCCATTCTCTTGTTGGGATATCATCTGGCTTATCAATATTATTCCAGTAGTTATATCCAGTCACAAAAGGCTTATCCATCCATAGATCAACCCACTCTTGTTGTTCGCAACTAACAAGTCCTAAGACTTTTTTCTTTTTTGCTAAAGGATAAAACGTAATATTAAATTCAAAATCAATTTCGGGATCACGCATCCTGTTTACTCTTATCTTCTCTACCCTATCTCTAAACTCTCTAGAGGCTGCTGAAAGGGGGTTCTTATATTGTTCCACCTTTTTATTAATCAATAATTCATCAATACGATATACAGCTTTATGATAAAGCATTTCTCCATACTGATCTCTTATCAGAGGTCCTAATTCTCTAGCAAACTTTTTTATGTAAGAATGAATCTTAAATAAGTCAGCCGTATCAAATACAAATCCGTTATGAATTTTTGTACTCAACTTGTTCTCCAAACATGATGGCAGTCCCTACAACCTTGGAAGCTGAAACCAAGTGATGCATGGTACTTTTCGGAAACATTATGGCTTCCACAGATACACTCTATGGTTTTTTCTGGAACAACCTCTTCAATGAATCTTACTGGTGGATTTAAGATAGCTTCCATTCATTCCTCCTTATAATGGTTACTGTTTCTTTCTAAATCTTCTACCTTTAGCTGGAGTAAGAATTCTTCTAGCTCTGGCAACAAGACTATTACATTGAGGACACTTGACATCCTCAGTTAACATTCTGATTTCAAGATGTTTTTCATCAGAGAAGACAACAGTGTCACATTCTGGACACTTAATCGGTTTTGCCATTGTCCTCTTCCTTTTCATCTATTAGCTCTGCCAAATCTTCTACAAGAGCCTTCAAGAACTTTTTAGCATATGTCCCAGCTCTTTTAACTGAAAACTCACAACTAATAGTAGATCTGGTTACGAATTGTAGTTCGTCAACCATAGCACCTACAAGTTCTGTATACTCTTTTAGATTCTCAAATCTTTTATTATCACAGTTTGTCTCTCCAACCGGATCAATTGCGCCTATGAGCTTATTCGTAATCCTTAACATTGGTATTTTTTCATCCATCGTCCTTCTCCTCGTTATCATTATGCTGTTCTGTAAGATCATTTAAAAATTTATCTAATTTAAATACATCCTCTGCCTGAGAGTAATCTTTACACTTATATTTTTCTTCTTGATGAACACAAAGCACTTCTTCTCCGACGGGGTGTGAATTAAACCAATACTTTGCCTCTTCTAATGAGCAAACCTCTTCGTACTCTATCGGGAGTTGAACATCTAGTGATGTATATGAATATCCGTCAACTACTTTGTGCCTGACTATTATTTCGTAATCGATTGGTTCTTTCCGTTCTGCAAAATAACAATAAAGGAGGTTATGGAGTCTTTCCAGCTCTCCATCTAATGAAAACTGACATTGGATATACATCTTATGTCCACATGAACAATCAGTATTAAACCCATGATCTCTAAGAAGACGTACAACGTCTCTTACTGGTTCTTCTATACAGTGCTCGTACCAGCCACCCATTTTAAGCATTTTGTCTTCTTTTCCCATATACTTACCAGATCCTTACCAGATCCTTTCCGTCCGTCAGGGCGAGCAAATCCTTTTTAACTTGTTATTTAATGCGTTCCTAGTACGAGTAAATGAATACCTTTCTCTATTGTAAGAACAAAGAGAACTTACACTATTATCCATAGGCCCCATGGCCTCTAACGATTTAATTAATGAATTAATCTGTGATATTGATAATCTTAGTATACTCTTCTGTCCTATAGACAGAGCATTCTGTTTAGTTTTCCTCATATACTCACCAGGACTTATTGTCTATTGTTTCTCTTAACTTCTCTTCTTTAGAGATCATTTTATCCCAGCTCTTTACAGCACCATTCTGACTGTATGACTGACTAGATTCAAGACCACACTCTTCACATTTAACCTTAACAATATTTATTGTACCATCGAAATTTTCCGCAGCTGTTTCAGTACGATCCCATTTTATACCCCCATTTAACAACACCCCTGTCCTACGATTGTTCAGCTTTTCAGTTGCATAAATGAACATTGGTTTTGTCTTACAGCAATATGTAGGATAAAAACTCATATAATAATATTATGGATCAATTTTCTGAATTAGTCACTGAAATGTCTATTTGAAATTCAATGTAAGCTGACTATTCTCTTCTAAGTATTTCCTTAAAAGCTTATCTTTATCAGACAATTCGTAAACCTGTCTCCAGTATTTAGATATTGTTTTGCGTAAGAAGGTCATCTGTCTTTCAGAGTAAGGCATCTTCTGATTCGCAAGAGATGTTAAAAAGTCAGCATCGAATCCTGTGAACCCAATATAATTATGTTCTATCGTGCGTCCTTTATTTTTTTCTTCTTCTGTTTGATTTTGATAGATTCTCTGGAGAGCTCGAAGTGCCCATACGTTGTTTGTTTTGAGCTTTTGCTTTAGGAATTCGTATTGAGCTTTTTTGGTTACTTTCATAATAATCCCCTATTATTTCTCTCCTTAGTCTATTATTTTTAAATCAGCAGGGAAAATAATCGCCTTAACGTTTTGTATCTTGACAAGATAAGCAAACATTGATGGCGTTAAATTATTTCCAGTTTGAATTATAACACCCTTTGCGTCTTTAAATCTTCCACAATTAACTATACATCTTTTACCAATCATGTCTGTTCCTATTTAAAGGGTAACTACCAATTATCTTTATTCTCTTTTATTGCTTGCTGAACTAGGACATCACATCTTTCGTTTTGTCTTTGGCCACTATGCCCAGGAACCCATTTCCATTTTATTTTATGAACTTTCGATAAAGTATTAAGCTCTACCCATAACTCTTTATTCTTGACTGGCTGTCTAGCTGAAGTTTGCCAACCGTTATGTTGCCAAGTATTAATCCATTCTGTAATTCCTTTTTTAACATACTTAGAATCGGTATGTAAAGTAACAGAACAAGGTTCTTCTAATTTTTTGAGGCTCATTATTGCGGCTGTGAGTTCCATCCTATTGTTTGTAGTCCGAGGCTCAAAACCACTAAGCTCTTTTACTACATTCTTATATTGGAGTATGGACGCCCAACCACCTGGATTACTTCGTTTACCGTTCCAGCATCCGCCGTCTGTATATACGATTACTTCTTTCACAGAGCCCCTTGGTATCCTATTAATCTCTCAGGGTCATTGCGAAAAGTATTTAGATCTTCTACAGAACAGCTCTCTTCTTCTTTAAAAGCGATATTAGTAGTCATAAGTAACGTTTCAGTAAATGAATTAATTTGTCGTATCAATGTTTCGTCTAAGTCTTTACAAGGTTGACATATGTTTGACAACTTCTCAACAGTTTTATTATCCATATTGCCTCCTTAGGGCAGGTCGAGCGTATTACTTCTTATTTAACAATAGCCATACAGTTACACCATTCCTACCAGTAACTTGAATACTATCGTATTCAGTGTAGTGCTCTGTTATTTTATTACTTTTAGGATTTGTTAGTGTAACTACTGTACTAGTTAATACAATCATATTGAATACTGTTAATGCAGCTATTAGTACATGTATCCATGTTATCTTATTCACATAGCCTCCTTAGCCAAGTCGAGCCAGTCATCCTTATTAAAGTTATCTGCTGCTCCTTTGGATCCTTTGGTTTGTTGCTTACAAAGAATACATTTCCCATTTTAACCTCAACTTTAAAGTAAACTTGTTTTCTTATTTACTTTTAATTTTGTTAAAATTTAGTTATATCCTTCACCAAGATCTATTTTCTAACTTTCCGTCTTCAATAGTCATAAAGTATGGACAAGTTGCTGCTAATACTACCTCGATTGCATCCGTATCCGAATGAATACAATAACTATAATCCTCATCATCAGTATCTTTTTCTTCAAGTCTATAATAATAGAAAAAGTCCTTACAATTGGTACCACTACTCTTCTTTATAACACTAACATTAAGCTGCCATTCTTCCAATACTTCTTCTCTATTTGGAGCTGTTGCAACAGGAACTTCCTCACAGTTTAAACACTGAACGAACCAATCGTACGGAGTATTCGGACTCTTCCCCCATATCGGTTCCTCCTTACATACACACTTAACTGGTTTCATATTCCTTTAAGTGCTCTATTTGTAATACTTTGATAACCTTTCTTAAAGATATCGTAAATGCGTTCAACGATACGTTTTAAAAAGTCTCTCAAGAAGAACCAGAACATCGAGATGGGCCAATAAAATATCCATCCTGTGATTCTTTCTTTGTTCTCATCTATGTTCTGTATCTTTAATTTCGAATACTCTATATCTCTTTCCCATACTTTTTTTAATCCATCTGGTACTTCTGTTTTTTCATCAATTACACCTTCAAAACTTTTATTCTTTAAGAAGGTAACTCTTTCTTTTTTTATTGCTTTGACTGCACTTCTAACGTAAAGGTACCACTTTATAAAGGACCATACAGTTCCTACTACAAGATAACCGACAAGCCAGAGGATTGATTCAAGCTGAAAGAGTCGAGAGAAAACATCATACTTAATTACAAATTGTGAAAAGACAGTAAAGGCTATAAGCCAGAACGTAGCCCAAAAGTATCTTTCTGATTCAACATTATAGAAAAGGGTCAATATAATTGCGACAACTCCTACCCAAAACCCTACTGCACCTACTGCGAAAAACTCTAACATAATTTCCTCCTTCACCATGGTTTGTTTTCTAATCTTTTTTGATAAACTTCTTCTTCAGTTAATGGTTCTATCTTTTCAAGCCCAAACGCCTTTCTTGCGATTGACGTACTTACAAACGAATTAGAGAGCGCCTTACTTAGTACTTTGCCAAGCGCCCTATGTCGCTTTTCTAATGCATCCATTGCGACCCCTGCTCCACTATAAGAGGATCCTTTTTCCTTAGAAAAGTTAAGGCCGAGGGCTGATTGAAACTTCTGTTCTAATTCTTTTGTCATTTCTTTATATAAGACATTAAATTAAGAATGTCACTCGAAACCTTAGCTATTGATTTTTTAACCTAATTATTGATAGGTTATAAAAAAACATCAAAGGAGAACAATTTATGTCTTTCATACAAAACCTTATTGCTGGAACGGTAGTAATTCCCAAAGCAAGCGGAAATGGAATAAAAGTTGATTTGGCTGCTCCCACCTTTGGATGGCGCGATATGATTGGTCCTGTGGGTCAATCTAATACAGGATCCACAAAGCCTACTCAAGCCGTTTACATGACTAATATAAAGCAATTCCAATATGAAGTCGGAAATGAGGCATATGTAAGTTTCCATATGCCTCATGATTATGTTGAAGGAACAGATATATTTTTCCATTATCATTGGAGTCATAATGTAACTACTGTTACTGGTGGCTCTGTTACTTTTGGATATAACGTAACTTATTCTAAAGGTCACAATCAAGCGGCTTTTGCGGCAGCAAAAACAGGTACTGTAGTAGGAAACGCAAGTACAACGCGATATCAACACATTATCACAGAACTTCAATTATCAGCAGCCTCTCCATCTGCTGCGCAGTTAACTACAACCAATTTAGAGGTGGACGGACTTATTATAATGACTGCAAAGGTTACAGCCAATAACATTACAGTTTCTGACGGAGGTGTTCCAGATCCATTTATTCATTTCGTGGATATACATTATCAAAGTTCTGGAATAGCAACTAAACAAAAAGCTCCACCATTTTTCGTATAAATGTTAAAAAGATTTATTTATAATTTCTTCTTGATACGTCTTCTCAAGCCTACGACAATGTTCACAATACACGCCTAACATGTAATCAAATTCGCCAATACATCTTATACAGATTTGTCGTTTACATGTTGAGCATGTAAAATAAATTGCTGCGACATGTTTACAATCTCTAATGCCTTCTTCAATCATAAAAGGCTGCCTTCTTAGCTATTCGATAAAGGATCCATCTTATTAATTCTTTTGAGCATAAAGATATATCTGCTTCTAACTTCTCCAAAGAAACTTCGTCCTCAAAATCTTGGCTAGCTAAAGACTTAATGTCCTGGATAAGATCCTCTTTAGTAGCCCCATATTTAATTTTAATATCACCCTTATCTAAAACGGCTCTTAAGGCTTGTCTAGTAGTCCCTCCCCAGGAGTCTATTATGTCTTTGGAGTCCTTGAGCCCAAGCTCTGTTAACTGACGAACATATCTAATGGCTTCAAGGTTCTTACCAGAATCTAAAAACTTATCTATTTTATCAAAGGTTTGCTCTGTAATGATAGTTTCAAGTTCTTTTATCGCATTGCTCATTTAAGAAATCCTCTATACTTAAGTTCACCATAACGAACTCCACTATCGTGATAAAGATGTTCAACCGCTAAGTTTTTCACAAGAGTCATCTTACGTTCACAAGGGATCTGTTTTGCCTCTTCGTATGTCTTAACTTTTGGTCCCTCCCATCCGCATTTGCACCAAGGCTGATTCCAGCTTCCCGAAGGTCCTCCCGCGCCTGCGATGTAATGTTGATGTTTGCTTTCAATGTAGCTTTGTTTAAGTTCTATGAGAAGGTCAGTCTTTGTCTTCATGTTACCAAAGAGCTGGACTTTAATTGCAAAGGACTCTCGGAACTTTCCTTCATGGAATAGGGTTATGCTTTTCATCCCCATTTCGAATTCTTCTTCTGTTACCTCTGATCCCTTCTCTTCTTCAATATTTTCTAAACAGCGTTTAATCCCAGACATGTGCCATCCTCTTTTTAAATAAGATTTTAACTCATGTACTTATAATTTTGTTTTAATTTAGTTTAGACTTTTACCAATCTTTATTAGCTATGTTGCCATCTTCTCTAAAGATAAAACTGTCACAAATTTGCGTTTCAATCGTCCAGTTCATACAGTATGTGCAGACGAAGTCGAGTTCCATAGCTTTGAAGGGTGGGAGGATTTTTCTAAGAGAAGCTGATTCTGCGGTACCATAATAGCAGCTCCCACAACATCTCGTAGCCATATTATTTCTTATCCAATATTACCATACTTTGTCTGCTACCTTTGTTTCCATAATGTCTACCCATTGTGCACAAACATCTTGACCATTTAATGATGATATTCTTGTCAAACCGCATCTCCAAAGAGGAGCGTTATCTATCCCATGGCTACAAGTCCTGCATTTATTATTACGCTCTCTTTCAGCATTGATCTTATCTTGTGTTTTTCTAACAAAGTCAGTGAATTGTTTATTATTCATTACCACGTTACCATTATAGGACCAAATTTAATTCCATCACACATTTGATAAGCTAATTGCTTATTCCTAATTATCTTCTTCATAGACATATGGAACCCCCAATCGAAAGGGGTGACTTGTATCCCAATATCACTTAGGAAATTATGAATCTTATATAATAATTTCTTTTCCTTCTCGTTTGTCTCTTCTTCCCATTCTTTAAGCTTTTTTAATTCTTCTACAGGATAGATTTCAGGCTCCGCCTCGTCTAATTTCTGAAGTAATTCTTTCATTAAAAGCATTTGATCTTCTGGAAAGTCAAACGCAAGACCACCATCCCCATCGTCATCAGCGTATGTTGATAGCGTATAGCCTATTCCATCTGGATATTTAACTTTATGTCCACAAAGTCTTTTTTCTTTATTACTTTTATCTCCTACCCATATCGGTCTTAGTTCCATCCCTACCTACCTTCATATATAATATGCTTCTTAGTTATAATTCTCTTTGAAAAAGGCTTTCCGATCTTCGTATTGAAACCCTACTCGTTTTGCAAATGTCTTATCGCTTGTTGAGTCACCTACCATGATACATTGGCTGGGATCAAGCTTATGCTTCTCGATCAACATAACTCCAAAACCTGACTGAGGCTTCCTACAATAACATACAGCAGGGGGAATTATATGTGGACAATAATAGTACTCAATATCAATCCCAAGTTGTTTGTTAGTATATTCAAAACAATCAATTGCTGCCTGCTCAGTCAGCTTCTTCTTCCCAATACCGGATTGATTTGACACGCCTAGAAGAAGGTAGCCATCCTTTAGATGACCATTAAGTACGTCTTTTCTTCCTGGAAGAATATCAATCTCTTCGATCTTTGTCGGATATTTATAGGGAGATCCTTCCTTCACATCTCTTAAGGTGCCATCGTAATCGAGGATGATAGCCTTATTCGAATACCCTCTTGACCTTCTTGTAAAGGGCACCTGATTTACATCAACAAACCCCTCATCCTTTTTTGGTTTTTGATATTCTTTTCTATATCTAAACAGAGCTGCAGGTGGGAACATATTAGGATCATTAACTCCACTATCTTTAATGTCTCCTGCGGTAAAGAAGATTTTGCCATACCTGTCGTGCATCCTGAATAAAGCATTCAGTTGTGCTTCTTCGATTGTTGTCTTCATTACTTCACATAATATTTCTGCATTGTTCTTTTGTGCAATCTCAATAAAAGGAGCACGAGACTCAATTGTAGGGAAAGTATTATCTAAAATAATATTTTGTCCTTGCTTCAATAGTTGTTCCATTTTAGGGAGAAGATCTGAAACCTTACCGCCTTCTTTGTCTCTATTCAAATGGACATAACCTTTTTTGATATAGTCTTCACTTAACGTCCCTTTACCCGACGCAGGGCAACCAACAATCATTACGACTTTACTCATTAGAATCTCCTCTACTTCTTTTCGAATTTGAGTCTACGATGCTCTTTCTTCGTTGACTTACTTACCTGCTTCGTTACTGTTGCTTCACCAAGATAGGTATAGCCTTCTTTTTCCATTGCACTAACGTGCTGATTAATATCTGAACTTTTACCAACCTTGACGTGTTTTACAGCTTTATGACCCATGATCCTTCTCCTTTTTAATATTATTACCAATATCTGTTTAGTACTAATTCTGCTTGATCACCATCCCATTTCCTACAACCTATAACCATATCATTGTGACGTAAATATTTCTCTTTATTTCTACAGTAATTAATATTTACATAAAAAAACTTACAACCCTTACAGAAGAGTTCTAGCTCTCCGCTAGGCATACCTCTGTGCAGTCCAAACTCTTTTCTACTTTTTTGTTTCTTTAACCGGGTGCTCCTCTTTGACATTAAGTCTCCAAGTCACCCAGATAATTCTTTTCTGCATACCCATCGATAATACTAATCGCTTTTTCTCTCAACTGTTGCTTTTGCTCTTTAGACATTGTGACTACTTCTTCTGGTTTAGTAAAGTCAACGTCACTAAACTCTGCCATAAGAAAGTGATGATAGTCCCTCATACCTAATAGTAACTTACGCATCGAGCCTGCTGTTTTACAAAAATCGGTCCCGAACTCTTCGAGATCTCTCCAGCTTGCATCGAGAGACTTTATCATATATCCACTAAGGTATGACTTAACAATAAATAAGTCGTCAACCTTTTCAAGAACTAGAGTCCCTTTAACAATACTGTCTTCGACTTGTGCAAAGCATGCTGCATACAATATGTTTTCTTTTTTATTATCAACGCCTAACTGAGTCACCCCTGCTATTAACCCGAGAGCTATATCCAAAGCGGTGGGAGGTCCTGCACAAGCCAGGTTTTCTTGTATGTAATCTTGCATCGATTTGAAGGTTGGCCCACTCATTCGTTCTTCAAGTCTTTCAAGAGCGTGAGTAGTAAAGTAAAACCCATCTACTCCAGGACGATAACTAGCATACAAGGTTCCTTTATTCGTCTTGTACACATAGTCAATATTCGAATTGAATTCACACTTAAAGGTAAATCCTAAATTCTTTAAGTCAAAATGAAGAAGGTTAACCCACTTTCCATAGTGTGCCCGAATATCTTTAAGAAGAGCTTGGATAATCCTTTGCTTATTCCTTTTGCTTATCTTAGTCTTTTCTCCTATAAATCTCCGCAGGTAAACGTCGACCGTAGAACGGACGTACGCTTCTGTGTATGGTTCTCTTCTGACTGCCTTAAAGTGGCTATTTAATATTTTAAGATCTTTGTCGTCGTGCATAATCACCCCTTTTAGTTTATTATACAAATAAACTATCTATTTGTCACATTTTTAAAAGAGTCATTCGTTTTGCTTTTGCCTTTGTTTACAACGCTCTATCTCTCTTTGTTCTTCTTCAAGTACTTCTGCCTCTGTAAGAAACTCTGTGTGGTCCTTACATGCAGGACAGATGTCACAATCTGACCCATAGGCTGCTACCCCACAACAAATTGATAATTTTTCATCATCTATTCTATTGCCCATTGAGCCCTCCCGACTACTTCCATCTCTTCAAAGTTTGCTCTGTAATAAGCTTGGCCACCTGCCTCTTCTCTTGTCCCGAGTGCTTGAACATATCCCTGTGCACCAAAAGCCTTAGGTTCAGATACAACCATAAAACATCCTGAGAATGCTTTGTTTTGAACCGTTTGAGGATTTAACTGCACGACTGTACCTACTTCAAGTTCTTTCTTTTCCATTCACGATCTCCTTAAAATGTTCGAATAAAGTTTCGAATGCGCCTGTTACTGTAAAAATATATATGACCCATCCAATTAGTGCTAACATTGCAAGTCCCTTTGCCATTATTCCTCCTTCGGCCCTGGCCAATTAAATATACCTTCTTTCTTGGTGGCTAACTTATTAAATCCTACAACAACATTCCTACTTACCATTTTACCAACTCCTATTGGCTATCTTAGCTTCTTCCCAAGCTTCCTTGGACTCATACTTTTCACCTTCCCGATAATAAGATTCATATTCTAATTGACCATCCTTGTACCAACGTCTGTAGAGTCCACGGAGCTTCCCATCCTTATAATTATTTTCATAATCTAATTGGCCATTATCATACCAGTATCTGTAGAGTCCATGGTCCTTCCCATCCTTACAATTATGTTCATATTTTAATTGACCATCCTTGTACCAACCTCTGTGGAGTCCATGGATCTTCCCATCCTTATAATTATATTCATATTCTAATTGACCATTATCATGCCAAGATCTGTAGAGTCCATGGAACCCCCCATCCTTATAATTATGTTCATAATTTAATTGGCCATCCTTGTACCAAGATCTGTAGAGTCCATGCTTAACTTTCTTATTACCTTTTAGGTAATAAGTATATTCTTCTGACTTGTCTTTATAAGTTAATAATTCCATTTTACCAACTCCTATTGGCTATCTTAGCTTCTTCCCAGGCTTCCTTGGACTCATACTTTTCACCTTCCCGATAATAAGATTCATAATCTAATTGGCCATTATTATGCCAAGATCTGCGGAGTCCATGGCGCTTCCCATCCTTATAATCCTCTTCATATTCTAATTGACCATCCTTGTACCAACGTCTGTAGAGTCCATGGAGCTTCCCATCCTTATAATTATGTTCATAATCTAATTGGCCATTATCATACCAGTATCTGTAGAGTCCATGGTACTTCCCATCCTTACAATTATGTTCATATTTTAATTGACCATCCTTGTACCAACCTCTACAGAGTCCATGGAACCCCCCATCCTTATGATTATGTTCATAATCTAATTGGCCATTATTATGCCAACCTCTGTGGAGTCCATGGTACTTCCCATCCTTATAATTATGTTCATAATCTAATTGGCCATTATTATGCCAAGATCTGCGGAGTCCATGCTTAACTTTCTTGTTACCTTTTAGGTAATAAGTATATTCTCCCAACTTGTCTTTATAAGTTAATAATTCCATTTT
>Ga0114918_10001900_pt1 | contig 18771 bp, 31 predicted proteins | sample LantaG_FD_87015 | JGI IMG/M metagenome (GOLD analysis project Ga0114918, IMG submission 87015) | Deep subsurface microbial communities from Baltic Sea to uncover new lineages of life (NeLLi) - Landsort_02402 metaG | ecosystem: Environmental > Aquatic > Marine > Oceanic > Sediment | place... | reverse complement strand
TCGCATTCGCTCAATGCGTGCCAGATGGTGAGCTTCGACTTCGATAAGTCGATGTAGATGACGTTAAACGGAACCCGTACCAGGTCGCCTGGCACATTTTTTCCCGTTGTTTGTGCGAGTGCCGCAATCAACTCTGGTGACAGGATAAATGTCCGGCACTCGTTCCTGGCTAATGCATCGTCAACAGCCAGGGCCTGTGGTGAGTCTTTCATGGGGTCGAGGTTCTTCCAAGGATCATGGATCCTACTAAATTCCTTCCTCAGGCCACTCACAGTTTCCCATGTGAATGGCAGTCCCTTACGTTTCAGTGCCTCCTCAACGCCATTATTTCGAGCACGCTGCATATGTCCCTGCTTATAAAAGATGGGGAACGGCATGTCGATCGGCCAATCCATAGACGCCTCCTTGGTTACTAAAGCAAAGGGTGGTTGTCCTACACCTGTCTTGTGACAGATTGGGGGTGTGTTTGTCGGGGCGGCTATTCGAAGTCAAGGCCTTGGCCTTGTCATCTCAGCCGAACATTCTGATGAAGGCTGGCCTACGCCATTTGACAGGAACTTGGCCCTTCAGTGCGTGGAGCCGTAACGACAGCACGATGAACTCCTGCCACGAGGCCGCTCTCTGGGCGCGGTTATACAGTCCGGCGACCCGGATGTACTCACGCTTGTCCTGGCTACTGTATCTCGGTTGCTTCATCCTCATCCTCCTTGACCTCAGCTTTGTCGAAGCAATCTGAACATATGCCGACAGAGCCGTCTCTACTTCCGGCCTCCACAAACTCTTTCTCGCAAACGCGGCAGAAAATACTTCCCTCGGTGAAAAAGGCGTAGCACGACGCAATCGGATCACCAGCCTCGCCCTTACGCGGTAAGATGTCGGCGATAACGCCCTCGTCCGTGCGGTGGACATACACGCTAAGGTTGTCTACCGTGATCCAGCACGATGTTTGATCTTCCTTCAACGTGTAGTCTCTCTCCTGATTATGCGTGAGGGCACCGGTCTCGATCTCATCGAGCGTGGCTTTTACCGCAGTGTACTCCTCTGCGTACGCCTCCCTGCGGCACCGCTCCACTTCGGCAAGGTCGCGGTCTGATAACTGGGCATCCGCCACGATGGGCGCTATTGGCCCGATCTCGGTGATTTGCGTATCCCAGGCATCCGCCTCAGCCGGAGTGTCACCCGTGAGCATCCCGTTGCATATGGCATTCGCCACGAGATGTTCAAGAACCTGTTTCATGTCTTTGGCGGTCATGCCGTTCAGATCGTAGGCCACATCAAGCCTTAGTGAGAGAGTCGTCAGCTCGCGAGATGCCTCCTGCACTTTGGTCTTGGTTGGTACCCAGTCATCACAGTCGTGGCAGAAATAGCCGCGGGTGCCCTTCGTGTTAACTATGGCGCCACACCGCGCACAAATTTGATCGTTCATTGAATAACCTCTCAATCAGAAAAGAGCATGAGTTCACCTTCTGGTTTTGGTACGTAAATTCCCAATAGTCCCTTCTTATGATATTGGTGCAAGTCGTGGTCGTTTACGAATACCTATTGAAATGACGCCGTTATCGTTTGTGATAGCTATACCCCACGGGATTGGGTCGTCGGTTCTTGGGCCAATGATCATGGCGTTTAGCGCCTTGAGGTCGTCAGATCGTTGCTTTTTACGCAGGTTATCGTCGATTATTTCTTGGGTATAGTCCGGCGGATCGTCCCGGAGCTTCTGGACAGCTGGAGACCATATCTTCTCTGGGAGTCGGTCCTGGCGAACTATGCGGTTCTCTATCAGATAATCTTCGACGATATCTGGGTCGAGGGCTTGGTCATCATTGAGTAGGGTGAAGCCTTCGGCTAATCTGTCCGAGTAGCTCGACACTATGATACCTCCGCAATAGAGTCGGTATTTCCGAAGACAACGATCTGCCCAAGATGATTCAGGTTGTTTGAGAAAGTCTCTCGAAGCCTCTCTTCATTCTCCCTGAACCACACCCTGTGGTGGACGGAGACGATAAGTCCTGCGAGCGACATGCCGCGGACGTCGTCGGCCGTTTTGATGGCCATGAGTGCTCCGTCTTTAGAGATTCCAACAGCTCGGATCTCATTGCTGTCTGCCATATCGATCCAGTCAAACTCGGTCATAGCCTCTCCCTATAAAAATAAGACCTCTTTATCAGAGGTCTTATGACAGATTACCAGTTTCGTTTCGGCCTACGCATCCGGCGTTCTGCACTTTGGACACAGCAGCATGGAGTCCTGATCCGTCATGAACGGCTTCCCGCACTTCGTGCAGATCTCGCCTGTCACGCCATCCCACCACCCCAGGTCCTCAGCCGTGTGAAGCAGACAGTCCCTGAGCCACCCAGACATGCCGAATCGCTGGGTGTTGCTCTCAATGCTCATCCAGAGGTTGCCATTTTCATGGCGTTCGCCGGCAGCCTTCCAGTCCGCGAGCATTTCAATCAGGTCGATGAGGTTCATGGAGTTCACGCCGGCCTCAAAATGCTCTGGATGGTGGCGATTTACCCTGTAGTGGTGGTCGAGACCGGCCTCCATCCCCTTCAGGAAACCCTTGTACTCGTCGCTGCCGTAAGTAGACGTCTTCAGCTTTGGCCAGAACTCGTCGAAGACCGGCTTCTCGATCGGGCCGAGCTTGCTTTCGTCATGCCGAAGTCCGCGGTTAGTGATAATCACTGCGATGTTATCGAGCAGTTCTCTCACTCGGGCGATATGCCGAAGTGTTTCCGGCTCTGAGTCGTAAGGAGGCTCGACTATCTCCAGCTCTTCTATCTTGTACCGAGCCATGAGCGTGCGGACGAGCGCCACGAGATCCTCTTCTCGAGTATCTGGCTCAAGGTACGTGAGAATCTCCGCGTTGTTCATCCTGTGATTGATCAGCTTGGCAACCCACTCGCCGAAGTCCATTTCCCCTTGTTCTATTGACACTCAAACCTCCTGTTTCTCTGTTGAACTCTGAACTCCGCATATGAAATACGAACACAAGTCTTTGGCGGCTGTTGAGGTGTTACTTGAGATCATAAACCACGGACAGTGTTGGCATCCGTGCCTGTCACAATAGTGCCCGCAGGTAGGTCGTTCACTCATGGCCCTCCTCCTTGACGATACCCGTTCTCACCATCACCTCATGCTCCACGAACATGAAGCGGTGCTTTATTGCGTGGTCGACAAATATTTCATTGCCTCCGAACAGCCGAGTGAACGCCTCCTCTTTCATAACTGCGAAAGCCCCAGACCGATAGGGGTCGGGCATCCAGTTCGGGTTCTTATCTTCGGGTGCCTTGTTCCAATTAGGTTCCGATTTTTCGTCGTCGATGCCGATCAGGATGATGCCCTGTTTCATCCAGTCTTGGCATTTACGGCACGGTTCCATGTCGATGACTTTGCCGTTAAAGGGGGCCAGGTCCTTGACCGGCTCCATTCCGTTTTTGGTCTGTTGATACTTCGAGGCGAGCAGAATCTTGTCGGCTTCGCCGCAGTAGTAGCAGTGTGTAAGCGCCACGTGTTCCTTATCAGGCATTACTAACCTCTTTCTTTGTTACTCACCCAATCCTCTTGGCAGTGAAGTCGTCGCCGTCCTTTCGCAGGACGCCCTTGAACTTCATGCCCTTTCGGTTGAAGTAGATAGTCTTTCTCTTGTTACCTGACGAAACGATGTGACCATCGTTTACCTGCGTTCCGCAGAAGGTGGTCACTTTTCCGTCAGTAAAGTAGAAGACGCCGCACATGCCCACCTCGCAGTTCTTGTCGAGGCCTTCCATCAGAGCTTGATTAAGGGCCTTGTTATGGATGTCAGCATCTTCTTTGCTCACAGGCACGCGGCCGTAGGCAGCGCAGAACGACCCTTTTCCGTTGAAGTGCATGAGGGAGCCCAGACAGTGGTCGGTCCCTTTGATCGTGATGATTGACTCTCCAACGTGCTCGAGGTCATTCTCAGTCAGTGTCTTCATCCCCTCCTCCAATCGATACAGCCACGTGAATCGTCTTCGGAACCATGATTTGCCGCTCAATCACCTTGTGAGATCTCACGAAGTTGCTGAAAGCGGCCTTCACCTTCTCGATGGTCTTGTCGAAGTCCCAGACGATGTCCACTCGCCACTTCAGGGTTTCGATGTCCCAAGAACCGAAATCTGGACACTCATCGTCTATGCCATCGTTGTTCGTGAATACCTGCATGTGTGTCTTTGTGTAGTTCCGCAAGGATCTCTCGGCGGTGCACCGACCACACTTATTGGCGCCTACATCGCCGTTCTTTCTCACGTCCTCCTTCGCTCTCGCAACGACTTCTTTGACCCTCTCTTCCGAGAGACCGAGCTTCGTGATCTCGGGCTGGGCCGGATAGACGTCGAGGACCCAGTGGTGGTTGTGAAGGACGTAGTGGTAGCACTCCCACTCCGCGTCGGTCAGGTCGTTTGGCTTGGCCGGCACGTTTCTGAGGTAATTCTGCTGGCCGCAGTTGACGCAGTAGCGCTTGTATCCGGAGGGCTTCTGGCCGCCCTTGTAGAGTACGAGGTAGCCTCCTTGTTGACCCTTGCTCCAGATCTGCCACTCGTAGTGGTGTCGCTTTTCGAACTCCCTGATGATATCCTTGCCGTCCCTGAAGGCCTCTTCCGTCTGGAGGAAGTCGTAGCCATCGAGGTCGTTGGGCATGATCCGTTGAAGCTTCACGTTGGCGGCGTAACTCGAGGACCGGTTCCACGAGTTCATCGTCCAGTATCTGAAGTGGTTCTCCAGGTACTCGATCATCGCCTTCTTGGTTCTTGGTTTACTTGGCTTTGTTGGCACGGTCCTCCTCCTTGTCCAGACGTTTGAAGAAGTTCGTGAACACGTAAGGACCGTCAGGTGCAAATGCCTTTACGTGACGCGCTCGAACGGCCCGAGGAGCGTCCCTGAGAAGGATTACCCTCTTCTCTCCGATTCCGTTCGTGATGATGAGTTTGGCCTTTGACGGCGAGTTCAGAAACCCGTCGACGCGGCATTTAGCGCTGCCATGATCGAATACTTCTGGCCAGATCGTCTCTAGGCTGAGTGATTCTTCGAGTTCGTCAAAGAGTCTTCCACGCTCTGCGTGGAGATCTCTAACCTCTGTCATTTTGTTGTGTAGGGATTGATCCATCAGTTGAACCCCCTTGCAGTCTTCTCCAGCATCTGCCCGACGTACAGTGCGTGTCCTACGTCTGAGATCAGACCGCGACGAGCGATCACACGGCGAACGTGGGTTGATGAGCCCTGGATGGTTGTGAGGTGTTCGCCTCCGGGCGAATGCAGTGTGGCCTTAACGACTCGGTGCGCGCCTTCGTCGAAGACCGGCTCGAACGTCCACTGACCTTTCTCGTCGTGCCACTCTCGATACGACCGGAATTCGTTCACGAGGTCCTGTGCCGGCGCCCAGCAGTCTTCATACACGTGAGCGCTCTGAGAGACGATGACCAGGTCGCCCAGACCGAGGCCCTTATCGTCTTGAAACGCACACTCAAGTTTGAGAACCATGCAGCGCACCCATTCTTGCAGGAAGCGCAGGCCATAGGCATTCTTAGGCCACCCCTGGTACATGTCATTGGAGCGGATAGTGGCCGTCATGAACAGTTTGCCTTCGATGATCCGGAACCACAGGTGATTAAGGCATGGTGAGCTTTTTTGGTTCTTTGTAGAGTCCCACAGGTTGATGACTGCGCTCCTGGCACCACGGTCTTCGGCGAGCTTCTTGGCGGTATCCATGAGTTGGTCTCTGCCCTGGAAGTACGCACGCATGCGATTACCGTATGTGTACGAAACAGCCGTGTCCTCAACAGGGGAGAGTAGCTTCACGCAGTATTCGTCGACTTCCCCGAGCATGAACGGCAGATATCCCGGAATGTCCTTCGGGTCTGGATCTTGCTCCGTGATAACCATGACCAGGTCCATGATCTCAAGAGTGTCCTGGTCATAGTGCGTTGGTGCCTGCTTCCCATACCGAAGGATGTGGTGTAGCAGGTCAAGCCAGCCCTCACCGATAGTCTTGGCCCGGAGGACCTGGACGGAGTCTGGTGCCGGGAATGTGTTGGGTTCTTGACGGTCGGGCGTAAAGATGTGTCTGCCCCATATTCCTTCGTAGGTTGTTCCGAGGCTGGCTTGGTAAGATGCGAGTGCTCGCACTACGCGCACGATCTCCTCATCACTGTCGGGGGAGTGGGTGGCTACACCGCGTCTAACCGCTTCGACGAACTCGATGGGGATGTCGGCCCACACCCGGGCCTTGCCGTCAGCTGCCGTGTAGTACTTTCTTCCGGATGTCGTCTGGCCTACTACAAGTTCGTAGTACGTGTTGAAGAATTTGTGAGTCTCAGCCACGGACCCACTCTTGTCCTCTCCGCATAGGACGATGGCGTTGATCCTGGGATTGGCGAGGAGATTCCTGACCAGCATGTCAACACCACGCTCTGCGGTGTAGAGCTGGCCGATACCCGCGACCCTATCCATGATGCGGCTATCGATCTTTTCGAGCCTTTTCTTGACGAGTTCCTTCTGCGTCCATCCGCAGATGACAGCAGTATTCGCTTCAGGGTTCCCCAGGATAAGTTGGTTGGGTAGAAATACCGGCCATGTTGGTTTCACCGTTGCCTCCTCTACATAGGTATATGCGCCTATTGTTACGTACTTGTACTCACCATCAATCCTGACGGATGGCTCCATATTTTGTTGATCCATGGTTGAGACAAAGTCAGAGCAGATCGGGCAGGCCTTCTGCCCTAACTGTGTTGGAATGAGAAACCCACAGACACGACAAATACGACAAGTATCGGGTGTCATTTGTCGCACCTCCTTGGTTGTCTTCGAAGAGCGCATAGGTCGCCGCCGCACGATACAGTGCGTGGGCCCACGATAACGGGAATGTCCCAGTAGCCACGCTGCCACCAGTTCATGTTGCCCCTGGATTGTTGGAACGCGAGGATTACAGCAGGCACGGGTGTGACTGAGTAGGTCATCACGTTGCCTGTTCTAAGATCCATAACACTAGTCATCGGACCCCCACAACTCATCGACTTTGTTGTCGTATGATCTGTCAACTGCCTCGTTGAGTACCTCCTCAAACACCGAGTTTTTGTGCCAATGATCAGACAGTTGCATCGCTTTTTCGCCGGCGGTGATGGCCGTCACGAAGTCAATCCGCACAATTCGATCAATCATACACTTGAGGCCGATCTTGACGCGTTGAATACCGCTGTCGAACGCATTTTGGTACATCTTGGCGTGTTCCTTCTCGATTTCGTCGGCTACTTTGGCAGCGGCCTCTGCGATCTTTCTCGGCAAGACAATGTCTTCGCGGTATTCGCTCCCCGTATTCAGGGGCTTGCCCAAGACGATCGTTTCAATCCGGTTGCTTGAGCGATTGCCCCTCAAGCTTCTGGGAAGCTCAAGTATTCTGAGCAAGCTTCGGAGAATGGGTCTGCTTTGGTACGTTAGGCTTGCATTTACCGGATCTCCATAGACAGCCAAGGCTTCTTTGAGTTTCTTGTTCTCGGCATTAGCGTCATCAAGATCACATCGCGGGCACGTTTCCGAGTACTCGACGAGCATATCACTATGCTTGGGACACTTGCTACGTCTGCTCACTGTTACCTCCAAAAAACACAACTGACTATGCGGCTCATGACTAAAAAGAGCCGGCTTTTGGCCAGCCCTTTGGTCTGATTACTTGTTAGCGAGACCCAACGTCACCCAGATGCTCTCTGGTTTGTCGACATCCCATGCGCTGATGGCCGTAGCATTTATCCACCGCACAGTGCGTTTTCCGTCCTCGACGCAGATGTAGTCTCCATGGACGGCTATGACCTTCCGGTCTCTCAGATCTTCCTCACCACAGGGCCTGATCTTGTCACCCACTGAGAACGGCAGTGGCGAGGCTGATACGCTATAGGCGATGTACGCAAGCAGCAGCACACCGACAACCAATAGCCCGGTGTGGATACGATCTTTGGTGAATAACGACGTTATTCGTTCTCGGAGTGACGACAGCCACCCGCTTCCTCGTTCTTTCTTCTGTCTATTCAGCGACATAATTGCCCTCCTTTCTACGATTCTTATGACACAATTCCGCGTAAAAAAGAGGGGGGCTGGTAGCCACCCTCTCCGACCCGAAGGCCTTGCACTGTTCAAACGGCGCTAACCCATCCCCCGAAAGGGATGAGCAACGTCAGGGTTGCAGTCTACGTTTACGCTTCCTCTTCTCACTACGAGCGAAGAAACTCTGCAAATCCCTCTGGAGCTCTCCTGTGCCCAGTCTATAGCCAACGACGGCCACGGACCCCAGTAGCAGGACAATCAAGCTCTCGAGGCCCCGAGCGATGCCTGGTGAGTAGCGGTCCACGACCCCTCCTTCCAAACACGGTCGTCATTCCAGTACTTGCTCATAAAACTTGCTCATAAAACATTTTCGGGTAGAATTCCCTGTACACCATTCTCGTGACGTAACTTGATCTGTTTTTTGAGGTCAACCATGGAAAGTGCCATGCTCCGCATTCTGGCTGAACACGGTCAGAGGGAGTTCGAGAAGATAGGAAAGGCGAATCGCGGCGGCGGTGAGAACCCTATCCTACAGGCGATTGCAATGCATACAATGCAGCAACCACCCCCGAACCTACCCATGCTTTCCAGCCTCTACACGCAGAAACTGGAAAAAGATCTTCGACGGGACTTAGAGTCCCCAGACCCCATGGACGATTTGGCCGCGGACCCATTGCATCAGGAGAACCGCAGTCTTCAGCGTATGGTGACCAATATGCGCCTGAAGATGGATATGTTCCAGATGCAGCGCGAGATGGCCAGGACGCAGGGGGAGGCCATGGCTATGCAAGGCATGGCCCAGCAGAACCCAGCAGTTGCCGCGGCTGCCGGCGGCCTACCCCCAGAGGCCGGTGGAATACCGCCGGAAGTAGCCGCCCAACAGGCAGCTCCTGGGCAACAGCAGGCTCCTCAAGGTGCTCCTATGGCTGGAGCTCCTGGTGTAGCACCACAGGCATCTCCCGGGTCGTCGCCCATGGGCGTAGGACCGGTTGAGGCCGCCAGCATGTAGGAGGCTATCATGTTCAAGGTGGCTGGAAGGGTCCTTGATTTTTACGACGATCCTGATTTTATCGCCCACATCGGCGCAAGAGATCTCGATCTGGTACCCATAGAGAAGACGGGTTCGCTAACCGACAAGGACTTCGCTGTGAAGATCGCCACAGCGAACGGCTCTGTCCGACGTTGGCCGGTCTATAACAAAACGGCTACAGCATTGTCGGGCCGTTACTTCTGCGAAGTGGCAGATACCCTCCCTCAAAACCTCCGCGATGCCGCTGGCTGGTTCCTCAAGCGTGCGCACCTGCGCTACGACCTGAATCTACCCCACGGCCTTGCTGGTGCTTTCCCTCGTCCTGAGAGTGGTCACGTGGTTCTCGACAACACTCCTGATGTAGCACCCATTGATCATGGGTTCTTTGCCAAGAGTGCTCAGGACGACTTTCTGCACATGATGGGTCGATTCACGCCAAGAGAGCGCTTCGATCGCGCCAATAAGCTCTTCAAGATTGCTGCGGCCACTGGCTCAGGACTTGACGACAGGATCTGGGATTATGTCGAGAAAGAGAAGCATGGCCCGTGGCTGCGCGACGAGCTCAGAGCTCGCCACACACTCGTCAAGGAGGGGACATCATCTCACCTGTCTGACGCCTTCCTTAGCATGATGCGTGACGCAGTCGGTGCTGGGCCCACCAAGATCATGGAATCTCTGGAGACCTTCGACAAACTGGCAGGTCTCGAAGATAAATACGATGACGGCCTGCGCGACCCGTATCTCGCAGTGTTTGGTGGCCTCTCCATGGAGAAGCTTGGGTCGAAGGACGAGGACATCCGTGCGTGGAAGTTGCAGACACTCGCCACCAAGGGCGTTGAGCTCAGCAAGATCTTCGATGACGTTTTTGTCTCTAAGTTCGTCAATGACCCGGCGAGGACTCTGGCAGAGGCTGATACCGTGGAGAAGAGAATCCTCAATCACATGCTCAATCGCATCCCCAACACGGACGTAGGGCACGTGAAGCGCCATCTGCTGGAGCAACCAGCCGCAGCCAATAAGATTGGCCTCGGTGCCGTGTTGAAAGAGGTAGACCGGTCCCTGGCTGGGGCTCCGTCACGCGACGTGGCCACAGCAGAGTAGGGTGATGCGACGTGGCAGTAATCTCAGATCTTAAGAACGTGTTCCGTGAGCGGTTCATACCTCCCGACATCTACCGTCGAATCCTGTTTGGGAAGTACGGCGATTCTTGGCTGGCGTGGGATCCTCAGACACTCTGGATGGAGATCGAGGATGATTTCCACGTTCAGGTGAGCGACGAGGTCCGAGACAAGATCAATGTCCTCCGCGTTCTTCTCACAGCCAGAGACTTTTGGGAAGACTTCTCGGTTTTCGAGAAGATCATCATTGCCTTTAACGATCGGTACGTGGATACAGAGCATATCCAGGTGTGCCTGACTGAGGAACTCGGGTACGGACTGACAGTGGCTAACGCCATAGTCGTCCGTCCGTTCTCTCAGGAAATAAAGGTTTACATACAGGGTTGTTGCAAGGAAACTGGGCTCCTGGTCTACCATCGATCCTTCGCTTTTGCACAACCGCCGTATACCGGTGAGTTGAGAGACCTCGCTCAGGAAGTCAGGAAGGTCTGGGACATTGAGCGGTTCACCCAGATCACCATTCCCGAGCACCAGCAGCACGATCCAGTTATGGTCCAGGTCGGTAAGCTGCACGACATTGAGGTCTACATAAAGGAACGCATGGCCAAAGGGGATGAAGTGCCGGTATGAACAGCGCATTCGTAAGAGGCTTCTTCGACGAGATCAATAAGATAGCGGCTGGCGAGACAATCGCTGGCATCAAGCAGCCAAAAGAGTCCTTCGAGCGATTCATCGGTCAGACCTCTGGCAAAGAGAAAACTGACTACGAGAAGACACTCAAGGAAGGGATCATGAAAGATCCTCTCACGCCGAAGAAGGCTATTGGCGGGGCCGCTGCTCTTCCGCAGAGGCAGGGACCATCGTTATGAACGCCTTCATGTTCGGGTTTTTAGATGAACTGCAAAAGATCGCCAAGAAGGGTGTGAAGATGCAGCCTCTAACCCCGGATGAACGTCGGTCGGCCGCCAAGAGGTATGCTCAGGCCAATATCACAGGCAGTGACGGCTGCTCGCCCGGGAAGAGTGAGAAGGGGTATGACTTTCACACGCACAGGGCGCACACAGGGTGGTATCCGTCCTTCGACAAGATCCCGGTCAAGAAGATTCGGTTCGTGGGGAGTACAGCGTGAACGCCTTCATGTTCGGTTTTACTGACGAGCTCTCGAAGTCAGCCGACTTCAAGGAGATCGTTCATAGCCCCATCGTCCAGGCGCTCGGGTACGCGGCTCTGGCTGGCGAGGGGATACACGCGCTGGGTCATGGCCAAAACCGCCTCCCAAAGATCCATAAGGCCATGAATAGTCGTAGAGGAAAGTTGTTCGGCACAGCGTCTCTCGCCGGCGGAACTGCGTTTTTGGCGGCAGAGGGCATGGCGGCTCTTATTGATGCTTTTAGCCGAAAAAGAAAAAAGAAGGCTGGTAAGGCTGCGGCCGACATTATTATAAAGGTGCAGGCACCGTCCCCTATGATGCCCAAGATCAGAATGGGGAAGGCGCCAAAGATGCCCTTGTTGAACCTAAGTAAGCTGACTAAGTCGATAGGATTCAAACGATGAGTGATGTTGCGTCGATAAAAGATAGGGCGAGGGTCGGCGGCAGGTCGATCATGACCTACCCACACCCGTCGTTCGATTTATCTAGCGCATTCATCCCGCCATCAATGAAGGAGTTGTACAGGTGGTGTCTCTATCTGTACATGACTCACTCCGAGATAAAGCCAATTCTGAAGAAGAAAGTGGCTTATGTTCAGACGCCATTGATCTACAACGGCGCGCCTAACGCCAAGAAGATCTGGAAGTCTCTCCTCGAGGACAACATCAATATCAAGCGCGTCTCGATCGAGGCGCTTTTGGATATGAGCGTCTACGGGGTCGCCTACCTATCCATCGCCTACCCGTTCGAACGCTTCCTAATCTGCCCAGGATGCAAAGAGAAGTTCCCTATTAAGAACTTGAAGTGGCGATACGAGGGGCACAAGTGGATGTCGAGCTGCCCCGCATGCCACCACCAAGGGGAATTCAAGTCCGAGTGCATAACGGTCAGAAACAGGAAGCGAATAAAGATCATCCGTTGGCGCCCGATGGACATGGAGGTTCAGAGCAACCCGTGGACCGGCTACAAGCGGTACATCTACAGGATGCCCCGCTACCTTGTGAAGAAGATAGAGGATCCCAAGCGTAATCGCGTCCTGGTGGAGACGACACCAGACGAGCTACTCGAGTCTGTCAGGGAGAATAAGAACTTCGGCCTGGACGAGGGTCAGATCTACGTCTTTGAGGAATTGGGGCCGTCATCAGAGGACGAGAACTTCCCCATCCCCCCACTGCTCCACGTTTTCAAGGACACGTGGCTCTATCAGACATTGCGCCGCGCACAGGAAGCAATTAGCGTGGAGCACATCTTGTCGCTGACTGTACTCGTGCCGTCAGCCGCGCCGGCGGGGGCGTCACCTCACCTGAACTACAACCTCCAGACGTGGTCGTCGAATATGCAGGACATGGTTCGGACGTGGCGTCGAGATCCCAATGCCATCTACACAGCGCCCTTCCCGTGCACAGTGGAGAACATCAGGGGAGACGCCAAAGCCCTGAACGTATTCAATGATATGGAGATGGTTCGGCAGCAGATTGCTGGCGGTCTCGACGTGCCCATTGAGTTCGTTATCGGAAATCTCCAGTGGTCCGGCGCATCCATCTCCTTGCGCGTCCTCGAGAACCTGTTCCTGAACATGATCGAGGACCTCACGAGGTTCGAGCAGACATTCCTCATCCCGAGGCTCCAGCGTTTCCTGCGTCTGCCCACCATCAACATCACGCACCAGGACTTCAAAATGGCTGATGACGCCGCACAGAAGCAAATTGCTCTGTCCTTGCGTCAGACTAACACCATCTCCGATCGCACTACGGTCGAGCAGCTCGACTTCGACTACGACGCGGAGAAGAAGAACAAGCGGGAAGAGCGTGAGCAGCGCTTGAGGGATATGTACGAGGAACAGATCGAGAACGCTAAGTCACAGGCCGAGCAGATGCTCATAACTGGCCGTGCTCAGATGAAACTTCAGCAGGAGCAGAACGCTCTGGCCGTCGCAGCGCAGCAAGCAGCAGCCAATGACGCGGCGGCAGCGCAGCAGGGACAGTCGGGGCCAGCGGAGACGCCCAATCCGGCAGCACCGGCTACGGCCTTCCCAGGCGACGATAGCGCCGGCGGCAACGGAAAAGCTCTACAGCCACCCAGCATCCTCAATCTCATGGCTGAGCACTTCATGAAGAACACGCCTGATCACATGAAGGAACAGGAGCTCATGGCGGTTCAGTCGACCAACCCGCAGCTCGCCCGATCTATTAAGCAGCGGATGAAGATCATCGATAACGCTAAGAAATCCGTCAGCACGCCACCGGAGCAGCGGCCGTCGAGGACTCCGGAGAAGGCGGGCATCTGATGGCCCAACCCAAACCAAGGGAGATGGACATCTTCTCGGAGTCGGTTATTGCCATCCAAAAGGCCTGCCCGACACCACTCTCTATTTTCGCGGACACTGACGACGAAGGCCAACAGTTCCAGGAGCGGTGGGATGTTGCGGTTCTCAATCTGAATTTCGAGCCGGATAAGATTATTTGGCGAAAGCTCCATAACGACCCCAATGTCGAGATCGTCTCCGAGAGCGAGAAGGCGAGCCGTGTCTCCACACTCACCTTCATCAAGTTCAAACGCAGGGTTCCAGTGAACGAGCCAGAGCCTGAACCAGAGCCTGACACGTTCTCGGAGCCGTGCGAGGACGACGACCCACTAATCGATGCCATGTGGGGTGAGTAAAAAAGAGACGGAGTAATCCGTCTCTTTAAGCCTGGTCAAGCACCCTCTAGCATCTTTTCAGCAGCTTGCATCGCCGACATGAAGTCTGGGAAGCGGCACTGTCGATGGCGAGCGTCGTCCAGTGCTGTTCCCACGAGATCCGATCTCCACGTGCCACTGACAGTCAGGATGTGGCCCTCATTGTTACAGACCACGTACTCAGCGGCACTGCTGGGGCCAGGGGTTCGGTGGATGGTAATGACATACGCCGGGTTTTTCGGTATAGCCGGGCCACCACGGTTGACGATCCCCCACACCATAGGCACCCACTTTGGCCTGAACGGCAGCACAACCTTGGCTTTGATCCTGGCCTCGTCCATGGAGTCGGCCTTAACCCACGTGGAGGTAGTGCCGCCACGATCATTGGGTTGTTGTGTTTTGAAGCTCCTGGGCTCGTAGGTCTTACTGACCGTGCGCTCAGGATTGTCCAGCGCCAGTGCCCTGAGCACCTCAAGCTCCTTGTGACGCTCTATATCCTCTTCATTAGGGTAGTAGCGTTTACCCACCCACGAAGCCTGCTGTCGGATAGACTTAACAGCCCACCTTGGGATAGTGATGACCGTGGAATTTCCGCAGTTGTAACAATATCCGTCGGTGACTGATTCTCCCCAAGAACTGTCGTCGCTGCTTCCAAAACAACTCGGACAGAACGAAATGAGGGCGACTCGTTTTTCTCTGGTTTCTTCGGTCAAGGTTGCTCCTCGGGTATAAACCCATCAAGATGGGGACTGAACTTTGTGTCCCAACGACCCTCTTCGTTGTAACGATCTATCTTGGATAGCTCGTCATAGAAAGCATCCTTGGCTTTCTTGCGCTCAGCGCCACGGAACTTGAGATAGTTGCAGAAGGCGTTGAACGCGTCCTGCTCGTCGATGTGGTACAGGCGGATGCCACCAACAGGTCCCGGGTTCTCTTTGACGAGTGTCTCAAACACTTTCGGCCAGTCCTCTTCGTCCCTCGGGATGAATCGGTGGTGCTTCCCATCCAGGAAGATGTCGGTCCCGTCTGCCACAAGATTCATGCTTACGCGGCAGTGACGGTTCAGATAGTTTCCTTCCGGTTTTGGACACCCGCAATGGCCATCAACGCGCATCGCCTGTCCGTGTTCCTCGAATAGCGCCATGGCGTCTTTGGCATGAATCTCGTCCACGAGATTCTCGCAGCTCACGACCCAGTAGGTCCAGGCGCGGTAGAGCTTCCAGCCCTCGAGCTTCGCGCCCACCTTGAAGTGGGTCTCCGGGTGAAAGCTTTTCGCCAAGCTCGGGATAATGATGCCCGGTGGCGTCTGAGCGGCAGGGCAGTCCCGGTCAAGGACTTGCACCTCATCCTCTTCGGTGATGATGTTGGTTACGCCGGCGAGGCGTAGTTCGGCCAGGATGAGATCCCGACAGTTTTTTGGTCTGAACGGCCCGTCTCCTAAGTTGATCACGATTCCTCCCCGTCACCAATGAGCCCACTCAGTTGTTTCATGGAGATCCTCATTTGGCACTGGGCCATCTCCATGGTCAGTATCTGGGCGCTCGCCACAGCGCTCACGATGTCCAGGATTGCTGTTATCTGCGGGTCTTGTGCCGAGGGCATCGGGTGGTCAGTGATGTTTTGAAGGGCGTCTGCGTGGCGTAACTGCGCCTGTCTCATCACGTTCGCCACTCGTTCCATGTCCACAAGCATCTCCTCGAAACCTGCGAGCATTTTGGTAATTTCCTCGTCCATTGGTTACATCCTTTCTTTGTTAATATTCGCCTGATCGATAAGCCCTGTCTCAAGATTAACGTAACCCACAAACTGGTATCTCCAGTTGATGGCGTTTGCGAAGTCGGGCATCCTGTCTCCCTTGACTTCTTTGAGAGTGTTCTGTGGGCCACAGGCCAGGAACTTTAGGTGCCCCAGTTCTTCGCTGTCCATAGCATGGTTCTGGTAGGCGGCCCACTTTGTATCGTCGAAGTTGTACGGGCTTGTCCGCATCAACTCTACAGACTCGGGGTCTGGCTTTGCGTCCCCGATTAGCTTGCCCATAGTTTTTCCTCCAAGATATCGGTGTGGTTATTCTTCGTGTAACCACAGTTTTTAGTGGTTGTAACTTGCTTTCTATGATACTTTAATAGTGAGAGCAGTAAATCATCGGAGGTTCTTGTTGAGCCCCGTCTTACATTTTATGAGGTGTGCCATGGAACCCGGAATTTGGGGAAAGGCTCCGTTCAACGGAACACCAACTCCCGTTTTCTGTCCGGGTTGTGGAGATAGACTGTTCTCCACGAGCCCCGGGCACCTGGTGTGCGAGCTCTGCGGAGCGGAGGTCAATGTGGCCAATAGGGCCGCTACAAAGACCTTGAGCAAACAACGCACACGACCAGCTATGCCAGTACAAGCACACAAGTTGCTTGGCAGGCAGCGGCGTAAGACTGGTGCACTAGTGTTCTGATGACAGATAATCCAGCATAAATAAGGACCTCACCCGGGAGGGATGGGGTCCTTTTTGCTTTATAGGCTCCGACGAGGAAGGTCGTGACCTCCGTGAACTGAGAAGTCCTCGGCCCTACGGATCAAGAAAGTGTGGTCCGGGTTCATTACCGCGGGCATGTGATTCGGGCAGGCGAAGTGGTACTTCCCTGTCGACTTGTCCAGGATGGACCAGATTGTGCCACGGCACACACACGGTCCACCTATATCCCACTCGCATGTCGGTGGCATGTTCATAGACCCTCCTGTGTTATCAGCTGTGTTAGAAACGTCGTTAGAACGCGGGGTGCGCTCTTCCTACGATGGTTAATGTTGAGGCGCTTTTTCTTTTCGGTATGGTAAATGCGCACCTCCCCACTTCTTTTCACGGTGTGAACCACGCACCCGAGCTTTCGCGCGATTCTCAAGGCCTTCTTAAGGGCCATGCCCGTAGTTACCTCATTTCCTCGCCTTGCTGACAGCCGCACTCGGTGCACGGGACTTTCCGGTTCCCGTAGGTTTTGCATCGAGGACACTGAACGATGTCCTTCATCGACACCAGCGCCCTCCGTTTGGCTTTCTTCATGGCCCTCTTCACGATATGTCGCCATCGGTGGTCTGACATCGATCTCTCGTTCGACATACGAGCCCCCTAACTTCCACACCGTTCTCTTGAACGGCCGTATACGTAGTCCCAAAGCCCATGGTAGGCCTTCGGCCACGATGATTTTACCGAAGTTGACCACCACCCTGAATTTCCGTCCTGCGTACTCCCCTATCCAGATTTCTCGCATGCTACCTCCCTAACCATGACGGAGGCACATGCCACGCCGTCTGTCTTAACCTTCTTTTTCCACTTCTGGCACCACCCCCGCCGTTGACGGCTAAATAGCCGACAGTCTTCACAGTGAAGGCTGCGTAAAGTTTTTGTGGTGAGTTGCTTTGGTAGTTCCATGTGATCTCCTTTCCACAGTTAAGAGTGAGGTTCACGCACACACGTGACCCTCCTTTCACTATTCTTATGCCATAATTAGTCGATTTTCTTCTGCACTACGCTATAGTTAACCTGACGCAAACTGAGGTGAACATATGATTGTCAGCCAGGAGCGCTTCGCCGCTCTACTCAAGAACCTAAAAGATCGTATCGAGAAGTTGTTCCCCATCACTGGTGAGAGGAACTCAATCTCGATCTCCAACTTGCGCTGGGCCGACACCGGTTCAGATATGTACGGCGATCCTGAGATTCATAAGAAGTACAAGACAACGGGGCGTACACTGGCAGCTCGCCTACTTGGAGATGTGTTGGTCGTAGACACCGCAACGAATAAGATTCTTGATCGGCAGAACGGACACCCCATCCTGGCTGTGCCGCATTTGACGAGCAAGCAGTCGTTCATTGTGGGCGGCAAAGAGGTGCAGATTGTCAATCAGATTCGATTGAAGCCCGGCACATACACTCGGTACACAGCCGATAATAACGTCGAGACTTTCATCAACACTGCGGGTGGTGGCTACAGAATTCAGTTCGATCGCTTGCGCCAGATCTTTCGAATTCGCGTCGGGCAGAGCACCTATGTCTACCTCTACCCCATCCTCAAGGCACTGGCCGTGAACGACGTAGATCTCCGTAGGATTTGGGGAGATGAGATCCTACAGGAGAACCGCAAGTATGATCGACCGGCTGAGCTCGGCAAACTCTACAAGAAGATGCGGCCGTACGCTGAGGAGCCAAAGACGCAGGAGGACCTGGCTGAGGCTGTCAAAAGCTTCTTTGCCTCCAAGCCCCTTGACCCCAACATCACAAATCTAACTCTAGGGACCAAGTACAGTCGCATCGAGCCCAAAGTACTTGTGGCATCGAGCGAGAAGGCTCTGAAGTTGGCTCGTGGAGAGGTGAAGGCTGACGACACCGAGAACCTCGCCTACAAGTCCCTGCACTCTGTGGACGACTTCGTCATTGAGAAACTCGAGCAGAATATCCCGGCCGTAGAGCGTGCTATTAAATATCAGATCGATCGACGCCCGTCAGTCGTGGACGTGATGCCACCATCGCTCTTTACCAAGCCTGTGCAACGGTTCTTCACGACAAGCGAGTTCTCCAGGTACAGTGACCAGAACAATCCGATCGACATGGTCGGCGTGCAATCCCTGGTTACTTCCATGGGCGAGGGCGGCATCTCGTCAGTGCACGCCGTTAGCGATAGGCTTCGGGCGCTTCATCCCAGTCACCTTGGGATCCTCGATCCAGTCCAGACACCGGAGAGTTCGAAAATTGGCATCAATGC
>Ga0114918_10001899_pt1 | contig 18777 bp, 17 predicted proteins | sample LantaG_FD_87015 | JGI IMG/M metagenome (GOLD analysis project Ga0114918, IMG submission 87015) | Deep subsurface microbial communities from Baltic Sea to uncover new lineages of life (NeLLi) - Landsort_02402 metaG | ecosystem: Environmental > Aquatic > Marine > Oceanic > Sediment | place... | reverse complement strand
CATCTATTATATGTAGTAATAGCAAGCACAAAATTTAATCTATCTGGTGAATCAGAAATATTGAATATAGTATGAACAGATTCGTTCCCAGCCATGCCCCAATCGGAATCATTCCAATCATGTTTGCTACTGATTGATAAGTTTCGCCGAGATCGTCTTTCGAAAAATGATCCACTATTTGAAGTAACTCGCTTTTTGTGAGCAATATGGAAAATTGGATATGCAGAATTTAAACGAATCTGAATTCGTCTAGATGCTCTGCAAAACATTTCAGTATCATCAGCTCCCCATCCATAAATTCTCTCATCATATCCCTTTAAATTAAACCAGTCATCTCTGGATAATGCAAAGCATGCACCTTTAGCTTCTTGATTTTTGGGCAACAATTTCCAATTAAAATATGCATTCTTAATATCAGATACATCATTTAATTCAGAACATAACATTATCGTTCCATTTCTATATGATACCGAATCCTTGAGATACCGTATAGACATTTTAGAGAATATGATATCAATATCTGATTTAACAATTATATTTCCATGAATAGCTCTTCTTATTCCATAATTAGCAGTCTTGGGAATTGAAAATACTGATTGCTGATTTGGATACACAAGAACATGAACCCACGAATAATCAAATGCCATTGCCCGATCAGTTACTAGATACAAATGAACGTCTTCACTTTCAAATGCTTCTTCATTCCATGAAATAAAATCCTTAATTCTATCTTCGTCGATAGTATATGCGCATACAACTATTGATATCTGATTGGGCCTTTTAACTTTTCTAACAGAGGTATGAGCCCCAATCTTTACTGGTTTATCAGGATCAATTAACTTTCCAGAAATACTTCCTTCTTTTTGAGATTTTCCAGTGAATCTCAAAAAATTTCTATCAAAATTCAAAATATCAAGTGATCGTTTTTGGGACCATATTATCTTAATCCTATTACCTATGACAGAAACTTTTCCTACGACATTGTCCCAACCTATACATTTTGTGGGCGAAACAAATGTAATTGTCGTACTACTAATATCAGTTCGATATGCAAATACTTTTCCAACAAGATTTTGCAAACTGTCATAATTAGTATGAACTTTTGGCTTTGTCAATGGGCGCAATGAATTCACATCAATAGTCTTATTATTCTGTATAATATTATTTAAAACAAGATTCTGGACCGGACGGCATAATGTCGAGGTCTTTTTTGCGTTATCAAAAAAGAATCTTACATCTTGAGAAACATTATGAGGATCCAGATACCAAAGTAAATATTTACCAGTATATGGAAATTTAGTTCTTAAATTTCCACACTTCGATTTTACATTTGAAGTTTTTCTATACAATGCAAATTCTGTACTTACTTCCCCATAATAAGCAGTTTTGGATTCATTTTCATATTTCCAAAATGCAGATTGGGAAGAAATAATAGAAGATTTTAATGGAAAATCATCTGGTATATCATCAAGCATTAAACTAAGACCGACCTTTTCAATTCCATCATTCTCATCAAGCACTGATATCATGTGATTGATGAGATCCGATGGACACGTCTCACACGGAATACATTCCGGTTCAGTATATATGTAATACTGACTTTCGCTATTTATTGAAAAATTCTGAATTACAAATGGACCAAAATCAGAAGGTAATTTAATTACAGTTAAATTATCATATGTCCGTTCTAGTTCATTATAATACTCAATCAACTGACAATATGAAGATCCATTATCCAATATTACTACATAAACTGGAACAATATTAACATTATATACCCAGTCAATTAATTTTTGTAGAGATTCTAATCTATCTCTATTTTGAATAATAAACGCAATTCTGTCAGGTGGAACATTAATTATCATGTGTTATTCCTTAACTACATTGGATATTTTTTGTTCTCCAATTTTATATTTATCATCAAAGAAAACGTGAGATTTAATATCCCACGTTTATAGATTCATTCTTCTTCATTCTCCTCATAAAATGAGTCCTCCCAGGACTCATCTTCTTCTCCAGTATTGTTAGGAAAAATTTCTTGGGCTCTAGTCAAGAACTCACCAATGCCAGCACTGGTGGCGGCGAGATCATCTTTCACTATTTGTATTACTTTTCCATCCGCACCAATAACTGCAACCATCACTTCATCATTATTTAAAGACGGAACCTCAACAACATTCTTTTTCTTCCCGTATTGGATTGTTGCCCGAACTGTTCCATCAGGTGGGTTGGATCCCTCTCTTTTTCTCCGCAGAACATCTAAAACATCAGGCATCGAGTTCACGATGTGGACAGCAGTTTTCATTCCTGCGTTGATATTCTGCTGGGTCGAACCTGGCCGGCCAATATTCCTAAGAAATAAATCAACGAAATCTATTTCTTCCTCCGGTGTCAGAGGCATTTCGTACACATCTGGTTGGGGCGAGAGCGGACCCTCAGTAAAATTGAGAATCATCTAAATTTCCTTTCAATTAGTATTAAAATTAATGATAAGTATCCTATTCAGTAATAAATATATATAGACTGGATACCTTTCTAATCTTCGGTACTGGATATAAATTTAACAGAAGGTTTATGATCTCGAATATTTCTAAGTCTAGCCTCATTAACTGCATCATCTAAAGTTCGAAATAGATCACAATATTCAAAATGTTCAGGGACATCACATAGCTCCAATACTTTCCAATCCGAATCGACATTAATCACATGATACCATCTATCATCACATATGATAGATACTTTAATTCCCTTATGGTCAATAGTTTTTCGCATACACATCTCCAATTAAAAGGATATCTCTATGATTACAATTCGCAACATCATTAAAAATTTATCTACGGGACAATCAAGTATTAGAGTAAAATCAATCATTAAGGACTTAGAACAGTTCTATCAATCAATTAAGCCCAAAATTCAAATTTTACATGCTAGAAAAGAACTTGACGGAACTTCTATTTACTTTAGAATTCCATCGGAGAATGAGCCAAAATTAATATACGATATAGTAATATGGTTCAATAGTCAAGATGAAATTACACTGGAAACTGAAGTGAAAATCTATTCAAATTCTCCAGGATTCGCATTCAACTTTGCATACTTGTTTAATTCTAAAAATAGTCTTTTATTCCCGAGCAACTATCCGGATATATTCAGGTCGAATCCGCCAAAGGTTAGAAACCCGCTAGATACTATTTCATTTGATAAACACGTATATGCAGCATTAAGGTCCATTATCAGACGAAATCTGAAAAATGTACTAATTGAATTGCAAGAAACCCATAGACCCATAGTTGCAACATTCGAACAGAAACAAACTGAAATTGAAAAACTTCGGGAACTTAAAAAGAAGTTCATGAAGAAGTCCGGGACAAAGTAATTAGCTTTACCCGAACTCCGCATTTTGAAATTACATTTTTAAAGCATTAATTACTGTTCTAGAATTATGCCGGCGAAGTGATCGTTCATTGAATCGTATTAATACTAATTCTCCATCACCTGGACGAATATTTTGCATTGGTATAGTTTTCATCAGTAATACACATCTTCGATTGGTAATGTGTATTCTATGATAAACGCAATTAGTAATGATTAAATAAAGATATCGATCTTGGTTGCATGCTTTGAAGCAATCAAAATTAAGTCCGCGTCCTCGTTCTTCTACTCGATTAGAAAAAACTTCAACAACTCTATAAGTTTGAAGTTGTTCCGGAGAAGTCATATTGATTTCTTCCACATTTTCAAGATCTATAACATCTAAATCTTTATAATCATATGGATCAATACCACAACTACTCTGGAATGAAATTGAATATTGTCTAGCAAATCTCTCTAAATGATCTTTATTAGATTGGGCCTGATTAAGTACTGGACCATGAAGATTGCAAGGCATCCCAGGAGATACAACCAAGAACGGCCACAACTCCGGGAATTTCTCTTGGATTCTCTTTATAATTTCATCGTCATTAATATTCTGGATTGACGATTCGATTTTGAATGCGGATTGTATAGATCCATCATATTCAATCCAATTTAATCGTATACATACATAATCATTATCATCATACGCAAATAAATCATTTCGAACTTCAATATCTCCAGATGTTCTGCGACTAACAATAGGAACAAGTTCAGAAAGATCGGAAAAGAAAATCAATTGCCGGAATCCGCAATTTCCATCAATTTTACCGGTCACATCTGTACAATTCAAAATGCTACAGTTAGCAACACTTATAGAAGACATAGTTTCTGATATGATATCTCGTTCGTCATATCTAAAAAATACACTATCTCCGTTAAACGAAAACTCTTTTCCTTGATATATCAATTTTGGAACTTGATCCAAAAAAGTCATACCTGGTCTGAATCTTACGTATTTGAATCCGGACTTAGATATAATTTTCCCAGAAGGAGAATTTGGGGATCTAAGAAATTTAATTACTCCAATCATAATTACTCCCTAAGCATATCGGCAACAATTGAACAGGTATTCTTATCTAAATTATCAATAAGAATAGTAGTGATTAAACTTTTCCCAGTTACAGCAATTTCTTCTTGGACAAGAGTTCTAATTGCTAAAGGAATTACTTCCGGACATGTAGAAGATACACTAGATACTATATTTTTGAAAATATTTAATTCATTTTTACACAATCTTGAATCAAATTCATTCGATTTCAATATAACTTTCAACTGATTAATACAAGCAGTAATTAGTCCATAACAATGCATTCTATCAAGATTTGAAAAATCTACACTCTTGGTCCCTGCTAGAATTTTATTAGCTTCCCATCCGGCCAATAATTCTACATATTGAACATACTCTGATGCGAATTCTTTTCCAACATGGCCTTTGGCAATCATATATCTAGTTCGAGAATCTAATGAATAATTCATAGATTCATATTCATTAATGGAGTCACTAACAAATGTCCAACTTCTTGGACTCGGCCATGGTTGACTCTCTAATGGAGTACCCATTAAAAAATCACCAAATGATAGAAACTCAATTATATCATTACGAATTCCATATTTATAAGCGAAGTCAGATACCCACTGTTCATAATCTGGCCTAACATCAAGATAAAAAATTCGATTCGTAATGGGAGACAAAAATGGTTGAAACCCTGCTTTATCATCTGACCCATTTCCTGCGAGATTGATTATAATCTCCGGGCCCAAAGCATGATTATTAATTCGTTTTTGGAGCAATAACTGAAACAGAAAATTTTGTCGAGATTTATCAATTAAATGACAATCATCTAAGAGAAGAATAACGATCTTGGGATATTTGTCGACAGGTTCTACTCTAAGATTGTCCATTCTAAAAATTTCAGGGATAGACCACGGAACGAATTTAGAATTACCAGAAGAATCAGAAACCTTTACCATCGGTAATCCGCTTATCTGAGAAATGCTAGTTTGAGCCATATATACAGTAGACAGGCCAAATCCTTGTTCTCTGCATAATTGCTCATATACTTCACTTTTTCCTATACCAGGAGGACCGGACATAAACAAAACAGGAGAAGATTTTCCTTTATTGGACATTTCATATTGCAACATAATATTACTTAAAATAAAAGGCTTAACCGATCCGATCTTCATTGAATCTTCAAAATGTGCATCCACTTGTATAGTAACTCCTCGTCAAATTCTAATAATTCTTCCAACTAATCCATGTACATTATGTTTACTATTCACAATCCATACTCTTGGAATTATCATTGGCAAAATATACTGAGTAGTTGCGAGATCAGAAAATAAATCTGTAATTCCAATGATGATAGAAATTTTATCAGACGTATTAGTTTTTATAAATTTCGAAATAGCTTCAAATACCCATTTATGACTAGTTCCTCCACAATGCTTTCTATGAGCTAAATTATTAAATTGAGAATCGGATATATCATCACTAGATTGAAAATAATCAATAGTTACTGAATCATAATCATGCTTGGCAATCAAAAGTCCTTTATAATATCGTCGAGCTTCCCAAGCTATAGAGATACCAGAAAGAACATCATGATCACTCATAGATGCAGATTCATCTATAGTCAAACAAGCAATTCCATATTTTTCTTCTTTAGTTTCACATGGCATATATGGAATGTCAAGTGCATTAGCTAAAAATTCATCAGTTGGTTCACCCCAATCAGAATAACTTGACGGGATGAGAATTGATAAAATAGAATCTTTTGTAATTCTTTTCCAATCTATCTTTACTGAAAATATACTTCCTAAAAATTTCTTAAATTGTTCTGATATATTTCCTCTCATTAGCTCATTTGTTAATTCTCTACGACATGAAAGAATTCTTTGATCTAATTGAGATTTCTTTGTTTCATCATTTTCATTTTCGGGAGAAAAATCAGGAAGTTGAACTGTCCTATGATTATACTCCTTCACTCCTCCATCTACGCCAGAAGGAATTCGTACAGTAACATCGATAACTTCTACATCTTCATCATCTCCAACAACTTTAGGAATTCCGAGATAATTCCTAAAATCATTCATAGACATTGAAGATGATTTAAAATCAGCCTCACAATTCTGCTTTAAATAATCATAAATTTGCTCAGCAGTCATATTATTGAAATTATAATCAAGAAGAATATTACCGCTCGGAATTCCTCGTATCTCTAATTTCACAACTGGAGGCAAAGATTGTGAAGAATACCTCAGAGCAGATTCTATTTCCAAATTTCTAATAAATAAATTTATTTCAAAATCGGTCGCTAATGCCCATAAATATCCATCGCGACCGCCACGTCGTCTATTATGCATCATCAATGGATGCAATACTTCATGAAGTAATACGATTGATAAAACCTTATTTATGCGAAAACTATCGGTCACAGGAAATGAATCAAATAAATATGAATTGGGATTGATATATATTGTATTCGTGTTATATACGACACATGCAGGAACTTTACTACCAAATGGCATCTTGGTAGTAAATTCAATATCAAAATTAAGAAGAGCTAATCCAAGAGCCTTAAATACATCATCACCTAAAAAAGTATTTAAGATTTTTGACTTAAGAAGTTGATATCTCTTAATGTCAGACTCAGTCAAGTCAGTTGATTCTATCATAATATACTATCTTTGATCAAGAATTTCCGAAGATGGGCACCAGAAGGCGCCCACCATTCGGGTCGGAAATTCAAGGTTAAATATCAGAAAAGAGGGGCCGATTTCTGCGCTCAGGATTATTTGGATCGTACGTACGACCATGAAAAACGATATCGGACACGAACTTCCTCTCCGGCATACTTCCTCCAGTGGCGAGCCATAATTGCTTCGGCAAGACTCTAGAATCTCGCAAATCAACTTGCTGCTCACCATTACATGTGGAAATCGAGATCTTCGAAATCCCGCCTCCGTTTAATACCTCCACAAGATGACGCTTCACAGAATCGAATGAAGCTTCATCAATAGGAACTTCCGTTCCATTCTCCATCACAGAATCGTCACCAAGCTGCTTAATCCCACCAATCAAAGCTCTGGCATCCATAAATGCTGCCAAATCGGTAGCGGTCAAACACTTATCATCAACAGAAAAAGTATTTCCATATATGGAAACCTCTTCCACCCCATTCGACTTCAACTCAGAAACGATAGATGATTTGATAAGTGTCGGCCAATCAATGACCATAGTAACCACCTTCACAAACGACCGAAGCGTTTGATTTGGCGCCCCGGTTCGCCCGAAGGGATTATTATGGCAAAACATCGCTTGACCCTTTGGATTTTCTTCTACAAATACAGGACCCCACTGCATATAAGGCCCGGAAGAATTTCGCCTCTGTGACCAGCCGATCTGAACCTTTCCAAATTCCACTCCTCTGTAAGAAAGAGTAGCAAACGGGGATCCCATTTCTTTGAAAACATCAATTTCCAATTCCAGATTGCGTTCTCGCGTTTCTCCAGATTCGTCCTTGTCGAAATCGATGTAAAATGCCTCATGAACAAACTGAAAAGTAGGAACTCCAAAATTCCATTTCTCGGTGTACGCGGCATTCATCCCCCGATTCGCTCGAGAAATTGCAGCTGAATTCCCTTGAATAGAACATGTTACCTCGTGTGCGAGCCGATTCTTTCCTGCCATTCGTCAACCTCCAGTGATAATGTCTCCTAAAAAAAGACGCCAGGTATCTGACAACTCGCATTATAATTCTTACAGAAAATATAATACGCAGAACTGGGCCTTCTTAGCTCTGGAGACTAAAAGCTAAGAATCTATTCCTATTCAATGATAAATATATATAGATTAGGATAACCATTTTGGGTAGATTAACTTTCGGAACAAATATGAAATGGAGGCCATACTTGCATGGATAGACGTTTTTTTAAACTAAGTAACATTCTTGAAAATTCAGCAGCTGGAATTGGTGGGTATGAATCCCTACCAAGTATGACGAAAAAAATAAAATTGACTGGGCGGCTTGATGGGGTAGAAGACGAATGGGAAAAAAATCACAATAAAAAAGATAGGGATTCTAAAACACAATGAGTTTATCCTCTTTCACATTCATTCCGGAATTGAATTACTGGATGAAACTCATTGCTGAAAGAAGTCCGTGCCAGCAAAAATACTCAAAAATTTCAGTTCAAGTATTAGAATCTGAGTGGAGATTTGGAGGTAGTATATTAGAACTGTTATTCAACTTAACATTTTCATCTCTTAATTATAGTATATTTTACAAAAAAATATCACCAGTCCAGATTACTGATAGAGAATTAGTAAGAAGAATAGCATTATATGCTACTAGAATTTCTGTATATTTGTGTGAAGAAAATGATTTCTTAAATATAAATGTCCCACAAACCAATATTGGAACTTCAACTGAAGTTCTTGATGATAGTTCAACTTCAGCATTTAATATCTTCTCGATCACAGAAGGTGAAAAAGAAATGCTTGATATGCTACTATTATTCAAGACTGGAAATCAAATTACTATCTCAGATGTGAATTATCAATCATTATCAAGTAGTTTATCAAAATTGATTTATATATTCTTAATCGGAGAGATAGAAAATGATTACAGTTTATTTAATCAAGAAACTCCTATCTCAAATCAAAACAGACTATTAGAAATTGCATATGAAAAATGGCTTCTTGATCATGTATACAAGAAACAATCACTTCAGGCTGAAGCTCCAACTCAAGAAAATTTTGTTGATTCGGAATTTACAAGTATTCGCAGAGCATTTTCTTCTGAAGAAATTGCAGCCGCACAAATCAGGTTTCCAGATTCCAATACTCCGATATCATCTTGCAGCATCTATTTAGTGTACGATGGTCAAATTCAAATATTAGATACTGATTATACTTATAAATTAATTGATGGTGATCCAAATATGGTTGGAATTTTAGATTGGAATGGCCTTGCTTTAAAACAAAAAGCGACCGTTGGAGATAATTTCTATCTCTCTTGGTCATACGCACAGGAAGAATAATGTTTAGCCAAGATGACTTCTTCCTATTATTAAAGTTTCTTAACGATAATAAGAATATTATCGGATCAGATTCTGAAGATAAATCAGAACTAGTATTTGATGCTGATACATTAACTATTGACACATCAGTAGCTCAAACTACAGTTGATAATAAAATAATATCACAAAAATTCTTTGAAAATGTACTAGATCAGATATCATTTAATACTGATGATTATAACAGATTAAGGCGTCTCTTTATAGATTGGAATGCGTCTATGAGATCCTTAATTTCTGTTGCCAGACGAACATCTAATCCATTTAGTTTAGATAAGAATTTATTAGAAACTGCCATTAGAAGTTTTGGATTTAATCATTCTGATATATTAAATTCCAAACAAGATAGAGCAATTTTATTACTATCATTAGTAAATGCTTATAAATCTAAAGGGACTCCCCAAACCTTAAATGATATGTTAGCCATTTTTGGCTTGGACAATGTAGCAATTTATGAATGGTGGTTGATGCCTCAAGATAATATAGATGTATATTTTGAGGGAAGAAAATTAGATCTTGGTGACAATTTTTCAACATTCGTAAATAAAAGATATATGTCATGGAGTACTTTCCAAGATATTGGGGATCCCCATTGGACATATACTAAAGAGCAAATTCTTGATCTTCAAAATGATCCAGATCAAGTAATAAAACTTCCATCAATTTCTCCATATTTCAGCATAGTAGCAGGAACTGATTTAGAAGAAGAAAATAAAATTCTAGCAATCTTAGCACGATTGTTATCTGATCAATATTCAAACTTTCTCACTACAGCAAATCAGCCTCCACAAGATCTGTTAATTGATATATCGGGAATGGTGGTTTCCCTTACTACGCTATATTTGGGAATTCTATATTCATATTGGAATTATTGTGATTGGCTTAAGTACGGAAAACTTATAGACTATATTGCAGAAGAGTTTCAAATCAATCCTCAAACTGATTATCTTCCATATATATTCGAGCAACCATACGCATATGAAAAACTATTATTCTGGTGCTCAATAAGAGTTGATTCTGATGGGAATCATGAACCATTAGATATTTTTGCAACAGGAATGCCTTATGGATTATATCCACTTTCTGGAAGTCCATTTGTCCCATATCCGATCGATATGCAATTCTTTGTCGTATACCCAAGTTATCAAAGTGTCTATAGTGATGACAACCTAAAATTCGATTTCTCTAAGATTTCATTTGATGGAACTGTACTTTATCCCGATCCAAATAACTGGCCATCATATCCAACAGATCTTCAGTATCTCCATGACAATACTAATATTCTTGAAAATTACAATTCAGAAATCAAAAATAGACCAGATTTAACTGATTCTATTAAACAAGCACTAGAAGCATATGATCTCGTAGTCGAGAGACCCGACGATAGAGATGATGCGATAACCAAGTATCAATATTTTATAGAGTGGTATGCGAGAAATCAAAATCTAAATTTCACTCAGAATAAAATGGATCCGGCAAGAATTCTCGATGGACTATCTCCAGTCCAAACAGAATCAAATCTTCCAACTGGATCTCTCGGGGATACCATATTAGTACGTCAAGGTCCAGGAAATCTCCCTACTGTATATGAAAAAACATCTGGTGGCTGGCAAGTATTACCAAATGGATTATCAATTGGAAATCTTGGTTTAAATCCGCAATTTAAACAGTGGATGGATGAACGAGTTGGTACAGATTATAATGAATTTTTAACGCTCACTAGAGACCTTCTAAAAGAACTAGATATATTTGTAGCTACATACATTCAAAGATCTCAAGTAGAATTATCAGATCTTCTTCTTGGTGTATTACAAATAGAAAAACTAGTTCCAATTGTAAATTTCTTTAAACCAGCACGTGCTAGATTCTTATCATTTGATCTTCAACATATATTCAATAATCCATTAGAAGATTCTATTTTTGCAGATGATGATGTCGAATTAGAAATTACTATTGAATTACCAGAAGAAGGTCCTCTTGGATTAAGACAAGGAAACGCTGAAAATTATGATGAGTATCCATGGGGTCATGACTTTGTAGATATATATGATTCTGTATCTATAACTGTATACGAAGATGATGGACTTGGAAATATGATATTAGTTCCGCCATCAGATTGGTATCCAGTATAAAAGCTATGAACAAAATATACACTTTCAAATAACAGGATTCAAATATGGCGTCAATGAAACATTATGGGGTCAGAATGCTTGGCCCATTCATTTTGGAAAATGTTCCATCACTTCCGCCAATAGTCCCAGATGAAATCGGTAGACTAGTTTATTTAATCCCATCCGAAGATGTTTGGGTACTAACTTCATCGTTCGGATGGGTTCGTATTGGGGGTGGTGGATCTGCCGGACTACTAAATGATGCAGTTGGCGGAATGGTGGAAACTCCAAAAGTCAAAGAATATACTCTGGTATTATATGCTCCATCAAATGGAACTATAACAAGTGTCAGTGCAAGAACTAAAGCTGGTTCATGTAGAGTAACATGTCAAATCAATGGATCTAATATCACACTCGCTAGTACATTAACTGCCACAACTACAAAAACTACAGTACTAGCTACAGGAGCTAATGCATTTGTAACTGGAAATGTAATCAGTTTTAAAGTATCACATCTAGCAGCCGCTGAAGATCTTGTAGTCGAAGTTAATTGTCAGCGATCATTGGTATGAAACTAAATATTGGTTGCGGAAATGATTACCGGGCTGATTTTATTAATATAGATATTGATTCAAATCTAGTTCATACAGATTTAGTTTTAGATATTTCGAATGAAGATCTTTTAGATAATTTTCAGGAAAATTCGGTAGATCAAATTTTAGCTCTCGATATCATAGAACATTTATATCGGTGGCAAGCTATACAGGTGTTTCATAACTGCTTTATTATATTACAAAAGAATGGAACTCTAACTATAAGAGTTCCTGATTTTGAACGAATTATAACATCCAATCACACTAATGATAAAAAAATACAACTACTATTCGGAGGACAAGATATCCCACAAACAACAAATAATGATTTAAGAAAGAAAAATCCTGAATTTTTTTGTCATAGATATGCGTGGACAAAAAAATCATTAAGCATAGAATTGCAAAGCATTGGATATCAAATTATATCACAAGAAACCCGAAACACAAACATAATATTAAAATCAATCAAATTGTAATATTATGTTGTCTCATAGAACATAACAAATAGTTTTGATGCTCAAGGAAATTTTGATGAATTATCTCGTTATAATTCTCGGTGCAAATATCAAGATGGATAGAATTAATATCTGTCGAATAAGTTAATAATTGCATTGGAAAATTGCAACCCAACTGAGTGAAAATAGATTTAGCAGAAGTAATACATCCGCGTCTAGAATCATCACAAATCAATACACAAAACGCACCAGCAGCCGCTGAACAAATAGCTCCATGAATTCTTCCACCAATATAAACAGAACATCTAGAATATAAATCAATATAAAAATTAAAATCATCGCTAAAAATGGCGGGTCTATTGAATAACTGTTCAGCCATCTTTTTTTCCGGCGCTTCATGAACGACTATTGCAGAAATATCTGATTTGTATTTATTATATAGATCTAAATAATATTGATCATGGTGTGTCGAATATTTTCCATTCGTTCCTCCTTTGTAATTGAGAATAATACCCAAGTCTTTAGAATGCCGATCAAACCCTTGACAATAAAATGCTGGATCTAAAAACGGTTTACATGGAACTCCTACAATGGAAATACATCTATGAGCAAGTCCATCTCGTGTCGTAGCACATATTAAAAGATTTAAATCATACAATTCTTTCAAAATAGACACATGAGCCTGGCCCATTCCAGCACCACAAATAATAATCGGAACCTTCTGATCTAAACATTCTGAATAAATATCACTAGATTTTGTAAACCACGCTGGAGTTCCTGCGGCAACAAATAATCTAGAATTGAAAACAGCATCTTTTGTAGTTAATCCATTTCCTCTGACTCTTGCAACAAACTTATCCCCGCTAGTCAATCCATGATTAAAATAATAAACAGGAGTTTTTCTAACATTGATATTTAATAACCGAAATACTCCATCTCTAATAAAATCATCACCACAATTCCAATTCAAGCTGGTATTAACTAAAATATGATTCATTACATAAACTTTCTATTTGTACAAAGATTGGTTGGGGATCTTTATAGCAAGTTTTCGGAAGATGAATTACTAAATCTGGTCTATCCCGCTTAATCCAACCTATCGCGCTTGCCATAGGAGATTCAATAACCATCTGTCTCATTCTAATCAAACTAGCCAAGTGAGATATTCCAGTATCAGTAGTAAGAAGAATCTTGCTATTTTTCAAAACCGATACTACAGAATCCGTAGTATTCCCAAAGTCGAACGAGAAAAAATCTACATTATGGAGATCAGAAAATGTAAATTCCTGCTTTCCAACAACTGAAACAGTTAATCCAAAAGTTTTACAAAAATCTATCACCGCTTGCCAGTACTTAAAATTTCTAGATGGAGCTACTAATCGTTTCCTGGCACAAATACAAATATCACTTTTAGGAACTTTTGTCGTTCCTGTAATATCGAAAGTTATATGTAACTTGGATCTGACATCACCTGATGGCCTATGAATAGCGATATCATTTCCATATTTACATTTTGCTATTTCAATAATATCATTCCATCTATCTTCATTTTTCACCACTCCCCTCTTAATAGAATCGTCTATATCTTTCCAATCATAAAAAAAGTCAGTGGCTGATGGAAATAAACACTCTTCCCCTTTAGAACATGACACAATTTTTTTGTCACATTTAAGAGTATGTACTTCTCTTGTGTATGATAAAATATAAAATCCAAACTCACAAAATAATGGTAATATAAAAGTTTGCATTATTCCACCCGCAATATTATGTCATCAGGAAGGAAATTAACATCTTCAATAGTATTCATCCACAAATGAATAAGATGGGGATCATGATTATGAAGTTTTCTAATCCCCTGAAAATGTTTATCAATTTCAATCTTTGTTCCATTGAGTACCGACTTAAAAATGTTTATAGCGCTAGATTTCAAATTCACAGGATAAAACAAAAATGGAACATCATAAGCTAATTGAGGAAGTTCAGGAATTTTTGTAAACAAATCCGGACCAAATACAGTTCTTTTATATACATCAGTAGTCATACAATATGCATATAGTAAATCCCATATTGGATTATCTTTGCTAAGCCCTAACACTGCATTATTAACTCTTTTATCCCGCTGTCTGCACCAAAACGTATCCGAAATATTCAGGTCGATTTTGATTTCATCGATAGTACTTATCGGGAGACAATCTACATCAAAATACCACCCGCCAAATTTTTTCAAAACAGAAATTCGAATTAAATCAGCGAGGGAGCATAATTGTATATCAGGAAATTTTTCAAGAAGTGGAAGAAAGTTTGGATCCAATGAATCTTCCCCATGAATTTGGATCGAATAATCTGGATTCAAACTTTTGAATTTGTTAATACAGTATCTGGCCCAATTCGGAAGAGGATTAGACCCAACCCAAACAAAATGGATAAGATTGGGAATAGTACATTCTTCAGACTTGCTAGGTTGCGGAATCAATGATTGAATATTAGAAGAATGGGATTTTTGATAGAGTCTAGTATAGGTTCCAAACATTATTGGATCTAATGTACTTCCAATATCTAATAAGTAATTGTTTTTGTTAGATATCCACAACTTATGAATAAGTACACAAGAAAATGGCCCACAAGCAAATAAAATAAGCCATCCGTGTTTATCTGATAAAAAGGTACAAAGTTCATCTTCTATATCTTGATTAGTTCTCCAGCATGAATATTCAGATACCCTAAAAATCTGCTGAATCGGCAATGAAACCTTAGTCAAATCTGCATCTTCGCTACAAACTATTGCCATAGGAACATTAATAGAAAACAACGAAGATAGAAACTTAGAATAATTGGAATTCACAAAAATACAAGCATTTACATAAGTTTTAGCCCCAGCTTCGCCAAATAATTGTTTGTCCGGATCTGTTCCCACATAATAAGAATCATCATAGTAATTATATGATTCAATCAATTCTTTACGAAATGCTTGATCAGTATCCAAATTATGATCAAATTCCCAACCTCCACGTTTTCGAACTTGATCAATTCCATTCATAATACATAACTCACCTTCACCAAATCTGGGAAGAGCAAATGGTTTGGATGATCGAATCAATTTTTGAACCAAATGGGGATTATAAAAATCCTCATTAAATTTTTCTCGATTCTGGAATGTATTAAAAATATCCGCTGCTGTATTAGAAAACTCAAATCTATGATCATTTCTTAAATTATCATATACCCAACAAAATTCTGATACATACGAATGATTTTGACATTTAATATGCTGAAAATTATTGATGCATGACTGATCAAATTTCTTAGTTTGATTATCAAATCTCCAACTAAATCCAGTTACAAATACATTGCAATCATAATTCGAAATTGACAAGATTCTGAACATATGATATAAAAATGTAAATCCAACTGTACCGATCGGATGCCCACACCCATTGGATTCCAATTTTAAATCTTGGCACATCAGGTAATTAATGTATGGATTAACCATAGAAATAGAATCTATTTCAGACCCAAATGATTCTATTTTTTTAGGAATTGAATCATAATGAAACGGGGCGGGAATTGCTATAACTACGGATTTTGGTTTCTGAAATTTTCCAGTAATGATTGGACAAGAATCAAGATGATTAAAATTCAAATCACATCTAGTTCCATATTTATTAATATCAAATGACCTTCTTCGATTCCAATCATTAAATCTGACTACAATATCACTACTATGTAGTTTAGAACTAAGTTGAGTAACGTCTCGAGAAGAAAGAGGTCCATTTCCAACCACGCAAATAGATTTAAATTCTCCAAAGGTTTGAATCATCCAATCCAGATCAAACATTTTAATTGAATCAATTTTCATATCAAATATTAATCCATTTTTTCGTTTTCAAGCATATTGAAAAATCTAGTCCATTCTGCCTTTGCTGATTCCATGCTCCAATTTGTTTTTAACCAATCGTATGCATTTTTCATCATCATTTGGGATTCTTTCATCTCGAATGCAGCTCTAGTAGAATAGTATACGAATTCTCTTTGGTCTTTGCATAAATATCCAGTTTGCTTATGCTGAACTAATTGTTGCCATCCCCCTCGGTCATCTACTATTAATAAACTTCCAGAAGCCATCGCTTCAAATCCTACTCGAGGAAGATTCTCAAATGTATCTGAGGCTTGAATAATAAATGGACATCTCTTATATAGTTCTTGAGCAGAAATTTCTCCACATTGAAAACACTTAATCCAATTAGGAGCATTTCCAACTTTAGATTGAACTTGATCATTCCATCCAAGAATTGTTCCAGATTTTAACATAGGTGAACACATAGATTCATAAACCCATAACTGCCACTGACTAAACTTACCGGGGTCATCTCTGGAAATTCTACCAAAATTAAACGTATTAGGAATTCGTCTTTGAATGATTGGGAATTCTTCAGTATGAAAATATGGTTTAACAATTGCCCATTTATAATCTGGGTCCACTTCTGATATTTTAGATCCAACCATCTGATGAGAATGTTCAGTTTGAAATAATTCCCAATCTAATGCTTTTCTTTTGTGGGCAGAAATTTGATTGTCAAAGGGCCAAGTCATGCATCCAACAAATGTAGTAGTCTTAGCAAAATGTTTAATTACTTCAATATTTGCCAAGAACTCACCATTACAATATGATATTACATGCATTCCTTTACATTTTGTCCAATTTCTCGGAGGATGAATAATACATCCTCTCTCTTCCATATTCATAGCTTTTAAATTAGCATCAATATCTCCAGTATGAATAATATGAACTTCAAGACCTAGTTCTTGCCATACTCGAATCTGATGATCTAATTCAGTATCTGCGCCGCCGAGTTTAGATGGATGCCCGATAATACAAATTTTGTCCATTGAAATTCCTTAGTCCTATATTATATAAAGGTAGTAATTTATTCGGGTATTACCAATGAGTAATCTAAGAACAAATTACAAGGTTATTTCAATTATCTATTTAGATCATCGAGGAATATGGACTGGATTTTTATACCTGAAGATGAAGTCAGCTCAAGTAGCTCATCTAGTTCTAGTAGTAGCTCAAGTAGTTCGTCTAGTTCTAGTTCAAGCAGTAGTAGCTCAAGTAGTTCGTCTAGTTCTAGTTCAAGCAGTAGTAGTTCAAGCAGTTCTTCTAGTTCTAGTAGTAGTTCATCATCAATCTCCGGACCATGTGGAATAACATTAATCAATCCAATGTTCGGTGAGACATTCCCATTTTGCAGATATTATTCTTATAATGGAACTATATTAGAATATTCTAGAGATATTTCATACGGAACACAAACTGGATTAGAGGGGTGGGAAGATACAGGAATTCAACTATTTTATAATCCACAGGAATCCGAATGGGTTCTAAATATTGATGGAATAGGATTTGAATCAGTAACTGGATTTTATACAGGAGTATCATGTGACGGATTAGTAGCAGTAGATCCGGCAGCAGATCCCCCAGACAATGTTACATTATTGTGTGTAGGAGAATCTTCCAGTTCGTCTAGTTCGAGTCCATGTATATGCCCAGATTGTGAAATAGATGCAGATGATTTATTAGAACCGGCAAATCCATGTGGTCCAGTTGGAACATATCTTGGATATTTTTCAGTACTAATTTCTACTGATTGTCATGGAACTAGCAGTAGTTCAACTCATAGTACAATAACTCCGGCCCCATGTACTGGTATCTTAATGCATGTATATAAAACTGGAGATAATACCGGTCCGGAATTATGCAGATGCGAATGGGTCGTGGATCATCAATTTGTATGTTGCGAGAGTTCTAGTTCTTCAAGCAGTTCAAGTTCGAGTAGTTCTAGTTCAAGCAGTTCTAGTTCTTCTAGTTCAAGCAGTTCTAGTTCAAGCAGTTCTAGTTCTTCTAGTTCAAGCAGTTCTAGTTCGAGTTCGAGTAGTTCTAGTTCAAGCAGTTCTAGTTCTTCTAGTTCAAGCAGTTCTAGTTCGAGTAGTTCAAGTTCAAGCAGTTCTAGTTCTTCTAGTTCAAGCAGTTCTAGTTCGAGTAGTTCAAGTTCAAGCAGTTCTAGTTCGAGTAGTTCAAGTTCGAGTAGTTCGAGTAGTTCTAGTTCGAGTAGTTCGAGT
>Ga0114918_10001895_pt1 | contig 18793 bp, 30 predicted proteins | sample LantaG_FD_87015 | JGI IMG/M metagenome (GOLD analysis project Ga0114918, IMG submission 87015) | Deep subsurface microbial communities from Baltic Sea to uncover new lineages of life (NeLLi) - Landsort_02402 metaG | ecosystem: Environmental > Aquatic > Marine > Oceanic > Sediment | place... | reverse complement strand
TCAACTGAATATTTTAATGGAAGTTATCGAGTGCATGAAAAATCCCAGGAACTGCCCGTTCAAGAGCGATGATGAAAAACTGTTGCACGGGGGTATTCAGCAGAGGTGTAAGATACTTAAGATCAAGAGTAACAGAATTCCGATTAAGGTCTGTAAAGAATGTCAGAGGAACTGGGCTGTGCATCAGGCAAACAACCTTCTGGAGACTATCGAAAACTTCAAAAAAAGGCACGGCATACCGCGTGAACCTTATGTGCGACCGAAGCAGGAATGTATAGAACTAGACTTCAATCTGGAATCAGAACTTGTCAAGGGTCTGGAGAAACTTATCGCGTGCGGATATACGATCAATGCCATCACGATGGTCGGATTTTCCAAGGTGTTGGTTGTCTGTATCCGGAGTTAAGTTGTTACAGGTTGTTACTCAGAAACTACTTTACAAGTGTTAAGTTTCCGGGTATAATTAAGATGTAAGGGGAAAGGAAAAATGTGTTTTGGAGGTGCGTATGTTTTCACCGGGAACAATCATTAAGCAGCTTGGTGGTCAGAAGTTCATTATGATGACTGGAGCAAAACAGTTTGTCAGTGACAGCGAAAAACAGAGAATCTTTTTCAAGATTGGGCGGAACTCCGGGGGAGTCAATATGGTTGAGATAAAACTCAACGGACTGGATCTGTATGACATGAAATTTCTCTGGGTTTCAGTCAAAGGCATCAAGACAATCAAGGAATACGGAAGTGTGTATTACGATCAGCTCCAGAGCCTGTTTACCAGTGTGACTGGAATGTACACAAGTCTTTGAGGTGAGCATGAGTAACAAAGAGTATCCTGAGTGGAGTTTAGTGAAGTTCAAAGGTAAGTTCTGGTGGACACAGTGGCTGGAAGACTACCAGGGGAGAGTGAGCCTTACCAGCCTGAAGGACAGATCCGCTGGATACAATGCTCCACGGGAAAAAGTTATAGAAGTTACAGGGGCAGAATTAAAAAAGCAGTGTTCTGCTATAAAGTCCTGGTGCGAGCAGGGGATCTGCTGGGGGATGCCTATTCGGGGGGAGGATGTATGATTATTGAAGAAGGGGATGTAATTATTGTACCACATCCTAAGTATAAGAATGTAAGTAATACACTTGGTTTGGAGGAACTGCAGGAAATGATTGACATTTGTATTGCGCGGGACAAAAACCTGTTCAAATATGCTTGTGCTGCCTGTAATGACTTTGTTTTTCTTGATGATTTGATAGGTAATTGTTGCTCCGAGTGTAGAAAGAAAGAAAGTCACATGAAATAAATGTTACAGTTTGTTACTTTCAAGTTACTTGACAAGTGTAAAGTTTCCGGGTATAATTAAGATGTAAGGGAAAAGGAAAAAATGTGTTTTGGGGGTTGCCATGAGTAAACATGAAAAGCTGGAAAGAAAACTTCTGCAGGGGATCGATCCTGAACGGTATCACAAATACAGATTGGCATGGGCTGTTGCAGCAACACTGGTTGCCGAAAAGAAAATGCACGGAGATGATTCTCCACTGACAGAACGCGAGTTTTGTGCTGCCATGTACGGATGTTCTCTGGAGCAGATTGAAAGTGCAGTTGCACATTTATTTGCTTAGACTACTACTTATCAGTATACTTACAAAAAAAATACCGGGGGGAAATTAAGTGTGGATCTTACCAAACTGTCGGAAATCTCAATCTGTTCTGGATACGGAGGAATCGGGGAAGGACTCAAGTTACTTGGGGTCAATATTGTCTTCACTATTCATGTGGAGATCGAAACCTTCGCCTGCTGGAACCTGGTCCAGAAGATTAAAAACAAATTCATGGGTAATGGCATTGTGTGGAACAATCTTAAAACCTTCTCTGGAAAAAAACTTAGAGGAAAAATTGATATCCTTTCTGGGGGATTTCCCTGTCAGCCGTTTAGCTGCGCAGGAAAAAGACAAGCCACAGAAGACCCCAGACACCTCTACCCAGACATCGGGAGAATTATCTCCGAGTGTCAACCCAGAATTGTCTTCCTCGAAAATGTCGAAGGAATCATCTCAGCAAAAACCGGAGACGGGACCCCGGTACTCTTGTATGTCCTTAGAGACCTGGAAGAAAGAGGTTATACAGCGTCGTGGGGAATATTCTCAGCGGAAGAAGTTGGCGCGCCACACAGACGGAAGCGAGTGTTTATCTTGGCCTACAGCAGCAGCGAGGGACTGGAAGGGGGCTTGCTCAACGAAATCCAAAGGAACAGGCAACTTCAATATGTTCAGCCTTGCAGATGCGGCAGAAACCAATGGCCAGCCAGACCGGGACAGCAGCAGTACGAATGGGAGCCGCCAAGAGTTTGTTAGCGAGTTCACAAAAGTTACAGGCAGAGCAGACGAGTGGTCTACCCCTACCGCTACTATGACGAAGCGATCAGCGGAGGTGCAGGATAGTGGAAGGTCTGTGCAACCATCAGAATGGGAGGAACTACAAGATTGGAAGAACTGGCCTACACCCAGAGCTAATGAAAATGACCAGGGTACTGCGGACAAGATTAACGAGGCTGGCAGTAGTTGGAAAGGTCAAAACCGCGGAGCCACTTTAACAACACAAGTTAAAGCCGAAGAAAAGAACTGGGCTACACCGCAAGTTACAGATATCAGAACTGATGTAAGAAAGCCTGAAGAAAGATCGAATAGAGCGAATAGAGGTGGCTGCAAAAATTTGAGAGAAGAGGTGCACAGAGCAGAGAACTGGCCTACACCTGATAGCAGCCCACGAGGTACAAGAGCAGATGATTTAATCTGTGAAGGTGGTAATCAAGTTGAACGTAGAGATTCAGGGCAAAAGCGGGGCATTGACTTGCAGACAAAAGTTAAAGCCGAAGAAAAGAACTGGGGTACTCCGCGCGTAACAAATAACGGTGGCTCTCCATCTCCACAATGCACGGGCAAAGGGAGCCGATTAGAGGATCAGGTTGCTGACAAGAACTGGACAACACCGCAAGCAAGAGATTTCAGATCAGGTGAGGGAAAAAGGTTTGATAACCCTAAAAGAACTCAAAACTTAAACGATCAAATTGACAAAGAAGAAAATCAAAACTGGCCTAGTCCTAATTGCAGAGATACTCGCAGGGGCTGCAATCAGAAACAGTTAGCTACAAGTGTGGACAAAGAGGAAAACTGGGCAACACCTAACACTATGGATCATCTGCCATCAAGGAGCTACGAAGCTATGAAAAGGCAAGCTAAGAGTGGAGGAAGAAAGAACCGCAGTAAACCCGGTAATCTGAGAGAACAGATGGACCCTGAAATGCAGAAAGCATACGATGATGCAAAGAAAGAACAGAACTGGCCTACACCTCGCAGCGGAACACCGGGCAGTAGAAAGCCCGGAACAGGTGGGAAAGTATTGTCTGAGGAAGTCAAGAAAAATGAAAACTGGAGAACTCCAACTGTAGCAGAAACGCACAATCAGGATTTTTCTACTCAAGAATATTTGCAGAACCAAGTCAAGAAAAATGAAAACTGGGGAACTCCGCAAGCATCAGACCACATAGAGGGGAGCAGAACTGATCCGAACAGCAACCAGAAGTGTCTGGGTAGGGATGTAAACAGACTGCAAGAAGATTGGACAACACCTTGTGCTGATGACACGGGCGACCGGAAGGAAAAATACGCACAGGGTGGATCTGCACTGAGCTACCAAGCTAAAGGCAAACTCAATCCCCGATGGGTAGAAACTCTCATGGGGCTGCCTATCGGATGGACAATGCCGTCCTGCACTGAATTAAATAATCCAGAAATATATACTGCCTGTGATAATCGTGTGGATGAGCTCCGGCTGCTTGGTAATGGGGTTGTTCCTCAGACCGTAGCGAAAGCATTTTACACACTGCTGCAGCGATTGACAAATAACACAGTTTGAGATTTAATGATAGTATAGTTTACTGTGGAGGAAATAGTATGTCTGATATACGAGAATGTCTGACCAAGCGGAGACTATTGGAGATAAGTGGGCGAGAGATGGACGATAGGGACTATAAAAGTGCGTCTGATAAGATTCTCAAAGAGATGAGCGCAGTGTATTCAAAAATTTTGGCAGGACACAAAAAAGCAATAAACGCAGGATTGACTTTAGAAAAGAAGCAAATGCCTCTATCAGAACTGTCGCAGTTAACGGAAAAAATGAAAGAACTTTCTACCCAGTTGGAGGACGACACACAAGCTGTCCGCAGGTGGGTTGCCTACACACTGGCACGCAGCCAAAACAGGAGTTTTTAATATGTCTGATATGAAAGAATGTCTAGCCCGACAACAGAAACGATTGATGGAAGCACAGGGAAATATTGTAGCTTCCCTGCACATCAAAAATAAGCCAGCCGGATTTTGGGCAGGCAACGGATTTTCTGATGAATACCCGGATGCTGTTTTATACAGAAACTTGCGGGATATCGAGAAAGACCTCCCCAAGATGTACAAGAAAATCCAGGGCGGAAGCGAAACACAGAGGTATGAATTAGATGTCACCAGGGATTACGGAATGGATAATGAGAAGCATCTGCAGACTTATGTTGTCCGCGGTAAAGAACTCGTCAAAGAGAACAGAAATATCCAAGAGGCATCCCCAGGCAGTTGGAGATTTGAAGTAATGGAAAGTACAGGAGACATGAATGATGCTGTACGCTGGGATGGGAAAAAAGTTTATTATTACGGTAAGGGTCCGAGTGGTGGAGACAAAATGTATCCCACCATTCAAGAAGCCAAAAAGGATCTGAAAAAATTATCGAGTGCTCTACTGAAATTCGGGCGCTTCAATGGCGAGGATTATGAAATAAGAATTGTACGCTACAAGGGCAATGGTGTGTACGAGACTGGTGCGAGATACACACTGTTTTATGACCAAAAAAAGTTGGTCAAAGAACAGGCAGCTAAATAACAAATAAGTACACCATCATACAGAGGAAACCAATTACGAGGTTTCCTTTTTTGTTACAGTTTGTTACTTCAAAGTTACTTGACACTTGTTAAGTTTCCGGGTATAATTAAGTTGTGAGGGAAAATGTGTTTTGGAGGTCGATATGAGAAACTGTTTGACTCCCGGATGTCCAGGAACTGATGGCAGCGGTAGATGCCTTTGTGGTTGTGTCGATAGCAGCCCGGAAATGGAATGCCCTAACTGTGGGAACTCTCACCATTCATCCATGATGGAATGGGGTGGTAACTATCCGTTCTGCGAAGATGATGAATTTTTCTGCAATGAAGAGTGTGTAAAAAATATGCAGATCAAACGCTGCCTTGAGGATGGTGAGAATCCTGAAGATCACGGTTTGATCGAGGGTGGTGACTTATGAGTGATCCGATCAGAATTGAAGAGGTGTACAAAGAGATTGAGTGCCACTGTAAAGAGTCTGGGCACTCTTGGACTGAACGCGGAGAGTTGAGAGGGTACGAGGTCTGGGGCGGGATGTTCTGTCACACCTTCCATAAAACTCTGAAGAGTGCTGAAGCACGCGCTGAGTTTCTGAGGAAATACCGGGAAAAATTCCCATTCATTCCGCACCGCAGCAGACGGGAACTCAAGTACATGGAAAAGCATAAGGTACCTATAGAAGAAAACTGTACACGATATGACTTCTGCAAAAAATGCCAGAAAGAATTTTCCATCACAGGTCTGGACGATCAGGAAACTCTCTGCCCGGGCTGCAGATGAATAAGTTGTTACGGATTGTTACTTTCAAGTAACTTGACAAGTGTAAAGTTTCCGGGTATAATTAAGATGTAAGGGAAAAGGAAAAAATGTGTTTTGGGGGTGTCTAATGGAACGAATCAGAGGCAATGAATTCAAAGGGAAACTGAAAGTGGGTCAGAGAGTTCACTCAATCCTTTACGGTGGACGGGATGGAATTATTTGTAAGATCGAAGGGGAGCAGAAACCGGAAACCTGCAGGATAATTTTTGATGGTGCAGGTCGCATGGGTGGAAATGCTAAATTCCAGATCGTAATGGAAACTGGGTATATATCCCATCTTCCAGAATGTATTCTTCTGGGTGTGCAGTGGTACATTTACGATGACTTTGCAACTGAGCAGGAAATTCAGGAACAGATTGAGAACATTAACAAAGTACAACGGGAAGCTGAGGAAGCTGCAAGGAAAAAAGCTGAGTGGGAAAAGAAAGAACTCGAAGAACTTCCGGGAAGATATCCGCACCTGATTCCAATGACTGAAGACGACAAAAAGAGGTACAGGGACAGAATAATCGGGGCTAAGAATATCAGGAATGACCTCAAGAAACATTTTCCAGGAATCAAGTTCAGCGTCAAGGGTTCATCGTTTTCCGGTGGTAACTCAATTAATGTTGACTGGGTTGATGGACCGACTAATGATGAAGTGAACGAGCTCATAAAAAAATATCAGAAAGGAAGTTTCAACGGGATGGAAGATATTTATGAGTATGACAGTTCCTGCTTCAATGTGGTTTTTGGTGGTGCTAAATATGTTATGGGTCAGAGAAGCATAAGCAAAGAAGTAATTATCAAAGTTGCTAAGGAATGGGTAGAAAATTTCTCACCGGAAACAATGATGGATGAACACGGAAATCTCAGGCTGGAAGACAGAGAAAAGGAAATGACAATCTACAGGGAAGCTAGAAAAGTTTCCTGCAAGTAAATACTGCGAGGGCTGTGTGTACCTTTGGTTAGACTGACACAGCCCTTTATCCCATAGCCGGAGGTGCAGAATGAATGAAGGATCAAATAACAGGGGGTGATTTATATGCTTGCGTCCAGGTAAAGCTGGGCTTATAATCTTTCGCATAAGAGGGTAGTCAGTGGGCTGCCCTCTTTTATAAAATCGGGGGTGTAATTATGGATACAGCATTGAAAGTTTTGGAACTCTTGACAAAAAATTTTCCGACAAAAGCCGGACACCAGCTCAGGATTTGCCCGCTAGGTCGGTTGACTCTCAGACTTTTCCTGGGTGAGGACAGCCTGGTTCAGGATATTCACTTCGAACCAGAGGATCTCGTGAAGGATGCAGAAATAATTGCAGCGGAAATAACCACTCTGATTTTAGTCGCTTCGTAATGTGGACAAGCAGCCAGGTATGCGGTATCCTGTAAAAAATTATCTGGGGGCATATACTATGGGAGATATCAAGGAGTGTATCAAACGGAGACAGGGAAAAGTTCTGCAGCCTATCACAGAGGCAAAAGCCGAATTGTCTATAGCTGATGCTAAAAAACTCAAGGCGGATTTACAGAAGGGAATTGCAGAGTTCGGGAAGATTAAAGCAAGCGCGGAGTTGTCTGGGAATAGGTTACAGGATGCAGTACAAAAACTCGATGAGTTCCTGAAATATGTGGAGCAGTCTGGGTACTCTGATGTAACCTTCCAGGCGAAAGACCTGAAACGAATTCTGGGTTCTGACATAAAGAGCAGTCTGTCCGCTATGTCCGCTTATGGAAAAGCTGCTGAAAAAATCAGAACAACTTTATTGAGCGCAATCAAATAAGTAATCAATAGCACTCACCGCTAGGAAAAGATCGGGGTTTTCTCCGGTCTTTTTTTGTTACGGATTGTTACGCTAAAGTTACTTGACAGTTGTTAAGTTTCCGGGTATAATATAGTTGTGGGGTGAGAGAGTAAAATGTGTTTTGGAGGTCGTCATGGTATCACTGGAAAAAAGAAATCCGAGAGACGGGGACGCAATCTGGCCTGATGGTTGGGACATGTGGGAAAATATTTTGGCTGAAGAACATCCGTTCTCCGACAGTTCATTTCCAGGATGTGAGTTTAGGCTTCCGGCTGGAAACGGATTGTACAAGCTCGCAATCAATATCACAATAACTGGTCGTATGTCACGCAAAGAAAATCGGATGGGGCAGTACGGGTTCCGTTGCAGAATTGAGTTTGTGGGGGATGGCGAACCTTCTACTTTTACTAGCGGATGGATTTTTCTGATTGAACCAAAAAACTGAGGGGGCTATTATGAACATCACAAAATCTGAAAGAAGTTATGCAAGGGCTATTGCAATTTACCTGATGGATGTTCTGGTGGAGAATGGATACGAGGGCAATGAGCCTCCATCAATGGACATGATTGAAATGTTTTTCCCGGAAGCAAACAAAAGGTACAGAGCAAGATTGCAGGAAATTGTAGATGGGGAAACTGAGTTTGCAAAAAAATTCAAAGAAGCACTTTTTCTGGAAACTTATATCGAGTGCAATAAAAACTGACTGGGGGTGTGTTATGGGGTCTGATGGAATCAACAGGAAAACAATCAAGCGGTACAAGAGCATCAAGGAATATGTGGAAAAAAGTTATCTGAATTATTCTGGAAACTGTGAAGTCCTGAAAACAGTCAAAGTCGATACAAGCGACATACCTGGAATTAAAAATCTGGAATTCTACAGTGCTATCAGGATGAAAGACGGGAAAGTATACGGAGTTGTAACACTCTGCGAGGACACCGGGGATGAGTGGATAACTTTCAAAAAACTGTATGAAGAGGAACTTCCCTATTACTTCAACTGTCCACAGAGTGTCCTGAAACTGCTCGACCGGACAAGCGATAAAAATGCTCTCCTGTGGCGGGAAAACTGTGTGCGCACAATATCAAAAATGCCGCTGCTGCCATGTTAGTTAGTGTTTTGAAATAGAAATTTGGTGGGGGTACAAAATGTATAATGTGACGCTCGATGATCTCGAAAAACTGCAAGAATTAGTTAGCTTCCGTGGAAAACTCTGCAGCACAGGGAGCAGAGACTGGAAACGCTTTTTTGTTACAGACAGTGAAGGCTGTCAGATCGGCAGGTTGTCTTTCAAAAGCGGACATCTGGAAAATATAAAACATTACAAACCAGAGGATATGCGCGAACTGGACGAGTCAGACAAAATTTTTTACCGGATATACAAGTTTGCGCAATCCGGGATTGTAATAACAGGGACAGAGTATGATGACTTTGTATTGCAGGCGGAGCTGTTTGTAGAAAAGACCTATGCTGAGAAAGTCGCATACAGGGAATCCCTTCCAAAGAGAAAGCGGAAAAAACTCAGGAAAGGGAATGTAAGACATACTGTGTGGAATCTGATATACAATTTTCAAAAATAATTATGGGGGTACTGTATGAAAGTAACAAATGATGTAATGGGTGTTCTGGAAGCATGTGAAGTAACAGAGAACAGGTTGCAGTTGCCACCTACACAACTCGACAGAGCATTGTACCTGAAGGTGGATAAGGTTCTGAAAGCTGCTGGGGGAAAGTGGGACAGAAAGGAAAAGGCGCATATTTTCCCGGAGAATGCAGAGGATACTATCGAGAATATTATGCTCACTGGAGAGATCACGACCAGGCAGGATATTGATTTTTTCCCGACACCACCGGAAATTGTACAGCAGATGATTGAACTGGCGGAGCTGCATTCAGGTATGGACATACTAGAACCGAGTGCAGGAGATGGAGCAATTATCCGGGGTCTACAGAACGCTGGAGTAGCAGACTCCTGTTCCGCCATACTGGTGGAAAAGAACAGCGACCTGTGCGACCGCTTGTGGAAGGACTATGGACACCGGCATACCGTTGTCAATCTGGATTTTCTGGAAATGATAGCACTCCCGGAGGACATACAGCCCACGGTAGTTATAATGAATCCGCCTTTCTCCAAACAGCAGGACATCAAGCATGTCATGCACGCATACAGCATGCTCAGGGAAGGGGGGAGACTTGTTTCTGTCATGTCCAGCAGTTTCACTTTCCGGGAAAATAACCTTTCCAAAGACTTCCGGGAATTTGTCGCTACACATGGAGAGGTGATAGAATTGCCCCCAGGCTCGTTCAAAACTTCCGGGACGATGGTGAACACTGTTCTGGTGATTCTCAGGAAGTAGCGGACAAAAATATAAACAATAGGGAGGAATAATATGAGTTGGGGAGAACAGTCTTGTTATTGGTACGGAAGGTTTGAAGATCCAAAAAGGAAATGCACACCTTCCAGGAGCACCTGTAACCCAAGGTGCGAGCATTACCGTGAGGATTTTCTGATATCGGAAGAAATGACTAAGGATGTTTACCGCGCCAATGGTGCTGCTAGTGTTGTGCCAGAGGATGCTGTTCAGACAGAAGAGGATCGCCATTTTATGCCTGGGTTTGATTCGGCATGGGGTGGGATGAAAAGAGGACTTCTCCCGGAGCGAGAGATTGGACCCCACCGCTGTACGGATAAAAAAAAGAAAGCCAAACGCAGAGCCACAAAAGCTGCACGCAGAAAAAACCGGAGGTGACCAATGCACAATGCTTCTCTCTCCAGTTTACTTGAGCATGCTGAAAATGTAGTCGGGCTACTGTGCATTCAGGACGCTGCAGCCTTTGGGGATTCCTACAGGGATGGTGAGTGTGGGGGAACACTCCTGCCGGATGCCTTTCTGCAGGAATCAACTTTTCTGGCTATACCCTTGACAATTAAACTATCAGATGCTGCACAAGCATTTCTGTTTGAAGTAGATGATAAAACAGGCTGCACCAATGGACCATTTCTGCAGGGGCTGCGTGTACAAGGTATAGCCACACACAAGTATAATGAAAAAGGTGTGCGGACGCATACAGAGATACAATTCTTTCCAGACGGGGAATTTTATAAAACAAAACGACCGGGCAACAACTGTCTGCTGGCAACAGGCATAGTCCCTACACATGAAACAAAATACTGTTGGAATTGCGTATTTATTCGACTGGTTGATGACTTCAGAAATAATCTTCCGGTAATGGACGGATTCTGTAAAAAGCGTAAAATGCAGCAACGATATGAGAATGACTTTGCGTGTGGAGACTTTAGAAATAGAATTGGCGGGGGGTAATCACTATGACAAAGGGAAAAGTTGATTTTGCTGTCAGACGGGCTTTGAATCTGTTTGACAAATGGAATGATGTCACTGGGTTTGTGGAAAAGCACACCAGCTATTATTATGAAATGCAGGGCTGCATTACAGACGCTGTACACTGCGGGATTCAGGAAGCCTGTGACGATTACAGAGAACTGGAATCAGAGAAGGTTGAAACATAATACATACGGAGGTAAGTATGAAAGAGGTGTTTTCACACAATGAAGATAGCGGATGGGAGCAAGAAATAGAGGAAGCCATCTATATTCTATTTGATGATATGTGTTTAGAAGCAGACGCAAATCCTAAACAAGTATTTCTGTACCGAGGGGTGAAAAGGGAATATACAATATCTGATTTTTTCTCTCTATCCCGTATGATGGACGACATGATAGAGAATAGCCATGAGGTGGGGGGAGAATATGCAGAGAGCTTTACTGAGAAATTAGCAGCAGCCGAGCGTGACACTTTACAAGATAGCATCAGAAAGACTATTGAACTTTGGGCCGCTAATAACAAAATTATCCCGGACTTTTACACGGTGGACGCGGTGACTAAAATAGCAGTAAATCTTAGCTGGAATGAAGCAGGTGACTGGGAAGTCGAGGACATTGTAGACTTTTGATAGGCGACACAGTTAGAGAGTCGGTTGAAGGATTTGTTAATTATTATGAACGCGGAGAATGGTAGAACATCACCTTGCATCGGAGACTGTGAGGATATATGCCCAAAGATAATCAGAGAAGGTTGAAACATAATACATACGGAGGAAATATGGAACACAGAATTGCTGTAGACCTGGACGGAACTTTAGCACACTGGAGCGGATGGAAAGGGCCGGAGAATATTGGACACCCTATTCCAGCTATGCGAGACAGGGTTAAACAGTGGCTGAGATCAGGAAAGAAAGTTGTTATTCTCACTGCCAGGGTATCACCCTTGAATGAAGATCCAGAGCTCAGCAGAAAATATGTGGAACAGTGGCTGCAGAAACACTTTGGTGCGGAGATACCTGTCACACACGAAAAAGATCCAAGCATGGTTGAACTGTGGGATGACAGAGCCAAACAGGTTATAAAAAATACTGGAAAATCCCTGGAAGAAATCATGCGGGAAACTATGGATGAGATAAAGCGATACACTCTTGCTGGGATGCGTTCTAAGGAAAATGCTGTACAGATATGCTCGAAAATATATGACCTGACTCAGAAAGCATTTACTCCGTAATCCATTGACGGCTTTATTCCTTTGCGGTACACTGGAAGAAAATCAGTTCGGGGGTATAGATGTCTGATATTTTTGGATGTATCCACCACAAAACGAAAAGCAGAAAAACTGCTCTCCTGGAACAGGAGCGGAAAGCAGAGAAGCAGCCTATTACAGAGGCAGCACAAATGAATCCTAGACGAAAGGTGCTATCGCTCGTATTCAAAGGTGGGGAATTGCTGTACACCATCGAATATCAGCTACTGAATGGGAAGCAAACTGTTGATGCCTGGGTATTTGCCAGGACAGTGGAAACAATCGTGGATGAGGCTTCCACAAAAATAATGCCAACACTAAAGAAACTGAAACTGGTAAAGGATGCAAAAGTTACCAAACAGATAGTTTTTAATGATGGTGACCCGCTGCTACATATAGACTTTAAGGTGACTCCCCTAGAACCTGCAATGAGTAATGCCAATTCTGCAGCGAGTGCGGTATCAGCAGAGCTAAAGAAATCCTTTGGCTTTGAAGGATCTAGGACATTTCTATGATACTCTCCCCATAAATAATCTGCTTGCACTTTATCAGAGTGTGAGGTAGTATATACAAAAGTCATACGGAACCACCTTTTAACGGAATGAAGAACACCCCCCAGAAAGGGGTGTTTTTCTTTTACTTTATTTTTGTAAATCAATATTTACTTTTCCGAATATAGATATAACAATATTCACTTTTTCGAATATAGGTTTATTCCTGAATCCCTGTAGATATATTCACTTTTTCGAATATAGGTTTATTCCTGAATCCCTGTAGAGAAATTTGACATTGCAATTCTGTAGATACCTGGTAGAATTGAATAAGTAAAACTTCTAGTTTTACCCTCTCTTTTAGCCCCGGTTTTCCGGGGTTTTTTCTTATTGACAAATTCCTATAGGGGAGAGTACCCTGTAGGTGTCATAGAGACTTCCGAATTATTGGGTTTGCAAGAGAATTCTGTAGAAATGCAGAGTTCTTTTGCTTTCTGGTAGCAGATCCTGAACTCCCCTTCCCCCTACCGAATTTTTCCGAAATTTTTTCTCTCCATAGACTACTGGCTGTACGACCCATAACGACCCATAACGGTTCATAACGGCTCATAATGGTCCAGAAGGAAATTCTTAATCAGTGTTACTCAGATCAATCGGGTAGTGGGTTAAGCATTGAGTATGTCCACCCCCTCTCTCGGTGCCTCAGTAGCCCCAAGGGGGGACGGCATTCGAGAGGATGGACGAGTGGATTGTTCAATGTGTTACACAGCGGAGCAGTGAGAATGAACATACTCGTCCATTATACTGTTCGGTCATAATGAGTCATAGGTATATTGGTCCATACACATGCGTGCGCGTATATTGACTACAGAGGGAGGTGTGGTATAAACTGGAAAGGATTTCCCTTGAAATCAAATGACACCCAATTCACAAAGCCGTCCTATCAGCAGGGCGGTTTTTCTTTTTGTTACAGGGTGTTACTCAAATACTACTTGACAGGTGTTAAGTTTCCGAATATAATATAATTGTGGGAAGGAAAATGTGTTTTGGGGGTTAGCATGATTATGAAACTGGAAAGTGGTGTTTACAGCAGATTTCTGAAAAAGGTCGAGTCTCTGAATAAGCGTTCCAGGAAATTCAATCTCCCGGACATTATCACTGTCACAGAAATCAGAAGGTTCAGGGAGAATATCAAAATCACAATCGACAAAATCAAGGTCGGTGTATTTTACCGCACAGTCAATGTGGAATTGGTTGAGTTCAATCTCGCAGGTACTCCCCCGAAAATCAATGGGTGGACATTTTTCGGGAAAGTTGCTCTGGAGAAAACTGAATCTGGCAATCACAGAAATATCCTGTTTGAAATTCCCGACAGGACAATTCCTGAAAAATACAGAAGTTCTGGGAATGATTGCGAACACTGTGGTCATAACAGGCAGCGCAAGCATGTTTTTATTCTGGGTCACGATGATGGAAGATTCATGCAGGTTGGTCGCAGTTGCCTGAAGGATTTCATCGGGCATGGTTCACCGGAAGTAATTGCCGACATGATGGACTCAGCTATGAAATACATTGTTGACTGGGAATTTTCTGAATTTGAAAAGGGTAACGAGAGTTACGACCTCGGTCTTGAGCATTACATGACTTGCGTTTGTGCTGCTGTTAGAGAGGGCGGCAGGTTCATTACGAAAAAGGAATGCCGGGAATCATGTTCCGGGTGTGGATACACTGCAGATGATGCCCTCGGTATTGTTGTGAATCCTGTTGACAAGGAACTGGGAATTTACAGGACTACAGAATCCGACAACAGCAAAGCCAAGGAAATACTGGAATGGTTCAGTGGTTACGATTCGGACAGCAATTTTATTTATAACCTCAAGACCATCGTGAATCGCGGTTATGTGCAGGAACATGAGCTCAGTATGTTTGCCGCTCTTTACAGTGTGTGGGAGAGATCCGGTAAGCAGACTTCGACTTTCAAAAAGGGTCCGGTTGTGGTCAATGAGTTCTGCGGGCAGATCGGAAATAAAATCGAAAAGACTGGAAAATTCCTCAAAAGCATTCAGTATGAGTCTCAGTTTGGAATCGGATTCATTTACAAGTTCATGGATGCAGATGGATATATTTTTGTGTGGTTCACCAGTTGCATGCTTCAGGAAATGGAGTACGGGGACAATGTAAGTTTCTCCGGGAAAATAAAGGACCACAAACACTACGGAACAGAAAAGCAGACAGTGCTCACGAGGTGCAAAGTTTCCAAGGTTGAGCAAATGACTTTTTAGTTCTTGACTTGAGAAAACGCTTGAGTATAATAGTGATACCCGTTAAAAAGTTGGAGGTTCCACACATGCCAATCTCTATTACCGACACCAAAAAAAAAGAGCGAAACCAGAGCTATCTGGAGCAAGTTTCCGAAGTCTATTCAAAGTTGCGCGGAAGTTTTCGCAGAGTTGACCAGGCACACAAGGATGAACTGATACACAAGTTTATGGAAGCATTGTTGAATCGCGAAAATGAGGCTGCTTTCACGAGGCGGCTGCGTTTGTATTCCGAGAATGACAGATATCTGAAAAGAGCATTTTTCAAGTTTATGAAAGAGAACCACCACAAGGATTGTGTTCGCACTGGTCGCCAGTGCAATGTAATATCGGTCGATTTCTCGTGCATTGAGAACACAGGCAGGCTATCAGACAAATACCAGCGAGATTTTGCGTTGATAGCTGAGCAGTTGCGTGTAGGAGACGATTTGGGTCGGCTGACTGAAAGTGAAGTGGAAGATTTACTGGAGAAGGTCGAGGCACAGAATCACGGGGAAAGGATGCAGACAGCTTTGCGGTTGATTTCCTCCGGGTACTTCCCGACTGTCTGTGTCATTGCCGCTATGTGCAATGTACACGCTGGAAGGCTTTCCGCACAATATAAAACCAATATACTCGCAGAATTGCACGGATAGTTTCGTAATTTTTACCGCACTCTGAATATGTTTTTCCAGGCTCATGCTTTTGCAGGGTCTTTTTTTTTGGTTAAAAGGTTCTTGACTGTTTGCCTATTCAGTTATATACTCAAGGGGATCTAAAAGTTTCCTGTGAATTGGAGGCAGAGTGTTCAGTAAATTATGGGAAAGTATCCCTTTCACGCGAACCCCTACAGTCAAGAGGGAGCATCCGAAAGTAAATCCGCGTTTAGATAACGCATACCAGAAAATGAAAGTGATGATGGGTCTGTCCTACGAGAGAAATGCCATGTACCGCGAATACGAATACATGATGCAGGATTCCATTATTTCCTCAGCTATCGAATTGTACACAGAGGAAGCTACCCAGGCATCCTACGAAACAGGAAAACCATTCTGGATTACTGCGGAAGAAAAGGGGATTGTCGAAGAATTTGAAAAGTTCAGCGAGAGACTGAAAATGGAAACCTTGTATCACGATGTGGTACACAATGCTTGCGTTTATGGTGACCAGTTCCCCCGACTTTATTACGGCAAAGAGGGCATGACTTTTATTGACAGCCGAATACATCCCGCTGATGTGGAGAAAGCCAGTATCGGAAATTACATTTTGGGGTACAGATACGATAACAGATTTTTCAAACCGAAAGATTTTTACCATGTCAAAATGAATTTTGCAAAACCTCAGCGTAGGGAGCAGTACACTTTTTTGACTGTTACCGTTGAGGGTCAGGATATTAAAATCAGACCCGACTACGGAACATCCGTTCTGGAAAATGCCAGAAAAATTTACAAAATTATGAATCTCCTGGAAAACTCCCTGCTGGTAGCTCGGCTCACAAGATCACCACTACAGCAAGTTATTGGTGTCAATGTCAGTGGGGAGGATACGGAAGAGGCTTTCGATTTTATAAGCAAGTTGAAAGAGTCACTCTCTCAGGACATAACTATCGACCTGATGAATAAGCGGTTCGATGCACTGGCGAATGATCTCGAATTCAATATCAGGACTTTCATACCGATATTCAATGAGAAGGGTCGCTTGGAAGTTACAAGTGTCGGTGGAGATGTTGACATACAGCATCTGGCGGATATTGAGTATTTCCGAAACAAACTCTACGGTGCTCTCCGTGTTCCAAAAGCATACCTGGGCATCGAAGAATCGCTCCCCGGAAGTCTGGGGGAATCCGCACTTGCCAGGTTGGAAATCCGATTCGGAAAAACTGTTAAGCGCATTCAGCGCACAGGGCTACAGATGGTTATGGATCTGTTCTGCTATCATCTTGCACACATAGACAAGGCTGACTGGATAGGCAAGTTCTCCATTGAAGGTACTCCGATCAGCAGCAAGGAAGACGAGGAACGCAAGAACACTCTCAAGGTCAGCATGGAAACTGCCGAACAGTTCCTGGGTCTGATGAACAATCTGAACTTGATTGCCGATGAAGACGAGGAAACACGCTTTGATGTGCTTACCTCCCTGAATTCCATTTTTATAAAAATGCCTCTCGTAAATAGGCTCATCCGAAAGCAGCAGCAGAAGGGTGAAGAAAAGGGAGCTATACACGAGGTGTGCATCAAGCGGGAATATATGAACCCGCTGATGAAAAGCATGCCGAAGGAAGACCTAACCGAGTTCCTGCAAAATTACCCAGAAATGATGTTTAATGATCCGCTAAAGGATTATATCCCGGATAAAAAAACTCCTGCTGAGAAGCGCAGACGCAAACTGGTGGAGAGCTTGGATGTAAGTTTTGGGGTGACACCGGACGGCATGATAAGCGAAGAGTTCCGAACTGTTTCAGAACGGCAAAGAATAAACGGATAACGGAGGAAATATGGGATTGATAGGAGCATCTGGCGACAAAATTATTTACATGACTGATCCGGTTCTTGCAACTTTGCAGGCTGCTGTCAAAGCAATGTATGAGAATGACCCCAACTATCAGGTATGGGGAAATGTTACGCATGACGGTACGGATTACATCCAGGCAATGGTGCGCAGGTAATGGAATTGCCACGGATCGTCCCTTCTGCAGAAGCAATAGCTAGACGCGCTCTGGGTGCTGTCAATGAATTTGTGGCTATTTTCAAAGGTGAAGTGCCAGCTTCTGCTGTTGAGCGCAGACTCCGGGAAATCAGAATTCAACTGATAAAATTTTTTCCCAGGAGTTCGGTGTGCACAGTATTTAGAAAAACTGCTTACGGGAACTGGCAGATTGAGTGTGAGGGCGGGAAAGTTATTTTGGGCTTAACACCAACTGGGAGTATCCAGGCAAATTACAGAGGCGGGGATCTTTGCATGTTTAATCCAAGTATTTCAGCAGATATGGGCAGGCTGGTTCAGTTCATTCAGCGGTGTGCGTGATGGTGTTAAGCATCGGTGTGCTGGCTGGTGGAAGACCCCGCGGGGTTACAGCAATTTTCAGGACGATAGGCGAGGACTCTGCAGATAAGGATTTTGAAGCCGCAAGGGTAGACCTGATCGAGATTTTGAGAAAGTACGCAATAGAACAGCTAGGCTATATGCCTGCAGATGAGGGCGACAAGTTTGAAATCTTGGTAACGCTCACATAGAAATCGGAGGATGAATGAGAGGCAAACCGTATCCGCTCGTACAAGTAAATGACATTTTGCTACACAAAGCACTTGTTTTTTTAGTTGGGAGTTTATTGGTCAGGCACTATATGGAGAGCGGTGATAAAGATTCCGCATTGAGAGTTGGTAAGATTATTACTCTGCATGATATGTCCAAGTGGGAAGCGGATGAGTTTGACGGTATGTGTCAATACCAGAAATTTTTGAGCTTGAAGGATGACAGTTACCCAACACCGCCCCCGGATGCCCAGGCTGCCTGTGATCTGCATTTTTCCAGAAATTCCCATCACCCTGAATTTTACGGTCAAGCATACAATATGTACATGAATGATGATGATATTTGTGAAATGGCTGTGGACAGATTTGCCAGGGGTTTACAATTCACAGGTGACCCGGAGGATGTGTTCCGCTATTTTGACACGAAAGATACGATGAGAGAACAGTATAGCAAAGAGTTCAAGGAACGCTTTCTGCATTATCTCAACGCACTGAAAACTTTGTATCAGACGCACCGGGATAATGACACAGAGTTTTATCAGGCGATAGGTGGACTACTGATAGGTCTGCGGAGAGAGCAGACTGGAAAATTTTATGATGAACTCGATAAGAGTCTTTCAGACCCGGAAGTAGTGACACTCGGTAAGTAACAAGGGGG
>Ga0114918_10001893_pt1 | contig 18802 bp, 19 predicted proteins | sample LantaG_FD_87015 | JGI IMG/M metagenome (GOLD analysis project Ga0114918, IMG submission 87015) | Deep subsurface microbial communities from Baltic Sea to uncover new lineages of life (NeLLi) - Landsort_02402 metaG | ecosystem: Environmental > Aquatic > Marine > Oceanic > Sediment | place... | reverse complement strand
TTATTATGAAATATATAATAAATTAGGTTATAAGACAACAGAGATTGTAGACAACGAAAAAGCTTCTGTTGGCAATAACCCATTATTGGGTAATAACAAAGAAATAGAATTTTACATTGATGCGTTTAAGGCGTTGGAATGCGAGGTATGGAAAATAAATTCTGAAAAAATAGAATGTATATCAAATTGTGATGATGTTGAATTTGAATTTACTTTTAATGAACTGCCGAATAATGAAATAACATTAGATTCTTTTACATTCCAAACAAATTTTAATTCAAGTGTAAGAGGGAACTTTATATTGGCATTTACCACTGATAATGGTGAAGAAGTGACAATAACACTACCAGATGGTTCAGAATATAAAACGAACAATTTATCGGTAACAAGCCCATCATTGAATGGTGAAGTGCAAACAATCACAGTAACTGCAAGCAATCTAGATGTTATAAATTCCATAAATTTTTCCAATATGGATATTTATGGTGAATTGGATTTTACTAAATTGACATTCGATGGCAATGTAAAATTGGCAAACAATAATAGGGTAAGTAATGTAATATTTTCAAGTAATAATAATATTATTCCAATATTGGATTTACAAAGTTGCCACATAACAACCACCAATTTAAATTTATCGAATGTATTGATTACAGATACATTAAATATTAATAATTGCCTAAATATACAAAGTGTTACTTTTAAACCAACAACACTAAAAACTGTATTGGCGAATTTATCTGGCATAAATGGTAATTTTGATTTAAGTGATGTTACATTCAATGGTGGTAACTTTGAGGCAAAATTAAATAATAATATGACTGATATAACACATAGTTCTGGTTTAAATAAAATATACAGTTATAATATACAGGCTTCACAATCAATAACAACATTAGACCTAACAGATGTACAATTTATTGGTGGGGATTTTACGTTTATTCAAACATCATCATTGTCAACAATTTTACACAGCACTTATAGCAATACAATAAGAAATTATGTTGGCTTATTGGGTGGTTTGGTTGGTACATTGGATTTGACAAATGTTATTGTTGTAAACTCATTGAATTTAAGTAATAATGGCAGTCTTGATACAATAACAATAACACCTATGGAGATTTCAAGTTTAAACATTGCAAGCTGTAACTTTAGTGGTGTTTTGGATTTAAGCGATTTAGTTATTCGTGAAGCTATTATACTTTCAAATAATAGTTTAACAAGTGTAATACATAGCTCTAGCAAAGTAGTTTACCCAAGCGTTTATTGGGTAAATTACAATAATATAACATCATTGACATTCAATGGTGTTAACTTTGATAGAATAGGAAAATTATCTAAGTTCTCACCAAATAACCCAACATATATGACATTCGCCCATAATAATTTGAATACAACAAATGGCACTGCAATACTCGAAGATATTAATACAAATAGTGTTGTTTCTATACAGATGGGTGATATTGTTTATAATGAAGGTAATAGTGTTGGTGCTGTATTATCAACAAGTTTGGGTGGTGTATTAGCAAATTTAAGAAATAAAGGATTTAACTTATCATAATATGAAGAATTTAGGTGATATTAAAAATTATTATCCAATAAATGAAAATTTGGAAGGTATTGATTTTGAAAATTATATTGAAAAGGTTTTAAATGATTATATATTTGTTGAAAATAGAAAAGTAGTTGGTGACGAGTATCCATTCTTATTGGCAATATGGTATGACTATTTAAGTAATTATAAAGATGAGACTTGCTTGGATTATTTGCCAAGAAGTGTATCAGATGCTATAAAATACTCTGCCAGATTCCAAAATAATTTTATGAATATTCTTTATAAACTAATACCAGCCACAAGCAAGGTAATTGGTAATGGGACTGCAATAAGAAATACTATATTTTTAAGACAAAAATTCAAATATAAAAGAGGTATTGATGAGTCATCAAAATTTAGCTATAAACAAAGACTGAATACTATAGACGATAAGCAAATATTAATAAGGCAAACATCAAACCTGAATAAGTATTCAAATAATAATAAAGGTTTGACAAGTTACGATTTTAATTTTACTGGTGAAGTAGCCACTGGTTTGACATTATACGATTTTAGAATAAGTGCAACTTCAGTAAAATTAAGATGGTATTTTGAAGATTTGTCAAGATTTGATTCATTTGAAGTACAAAGAATAGAATCTGGTTCTTGCTCTGATATAGATTTTACATTAATAACATCAAATGAAATAGTTACTGGCAATGAATTGGATAACTTAGAAGAAACTGACTGGGGTGTAATTGCCACAGATATAGCATCTAATGAACCATCGTATGAAGATATTAGTGTATTACCAAATAGCTCTTACTTGTACCGTATAAGAGGCTATAACAACTTTGGTGATAGTTTTTCAGAAACTTTGTACGTTGATATATTATCTGATTACATAAAGGAAAACTTTATAAACAATAATTTTGATACTTTGAAGAATATTGTAATATTCAAATGGGAAATAACTGGTTATAGCAATCCGCCACCATCTGGGTTATTTCAAACAAACTTTGGATATGTTGCAAAATTAGAAGATAATTTGTATTACCCAATAACTTATAATACATTAAATAATACTGGTGAATTGGAAAATGACAAAAAAGGATATACACAAGGCAATATAGTAAAAAATATTGCATGTGGTGATAAAGTATGTCCAAGCATATTTGAATATGCTTTCTTGTTAGAGAATACTGATGCGACTATTTACATAAAATGATATACTCATTAAATGGCATTTATCAAAGACATAGAAACAACAATAAAAACTAGGGTAACTGAGTTAGGTAGAAAATTACTATCTGAAGGAAACTTCAATATATCAAAATTTTCTGTTGGTGACTCATATTATGACTATAGAGATGGACTGCCAACAGTATTAGATGTATTCGATAAACCATTCGGCAGTAGATTTTTACTAAAGAATAGTGCTGTAGAAGATGGATTATACCCAATAAGGGAAATTAAAAGCAATCCAATCACAGTAACAAATACAGCAAAAAAAAGAGGTGTATTCAGTGAGGATGGCTCTAACAATTTTAGTTTTATTGAAAGTACGACATATTTTAAGCAATGGGGTACAATTTCTGGAGTAACAGGCGATACGTGTATAATAGACCAAACCACTAGAGTTGAAGTGGGCGATTTTTTATTGGTTATGATAAATACAGTAAATAATCCATCATTATCATCAACAGTTGAAAATTACCCATATACAACTTTTAAGATTGAAGGCATCACAGGCTCTACATTGGGTTTGGATAGAAAAATAGAAAATATATATTCCGATACTAGCAAATATTGGGTAATACCAAGTTCATTTAGTTATTATGACAAAAACCCAGATAAATATTGGGATAAATCATCTAACAATATTAACAACTACTGCAATCCAATTGATGATGTTGCGGTGTGGAATTTAAATATATATTACCCAGATACTTGTTTGGGAACTGATACAACAGTATTGTTGGATAATAATGGCTATGGCTCAAATGGCTTTTCATATTTATTGCCGTTTTTAGATTATGATGTGGATAAACAAATTGGTGTTATACATTACTCAAATAATACAATAGCTAATTTTTATGGTGAGGGGTTGAAAGACAATACTGCAACGATAGATTTACCTCTTGTAATGTACCACGATAAAGAAAATATTGGTATAAAGTTAATGTGTTCAACCGATTTAAACACTATAACAGATGATATAGAATTTTCAGCGGATTTTTATGATTTGATATTGGAACACAACAGTAATGTTGTTGGAAAATGCTTTCCAAGACAAAAATTATTTATAATAGAAGATGAAGAATTATTGTCTGCTATGACATATAAGTCCAATAGAAATCATACTTTGCCGACACCAAACACATTTTTAATAAATACCATTGAGTCCGAAGATTTATTGTCTAGCACTGGCGAAACTTTGCATATTTCATATCAGCTAGTTTCAAATAAACATTTGAATACATTGCCATTCCAGAAAAAAATTAAATTATCTGAAAAAGCAATTGAATGCGGTGGAAATTTTAATAAACTGCAAATAACTTTTAATTCTGGTGATTTTGAGTTTTTAACAAATCAAGTGGATGATAATTCTTCAAAATTTGAATACAATTATTTGAGAGTCATTTTCCAAAAAACAAATGGTGATGAACTCCCATTGCCAGATAAATGGGTATATAAAGATTTTGGATTTAGCGGAACGGCAGTAACTGAAAATGACTTGATAACTGGTAGATTTGATATTGTCAAAAATGACTTGACTGGAGATACATTTTTTTTAGACAGTACTGCTTTTTCATTGCCATTTTTAAATGAAAGTGATAAATTGAATTTTAATGATGAGTACTTACTCCTTGGAAATGTGAATACCAAGATAATATCGAATGTATATGAACTCACAGCATATTTACAATTAGACTTCAATAGTTTTAATTTAAGTTCAAACCCAACATGGTCAGAAGATTTGGGTTATGTTTATATATCAGAGGTGAACTTATATGATGAAAATAATAATTTATTGGCAATTGGTTCATTACCATTACCAATAATTAAGGAGAATGACCAAAATAGAATTATTCTTTTAAAAATAGACTTTTAAAATGGCAAAAATATTAACAACTAGTGGTGATACTGAAGTATCCTTATATTTGACAGAAAGAGCAAAAGATTACATAATACAAGGTAACATGAATAGTGTTATTTTTGATAAAGTATCATTGGGTGATAGCGATATAAATTATCAGAACATAGTCAATTTACCTGCTGATGGTGATGTATTAGATGCTTTAGGTAATACCAATGGCGTAATTGGTACAGTAAGGACAAATACAGATATTAAATCTAAATTATATACTGAAGAATTTGGGACTGAAACTTTAGCAGATTCTTTATTTTCTGGCTCTGCATCATTAGGATTTCAAAAATACACAAGGCTGACAGGAAAATTGGAAATTACTGGCTCTACATTTTCATATACAAAGGTAAAAAGGGATTATAACCTAAATAATAATAACCACTATTATAAATCACTCAATTTGCCAATTACAGCAACAGAAAAGTTACAATTTGATTCATTGTATGCTAATAAGGGAATACAATTGTTAAATCAGGATGAAATTATTCTTGTAAACATAGATAAGGAAATATATTTAGAAAATATTGATGGTAGGGATATTACAATTGATTTAACATTTGCTGGAAGCACATATTCTTTTATTACAAAATTCTTTAACGTTTCCACTAGTGGTGCTGACTCGCAAACATTAAGGTCAGACCCAAATAGTTTTTCTGAAAATTTCGGCATAAGCCGTGGTGATGGATTTGAAACTAATGTTGCTTACTTATTTTCAGACGATTTAATACCACCAATTTCTGGTGGGTCTTGGAGCGATTATACTGAAGCAAAATATGAAGACCCAAGAGAGACTGCTGGCACTATTTCTGGTGGTGTATATATAGATAAATGCGTTGGAATAGCTTATTTGGATAAAGGTGTTATTGCGATTACGCACCCAACATTTGTAAGTAATTTTGATTATTCAACAGCACTCAATAAATTGGATGATACTCCTTATGACGATTCTATTACAGTAGACAATTTTGAAGATATTTACCTACCAACACAGAATTTAAAATTTAGGACGTTAGAAAGGTTATACTTACAAAATTTTAATTATATTATAAGTGAGACAACATTCAACAGAACTTCCAATAGTACATTTTCAGTATCAACAAATTCAAATTTATATATAACTGAAATTGGATTATATAATGCTTCAAATGAATTGATGGCTTATGGTAAATTTTCACAACCACTTGAAAAAGTACCAAATATAACAGCATTGCCTATAACGTTACAAATTTGCTTATAATAAAATACTTTTTATAATAATTTACTATTTATAATAAAGTTTTATATAGTGAGTGATAAAAAAAGTATTTTGGTGAGTGAAACAACACATAACAAATTAAAGTTATATTGTGAAAGGAAGGGTCAAAAAATTGGTTTTGGCGCAACATTTATTTTAAATAATTATTTAGATAGTTTAGGTGAGATAACTACAAACCAAAATAATATATCTGAAGATTTAACAGAAAAGTGCATAATGATAAATTTCAGCACACACGCAGTTTTAAAAACCCATTGCAATGATAATGGAAAAAAAATGGGTGTTGTTGTTGATTATATATTGAATATGCATATAGATAAGAATAAATACAAGGCAAAATAATATGGTTTTAGGTTTAGACATTTCAACAAGTAAAATTGGAATTTGTGTGGTATATGAAAATAGTATATTATGTGAGTTAACTGCTTTAGATATTGATAGTAAATATTTCAAAAATATTGAACCGCAATATAGATTTATTGAAAAGGCAAAAGTTTTTAAGGATAAAATTTCAGAAATAAAAGTTAAATATGATGAAATTGCAGAAAATAAAAAAAATGATGAATGGAAAATAAGAAGTGTGTGGGTTGAAGCACCACTAAGAAATGCAACTAAAATTGATACAGTCACAGCACTATATCAATTTAACGGTGTTTGCTGTTATATTCTTTCTGAAGTTTTTGGCTTTGCACCAAAAAGAGTTGACGAAAATACTGCAAGAGCCACTTTCTTGGATGAATTTGTTCGAGTTGATACTGTTAGAATTGAAAATCCAGAATTTCAAATATTAAAAAGAAAGAAGGTTTATAAAACACCAAAAAATTGCAACACGGCAACAAAGAAATATAAATATCTTAAAGAAGCATTCCCAAATGATGTTATTCCAGAACCAATGATAACAATAGAAAAAGATATTTTCAGTTATCCAAAGGATATTGTAATAAAGGAATATATATTCAATAAATTCAAAGAAACATATATGAATACCAAGATTTATGATAACTTGGTGTGGGAGTATGATAGAAATGGAAAATTAAAGGATATAAACTATGATAAGACAGATGCTTGGGTTATTGCTGAATATGGGGCAAAACAAATTTAAGAATTTCTGAAACATTTTTTAAATATAAACGTTTAATAAATAATAAATAATAAATAACATGGCAAAACCAATTTTCATAATTGAACTACCACTTGAAAGTGATATGGAAAGTGTTAATAATTTTCAAGAATTTTTAAAAGAAAGATTTTCAGATTATAATACTTTAGTTGTATTAAAAAATGTTTCAGATATTAATTATAAAGTTTTTTATGAAAAGGATTGTGGATGTTTAAATAATTTAAAAGAATACTTTAATAAAACATAAAAAATTATGAAGATTAAAATAATAGGATTGGTAGTGATGATAGTGATTAACTTATATTTAGCAGTAAATTTTTTATTTTATCCAGAAACTGTAAATGAAGTAGTTATTAGATTTTGTGGAATTCTTTGGGTGCTAGAAAGTTTAAAAATTTTTTTAGATTTTAAAACCAATAAAAATAAATAAAATTAAATTAATTGGATTTTCGATACTTGGCATTGTTATAATAATTGGATTGATAAGAGTAATATTTAATCCATATACAGGTTTTGTGAACTTATTAATGGAAATATTACTACTCGATTTTTTGCTTGATACAATTGTATTTGTTTTTGAAAATATTGGTGAAATACTTTCTGATTAGAAACTGTTGGTTTATATTTATATATAAAAACAATGGCTCTAAATGAAAAATTAAAAAAAATTCTGTCTAATCACATTAAAGAGGTTAGATATATAAATACAAAATACCCACAAATAAAAGATGAAAAACCATTGAATGATTCTGAGAAAATTAGAGTATATCATGGTTTTTATAGTTATAAAGATGTTGAAGAAGTCCTAAAAAAAGGTTTAAGTGGGAAAGAAAGGGCAAAAAGAATTTACTCATATGAATCTGGAAACAACCCAAAAGGTTTATTTGTCTCAGTTGATTTTGATGTTGTTAAACGTAATTTCGCCCATTCTGGCGTAATAATTGAATTCACAACTAAAGTATCTGATTTAGAAGCCCCAGTTTGGGTTGGTGGTAGAAGTTATTTTGTTCAAGGAGAATATACACAATCTTTTAAAGATATGGATGAAAGAGAACAACAACGAATTATTAATCGTCAAAAAAGTGGTGAATCACCATATGAATACATCTCAAAATCCGAAAGACCAGAATTAGCCAGTACAATTTTTGATAACTCAGAGAAACAAGCATTATATATTGGTGATTTAAACCCAAATATGATAAAAAATATTTGGTACAATGAAAATTTACATAAGAGAAATAATACAAAAGGTAAGTGGGAAAAGATGACTAGGAAGGATTTTATTAAAAAACTTGAAATAGATACTAAAAACGAGTTTAGTGGTGTTAAAAATTTCTTACCAAACGATGATATTACTATAAAATCGTTAGAAGATAAGCACGGTGACATTGAAGATATAATCGACTCAATTATATATGCTATTGATGATGACTATACATTGAAACAATATGGTTTTTTCCCAAAACAAATTAATCAGATGAGGAAAATGTATAAAAATGGTGAATTTGACGAATACCTAAAATAAATTTCTACGATATTTATGATTAGTTGTTTACACCACTTCCTAAAAAGTTAAAAAACCCAACTATAAAAATATAGTCGGGTTTTTGTTTTATATAAATTTGATTGGTGCTTTCATAGGTACATATTGCATTATTCTATTTAAGTTTTCCGCAGTATTTGCACGTTCTTCCATTATATTGACATATTCAAACTTTAACATATATTCTTTTAAATCCTCATACAGTTTAGTTTCTTCTCTTTCACCTTCTTCAAGCATCATTCGATAATCCATTGTTCTTTCTGCATCATCAAAATTGATTGTACCTGACCATTTACCACGTATATTGCCAAGTACTTGCTTACATTTTGCAACCAATAATCGTTTAATCTTATTTTTAAAGGAATCTGATAATTTCTCATACCCAATATTTTCCAATTTTGCATCCGATGGCAAGCGCACAATATCATCATTTTTATCAATACAGTCTTCTCTATCATTTGGCTCATAATACCAATAAAATACTTTATAGCCAACACAATCATTAAGCGTCCTAGAACTTTGATTCCTTCCAAATGGAATTGGATAAAGATGTAGATTCTTACTGCCATTTGGGCCGCCAGTAATTTTATAAAACATATCAGAATTATAAAACCTATCACGCATTTTTGAATGCTGACCAAAAGAAAGCAACGAATATAAGGGTAAAGTAGAGTTTAAGCCACGATTATTGTAAGCCCAACCATATTCACTACTTATAAAGTTATTCCCACCTTGATTCCATCTAGAGCCTTTTTCTATGTCACCAATATTTCCACTCCACATAACTTCATTTATTTCCCTACCAGCAGGTAAATTATAAATTTGTTTATTGGGTTCTACCGTAATATAATCAACTTTAAGTTCATACTGACCTTGTTCATTCAACCCAACCTGTTTTGAGTAGGCATAAGTAAAAGAACGTTCCCAATCAAGCTCTTTTGTTGTTAAAGCAAAAATTATATCTGATTTTACCATATCTTTTCCAGATATGGAAGACCATTGCTGTTTTACCAACCAATCATTTAAAAAAGCTGAAATTTCTTCAAGACTGTCTTCTAAAAAAGAATCCAATTGTTCGTCCACTAATTCAACATCAACAATAGGTGCGCCTAATTTATATCTGATAGATTTAAAAAGTTTCTCTCTATCTTTTTTATTAATTTTCATTCTTTATAATTAAATATCTACAACTATTTATAAAAAAACATAATATGTACCTTATAACAAATATAACACATAAAAAAGACAAAAAGCATGCGGATTATAATAAAACGGTAAATTTTTCCTTTAAAGACAAACAACTTTCAACAAAATTTGAGTTAAAACCAAATCAAAGCATAACTGTTGAAAGTTCTGATATTCCAATAAAAATAAAAGAATTAGTGTTTAAGGGGTTGCTTGAAATGTCTATAGTGCCAAAACAAAAACCCACAATAAAAAAAATAAATGACGTGGTAATTGTTAAAAAAGAAGCTGTTAAAACAGTAAAAAAAGATGTGGAGACTGTAGAAATAAAAGATGATGATAGTAAAAAGTACATAAAGAAATCAAAAAAAGATGATGAAACGATAATTTATAAATAATTATTACTATTTATAAATAAATATAAAAAATTATATGAAATTACTTGTTGTAAATCCAAGTGGTGCAGGTGTTTATTATTATAGAACATTTCTACCACATAAAAATTTATCTGATAAAATAGATATAACCTTTAAAGAAGAAATAGTTGAAAATGAGGAAGAATTATTTGATTATGACTTAATACATTTCCATACCACAATTGTAGCTTTTGAAAAAATGCCATCATTATTTGCTAGGCTTAAAAAAAGTGGTATTAAAGTAATCATGGATTTAGATGATTTATGGGAAATTCCAAAGACACACCATAAATATGCTTATTTTAAAAAAATAGGTCTAAGCGAAAGCATTAAACAGAATATGCGTCTTGCGGATGCTTTAACTGTTACCAGTGAGTATTTGGCAGATAAAGCTAAAGTTTATAATAGAAATGTTCATGTAATAGAAAATGGAATTGATTTTTCTGAAGACCAATTCAAAATTAAAAAAAGTGACAAAGAAAAATTAACTTATGGTTTGATAACTGGGTCGTCACATAGAAATGATGTAGAACTATTGAGAGGATTATCAAACAAATTATTTGTAAAATACAAAAATGACATAGCAACTTTGATTTGTGGTTTTGATTTGCGTGGTAGCGAGTATGGTTATAATTATTTACAAGGTGAATTCTTAGAAGATTTGAAAACATACAATATCCTAACAAATGAAATGGTTGATAAGATTGAAAGGTATAATGGTGTCATTGCAAGAATTAAAAACTTCCCAAAAGCACTAGTGATAAAATATAATGGTGCTGTAAGCGGTACACCCTATAAAAAGCCAATAACACCACAAAAAAGTGTATGGTATTTTTATGAAAGAATTTTGACAAACGACTACGACAACATTCAGGATAGTAATTATTTAGATTTTTTAATGAGGTTTGAAAACAAGGAATACTTCAATAAAAATGTAAATCACAGAAGAATTTTCACGAAACCAGTGAATGAATTTGCATCATCATACAATGAATTAGATATATCATTAGCACCTTTAGTCAATACTCCCTTCAATGTATGCAAATCCAATCTTAAACAATTAGAGGCAGGTGCATTCAAAAAACCAATTATTTGTTCAGAAGTATATCCATACACAATTGATGGAATTGATGGTGAAAATTGTTTTATCGTCCCCAATAAAAAACCGAAACTTTGGTTTAAGTGCATGCAAAAGCTTATTGATAGTGAACAGCTAAGGATTGATATGGGTGAAAAAATGCATGAGGTGGTAAAAAATAAGTATGACATCAATGTATTGAATGAAAAAAGATTGGACTTATATGAAAAATTAATAAAATAGTGGTATGTTAACAATAGGTTTTTCTTCACATTTAGGTGAAATAAAAGATAAGCAATTCATAAAGCATTTAAAAGATACTGTTGGTATCCACCCATCAAAATATGAGATAATAAATATTCAAAATTTTAATGAATTTTCTTTGTCGGAAGTTTACAATAAAATTTTGAATAAAGCAAAATTCACAACAGTTGTATTAGTTCATAATGATGTTATATTCAGGACAAAGGGGTGGGGTACTAAATTAGTATCCGATATGAAAAAAGGTGGTTATGGTATTATGGGTCTTGCAGGAAGTACTGAATTAAAAAAAGAACAAGAAGGCTGTTGGTGGAAAAATACAAAAAATACTAAAGGACTCCATGATAGTATGGTTGGTAGGGTTTGGCATAAAAATAATAGCCACGAATATGAAAGTAATTATGGCAAAAAAGATAGTGGGTGTGAAGATGCTGTATTGGTAGATGGTGTTTTTATAGCCATAGACAAAAGAAAGATAAAACATAATTTTGATGAAGAGAATTTCAAAGGCTATCATTTTTATGATTTATCTTTCTGCTTGCCCAACTTTATAGATAATGTTAATATCGGTGTTAGTTATAACATTAAATTGACACATTTGAGTATCGGTCAAGTAAATGAACAATGGTATAAGAACAAAGATACATTCTTTAAAATGTATAATGAAAATTACAAAATAAAGAAAAATATGATAAAACCAAAGATAACTCTTTATGATGAAGGTTTACCAATTACGATTGTAGTCCCATTATCAGAAAAAAGAAAAGATTTTTTCAATAAATTTGTACATCCATCATTGGAATGGTCTGATGCAAGAGAAATAATAATTGACGAAAATGTTGGTACTGCGTCAGAAAAAAGAAATAATGGTGCTAAATATTCAACACAACCTTATATAATTTTTATAGACGATGATATTATCATTCCAACTGACTTTTTAAAAAAGCTTTATAACGCTTTAAAAAACAATGGTGGTAAAGCTTTTTCATATACCGATTATAAAGGTATAGTTATGAAACCAGAGACGCACCCAATAAAGAATAATTTCCATTTAAAATCCAGAGAGTACAATTCTGACTTATTAAAGCAAAATAATTTTATATCAACTATGAGCTTGATTGATAAAAAATATTTTGATGGATTCGATGAGAATTTAAAGAGATTGCAAGACTGGGATTTGTGGTTGGGTATTTTGAATAAATATAACAAAGGCGGTATTTATGTTGAGGACACTTACTTTATCGCATTTTATAATGATGATGGGATAACTAGTAAAAATAACATAACATACGAAGAAGCTAAAAGAGAAGTGTTAAAGAAATATATATAAATTGTCAATTGTAGTAAGAAATATAACAACTAATCTAAGGAGAAACAATAAAAGTTATGCCAAAAGTGTGACTATTTATAAATCTGGCGTTAAAGTGGTGTTAAGACCAATGGAGTGTTTAAAATTGGAGATTACTGAAGTTACTGAAGTAATAAAAAAGTTAGTTTCTTTGGGTATTTTAGAAATAATAGAAAAAAAAGTACCTAAGTTAATACATGTGGTAACTAAAATACCCAAAGAAACTAAAACAATAGAAAAAAAAGTTGAAAACACGGAAGATATTTACACAAAAGGGGTAAGTGAAAAAGTTACAATTAATAATTCATCTCAAAATATTTTTATAAGCATATGCACATTTAATAGGTCAGAAACATTAAAAAATCTATTGACTGATATTTTAAACCAAAAAACATCGGTCAATTTTTTTATATCCATATTTGATGATAACTCAGAAGAAAACTATAGTTTTATAAATGATTTCAAGGGAAGTAAATTAGTTTATTACAAGTCAAGAGTAAATAATGGAAAACAAAGGTATTGGGTGAATATAAACCACCAATTAAAGTTATTCCAAAGTTTGGGATTTGACTATTTTTTACAAATGGATGATGATTTTTTAATATGTGACAACTTCTTGGATTTATGTATTGAAAATATAAAAAATCATACAAGTGTAAATAAAAAAACAATGGCAATGCGAATCCATAAAGATTTTAGGGCTAATAAAATTATTTGGGGTACTAAAAATTGGGTTGATGGTGGCACATTATATAAAAGGGCATTTTTTGAAAATATTGGTTTTAAAATAAATCCAATTAATGAAAAGAGATGGGTTTTCTATAAAAAATTATCATCTGGCGTTTGGGAGCAATTGTCCAGAAAAATGCAAAAATATGGGTGGGCGGCAAAAAATACCAATAAATCATTGGTTTATCACATTGGTTATGCTGAATCCAAAATGAATCCAGAAGCAAGAAAAAAAATAAATATTAAAACAATAGATTTTCATGGGAATAAAAATAAGCTTGACAACAATACCAGAAAGAATTGATAAAATAGAAAAAACAATAAATTCTTTACTTTCACAAGACTTAAATGCTGATATATATTTGTATATACCAATTCAAAGTCTTAGGTCAAAAGTAAAATTTAATGTAAATAAAATACCAGAATTCTTAAAGAATGTTAAAATAAAAATTATTATAAAAGATAATGATATTGGTTCTATAATGAAAATGTTTTACTGTTTAAAAGAGTATCCAGAAGATTATATTATAGTTGCTGATGACGATGTAATATACCCAACAAATTGGGCTAGTACATTATATAAAAATGCAATAATAAATAAAGACAAGAATCTACCAATTTGCTTTAGGGGTAGGAACTTTACTACACCTGACATAAATTATAAAAAGACTAAAGTTGTAAATTGCAATATTATAAAGAAATCCACGAGTGTTAGCATTATAACAGATACTTGGGGTGCTATATATAAAAAAGACATGTTCCCAAATGAATTCTTTGATTTTAAGGTTGGCTTATTCAGTAGGATTGATGATATTTGGATAACTGGGATGTTATGGAAAAATAAAAAGAAGGGAATCGTAATACCCTTTAAGGGAATAATAAAACCAACTGAAGTAGCCAATATAAATTCACTTTGGCAGAAGAACTCAACAGGTACATATAATAATCAAGGATTAGATGAATTTAAAAAATATCACTTTTAAAAAAGAATTTGTGGGTCGTGATTTTTCCCAACATAAAGAATCAACTTTTTTATATAATTATATTAAAAAGAATAATGTTAATTTACCAAATACATTTGTCGATATTGGTTCGCATGATGGCGTAACAAATTCAAACTCTAGGCTTTTCCAAAATAATGGATTTTACTGCATTTATTTTGAACCAAACCCATTATTGTTTTCTAGATTGGTAGGCAATACAATAAAGTACAATGAAAAAGAAATTTATAATTTGGCAGTATCTGATAAATTCGGAAAAGTTAAGTTTAACATTGTAACAAAGAAAAATTTTGAAGGTCACTCCTCAATAGATGAAAATGGCAATCATAGTGTTATTGCAGTATCTTTGAAATCTATATGGGATAAAGAAATCGGTATATTGGATATAGATGCAGAAGGACACGATACCAAAATTTTAAAGAACATTATTGATGGTGGTATTAGACCACATTTTGTTATCATCGAGTCGAATTCCAAAGAAGAAAGGCAAAAGCAAGTTAATATTCTAACAGAAGAATACGAATTGATTCATACAATAAAAGTAAATACCATATGGAGACTAAAGAAAACTTTTTAATAACTGGCTATGGTCGTTCTGGGACAAAATACTTGGCTGATATGTTTTCAAAAAGTAAAACTTGGGTTGTGTATCATGAGCCTAGAATGTCTGATGATGAAAAATACAAAGGGGTAAAGCAAACTAGGAAAATACAAACTGCATTTAATAAAAATAAATATGGTGAGGTTAATTCATATTTAAGATTCCACTACAAAAACTTGTCAATAGGTAAAATTGGAATTATAATAAGAAACCCAATTGATATTTATTTATCGGTATGCAATAGAAAAGCACCAAAAACACACCAAATTTACCTAAGCGACATATGTAATGCATACAAGCAGTTTTTTGATGATTATGAAAATAAGGCTTATTTCTTTTTAAAATTTGAGGATTATATTGGGAAACCATCAAAAGTGGTCGAATTAGCTAATTACTTAGGTATAGAAGACATTAAAATAGCTGATATTATAACAAGTAGGGTAAACAAGAATAAAACGATTAAATATCAAACAATAAAGGATTTACCAAAATCATCATTAGTGAATATAGAAAAGTTAAAAGAATTAGAAAATATATATAATGAAACAAAAAATTACCTACCTTAAAGATAAAACATCAATACAGCATTTTAATGATGTTATTGGAAATAAACTTGAAAAAACAAAAAATTACTATGAATTTGGGATGTTGGATTACATCAGAAAATTAGGTAGGAAAAAGAGAGTATTGGATATTGGTGCAAACATTGGAAACCATACAATATTTTTCGCAAAATACGTATCTGATGATGTTCTTGCTGTTGAACCAGTTTTAAATAATTTCGAGTTATTGAAAAATAATGTGAGTATCAATAATTTAGAAGAAAATGTAAAAATATATAATTTTGGTTTAGGCAAAGAAAATACTGTTATGTATGTCAAGAACATAGAAAGGAATATGGGTGCTTGTGATTTAACAGATAAAAAAGTTGAAGGTAGTACAAAAGTAGAAGTTAGAATGGCTTCAACATTTGCATATGATTTTAATTTGGTGAAAATAGATTGCGAATCTATGTCATTTGAAATATTTATGGAATTATTACCACAAATAATAAAAAATAATGCTGATGTTTTTATTGAAGCAAGTAGTGAGGAGATACAAAAAATTAAAGAAATTGGTGGTAAAGTGATTAAAGTTTTCAATGCCACACCAACATACCACATAAAATTTTAAAATAATTTTAGGTAATATGTAATAAAATTTACGTTATTTCGTTTATATTATAATAGACTAACTAATAAATGCGTAAAAAAAACTTATACCACATTAATTTCATAAGAAAGCTAAAGGAAGCAATGTCACATTATCTTTTGGTTGAATATGATTATAATGGTGATATTTTTGACCCACTTGATTTTAAAGGTATAATAGAAAATCTGAAAATTGTAGATTTAGAGAAGGAGACTATTGATGGAGAAGTTTCAGTAATAGATTCTAAATCCCAATTTTCAGATTTTTTAACTAGGTACTCAAACTCAATTTTTTCCAGCCAAAATTGGTTGGACTCAGAAAGAATGAAAAAAATGTGCTTGGATACTAATTATGATATTTTTATACCTAGACATGCGAAAACACTGCCTCTAGATTTATCATTCCTATCACTGAATGTTTTCACAGATATGTATTTTACAAAAAATATAGACAATATGAATAATATTGTTTTTGACTATAATATAGATGATTATAACGAGGTATATTTACCTTATTATGTAATTTAAATAAAAAAAGATGAAAAAAGACGAAATAATTGAAAGTTTAAAAAATAAAGAGGGTAAATTTATATTTTATGTAAATATTGACCCAAAATATAATTCATTAGCTGATTATGAAATGTTTTACCAAGCTAAGGTTTTAATGGAAAATGGATTTAACACAATGGTATTGTTGGATGATGAAGTTTCAAATAAAAAACTACTGGATTTAAAAGAGGAAAAATCACAATTGATAAAAGCTGGATACACAAATGAAAATTCAAGATACCTACAAGTAAACTTGGAAATTAAGAAGTTGGAAGACCCTTACCCAACTTGGTTTGATGATTCATTGAAAACTGTAAAAATATTAAAATTAAGTCAAATCACTGAAAATTTTAAAATAAGTTCAAAAGATTTTATCATTATGGGTGAATTATTTTCAAATGTTGCATTACAATTAAAAAAATTACCAAGTAAGAATATTATTTACATACATAATTATAATGCATTCGTAACTACACAAACTAATGACCTTTCATATAAATATGATTTGGGCATAAACACGTTTTTATACACAAATAATTACACTAAAAAATTTATTGAAGATAATTATGCTGCCGAATCGACACATCTGAAATTCCATAAATTAACACCAACGATACCAACCTTCTTTAATAATGCTAAAAGTTATAAAAAATTAAAAGTTGGTATCGTATCAAGAAATGGTGAGGATGTGAAAAAACTTCATAAAATATTCATGAAGAGGTATCCATCTTTGAATTTTGTTTCTTTTGAGGTTATTGGTGGTTTAAGGCGTGATGAGTATGCTAAAAAATTATCTGAATTTGCTGTATTAGTAGAAATGGATAAATTAAAAACATTTGGTACAGTTGTATTGGAAGGCATTGCATCTGGCTGTTTTGTTGTAAGTCAGTTATCAGAGTTGCAAATTGACTACATAGAAGATAATGATACTATTCCGATTACATTAGTCAATAAAGTTGTTGGTTCAAAAGATGCATCTGGTAAATTTAACGATGTTGTCAGTGGTGTTTATAATTCATTGCTGATGTTCTTACAGAATTATAATGTAAAAAGTGAATCTTCTGATTATGTAGCTAAGAACCCAACACTTTTTGAAAGTGAAGATAGTGTTAAAAAAATTGTTGATACATATACTAATATTATCAATGAAAGAATAAAGGAAATAGAAAAAATTGAATTAAAAGAAGAAGAAAATGAAGCATAAAATAATATTCGATAAAACATACGGTGATGATAAGTTAAGTAGCATCATTGAAGATTCAAAATTAAATGTAGAAGACTTTATTATATTTGAAAATACAGAAGAAACTGAAAAATGGTTGTCAATAAATAAATTAATTGAAACCAATGTTGCAGATTATTACACTTACATTACAAATAATATAAAACTGAATGAAGATTTTTCAGATATAATAAAAGAAAATATAGACTATAGTGATTTTGACTTTTTAATCCCACTATTACTGGATTATCATGGTGAAAGTTTTTATCTTAAAAATTCATTATTTTGGAGTTCTATATATGCTGATGATACAGAGAAACATGGCATGTTGGAATCTGGGTTGCTTAAATTCTTTAGAGACACACCGTTCATTTTGAATAATTTTGAAGGTTGTGGTTTAACATTTAAAAGAGAATCCTTTTTAAAATTAAATGGATTTAAAGTGTTTGGTGGTGATAGAACCATTAAACTGATATTTGATGCGTTAAAAGCAGATTTAAAAGTGTACACATCTAATAAATTATTGGCAGTTACTGAAAATGGTGGTTTAAACATCTTTAATGGGAGTGCTGATAGTATGAAGCCATCATTTTTACAAAAATGGATGGACGAATTATTA
>Ga0114918_10001892_pt1 | contig 18811 bp, 14 predicted proteins | sample LantaG_FD_87015 | JGI IMG/M metagenome (GOLD analysis project Ga0114918, IMG submission 87015) | Deep subsurface microbial communities from Baltic Sea to uncover new lineages of life (NeLLi) - Landsort_02402 metaG | ecosystem: Environmental > Aquatic > Marine > Oceanic > Sediment | place... | reverse complement strand
GGGCGGCGGCGCTCTGAACCGCCCTGTCCGGTCCGCACCATCTTCCAGCGTGACCGCGACCGCATTATTCACCTATGCCGCGCCTTTCGTCGTCTTGCCCAGAAAACTCAAGTATTTATCTCGCCGCGCGAAGACCACCTGCGTACTCGCCTGTCCCATACATTGGAAGTCTCCCAGATTGCCCGCACCATCGCCAAGGCTCTGCGCCTGAATGAGGATTTGACAGAGGCAATTGCGCTGGCCCACGACGTCGGCCATACTCCATTCGGCCATGCTGGAGAAAGTAGCCTGGATGAGGCCTATCGCGCTTATGACCCGCAGGCCCACTTCGCCCACCATGAGCATAGCCTCCGCGCGGTAGATGTGCTGGAAAGAGATGGGCACGGTCTTAATCTTTCCCAGGAGACCCGCGAGGGGATTATAGCGCACAGCAAATCTATGGAAGATTTGCAGATTGATCTGAAAGCAACCAAACCGCCGAGCCTGGAGGCGATGGTGATAAGAGTAGCCGACCGCATCGCCTACATTAACCATGACCTGGACGACTGTCTGCGCACCGGCTTTCTAACAGCAAACCAACTGCCCAATGAAATTACCGCTGTACTAGGCGATCATCACAGTGAGCGTGTGGGGACGCTGGTCCGCGATGTCATCGAACACAGCCTTGACCGGCCGCAGATTTGCATGAGCAGCGAGGTGGTTGGGGCAGCCGATGCGCTCAAAGAATTCCTGCTAGAGAATGTATATAACTCGCCACGCATCCGCGCAGAGACTAGCAAAGTAAGTGGCGTCATCCGGCGCCTGTTTGATCTGTATATGGCGGACGACCCAGCTTACCAGGAGATTGCTGAGTGCCTGCCCGAGAGCCAGCAGGTGCGAGCTCGCCACGTTTGTGACTACATTGCGGGAATGACCGACCGCTTTGCCCGCAGCAAATACCTGGAGCACTTCCTGCCAGCGGGCTTCCCCTCGTTTGAGGAGATCTAGGAGCTTTGAGCCTGCTCTGCCAGCCTCAATTTCGGCCAAGCTATTTGAAATCACTGGTGGTAGTAGATATCCCACTCCAGGTAGTTACCCATCGCCTCATAGATAGCGTCGGCTACTTGCGATTGATTTATGGCCACATGGTGCTCGAAGCCGCCGCGACAGATGTAGCCTAGGAGTCGCTGCAGATTAGGGATCTGTGCCACACCGCAGCCGCCGAAGGTGTCCAGCGGATCATCGGTAAGGTAGCCCTCGCCAGCGTATGCCCGCACTGTACCAGATAGATCGTCAGTAGAGACCCGCGTGTAGGTAAACGGGCCCGGCTGGATACGACCTTCGCAAACTCCCCAGGCATTCTCGGGGCCAACGGCGTCGCTCAAAATGGCATGGTCCGTCATACGGACCTCGGTGAATAGGTCTCTCGGCAGATTGCTGCAATGGAACAATACACACTTGTCCGGATCCTCGCCGTAGTTGTTGTTCCAGTCCAGCAGGGCACTGGGCTGGCCGGAGGCCAAGGTCATAGCATACATACCCACTGCCCCGGTGACATCCACCTCACAGGCGGCAGGAATAAGCTGCTGGCTGAACATACTCATCACCGCACAGGGCACAATCCCCAGGTAATTCTCGATGGCATCCCAGCACTGGAAGGCAAAGGCGTCAATTTCATTCTCCACAACCCACTGGTCAATCACCAGCCGGAGCTTGGCCATCTTGACCAGGGCATGCTCGGGCACATCATCCAGTGGCACATAGCTCCGCACCTCGGCAAGATTGTCCTGCACTTCCTGAGCTTCATCGTCGAGCCTGTCCACTTGGCCTAGAATCTCGCTCAAATCAACCACCTCCACCGAGATGCCCGACGCTTCCAGAATCTTCTCGCTGAAGCGCACCGTCTTGAAAGGCGCGACTCGCGCCCCGATGGCCCCTATCCGTGCCTGCTTCAACCCACCAGCAACGCGACACACTGCCCCAAACCACTGCAGATCCGCCGCAAACTGCTCGCTGCCCACTGCTTCCGTATGCCTGGTGGTCAGCGAATATTTCATGCCATACTGTGCCAGGTTGTTACACACTGACATCTTCCCACAGAAGCTGTCGCGGCGGTCGGCTCGCGACATTGTGTCAACCTCGTCGGGGAATGCATGCACCAATACCGGGACATCAAGCCCGGCTCGTCGGATAGTCTCCGCCACCGCCCGCTCGTCGCCGAAGTTGGGCAATGTCACCAGTATGCCATCGATCTCGCCGGCATGGTCGCGGAATAGCGCCGCGCACTGCTTCGCATCAGCCAGACTCTCTACCGCGCCGTACGGCGTGGCCTCTATATCCAGCACCACGGCTTCGAATCCGGCATCCTTCAGCTTTTGCAGTACCTCCTTACGTCCCGATTCGATGAGATGACTGGGAAAGAAACCGCGGTTCCCTACCAGCACTCCAAGAGTCATCTTTTGGTTCATGGGCTTCGCCTCCTGATTAGTAATTGTGTACAAGCTACTGCCGGATAGCTTTTCAGTCGCGGCCGCCGCCTCTACTGCTGCCCATAGTAGGCCTCAGGGCCATGTTTGCGCAAGAAATGCTTATCCCTAAGCTCGTCGCTGATCGGGCCTACCGTCGGTGCCAGCCCCTCCGTCACCGCCGCCATCCGCGCGATCTGCTCGAGGATGACGGCGTTGCTGGCTGCCTCCCGGGGTGAGGCCCCCCACGTAAAGGGACCGTGATGGGCGACCAAAACGCCCGGTGTTTGAGTATGATCCTTACCAGTCAGCGCCCGCACGATGGCCCAGCCGGTCTCCCGTTCGTAGTCGCCCTCCAGCGTTTGAGGAGCCAATGGCTGAGTTACGGGCACACCACCCCGGAAGTGGTCGGCATGGGTGGTTCCATAGCAGGGAATGCTGCGGCACGCCTGGGCCCAGGCAGTGGCATAGGTCGAATGGGTATGGACAACGCCGCCGATTCCTGCTAACTCCTGGTAAAACACCAGGTGGCTGGCTGTATCCGACGAGGGGCGCAGCTCTCCCTCAACAACATTGCCCTCCAGGTCCACAACCACCATCTGCTCGGTAGTCATCCCCTCGTAAGACACTCCACTGGGCTTAATTACCACCAGCCCCTGCTCCCGGTCAATACCGCTGGCGTTACCCCAGGTCAGCACTACCAGGCCCGCCTGCTGCAGCAGCAGGTTAGCGGCACATACTTCTTCCTTCAGCTCTTCCAGCATAACCGCGCATTACTCCCCGTTAGCGACACCCGCGCATCGTTCTTATTAGCTGCTGACTCTCTGTTTGCTCTCCAGCAGCTTCTTCATCACATCATAGAGGCAGTCGCTGTGCCCGGCTACTCCAAAGCTGTCATGCAAGCGCCCGTATAACCCATACAACTCCTGGTAGACCTTGTGATTCGCGGCAATCGGCTCATAGCTAGTATCCTTAGTCCCCGTCATCGCCTCCTGCGCCTGTTCTGTTGTCCTATAGCCTCCATGGTCCTCTCCGGCTACCACCGCCCCAAATATCGTCGCGCCCAGCGCGCAGGTCTGCTCTGAGCGCGATAGCTCCATAGTCCGCCCAGTAACGTCGGCATATATCTGCATCAACATCGGGTTTTTCTCGGCGATACCCCCACAATTCACTATCCGCGCGACCCCAACCCCATATTCCTCCAGCCGATCCAGAATAGTCAGTCCCCCAAACGCAGTCGCTTCAATCAATGCTCGGTAAACCTCAGCGCGGGTTGTCTGCAGGGTCTGGCCGACCAGTAAGCCGCTGAGGCGAGCATCTACTAATATCGTCCGGTTGCCATTGTTCCAGTCCAGAGCGAGCAGCCCGCTTTCGCCCGGCGCCAGCTCGCGGGCCCGCTCGGTGAGCGTCTGGTGAAGCCCGGCATCTCCTTCGCAGATTTCGCTGATCCACCAGTTGAAGATATCGCCGACTGCTGATTGGCCAGCTTCAATGCCGTAGTAGCCCGGCAGCACCGAACCGTTCACCACACCACAGACGCCGGGAATATCAGGTAGCCCGCTGTCGGCCTTCTGGACGGCGATATCGCAGGTGGAGGTGCCGATGATCTTGACCAGCGTGCCCTCACGCACTCCTGCTCCTACTGCCCCGTAGTGCGCGTCGAAGCCCCCTACCGCCACTGTTATGCCCGCCGCCAAGCCCAGCTTTTGCGCCCACTCCTCGCTGAGGCCTCCTGCCGGCACATCCGAGGCATAAGCCTGCTCATACAATCGCTCGCGCAGTGCCCCCATTCTCACATCAAGCAGACTCAAGAAATCTTCATCAGGCAGCCCGCCCCATTCCTCTGAGTACATCGCCTTATGTCCGGCCGCACAGATACTTCGCTTCATACGATCCGGATCCATGGTCCCGGTCAGCACGGCGGGAATATAGTCGCAGATCTCTACCCAGCTATATGCTGCGTCAAAGACGGCCGGGGCGACATTGAGACAATGCCAAATCTTCGAGAAGAACCACTCTGAGGAATAGGTGCCGCCACACGGCTTCAGATATTGGGCCCGATGCTGGTGGGCCAGCTCGGTAATGCGCTCGGCCTCGGCCATCGCCGTGTGGTCCTTCCACAGCCAGGCCATAGCGCTCAGATTGTCAGCAAACTGGGGCGCAAAGGCCAGCGGCTGGCCCGCTTTATCAACGGGCAGAGGCGTGGAGCCAGTCGTGTCGATACCAATTCCGATAATGGCTTCCGGCGAGAAGTCGCCAGTAGCCTGGGCCGCTTGGATGACCGCCCGGACGCTGCCCACCAGCCCCTCGTGATAGTCCATGGGGTGCTGCCGGGCTAAGTGAGGATTGTCCGAATCTGTAATGACGCCCGCTTCCCCACGGGCGTAGTCGTGCACTGCTACGGCCACTGTGTGACCATCGGCGACATTAGCTAGCAGAGCACGGACCGAATTTGTGCCGAAGTCAAGGCCAAGTGAATACTGCGCCTCACTCACCAGTATCCCTCCCGATTACTCTCAGCTAAGCTGGGGCACTGCCATCTGTCTGATCCCGGTTGACAGTTCGACACTAGCCCGGCCCGGTCCTCCCTGCGTGCTGTTCACCAGCCTCTAACAACGCTGCAACTGTTGTTCGCGCTGTCTGCTCCCAACTGAACCTCCTGGCCCGAGCAAAACCTTCTTGCTGCAGGCGCTGGCGCAACAGTTGGTCGTTGCTGATCCTATCCAAAGCCGCAACGAAGTCTTCGGATCTGCGGGGATCGAAACATAGAGCCGCCTGGCCGACCACCTCGGGCAGCGCCGTGAGCGAAGAACAGGCCACCGGGCAGCCGCACTGCATCGCCTCCAGAACCGTCATCCCAAAGCCCTCAAGTAGGGAAGGCAGCACAAATGCAGTTGCTCCGGTATACAGAGCGGCCAGCTCCGGCTGCGGGATCCACCCTAATAACTTAATCTGCCCCGGACAGCTTGCTGTTGCCACCTCCTGCATCAGCTCGCGATGCCCCGAGCCGCGCTTGCCTACCAGCACTACATCCGCGTCCACGCTACTCTGATTCCAGGCGGCCACCAATCCCTGCAGGTTCTTATGGCGGTGGGAGGTGGCTACGTTGAGCAAGTACCTCTCCCCCACTCCGTATTTGTGCTTGGCCGCCGTGACTGCCTCAGGTTCTGCCGGCTCATATCCACGGGCACCCGCTAACAGTGCCACCCGCGTATCTGCACGCTGCGGCGGCAAAAACCTAACCACTTCGTTGCGGGTATATTCAGAACTGGCTATTGTCAACTGGGCGTGCTGAGCCGTACAGGGCAGCATCATTTGCAGAAATTTACGCTTGGCCCACGAAAAGTTCTCGGGGTAGCGGAAGACCTGTAAGTCGTGGATCACCTGGACAGCGGGTATTGCCAGGTTGGTCGGGACAATGCCGCCGATGCCCAGCAGCACCTGCACTGCTTCGGCCTTAACCCAATGTGCCAACCGAATCTGCTCCCACAGAGCCCGCACCGGTTGCCAACGGCTGGGGATCGGGCAGGCTACTTCGCGAAAGTTGCCGGCAGCCAGGTCCAGCTCCCCATGCGCCTGTCCCGCCACAAAGACGATATACTCGTTGGCCTGGTCAATCTGCTGGAGAGCGTTGAGCAACTGGCGCACGTAGGTATCTACGCCGGCCTGCGCATTCGACACCCACGCCAGGGCGTTAATCCCTATCCGCATCGCGCTTGCCCCCGCAGGCCGGGGCGGTCCGAGCTATTGCACAGCACTCTCCACCCGCAGGCCCTCAAAATCAAACTCGACGTCAATGATCGCCAGCCCCTGCGAAGATAGTTCTTCCTGCAGCTTGTCGGCCTCTTCTGGCGACTTGCCCAGGAACAGAAGGCAGCCGCCTCCCCCCGCACCACAGGGCTTGCCTCCAACAATCCTGGGGCTGGCTAGCTCAAACAGCTCTTCAATCTGCTGGTTAGACGTGGATCTATCCAGATCTTTCATCGCCTCAAATTGAACGGTCAGCAGCCGGCCGAACTCTTCCAGCTCCCCACTCTCCAGCAGTTCTTTGGCCTGATAGGCACTATCACGGAGTCTGAACAGTGCCTGGCCCACCTCCGGCTTGCCGGCGCGAAAGCTTCCCCACACATTCTTATGTATATTAGACGACAGCCGCGGCTTCCCAGTGTAACACAGCACCAGCCGCTGCTGTAGCTCCTCGACCTGCTCGGCCGTTATCTCCACGGGCCGGCAGGTAACTTCGTCCCCGAACTCAAAGAGGTTGATTCCGCCAACTGCAGATGCATACTGGTCCTGTTTACCCCCCATGATGCCGAGCACCTTTTCGATATCATAGGCCAGGCCAGCAATCTTCATTTTGTCCTCGACGCTGGTTACCGGCTCCCGCCGAACCAGCGACAGCCACACTACATTGAGAGTGGCCGAGGTGCCCAGTCCGCTACCTGCCGGGATGCGACTCTCATAATAGACGGTCAGCCCGGCCCCAGCGTCGCTGCCCACCAGGTTGCTTTCCTCAGAGGCCAGCGCTGCCGCAGCGCCCTGATTCTCCTCTTGTACATCTAGCTTGCCCTCAACATACAGCTTAATAGCGGCATTACATGTCGCCCCGCGAAAAGCATCCGAAAAGTACGGCACATCTGTCCAGGCTCCTGCAAAGTCCACCCGCACCGGCGCCCGGCTTTTGATTGTCATATTGCCCTCCTTGATCCACTGCTCAGCCGTGCCCCGGCGGTTGTAGAATGCCACTACTGCTTGCGGTGTGGCTCGCAGATTCGTCACCACAAAAGCCGCCCGCGGGAAGAGTTCCCAGAGCGCCACTCCGCCTTGGCCACTACCCTCCGGGCTCGTAGATGGCCTCAGCAGCGATACGTGGTTTAGAACAAGAGACTGTGATCGTCCAACGTTCCTCGCGCCCGAGAGTGCCTAGAGTGCCCAGCCCCTCCCGGGCCCTCTCCAGAAGCTCATCTGCCTGTTCTTCGGTCGCTCCATACTCCAGCTCAATGCCCAGGTGATTGGGTATCCCCGAGCGCCACTTCCAGAAGGGAGTCTGACGGAATATCGTGCTCTCCACCCAGTCCTGCACTGGGTCAGCCATGAACGCCCACACGCGGCGCACCTGCTCCGCCTGCAAGTAAGTCCGCATCGTCTCGCCAACCGCCTGCTGCTTATTGTCCCAGATCCGTTCCCGGTCCTGCAAGTACCCGCCCACAGTGCCTACACATAATGAGACCAAGAGTGAGACAATCAATAACCTCTCTAGTGTCCGGAGCAGACCTTGGCCGATCTTCACGACTAGCTTGACACCACCTGAAATAGTCCGCTCTTTTCCCCGTCGTTTCCTCTCTTCGAGCGATTCAGAATACACGAGTCCCCGCGCCCGCCAGGGGAAAAGCTTCCCCAGGAGCACAATGGCCAACAGCACCCCCCAAAGGCTGCCCCGCGCCACCGTGTGATCGTATTCCGTGAAGGCTACTCCCAGGTACGCTCCCGCATACCGAAGGACAAACAGCACCAGCAATACTGCCCAGCCCCAACGCGCCCCCCAAAGCATTTCTCCGTGGTGTGGCAGGTCGGTACGCTCACGCAGGGCCTGCGTGGAAAGGTAGCCTAGCAATCCTACCCCAGCCACCCCCAATGCGCATGCAAGCAGCATCCCTGGCTCCCACATTTCGTTAAGGACTGACCACTCTTGCGACTCCTGCATATATTCGCTTGCCTTTCAAGCTCCGTTGCATCCGCCTATTTGCCCCTAGCCACCGTCCACTTCGGGCCATTGCAGAACAGCACTATGCCAATCGCCACTGCTCCGTAGGCCAACAAGTGCCCCAGGCTGCCCCCCAGTAATCCTCCACGCCATAAGATCCCAAAAAATGGGACTGCCAGCGCATAGGCCAAAATGGCCGACTCGCTGCTCGGGTGAGACTTTCGATAAACGTAAAGCGCGCGGTAGATGACACCCAGTAGCAGCGTCTCAGCCAACAGGCCCGCCCAGCCAAAGTTCAGGTAGCCCTCTGCCGGCAGCGTCAGGGCCATCGATCCTGGCCAGCCCGGCCGCAGCACGCGATTGAACAAGTTCCGCTCCGGCTTTTGGCTATACAACCATCGCGGCACAATCATCCGCACCGCATCGGCGTAGCTCTTCCCCCACTGATAAGCGGTCTCCTGCGGCACCTTGGCAGTGACCAGCATCAGAGCATCAAAAGCAGTAAGATTACGCAATACCAGCCAACTGCCTACGCGGATGTAATCCGCTGGCTGCAGATCAGCCGTGCTCATCTGCACTAGTCGTAGCCTGGGCAACCCCAGACCCCCTATGACCAGCACTGCGGCCATCACCAGCAAGACGATCTGCCGGCCACTTAGCCGCCGGACTGTATAGTGATAGATCGTCGCAATCATCACCAGCGGCACTAACAACGCCGCCCGCTGGCCATGCAGCGCCAGCATTCCCACACTACTGACAGTGATCATGGCAATCTCTACTCGCCCAATCAGGCCACGCCAGTATGCAAGCCAACCACTGGCCAGCGCAACACCCAGGAGTGCAGCGGTCGCTACAACTATAACTCCGAGTCCGGCCGCAAGCCCCCGTCCGTAGGTCACTAGGCGGCTCAGCACGCCCCCCGTTTCCAACAGCAATACAACGCCGCTTACCATTCCCAAACTCCAAGCGAGCCACATTGCCAAACGAACCCGGGTGACTGACCAGTGTTGCCCATTCCAGGGCAATCTGTGCGCCAAGGCTCTGCCTACCGGCAGCAGGTATCCTACTCCAAAGGCTACCGCACCGGCCAAGGCCATAGCGATCGCTCCGCCCATTGCCTGGCTATGACCCGCGACTGGCCGGACCCCGGCCAGAATAGCTATTGGTCTGGCTAGGAAATACCCGGTAAACACCATTCCCAGCAGTAGCGGAGGCGCTAGCCAATCGAGGCCATATCTAGCTATCCATCCACTCACAATACCACTGAGCAACAGTCCCAGCACCACAAGAGCAAGCCACAAGTTGGCACTTATGCCGCCAGAACACAGCCCCACCACCACGCCCGCCACAATGCCAGCCGCGAGCCCTCCGGCCGGCACCCGCCGCAATCTACAAGTACTCCAATCTCTCTGCCCTCCTACTACTGACACTACCATTGCCCTTTGTCCTCACTCAGTGGCACTCGGCCCCAGCCCATCACCCACACCCATCCCAAAAGTCCCCCAATTACTCCCGCCATTGCCATATCTATTAGCACTCGCGGGCCTGTTGGCCCATCAGGCACCACAGGTTCGTCAATGACATAGAAGCTCGGCTCTTTTGCCTGCTCTTCAACCAGGGCCTCTTCGTACTCGGTGGTCAGCATCTCAAAAAGCTTCTGCTTCACCTTAACCTGTTGTACCAGACGACTGTACACAAGGACATCCTCCGAAAGGCGGCTGATCTGCTCCTCGCTACGTTGTATAGCTTCTGTCAGGCCCTCTATACGTGCCTCATCTGCCACTGCCGCAACCTCTTGTAACACCAATTCCTCCCGCAGTCGGCGAGCCACTGGATTAATTGTCTCCGTAGCACTAGCTGTTATCATAGCTCGCCGCTGCTGCTCGGTTAACGACTCCCTCGTTGCCTCTAACTCCTGTTGGAGCCTCCGGACATCCGGATGCCGAGCCGTCTTCTCCCCCGCCTGACTTGCCACGGCCAGTTCTGTCTCCAACGTCACTAGTCTGCCGTGCAGTTGCTCTATCAGGGGATTAGTGCGTTGCACTACGGAAGCCGTCTCGCTCTTCGGGTGCTGCTTAAGCTCTTCGCGTAAAGCACTCGCCCTCTGCCTTGCAGAGGCCAGTGCCACTTTGGCCTGCTCGCGCTGCTTCTCAAGCTTGATGAGCCCTTCACTGCTTAGCCGTGCTATACTGTCCAGGTCTAGTACGGCGTGCTCAGCTTGCCACCTTTGCAGCCTCTCTTCTGCTCGTGCTAGAGTAGCTTCTACTTGCTGCTTCTGTTCCTCCAGGAACCGTCGCTTACGCTTCGCTGCGGTCACCTGCAGCTCGCTTAGCTCTGTGCGCAGTGCTGATATATAACTGCGGACCACTCGGGCAGCAAGCTCGCCGGCTTCTCCATCCGGCGACAACGCCACCCTTACCCATTGTCTGCCCGGCACAGAAACTTCCAGCACAAGCACGTTAGGCTGCTCCACAGAGATAATAGTACGGCCAGCTAGCTGCTGCACTGCTTTCTGTTGTGTGTTGCTTGCCCATCCCCGCTGAAGGTTGCAATCTTTTACGACCCGTCTCTGCACCACGCCGGTCTCCAGGATTTGCTGGCACAATCGTGCCTCTGTTTGCACTGAGGGCATTACCTGCACCGGTAGACTTTCAGCAATGGTTTCCATCTGACCCAACTGCATAGGGAGTTGACCTGTCGCAAGTATCTTCGCTCGGGCAGGATATTGCGTGTGAGCAATACAAGCTGCCCAGATTCCAGCTACTAAGGCAGCTATGATGCCAGCACTGGCCCATATCCGCCAGTTCGCAGCAGTGAGCCACCAGTAGTGCTGTAGGTCGATCTCCTGAGCGCTGTTCTCCGTATCCATATTGCCCTCAATTTTAGCTGTGCACAATAAATAGAGTAAATATTGCTTATAGTTTATGGCTTATGCTTCATTTCTCTGCAATGGGTAGAAATCCTTTGGTAAAGGAAGCTGTGTTGAAAGAGTTAGTTATTAACAACAAAAGCATTGTGGAAAACCAATGCGGGAGTTTTCCACAATGCTTGCTATAAGAATGAGTGTTGTACATGTTTCTTACACTAACACTAGTACACCTACCATACACACCTGGTATCTTCGGCGTTAGTCCCTTCTACTTAGGTCACTGGATGGTATTATTTCTCTCGAAAGTCGCTATTAAAAGGTTAATATTCTCAGTCAAAGGTCGGTATTCCTGCGTTCGCAGGTCTCTATCAGGGATCAAAGTGCGTTATGTCACAAGTCGGTATTACGCACGCCTGTGCACTTATCCTTGAGCCAATATTGAACACAGTTGGTTCCATTGCCATTGATGCAACTCCGTAACCACTCGCGCTAAGCAAGCTGGTTGCAGGCGATTCTAACCAGAAGCCTAGCTATTGTCTCTATATGCAGTGACTGCTTGGTAGGCACAAGCTTAACCCCTTTCCCTAACATACCAAATATCCCCGTGCGCCGGTGCGCCCCACTGTCGATGCCGAGGCTCATCAGGCATGGGGCATAGGCCTTCTGCGAAGCACTGTATAACCCGCCAACTGACTCAAGCAGCAGGATAGGCGCATAAGCCAGATGAGGCCCGGTATAAAGCTGATCAGCATGATGCACGGACTCGATTACTCGCTGGCCAGTTGCAGGGTCACGAAGCGCCAGCAAATGTGCTGCAATCTCTTGGCCAATCTGCTGATAGCTCTCCCCCACCGTATAGACGGCCCCTTGGAAGCCTAAATTGTAAGCGCTCGTCCGTGACCAGTTGATATTGCTACTATGCAGAAAGCCGCTTGCCAGTAACCGTTGCAGCGCGTGCGTAAGGTGTAGATAACGCCCGAGCCGCAGCCGGCTAGCTATTCTTGCGCAAGTTTGCACAATCCTTGACTGGGCGGCCAGCCGCATCAGGCACTGGTGCAGACCAGGGTTGCAGTATAGATAGCCCTCCTCTCGCAACCACTTGTTAAGGTGGACCGTCCCATGCAGCGGCCCTGCTCCGTGGTCCGACATTACCACCAGGTCGTCGCCCGGCCCAAGTTGCTCAATCAACTCGCCAACAATAGCATCAGCGTGCGCGTAAACATCGCGGATAATGTGGCCCCAGCGGCGCCCTTGGTCTGGCTGGTAGCGAGGATGACTGGAGTCCATAAACTGCCAGAACTTGTGCTGCGCCACGTCCGTTTCATAGAGCACAAAGATATGAACGGCGCACCGATGTCGGTCCAGCAAGTACTCAGCTAAGCGGGCTCGTAGCTCCAGGCACGTGTGCAGCTCTGCGGCGAACGATTCCTCGTTCCCAGGGACATAGAGGCCCCGTGGTGTGATGCGATACGGTCCTACCTCGGCGTTGATCGCCGCAGCCAGGTCCGCCGGGTAGGTAGCGCCGGCAGCACTAAGTTTCGGAGATAGCAGCCCAGCAACCATGTGTCCGTCCACAGCACTAACTGGATAGGTAACCGGCACTCCGACGATCCCGGTCGAGATCCCTCGCTGATTCATCTCTTCCCAGAAACGCTTACCGTGACAGTCTCTGGCGTTGACTGGCCGAAACCGAGTGGGGGGCGCATGAGGGGCCGGCCGCTCGGGCACAAAGAAGCCGAAGACGCCGTGGTGGCCAGGGTTGCTGCCCGTCATAAAGCTAGACCAAGCCACTGGACTGACCGAGGGAATAGTAGATTCCAAGGGCATCCAACAACCCTCGCGTCTGATGCGGGCAAGGTTCGGTAGCCACCCCTGCTCGATCCACTGCTCGCAGAGTTTATATGATGCGCCGTCAAGCCCGACCACAATCAACACAATGCACCACAGCCTGTTACGGGTTGAAACTACTAACGGGAGGATATTTCCCTGCCGGCAGGAAATGATCCTGCATCTGGTTGCAGGCAGTGCCCTTGCTACACTGTCCTGACTGCGTGTACCAAAGCGAGCAAATTACAGATGAAGCCAAACCGCGCCCCCGATCTGGATATTGTAATAATCGGCTCCGCCTTAGTGGAACTGACCCCGCAGCAGCCCGGGCGGCCTGTGCAGGAGGTAGAATCTTTCGTGCCTTTGCCGGGCGGATCAGCCACCAACTTTGCAGTCGCGCTCGCCGCGTTGGGCATAGACATGAGCTTTATATCACGCGTTGGTCAGGATGAGTTGGGCCAGTGGTTAATCAATCAGTTGGCGCGGCGAGGAGTCAATACGCAACTCATTGAGAGAGTGCCCGAGCACCTCACCCCGGTCTCGTTTTGCTGGGTTGATCAATCCGGAGACAAGACCTTCTATTTCTATCGGGCACCACAATTCAGTGACCCCATGAGCACCCTCACGGCAGATGCACTCAACTGCCACGAAATTCTGCGCGGAAAGGTTTTAGATCTGACCGAGGCAACTATTCGCACACAGCCTGCCCGGGATGCAGCCCTGCGCGCCGCCCGTATTGCCCGCCAGGCTGGCCGAACTGTCTGCTATGCCATCAACTATCGCCCAAATTCTTGGCACGAGCCTCCCCAGCTCATCTTCGATATCCAGAAGCAGGCAATCGCTATTGCCGACGTCGTCATTATGAACGAGCAAGAAGCACGGCTCATTTTTGGGGCCCAGGATATAGAGCAAGCCCTGAGGCAGGCTTGCGCCTTAGGCCCTGCGGTGGCTGTCGCTACCGCCGGGGAAGCAGCAACATTGGTGGCCTTTGATGAACAGCTGGTGGAGATTCCCAGCTATCGGGTGGATGTGCAATATGATGTCGGCGCTGGCGATGCCTTCCATGCTGGCTTCATAGCAGCCTACTTGCGCGGTCTGTCCGCCTCACAGGCTGCACGCTGGGGCGCAGCAGTTGCCGCCCTGAGGATAAGCCGACCTGCCTCTGCCCCACCTCCGACCACTGCGGAAGTTGAGCAATTCATTCGCTGCGCCCAAGCCGTGGATCGGTAGCTGACCGCCCGCCGGTGGTGAACCCTTGCGCGGCAGGGGTTGGCCTGACTTTACCTAGCCCGTGAAAATAGCAACCCGACTGCCAGTCCAAACGATATAGGATTCGGACACGGTTGCCCGGGCGTCACACCGTTTGCTTGCACCTAGAAGGGGAAAATAGTAAAATAGAGAATAAACAGTATATCATTATAATGAATTTGATCTGCTGACTACCAGCTATGGTAAACTATACAAGGGGGTGGAGCCGTGCCCATTAGTGCCGATGATATAACTATCGCTAATTTTCCTCCGCTGTTCCACAAGATAGTCCAGGACAAAGAATCGGCCAGGATTGAGGCCATCCAGAATAATCCGTCTGACCTCTTTGAGCGAGCGCAAAGCTACGGCATACAGTTCGCCAATGGCAGTTGGGGGTGGGGCTCAAATATTTGGCACCGTAGTGCTGCTAACACCTCGGTGGTTGACTCCGAAGAAGAACTGACCGACAACCATCGTCAATTGATGCTGCGTGTTCTGGAGCATGTAATCACCCGCCCAATGATCCAAGCCGATGCCAACCTGGGCAGTGAGGACTGCCCAGCGCGTATGCACTGCCGCCTGTACTGCGACCCACAGTATCCTGATATCCCCTATCGCTGGCAGCAGATATGCTTCCCAGCTGACGCGCACCAAGCGCCTGATGCCACTCTATACTTCATCCCTCAGTATCTGTCTAACCCCCCTATGCCTGGCGCCTCCGACCGGCTGCTGCATGTGATTCGCTTCCCTAACCACGGCTACACCATCTGCGTCGGTTCATCCTACCAGGGCGAGGTTAAAAAGGCCTTTCTCGCTCACTGGATCCGCTACTGCTATCTGCAGGGCGGTACCGGTGAGCATGCCGCTTGCCGCGAGTTCACCGTGCGCACCCCCGAGGGCAGCGAGCGGCGCGTGGTGATGAGCTGCTGGGGTTTGACTGGTAGTGGTAAGTCCACTCACGGGATGTATATCTTCAACGACCAGATATACCAGAGATACAAAGACGAGTTTGGCATTGACGTCTCACAAATCTGCTACGACAACTATATCAAAAACGACGATGTCATTGGCTGGTTTGAAGACAGAGTCTACGGCTCAGAACAAGGTTCGTGGACAAAGACAGAGGACGTCGACGAGAGCCAGCCTGGAATCTACGACGCTGCCATGAGCTCCCGTGCTCTTCACGAAAATACTGAGTGGGACGACCAGGGCAACGTCACCTTTGAAGTTAAGCGATTTCAGTACCACGGTATGCTCAATCGCAATGCTCGTAGCGTACTGCGTCTGGAAGACTCCGGCGCCTTCGATGGGAGCGTCGACTCAACTCGCCCGCCCAATATGGCCGTCTTCATCAGCCCCGGCTACCTCATTGACTATGCCTGGCTGAAAATAAATGACATCAATTTTGCCGCCAAGGTGCTGGCCGATGGCCGCACAGTAGGCCATCCGGCACAAAGCCAAGAGGGAATCGGGGAAACCAAGTACTCTAGCCGCTATTGCTTGCCCTTCACTATGGGCGTCACCAATGCTGAGCATATCCACCGCTTCCGCGAAATCCTCGGCAAGCGATGGGGCCAAGCAGACCCGATTGAGGTCTATCAGATTAACACCACTGGGAAGGTTGGCGTAGCCTACCAGTGGCGTACGGTCCAGCTCAACGGCAAAGAGTACGAGATGCCGACAGTCAAGTTCGAGCAGACCGGCCAGGGGCCTAAGCCCATTGGCGGTGCCGGGCCCTCCATCGAAGAGACCGCGCTATTTCTCATCCAGGCTGCCCGTGGCGCCGTCCAGTGGCAGCCTCACCCTGTCTGGGGCGACAAAGTGCTGGTACCAAGCTCCATCCCCGGGATCACACCTGAGCGCCTCGCCCAATTCGACCCGTTTACCTATCGCAGCCGCCAGGAGATGGAGCGACTGCTCCGCGCTCAGATATTATTGGGCAAATATTACAACGATATCCAGTGCCCTGGCCTCCGCGCTGAGATTCACGAAGCCATGGACTTCTAGACCCGGCCCCTCCTCTATACTGGCTGCCTAGCGCCTCACGACTAAGTCGGCTCGTCCGCTAGTCTGCCCGCCTTTCGTTAGCCTCTATCCCTGCTCTACCGCTACCGTGGTACGAATGATGCGGAACGAGTAGTGCGCATCGTCCGGAGCCGCGTCCGAAGCCCACCCAGCTATCTCCGCTCCGCCCGAGATACTAACTTTTAGAGAGCGTGGTATCTCAAAGATAGCACAACTCATTCCTGCGAGTGGCATTTCTTGGGTAGTGCAGCGGAAAGTACCCCCCTCAAAGCGAGGCCACTGATCAATGAAGTCCTGCGGAAGTGGCCGGTCAGCTTCACCCTTGCCGAGCCACTGATCAAGACGCAGGTGCATCCCCCACAGATTAGAGATGCGAAATCGCACCGGCATCACCTCAGCGAGCTCGTTAGCACGCCGAAAATCCTCCGTAGGCTCGGCCTCCAAGGTCACATAACCAGGCGGGGTGCAGGCACTGCCGATTACTGCCACGCGGACGATTGGACACGCCTCGGTGACCACAATGCTATCGGCTGCCTCCTGGGTCAGAGTATCAGCATCAGTATTGATAGGGAGAAGCTCCATCCCGTGAAACTCACCCCCGTAGTACTGATGCCGATTCACCTCGATATTGGGATAGTTGAACGGAAATATGTACTCGTAGGTCTTCAGCGCCAGTTCCTTCCTCTGCTGGACAGGGTCATCTTCATAGCCTGGAACTCTCTGCTGTTGGGACATCAGTTGTCTCCTTTCATTAGTTTCTTTTGGCGGTTAGCACGTCTTCGTTGGGTTCCATCTATACTTTAGTCGCCAGCGCACCAAACTCCTGCTCAAGTTCCCCCCTGAATCTCACTGGACAACGTACGCAGGGTCACAACCTCCGTAACCCCAGGCTGCTTCAATATTTAGCACCCAGCAAGCTCCCTCCGATTACTGGCTACTCTGTCGCAATTTGCCTATGTAACGCGTAGGCCGGGAAAAGAGGCCGCATCTAGGGTGTGAACTCCTGATACCAAGGGGCTGGCGCGGTACCTACAGGGGCGACCCGCTGTCCGGGCAAAGCCAGCGGAGTCACTGGGTCGTTTGTGCGTCAGGAGCTATCCTCATTGTAGGTCTTAGCCGCCGCAATGCAGTAATTCTGCCAGTGCTGTTCTGCGTCAGGTTTGAGGACTCCGAAGGCCCGCCGCTTGGTGCCCGAAATGCATGCCCAGTAAAGGGGATCCACCAATAGTGTAGGAAGCGTGTAGACTTCCCACCGCTTCAGTTGGCCCTTTACTCTGAACAACGGCCAGTGGGCATAGAAACAACACGGGAAGGACTTGCCTTCCGCCCGATCCTCCGCAAGTTCCCCTGGGGAAACCACTTCCATTTGACCCCAACGATAACCAATCCCTCGAATAGTCTCGGCGCCGTGCCCTGAAAGCTGCGGCGCGACAGCGATAGCCGGCGATAATTACCCGGTCATCGTACCAGCCACTGACTATGTCACTTCCCTGATTCTTTCGGCCAGCTGGCAGCGGACACAATTGACCGTCGGACAGTAACTCCTGACAGGAGTTGCATTTTAGGCCGTTGCGAGTTTCTGTTTTTGCGGCACCGATACCTTAGCCCTACTCTACCTGGGCTATTGGCTCTGGTCGCCACCGGATGGCCATGGCGGGATTCTCTCCCACGGTCTGCGGGCGGTTCGTGCCAGTGAGTGTGAGGATGGTCCCATCGGGAAGAACAGTACTGGCCGGATAAGGCGTGTAGCCGGGGCGCTTCAGAAGTCGAAGGAGGTATCGGTGCGCACTCCAGGTCGCACCTTCATCGGCGCTGATCCGGGCGTAGATGCCCTGTCCTTCACCTAGGGAGGCCCTGGGGTCGTCAGCGTCGTCAGCGAACTTGCGGGTGTATATCCACACGACGCGCTCGTCGGGTAACTGGACGAGTTCCGACGGGCAAAGCCCGCACTTGGTAACGCGCGACACCGGCCCCATGCGCTCGCTGTGCCAGGTGTAGCCCTTATCGTCCGACTCGGCCAGGAAGCCGTGCTTGATAAACGGCTTGCCATCTTGCCAGGCGCCCATAGCTTTCAGCTTGGCCGCATCCTCGCCGGGCAGCACTCGCTGCGGCTCCCGCTGCTTTCGGATCGCCGCCAGCATCTTGCCGGATTTCAGCAGCAACACAGAGCTTTCGGCGCTGTCGCGCACGATCAGGCGCTTGTCACCCCACGTTTTTCCCGAGTCAGTCGAACGATAGATGTAGTCGTGTATCCCCAATTTCTCCGGCGGCAGAGGGTTACCGTCGGCGTCCTGTGTTCCGTTCCCATGACACAGCGTCACCACCATCAGTGCCGGGCACCCCGGGGGTTGGCTGATCTGCGTCCACCCACCCCCGCCACTGGTGAAAGGTGACAGGTCAAGCGGGATCTTCTCCGACCAGGTTTGGCCGTAATCCGTCGAGCGGATTGTCCAGCACTGCGGATAACCGCCAAAGACGATGAAAGTGTCGTCTCGCAGGACACCGAAGCCACCCGCCCCGGCTGGCAGATTGCGACTCTGCCAACTATTGCCACCGTCTTCCGTCCAGCACAGTGTATCACCCATGGCCGCGTAGACGTGGCCTGCTCTGGTCACGCCCAGTCGAGCATCACCCCGGTTGCCGTCGAACGGCAGGGGGTCCCTTTCCGCGGGAAGCTGGCCAACCTTCCTGCCG
>Ga0114918_10001891_pt1 | contig 18814 bp, 15 predicted proteins | sample LantaG_FD_87015 | JGI IMG/M metagenome (GOLD analysis project Ga0114918, IMG submission 87015) | Deep subsurface microbial communities from Baltic Sea to uncover new lineages of life (NeLLi) - Landsort_02402 metaG | ecosystem: Environmental > Aquatic > Marine > Oceanic > Sediment | place... | reverse complement strand
TCCAGATACACGATCGACTGTACCAACTAGGCTACGAGCAAGGGCAGCGTGATGCACTTGCCCAGGTGGCCCTCGCCAACGCCGCCGCGGGGGCCGCTTCGTGAAACAATTGAACACTATTGCTGGCCGTGGTATGTGTCCTGACAGAACTGGCAGTTCGTGGTACGTAATATTGCAGATCGATGAACAGCAAACAGCGGTAGACAGGGAGGAAGCATGTCTGTAGCAGAAGTCGGGATGGCGCTGTTTTTTGCGGTGCTGGGAGCGTTGGTGGCCTCAATACTATCGCTGGTGCCGGCGCTGCACATCTACAACGTCGCCGGCTTCGTCATCCTGGCCACGGCCACGCTGGGCAAGATGGAGAACGCCGTGCCGCCGGAACTCCTGGCGTTTTTCTTCCTGGGAATGACCACCGGCTACGCAATGCTGAACACCATCCCTAGCATCTTCCTGGCCGCCCCCGACGATTCCACCATCTTCGTAGTACTACCTGGGCAGAAGTACCTCCTCCAGCGGCGCGGGTACGAGGCGGTGGTGCTGACCGGCATCGGGGGGCTGGGCGGCATCGCTGTCCTGGCACTACTGACGCCTGTCGCCTCATCCCTTTTCCCGGCGCTGCGGGCCATCCTCCAGCCCCACCTGCACTGGATCCTGTGGACTGTGATCGCCTATATGCTCATGTCCGAATGGCCCAAAGGTTCCGATCGCGCCCCGGCAGGCTGGCGCCGCTGGTGGGACGGCTGGAGAAGCCTCACAGCCGGGCTCATCACCTTCCTGCTCTCGGGCCTTCTGGGGTTTATCCTGCTCTACCGCAGCCTGGTGCCGGTGACGATGGCCTACCAGAATCTGCTCCCGGCCTTCGCTGGCCTCTTCGCCGTGCCCTGGATTTTGCAGAACATCCTCTCGCGGGTCGAGTTGCCGGAGCAACACATCACCAGGACAGTGGACGGTACGCCGTGGCTATTCCTGCGTGGGACATTTGCGGGTGCGCTGGGCGGGCTCTTCGCCGCCTTCTTCCCGGTCGTGACCGGCGGCATCGGCGGCTTCATCGCTGGTCACGCCACCGCGCAGCGGGACGACCGGCTGTTCATCATCTCGCAGGGGGCATCGAAGGTCGTGTACTACGTGGGCGGCTTCCTGTTCTTCTTCGTGCCAGGGCTGCACCTGACCCGGGGCGGGATGGCATGGATGCTGAGCAGCCTGTGGTCATCCTACACGCCACAGACCTACTACCTGGCGGTGGCAGCAGTGGTCCTCACCGGCGTCATCTCGTTCTTTACGCTCTTGCTGATGACGCGCGTGGCGATCAAACTGGTCGGCAAGGTGCACTACCGCTGGATCAGCCTGGGCACGCTGGTGGTGCTGCTTGCCATCGTCGTCGGGATGACGGGCCCGGGAGGCTTCCTCATCTGCGCCGTCGCCACTGGCATCGGCCTCATCCCCGTCCTCTGGGGCTCCCGCCGGATGAACTGTATGGGTGTCCTGCTGCTCCCGATCGCGCTGAATATGGTGGGGGTAGGAGGGATGGTAGCGGGATGGCTCGGACTAGTGCAATGAAGCAATGAACAATGAGACAATGAACCTGAGCCAATTTGGACTTGGACGTTGTTCATTGCTTCATTGGCTCATTGTTAATTCCAACCGGAGGTTGTCATGAAAGGCATCGCCCACTTCGTCACCGGCGTCGCCATCGCCACCTTCTTCCCGGAGGTGGTGCAGCAAGCGGCCGGAGGATCGGTACTGCCAATGCTGGGGGGCATCGCAGGCATCCTGCCGGACACCCTCGACTTCAAGTTCACCCGTTACTTCGAGCGCTACACCGAGGAGGTTGACCCAGGCCCGGAGCCGGATGCCCGCGACATCGCTGGGCGGGTGGTCGGGGCGATGCGACGCGCCTACGAGACCGGGAAGCCCCAGAACATCATGCTCCACACCATCCGCCTGGGAGCCGACCTGTGGCGACAGTATACCATCCGCTTCGACCCGGAGCAGAACGAGGTGGCGGTGCGCATCGGCCCGGTCGTGGACACCGGCCAGACCCCTCTCCCCGGCTCGGAGCCCTGTCAAAAAGTAGGGGCGAACCCTTGCGGTCGCCCAACCGAGGTGCGGGTAAAAGTCGGCATACCAATGGCACCCACCTACGACGCAGAGAACAAGATTGATATCTTCAGCGGGCCGTCGTTCAAGTTCGAGCGCCAGGGCAACCAACTCCACGTCCATTTCCTCGACTGGCACCGCCGCTGGTCCCACTCCCTGGCGCTGGCGGCGGCGATCGGCGTGGTGACTGGGCTTCTCTTTGGAAAGTGGGCCGGGATCGCGGTGGGCCTGGGCTTCGCCAGCCATATCTTGGAGGATCAACTGGGCTTTATGGGCAGCAACCTGTTCTACCCATTCACCAGAAGACGCACAACGGGGCTACAACTGCTCCGCTCCGGCGACGCGATCCCCAACTTCCTGACCGTCTGGACCTCCGTCGCGGTGATCCTCTTCAACCTGGACCGCTTCTCGGCCCAGCCACGGCTGAACCCGTGGTGGTTCCTGGAATTGGCAGTAGCGTTGCCGGTAGCCGTGCTGGGCGGGCTGTACCAATGGCAGCGTCGGCGCGGGAGGCCGGAGGCAAGGGAGTCACTCCAGCAGCGGGACATTGTGTCGGAGATTGAGGAGGTAGAGATAGGATAGCAAGCAAGAAGCAAGACACGAAAGGAGGAGACAACCCACGCAGCACCCCGTCCACATCAAGGTGCACATCCCACTCGCGCAGGACGGGCATCCTCAGCCTGTCCCTCAGGGCAATTGCATCTTAACTCGACAACGACCTATGGCGATGATTTTTGGCACATTGGCTGCCCTTGAGCACGCAAATTCAGCCCATTTGCTCAAAGGGGATCGTCAGATCCCCGTTTTAAGCGTCGACTCGCCCGCGCAAAGCCGGGATCTGGCGATCCCTGGTGAGCAAACAATTTAGATACGATCATTGAATTTCGGCCGAGTCTGGCGTTTCTTCGCTGAGCGTGAGACCTGCCCACAAACTTCAGCCAGACCCGGCATATCTTTGCCGACTTGCCGATAGAACAGAGCTAGATGCGTTGGTACTCCTCGTGGACGCGGTTGAACATAGAGTCGCCAGCCTCTTGTGCCTTTGCATAGTCAACAGTGAACTTGTCGCACCATTCCTGGGCATGAGCTATGACCGCCTCTTCATCAAAGACAGTGAATTCGCCATCCCGTCGCAGGAATCGGCCATCCACCATGGCATCCGCCACTTCGGTACCAGGGCCGTTAAATGCGATGAAGGTCAGCAAAACGCCCACGTCAAGCGGGAAGAGGCTGCTATTGCGGGTCAAGTCGACCGTCACAATGTCCGCCCGCTTGCCCGGCTCCAACGTTCCAATCTTTCTGTCAAGACGCAGCGCCTTGGCGCTACCCAGCGTCGCCAGCTCAAAGGGCACCCACGGGGCGAGGCCGCGCAGTTCCCGCGGCATGATGTTGTGTTGCTGCGATACCGACAACATCACATTGAACAAATTGTGCGTTGGCACATCCGTCCCCAATCCTACCTTAACACCAGCCTGTAGCATATACGGCAGGTAAGCACAATTGCCCAATATCGAGTTCGTCGGAGGGCAGTGAGCCAGGGCGGTGCCTGTTTCGGCGAGCATGTCAATTTCGCTTTCATTGAGCGCAGCGCCGTGGAAGAACAGCGAGCGAGGTGACATCAAGCCGATGTTGCGCAGATGCTGGATTTGTCCACCTTCGTCGGCCCAGGTAGCATCGGAGCGCTCTTTTTCATCCGGCGCTTCGGCAACGTGTGTGGCATACTGCACATCGTACTTTTCCGCCAACTCCATGCCCTTGATCAACATGCTCTGTGTGCAGTTGTAGGTTGCGCTGGGATGGACACCCACCTGGATCAGTCCATCGTGGGTATTGTGGTAGTTCTTTATCGCTTCTTCGGTGAGGGCAAGGTATTCCTGCTCATTGTTGGCATCAGGCAGGTTGACGCTCGTGATCATCTGCACGTGGATAACTGTTCGCATCTTGGCATAAGCAGAGGCCCGGTACACAGCATCGGGAAAGGGAAACGCATTGGCATACGTGGTAGTGCCGTGTTTCAGCATGTTGACGAGCCCCAACAGGGTCAGGTCATATACGCTCTCATTCGTCAGCCAGTTGTAGGCCGGCCAGAGCACGCGGATGGCTGTATCAACGATCCCGGTCAACGGGGATGTCAGCCAGCCAAAAATCAAGAACATGTGCGCCTCGCCCACGTGATTGTGACAGTCAACCAAGCCTGGCATCACAATCTTATCCTGGGCATCGACAATGTCCAATCCCTCCTGGTCGCCGTACTGTGCTTCGATCTCAGCTGATGGCCCAACTGCTTTAATGATGGGGCCTTCGACATAGACCGCGCCGTTTTCCAGGATTCCACCGAATGGGGTAGGTTGGGAGATCAAGAATCGGCAGTTACGAAAGAGCACTTTACTCATTTCAAACCTCCTTGCGTTCGTAGGTTTACCCACACTGTCTCGAAAGACCACCTGGAGCGGACTCTTGCTATATGACCATACGCCACCTCCCCTTGATTTTTGGCTGACTACCACCGTGAAAACTGTTCCTAGCAAAGGCATGGCGAGCATGGCGAGCGATGGAATCCGGCATCGAATCTCGGCCGAACGGAGATTACTTCAACCGCCCGTATGCCTCCAGTTTGGCGATCACCTCGTCCAAGCCAAGGGCTTGCAGGCTTGATCTCGTCTGCCAGCCCGTCTCCAAGTCCCAACCTTGGGCCAGGTAGTACTCATCGAGCATGTGCTCCCACTTTTCTGGTTCTAGCCTTTCCCCCTTGAACGGTCCGCTCTTGGCAGGCTCTTCTAAGCGGGGAGGCGGCCTGTCGTCCTGCCGGGTGTGGCCGGTGTGCAGCGTGTTGAAAGCTTTCTGGACGTTATGAAGTCTTTGGCCGATAAGCATCACCTCCTCGGCGCTGTACTCTCTGCCAGATCCAGTAGACAGCAAAGCAGCGTAGTCCCCAGGGGATAGGGCGAGGGCATCGAGCCACATGCTGGTGAAGTAGCAGATCCCGAGCATGTCAATCGCGGCTTTGTAGTTCTCGAACCAGATCAAGACATTCGCTTGGTTCTGGTACTCCCCGGCAGCCCCAGGGTTCGGGTTCCCAAACAGTTCGCGCGCCTGTTCTTCGTGCCCTCGCCATGCCCAAGCTCCGGGAGCCCCATCCAGATGACCACCCCCATGGGTACTGAGGATGATTCCCAGGGCCCAGGCCTTCATCGGTCGCATGCTGGCTTCATTGAGATCAGCGCCTTTCACCTGCAAGGCGTAGGCCTGCGAACCACGCCCCAGTTTTTCTGACGCTCGCTTGACCCCCTCAGCCAGCATGTCACCCACCCCGCAGCGTTCAACTATTGCATGGAGCAATTCCATCGCTGCCTGGTGATTGCCCCAGGTTAGCTCAAGACCGTTCGCTTCCTCACGACTGAGGTCGCCTCTTTCGTAGGCCTCGAAAGCGAAGGCTATGCAGGCTCCAGCCATGTCTACGTCCAGACCCATTCGGCTACAGTAATTGTGAGCCTCGATGATGGCCGGTGGGTAGTCGATGTCCAGGTTTGAGCCAAAAGCTCGAACGCTGTTAATCTCGAAACCCTCCCCTGCACTCCCTGCATAGGGTCCATCTCGGACGGCGTAAAAATGGCTGCAACTGATTGGGCAGTTGAAACAACCCAGACGCCGTACTTCGTATCCCGCCTTAAGTGCAGGCTCATATATCTTGCGCGATTTTTCGAGCGGCCAATAGGAGTCTCGGTAGTTGCGCACGGCTTGCGGGAAGTTGCCATCCGGACCACCGGCCCCGGCAAATCGCATACTACCACCAGCTCGGTAGACTTCGATAATCTTCGATTCCATAAGCTTGCGGTTGCAGCGTTCGACCTCGCGGAGGAAAGCCTCTCTATTCGCGGGGGCGAGTTCTCCCGTGCCTCGGACGGCGACGGCTTTTAGCCGTTTCGAGCCCATGACCGCCCCTGCTCCACCTCGTCCAGCCGCGCGTGCCCTATCGGTGATAAGACAGGCTCCCCGGACAAGGTTCTCCCCAGCCGGACCAATGAGAGCCACGCGGACGTTTGGATCACCTAGCTCTCGGCGCAGTGCGATTTCTGTCTGCCAGGTGTCCAGGCCCCACAGATGGCTGGCATCACGAAGTTCAGCCTCGCCATCATGGATCCACAGGTAGACCGGCCTTGATGATTGGCCTGTGACGACGACCGAGTCGTAGCCAGCATATTTCAACTCGGGAGCGAAATGCCCCCCAGCGTTGGTCGCGCATACGCCGCCGGTGAGCGCGTTCTTCGTGTCTACCGAGAGACGACAGCTTGCAGGAGCCAAGGTGCCAACCAATGCTCCCGCTCCAATCGTGAGCACATTGTCGGGGTGGTAAGAATCAATCCCCGGCTCCACCTCACGGAAGAGGATCCATTGGCCTATACCTCGCCCTCCGACAGCGAATTCGGCAAAGTCAGAGGTTGGCTGTTCGCTAATCTCACCACGGGATAAATCCACACGCAGAATGCGCCCTGCCCAGATACTCTCGCTCATCGTTCCCTTCTCCACTTGATCTCTGTCCGAACAGCGCAGGGAGGATCGCAGGAACATCAATTCCCTTACTTATGGTCGGATCCGAATTGCGCCCGCAACACAGAAATGTGCACATAGAGGCTCAGCCTCGTCCGCGCATTGATCACAGGTATCGTCAAAGGTGATAGCCAGTTCACTTGTGTCGGCGTCATACCTAAGGCGGACGCTAGCCCTGGATGTGCCAAAACGCCCGTTGTGGTGATAGTGACAGGCCAGCTCACACGCACGACAGGCTGTGCACAACTCTGGCTCGACGACGACCTTTACCGGCTGAGACATCACTGATACCCCCTCATCACACCTCGATAGGGTAGGTGCATTCTCGAATGGCATCGGTAAAGGCCCGGACGTTCTCTTGCGGGGCGCCGATGGGAAGTGTAGTCGATGCGGTATAACCACCACCCTTTCCAGCTATCCTGAAGAAATCATGCACAAGCTGCCGGATGCGTTCCGGTGGACCATCCATAATGGTATCCGTGTGCAGGAAAGTCATCAGGACTACACCCATGGAAGCCAGAATGTGTTTGAATTCAGCCAAATCCACTTTCCTATAACCTCGCCGTCCAAAGATGTCCTCTTCCATCAGGGGAAGAGCGGACATACCCATGGCACAGACCGTGCGCAGGAAGGATCTCCAGTTGGGCGCCAGGCTCGTGCCATAGCCATAAAATACGGTTCCCGTCATGCCGGTGGCAGGATTGCGCAATGCTTCCACGCAACGTGTGAGATAGGGCAGTCCAAACTCGTAGAAGATCTGTGGCGAGACATGGGGAAGACACTCCCAGGCTGCCTGTATAGTTGGACTTGCCTTGTGAACCTCCAGAAGGGCTTTGCCGTAGGTTATGCTGACCTCACAGCAGAAACCCAACAGTTCGTGCACAAAAAGAGGGTCTCGCCTGATATCTCTGAGCAGGGTCTCGTAGCCACGAAGGCCTACAGCTAGCGAAAAGGGGCCGCAGCAAGATGTGGGCGCGAAAACCATATCTCCAAGATAGCGCTGATGGAGACGGCTCAGTTCCAGCATAACAGGCATTCTGCCATCGCGTTGGGGATCAGGGATATTCAACTTGAGCAAGTCTTTCGGCTCCTTGAGCAAGGGATCTGCCAGGAAGGGTTGTGTATCCTCAGGGTATTCGACTTCCCCGCCCATAGCCTCAATTTCAACGTGATAAGGATCACCATACAGTAGAGGCGTCTCGTTTCCCCACTCCACCACCGCAAGTGCCTGGACGTAGTAGAAGCCGAGGGGATGGGTGTAGTACTCCCGGGTGGAAACCTCAGACACCCCGAGGCAAAAGGGGCTGAAAACGGCAAAACTACCAAGTAGCCGATCAGGCTCCTCAAAACTCCAGGTCTTGATGGCGCGCTCCAGAGGTGACATTGCCTCTTTTGCTACCTGGTCGCGCATCTTTTCCACAAGCTCTTGGATTCGGCGTTCCAATTCGGCTTCTGCGATCACGCTAGCTGTGCTCCTTTCCCTCGATCAGCGAGCTAACAACGCGGACGGCCTCGGCCGCATCCTGGCCATAGCCATCTGCTTTTGCCCAATCGACCATGGTGCGGCTCACTGCCGCTCCGCCAACAATGTAGATTACCTTCTCCCGTATGCCGGCTTCGCACAGCGCTTCTTCAATCTGTGGCAGGCGTATTGTGGTGGTGCTGAAGCAGGCCGAGGCTGCAACGATGTTGGCGTTGACCTCGCGAGCTTCCTCCACGAACTTGCTCGCGGGCACGTTTGTCCCGAGGTCATGAATTCGGAAACCGGCACCCGCCAGCATGGCAGAAACAATGCGCTTACCGATGTCGTGGATATCGCCTTCTACGGTACCGATCACGATGATGCCTTTAGGCTCTATCCCCCCACGTTCGAGCTCGGGTAAGACAAGGTCCACCACCTTGATCATTGCGTCCGCGCCCGCAAATAACTCGGGGAGGAAAAATTCTCCACACTCGTATTGCCTTCCGATCTCGTCCGCAGCTCGGTTCACGGCGGCCAGCACATCGGAGGGGGCGATCTCCTCACACAAGGCCAGTTGCGCTGCACTGGCGGCCTTGGCCTCGTCTCCTTCAATCACTGCAGTGCAAAGATCGTCAAGTAGATCCGTTCCCATTCCAAACCCTCCTTCTCATTCGCGCCTACAACTGGCAATGTAACGACAGGGTTCAACTGTCTGTTCGGTGTGCGTCGAATGGTCAATCGTACGGTCCTTGCACAAAGGCCAGACCCAGCTTGGTCAACTCTTCCTTGACCCGGCGGTAGCAATCCTGCCATTCCTGCGTGGGCGTGATTGTCTTGAGGTCATAAGCCTCGGCGAAAGGCTTGCCGCGCTTGGGGTTCTCGAACGTGTCCTCGTACTTCGGCAGTAGCCTCAGAGCGATTTCGCTGGCCTGCTCGCGGGTAATCCCGGCGCGGGTGGTGGCCAGCCCGACCTCACCCTGGAAACCGGCTTCCAACCCCGTATGGTGGTCAACGATGTTGCCGCCGGTGCTGCCCACGCCATGCTGGTGATAGCCGCAGACCTCGGCGATGATCGCGTGACCGGCCACCTCGTAAAGCAGTTCATCTGTGCAAGGCCCACACATGGTGAAAGGGTCGCACGTATAGACGAGATGCGTGTTGCGCGCCATCGCCTGCCCGGTCATCGCCAGCACGTACATCCCCCACGGGTCCGAGTTGTTAGTCCACTTGATATGCGTGATGCTCAGATAGTGGTAGGAAGCAAAGTAGCAGATCACACCGAGCAGGAACTCGGCCACCGAGACCACAGATACCCCCGCCGGGTTGCCGCCGACACCACCTGTCAGGGGGGTCATCAAGTTGATGGGATGCGTACCGTACTGCAGCAGATGTGGTATGCGGATCAACTGGTCATCATCTGTCTTGAGCTCGCACATCTGGGCAACCAGCCGGCCGTCGCACGGGCGCAACCCGTTGACCGGGTCGCTGGCGGCCATTTTGCCGACGGCCGTCATGCCGGTCGCACAGTCGCCGATGTGCATGCCCGGCTTGCCCACCCGCCGCACGGCCTCACGCGCGGTGGCCGAATCGCGCTGAACGGCCTTGACCTCCATCATCGTTCCGGCGACGATATCGTAGCCATTGTAGGTCAGGGTCGCGCCGGACTCAATGGCATCCACGTATGGCTCCTGGGCGTAGCTGATCAGCATCTTCAGATAGTGTTCCTCGCTGCAGGCCTGGCCGGCCGGGCCGGTCAGGTTGAGCGACGGCGTCGGGTCTTCCACGCCCCGGTTGGTGGCGATGACCATATCCTTGCCCTCGCCCAGGTACAGCGTGGACGGCGCCTGCCGCAAGGCATCCATCACTTCGCCCCGGTCAAAGCGAATGACACGCTGGGTGTCCAGGTGATACACCCCCACGTCGAGGAACAGTTGCACCCCAGCCTCAAACACGCGGTCGGCCATCTCGTCGTCGGCAGGGCAAAGCAACTGAGGGTCGTACTTGACGTCGTACTCGCGCACAAGCTCCTGGGCGCGCTTTGCCACCATCAGGTCGAACTCGATTTCCTTCATAAACGGGCCTGAGCGCGAGCGCTGGAAGATTTCCACAGGGCGTTCGTTCGCGTACATCGCTACGTCTCCCTTCAATTAGACATCAGTAACTTGACAAGTTCGACCGCACCAGCCGCCGTAGGAGCGTAGCCGTCGGCCCCGATTTCGTCCGCATAGACCTGATCAAGCGACCCGCCACCGACGATGAAGTGATATTTGTCATTCAGGTTTAGTTCCCTGAGCAAACCGGCTACTTCCCGGCAGCCAGCGCGAGTGATACTCATCAACGTCGAAGCAGCGATCACATCATCATGGTTGGCCTCGGCTGCTTCGACGAACGCAATCGCTGAAACATCTCTGCCCAGGTCAATAACCTTGTAGCCATGTGCCTTGAAGAGGCTGATGACGATGTTCTTGCCAATGTCGTGGATATCCCCCTTGACAGTACCGATAACCACGACGCCTGCTACCCTCATCTCGCCACCACACTTGACCAGTTCCTCTTCAATCAGCTTTGAGCAGGCGCTCCCCACGTCGCCGGCCTGCATCAATTCTGGCAAAAAGATTTCTAGCGCTTCAAAACGCCGGCCGACCTCGACGAGGGAGGGGATGATAACCTCCTGGACGAGGGCGAGGGGATCAATGCCTGACGCGAGGGCTTCCTGAGTCGCAGCCATCGCTGCGGCCTTGTCGCCCTGGAATAACGTCTCTCCAAGTTTTTCGGCAATATTCTTAGGCACGCCAGACTCTGGCATTTCTCTTTCCTTATCTTTGCTCCGTGATCCTACGACCCTTGTAGGGGCTGCCTTCCATGTTGGGTCTGGTAGCCAGTCAGTCCCTTATCGGCCAACATCTAACAGCATCCATCAGCCAGAAGGCAAACCACGGCTGCGGATCAGTTCGAACTTCATCCAGTTATCGGGATGGTACTCGATCGAGTGGTGCACCGGTCTTCCATCTGTATTATAGCCAATTTCATCTATGACGAGCATGGGCGTGAGAGGCTCGTAGTGCAAAGGAAAGTCTTGCATATCGCAGTTCTGCACTATTTCGGCCCGAACCGACGCAAGGTAACATTCGACGCGCTGTCCACATCGGTGTTCCAGGAACTCGAAGATAGGCTGAGTGATACCGGGCTGGACGACTTCTTCCGGTGAGCAATGGTCACGGTACACCCAGGCGGGTATGTGATTGATGCAGTAAATGACGGGGGCACCATCGGCGGTGAACACCTTGCGTACCAGCAACACCTCGCTGCCAGGCTCAATCACCAGGGCTTTAGCCAGATCAGAGTCGGCCTGTATCTCAGCAGCGCCGATCTGTGTGAACCCCGGTTCGAAACCATTGCTGGCGATCAGATCGGGGAAGGCAATAAACTCGTTGAGCGGATTGCGAATTCTGGATAGCTGACTGACAAAAGTGCCGGCTCCCTGCCGGCGCACCACCAGGCCACGCGAGGCAAGCACGCCCAGGGCACTGCGAATCGTTGCCCGACTGACGCCGAACTCGACGGCCAAATCGCTTTCAGGGGAGAGTTGACTACCAGAGGGATAAACACCGCCTTGGATCCGCCTGATCAGGATTTCCAGCACCTGATCGGCCAGAGGCGGATTGTGGAGTGGCAGACGACTATGCATTTCCTATTCTACCTGTTTCACCAAGTTCCACAGTGAACCGAAGTAGAGAGCGGAGGAATTGTCAGACGACTATCATCTTACCATTACATTATAAGGCCAAGCTATCGCTCTGTCAAGGGGTTGAACCTTAAAACTCAAGGCAAAACTCAAGACTTTCCCAAAGTCATCCATCTTCCCGCAGGTTGTGGCAAAATGGATCCAGGGAGATCGACATTTTGGGGTAACGCGAACGTCCTTGCCACCCTGACCAGCGTCTCAGCAGACAGAGGAGCGATACCAACCTGACAACAGTCTAACACCCGTCCAAGCGGGGGTGATGACCTGGGGAGGTACTGCCACGCTGCTGGACCTCGTCGTCCGGCCGCTGGGACAGATCATCGGCTGGGCTGCGTACGTAGGTCAGGGCGGCTCATTCCTGTCCACCAACGTAGAGGTCTCACACGCTGACTCACATGGGCGGACAGGGCGGGGTGCAATCCAGCACCAGGTGGGCGGTCAGGACGAGCTGGTTTTGTGCGTTGTGCTTACCGTTACTTTGAGAAGTACGACGTCGAGATTGACCCCGGCCCACAGCCGGACGCGCGCGACATCGCCGGGCAAGTGGCGGCCGCGATGCGGCGGGCCCACGAGACCAGGAAGCCGCAGAACGTGATGCTCCACACTATCCGCCTGGGGGCCGACCTATGGCGGCAGTACACCATCCGCTTCGACCCGGCCCAGAACGAGGTGGCGATACGCATCGGCCCCGTCGTGGACACCGGCCTTCAAAATGTAGGGGCGCACCCTTGCGGTCGCCCCCCAGGAGAAGTGCGGGTAAAAGCCGACGTGCCGATGGTGCCCACCTACGACGCGGAGAACAAGATTAACACCTTCAATGGTCACCCAAAACCTGGAGCACACCCTCCAGCGCCTCGACCAATCTGATGTTCTGGGCCTGGCTGCCGACTGTGATGCGGAGGCAGTTGGGCAGATCATAACCGGCACAGGGCCGGACGATGACGCCTCTCTCTAGCAACATCTGTGCCACCGTCCCTGCCTGCGGGCCGATCTTCACCAGGATAAAGTTGGTGTGACTCTCAATGTAGGGCAACCCTAACCGCTCGAACTCGCCGTACAGGAAGAGACGCCCGGCGTGATTGGTCGCCACCGACGCCTCTAGAAATGCCTCGTCCTCCAGAGCGGCGATACCCGCGGCCTGCGCCAGCAGGTTGACGGCGAACGGCTCCTTGACCAGGTTCAGCGGGGCCAGGACCTGGGGGGCGGCCACTGCGCACCCCAAACGGGCACCGGCCAGCCCATAGACCTTGGAGAAGGTACGCATCACCATCACGTTCTGCCTACCATCCCGGACGTAGCGGAGGGTGTCCGGGAACCGGTCCGCATCAACGAACTCATAGTAGGCCTCGTCGAAGACCACCAGAACGTGGTCGGGCACTCTGGACATAAAGGCTTCCACCTCGTCCGCAGTGACCACCGTCCCTGTCGGGTTATTGGGATTGCAGGCAAAGACGAGTTTGGTGCTGTCGCTGATCGCCTGTGCCATGGCCTCCAGGTCCAGGCCGTAGTTCTTCAGGGGCGTTTTGATCAGCGTCGCCCGCATGACGTGGGTGTAAATGTCGTAGACGGGAAACGAGGACTGGCTGACGATGGCCTCGCTGTTCTCGTCCAGATATGCCATACAGGTCTGCATGATGAGCCCATCCAACCCATTTCCCACCGTCACCTGCTCCGGCTCCACCCCCAGGTGCTGCGCGATGACGTGGCGAAGGTAGTAACTCTGCCCATCCGGGTAAGAGTTCAGCCGGGGCAGCGCCTCTTCCAACGCAGCCAGCGCTTTGGGCGATGTCCCCAGCGGATTCTCGTTGGACGCCAGTTTAATCACGTCTTCCAGGCCATACTCCCTCTGTACCTCCTCAATGGGTTTGCCGGGCACATAAGGCTTGATGGCATCCAGGCCGCGTTGCGGTTTAACGTGTGTCATTTTTGATCTCCTTTCTTGCATATCACTCGCACGTCCCCCACCACCAGTCCCTCCGAGGACACAAAGACCGGGTTCAGGTCAATCTCGGCGATCTCGGGATAACGGAAGGGCAGGCGGGAGAAGTTGACTAGAAGGTCCGCCAGGGCATCCAGGTCGCAGGCGACTTGCCCCCGCATCCCCTCAAGGATGGGAAAAGCCCGAATCTCCCGGATCATAGCCTCGGCCCCGGTGCGGTCCACCGGGGCGACCCGCATAGAAACGTCGCGCCAGATCTCCGTATATATCCCCCCGAGGCCGAAGACAACCACGGGGCCGAACTGTGGATCGTGGGACAATCCCAGCAGCACCTCCTGAGCGCCTCGGATCATCGGATAGATGACTACGCCCCGGAAGTCCCTGCCCATGGCGGCTCGCCGGATCGCCTCGAAAGCAGCCTGGGCCGCCTCATCGTCGCGTATGTCCAGAGCCACCCCACCCCATTCCGACTTGTGCAGAATGTCCGGCGCGACGACTTTCATCACCACGGGATAGCCGATCTCGCGGCAACCCCCCACCGCCTCCTCCACGTTCGTCGCAAAGCGAAAGTCGAGCACCGGGATGCCATTCTCCCGCAGCCAAGCCATCGCCTCCGGCTCCAACATCGGCCCATCACCAGGCAATTTGTGATCTGCAATCTGCAATTCGCCGTCCACCATTCGCCATTCGCTATTCGCAATTCGCAATTCATAATCCGCCATCCACGCCAGCACCGCCACCGCCCGTTCGCCGGTGGGGTAGTTAGGGATGCTGTGCTCCTTCAGGTAGGCGACGCTCTCGGCCACGACTCGCCCGGCCATAAAATTGGCCACGATGGGCCTGCCTGTCGCCTGCGCAGCGTCGCAGACCCCGCAGGCCAGCGCCACCGAGTCCAGATAGGGTGTGGCGACGTCCAGGGCCAACGCAGCGTCGTACTCCTCCAGCACGGCGCACAGCGTCTCCCGGTATTCCTCCTCCGTCCCCTCCACCGTCAAGTCAATGGGGTTTTTGAGGGAGCAATGCGGGGCCAGAAAATGGGAGAGATGCTCCCGCAGTCCGGGGCTGGGCTCAGGCAGCGAGAGGCCCAATTCCTCGGCCCGGTCGGCGGCCAGAACCCCCGGCCCGCCCGAGTTGGTCACGATGGCAATCCGTCGCCCCCTGACAGGCGGCGCGTGGACCAACCCCTTGCACAGGTCGAACATCTCCTCGACCGTGCTGACCCGGATGGCTCCACACTCCCGCAGGGCAGCGTCGTAGACGACATCGGAGCCAGCCATAGAGCCGGTGTGGGAGAGGGTCGCCCGCTGCCCGGACCGGGTGCGGCCTGCTTTGATAACCACCAGCGGCTTGTGCTGGGTGAATTCGTGCACCGACCGCATAAAGGCTCGTCCGTCGGCGACGCTTTCGATGTACAGTGCCACCACCCTGCTCTCCACGTCCTGGGCCAGGTAGGGCAGGAGGTCAATCTCATCCAGGTCGGCCCGGTTGCCGTAACTGACAAACTTGGAGAAGCCCAGGCCCTGCTCCTCCGCCCAGGAAAGGACCGCCCCTCCTAACGCGCCGCTCTGGGAGACGAAGGCCACCTCTCCGGCCGGCGGCCTGGTCTCCAGCGACGCGAACAGGTTGTGATGTGTATTCACGATGCCGGCGCAGTTGGGGCCGACGACGCGGATGCCATACTTCCGGGCCGTCTGCTTGATCTCCTCCTCCCCCGCCACGTTCCCCACCTCGGAGAACCCGGCCGAGATGATCACCGCCGCTCCGACGCCAGCCCGACCACAGTCCTCCAGCACCTCCGGCACCGTCGGAGCGGGCGAGGCGACGACGACCAGGTCCACCGGCCGCTCAATCTTGACCACCGCGTCGTAGCCGGGGACGATACCCCCCCCCGGCCCCCCCGAAGCGGGGGGGAGAACGATGCCCTGCCCCTTGGGGTTAACTGCGTAAACCTCCCGGAAGCCGCCGTCCAATATCTGGCGGATGAGTTCGTAGCCGAGTTTGCCTTTCGAGGTGGAGCCGACGACGACCACCCCTCTGGGGTAGAAGAGGCTGTGGAGTAGGGAGTAGGGAGTAGGGAGTAGGGGGTTTGGAGTGCTCATCGTGTCACCTGGCCTTCGCTCGGGTGGGCCTCAAGCCCTGTTTGGAAGGCAAAGACGTTGCGCTCTGTGCCCCTGGTCCACTTCGTTTGCACGATCTGTGCCACATCGGATGGGCCCAACACTTCACGCAGCCCAGTATGGCCTACAGCCGCACCGAGCACAAAAATGTTTGCTGGAACAGGCACGCCCTCATAAAGGGGTAATCTCTCAGGGTCAAGGTAGTGCATCCTGCCTCCTGCCTCTTGCACCTGCTCCAACACCTGCTCCGGCGTAGGATAATCGGCCTTGCCCAGCATCACCGCAGTCGGCGCCCAGACGTGGCCGAACAGAAGGAAGTCCCCGCCGGGCTTGACGAATCGCACCGCCTTGAGCGCTTCCGACCTCTCCATCGCAATCACCAGGTCGGCGCCCCTTTCCGGGATGTTCGCCCCGGTCACCTCGCGCCCCAGCCGAATCTGGGCCTGGACGAACCCGCCCCGCTGGGCCATCCCCTTGATAGGATAGAAATTCACCGGAATTCGTTTTTGGCAGGCCGCTTCTGTTATGATCTCCCCTATGGACAGAACACCCTGACCGCCGACGCCCACGAGGTAAACGTCAAACGTGATGCGGGAAACGTGATTCGTGATTCGTGATTCAGGGTTCATTTCACTCGCTCACTTTATCGCTGAGTCGCTCACTCGCTGACTCGCTGACTCGCTCTATCGCTTCACGGTTACAAACCTGGGCACACAGGCCGCAGCCATAGCACAACACGGGGTCAATGGTGATTGTGTCCCCCTCGACGTCAATGCCGAGGGCCGGACATCCGGTGAGAGTGATACACAGTTTGCACAGGTTGCAATTCTCAGTGACCACCCGGACCTTTCCGGCCCGAATACCCTGGCGCATAGCCTGGATAGCGCACTCCTGGCGGGCGAGCACGACCTTGACCCCCGGCAGCGCCAGCGCCTTCTGGATGGTCTCTGTGGCCTCATCCAGGTCGAAGGGGTCAATGACGAAGAAGTGTTCCACCCCCAGCGTGGGGATGAGCCCGGCAATGTCCACCCGCCGGTTGCCGGGCTGCTGGAAAGCCTCGTCCGTGCCCGGGTTCACCTGCATCCCGGTCATGCTGGTCCAGCCGTTGTCCAGAATTATCAGCGTCAAGGGAACCTGGTGCTGGATGGCATTGATCAGGCCGGGGATGCCGGCATGGAAGAAGGTGGAATCGCCGATGGTGGCGATGACCGGCGTTTCGATTCCACCGTGGACGTACCCTTGCGCCAGGCTGACGCTGGCGCCCATTGAGACCTCGGTCCAGATGGCGTGGAACGGGGGATTCATCCCCAGGATCGTGCAGCCGATGTCCCCCGTCACCATCACTTCGTCCTTCTTGTACCCCGATTTCCTGATGGCCCGGTTGATGGCCATAAACGTCCCCCGGTGGGGGCAGCCCGCGCAGACGGTGATGGGCCTCTTGGCTGCAAGATGCTCCGCCGCCTCATCCCCCTGGAACAGGCCCTCCGGGACGGGCAGGTCCAACGCCGCGCCGATGCCCCGCACCACCTGTTCCACGCCGTACTCACCCACCCGCTCAAAGGGGCCATCCAGTTTGCCCACGATCCTGCCCGCAAAGCCCATCCTCCGGGCCTCCACGTAGATGCCCCTCTCGATGTACGGCTCCAGTTCCTCCAGAACCAGGACGGTGCTGCAATGGTGCAGGAGGACTCGCACTTCCTCGGCCGGGAAGGGATTGACCGCCACTACCTTCAACACAGAGACCAGGTTTCTTGAAAAAACCTGGTTTCTTCCCCAGAGATGGGCCGCGATCTCGAACCCCTCCTCCAGGTAGGAAGCCGTCACTCCCGACGTCACGATGCCCAGCCCTCCCGCTCCCCCCTCTCTCTCCCCCCCCATTGGGGAGGGATGGGGAGGAGCCAGTTGCAGGCGGTCCAACCCCATCTCGCCGATAATCTGCCCCGCCTTCTCCAGCCGGGCGAGCAGGTCACGATGCTGGGCTATGCAGATGGCGGAGCCGGCTTTGGTGAAGCGGGTGATGTCCCGCACCAGTTTCGCCTCTCGACCCCTCCCCCGTCCCCTCCCCGAAGCGGAGAGGGGGACTCCCCCTTCCCTCGCAGGGAAGGGGGCCGGGGGGTCAGGTCGAACCACCTCCACCGGCGCTTTGGAGTTGGCGACCGCCGTCACCAGCCTGACGAAGACGGGGGAACCGACCTGTTCGGAGAGTTCAAAGGCGCTCTGGATCAGTTGGTATGCCTCCGCCACCGACGCCGGCTCCAGCATGGGCAGATCTGACATGCAGGCATAACCGCGCGAATCCTGCTCCGCCATCCCTGCGTGAACGCCTGGGTCGTCGGCCACGTAGATCACCAGGCCGCCGATGCAGCCTGAGTAGGCGAGGGAGATCAAGGAATCGTAGGCCACATTCAGCCCCGACATCTTCATTGTGCACAAAGCCCGCTGTCCGGCCCACGAAGCGCCCGCCGCCACCTCCAGCGCGACCTTTTCGTTGGTGCTCCACTCTACGTGCACGCCGTCCGGTTCCATCGCCAGGAGACTGGCCAAAGCCCCTGTTGATGGCGTGCCCGGGTAGCCGGTCACCACCCTGACGCCCGCGTGCAAAGCGCCCAGCGCCAGGGCTTCGTTTCCAGTGATGAGTCTTGTCTCCAACCTCTCCTCCGTAGATTCGTAAATTCGTAGGTTCGGGGGCCAATCTATCCTATGGTTCGAGAGTGGGTAAGAATTGCCCTTGCCCTGGCTCGGCCACGATCTCCCCCTGCCACAGAACGCGGTGCCCTCGCTGGAAGGACATCTCCGGCCAGCCCAGCACCGTGCGCCCCTCGTAGAGCGTGTAGCGGGCGTCGGTGTGCTGGTTGTCCGCGCGGATGGTGAACTCGCGGGTCGGGTCGAAGACCACCAGGTCCGCG